>FWPV01010315.1_pt1 | contig 15356 bp, 13 predicted proteins | sample 2228371 | NCBI WGS metagenome assembly FWPV01 (sample SAMEA103939776, study PRJEB20133) | metagenome | reverse complement strand
CTTTTTTCAATCATGGCTTACTCTTTATCTTCTCCTTCTTCCGCCGCCGACTTTTTTCGTTAAATCAAAACGGGCTGCATTTCTTACAACTATACAAATGATGCCCTTCGCAAGAATATAAAACGATTTCTCCAATGGTACAATATTAGTTAAAAAGGGCGCCTTATTATACCTAAAGACGGATATATGGTGAACCTGATGTGGCGTCATTTGTTACTCTGGTTGACGTTCAGGTTACTGATCGGGCTTTCGACGTTCCCGGTTATCATTGCATTTGCAAAGGTATTCGTTTTATTAGTATCGCTTCCGGGGACGGTCGAAACTATTCGTCATTTGCACTGACAGGCGCCCGGCCATTCCCTTTTTGCTTTTGAGTCGCGTTCCGATCATCATTTACAAATCAGAAACATCCGCGTATTTTGCTAATTTGTCAACGGATGTTGTCCGGGCCCGTCAGGGGGTGGCGTCGCCGAACGGATACGAAATAAAAAACGGATGTTTCTTATTAAGAACCATCCGTTCTCAAAAAAATTATCTGTTTTATCGATTTACTTCGCCAGAACCTGCCAATCAACGCGCCGGTTCATCTGATGGCATGCGTCGTCATGGCCGCATCCGGTGCGGACAGGTCTTTCCTCGCCGTAAGAGGTGGTTTCTATCCTGTCGGCGCTTATACCGTATGAAGTGAGATAGTTCTTTACTGCGCGCGCCCGGTTGTCACCCAGCCCCATATTGTATTCGGAAGAGCCCCGTTCGTCCGCATTTCCTTCGGCCATCAGACGGACCCCGTAATGTTCACGCATGAAACCCGCAATACGTTCCAACACCGCTATGCCGTCGGGACGGAGTTCGTATTTGTCAAAATCAAAGTAAATCGGCTGAAGAAGCGCGTTCAGTCGTCCGGAAATGTCCTCTACCGGAGGAGGCGGCGGTGGTGGTGGCGGCGGCTCCTCGATTTTAGGAGGAGGCGGCGGCGGTGGCGGAGTTTCTACTTTTGTAACCTTCTTCTGACACCCCAGGAAACCAATACCTGCGACAATAAATGCGATACACATAGGTTTAAAAAACTTGATCATGCATACCTCCCCCCTCACGGGTTATGGCTTGATTATTAAGTTAATTTTATATTCCACCCAACAAAAATTGGTTGTTAAATGAAAAATATTTTGTGTAATAAATGTGTGCAAGTCAGAAAAAAATAAAAATTGTTTTTTTTCATAACCTGATTGTCTATTTAAAAAAAAACAACGAACCTTTTTTAAGTTCCATTGAACCGTCTTTTGCTATTTTTATTTTTTATGCTTACCGTTTATCTTAAAAAAGGCCGTGAAAGACCGGTTTTGCAGGGCAATCCGTGGATTTTTTCCGGTTCCATAGACCGGCTTTCGGAACAAGGCGATTGCGGATCTCCGTGCACGGTGAAATCGTATAAAGGAGAGCGGCTTGGGTGCGGCTATTACAACGGCTCTTCCGCAATCGCCGTCCGTATTGTAAAATGGGGGAAAGAATCGTTTGACAAAAGTGATATCGTTGCTGCCGTAAAAAAAGCGGTAAACAGGCGCAGTACTATTCTGGGCGCGGACACCGATTCGTGCCGTCTGATAAATTCGGAGGGAGATTTTCTGCCGGGATTGATCGTCGACAAATACGCGGGAGGTCTTGCGGTTCAGATACTTACGGCAGGAATGGAACGGATGCGTCAGACGATCATAGATTCTCTCATCGAAGCCTGTTCGCCTGATTTTATCTACGAAAGATCCGATTCGGAATCCCGCGCGCGGGAAGGAATAGGCGAATCCGAGGGATTGCTGTACGGTACGCCGCCTCAGAAGCTTGTCATAAAGGAAAACGGGCTTTTTTTTGGGGTCGATATCGTAAAGGGGCAAAAAACCGGGTTTTTCTTCGATCAGAGGCAAAACCGTATGCTTTTGCGCTCTTATGCCGCCGGTAGGCGCTGCTGCGACTGCTTTTCTTATACGGGCGGATTCTGCGTCTCGGCCCTGGCGGGGGGGGCGCTATCGGTCGACGCCGTTGACCAATCGGAAGACGCGCTGCGAAGGCTTGACGAAAACGTAGCGGTAAACGGTTTCGAGCGGCGGAGGGCGGCTACCTTTACAGAAGACGTTTTCAGATACCTGCGTGAGACCGACCGTCGCTACGATTGCATTATTCTGGATCCGCCGAAATTCGCCCGGCATGCCGGAGAGGTCGAAAGGGCAAGCCGCGGCTATAAAGACGTTAATTTGCTTGCATGCAAAAATATCCTTCCCGGCGGATTAATTTTTACGTTCTCCTGTTCCGGCGCAATCGACATCCGGCTTTTCCGGCAGATTGTTTTTGCGGCCGCCTCCGATTCCGGACGACGTTTCCAGTTGCTCCATACGCTTGGATGCGGCGCCGATCACCCCGTAAACCTGGCGCACAGGGAAGGAGAGTATCTCAAGGGACTTGTTTTGCGGGCCGAAGAGTAGAAAATAAAACAAAAAACTCTTATTTCAAAAACTACCTTCGATGTTCTTATTCCCGCAATTTTTCCATATAATAAAAAATCATCCCGTCGCTTTGTCTCTCTTCTTTAAACTTTTTGTAGCCGAGTTTACGGTATAAGTAAAGGTTCTTTTCGTCCCTGTAACCTGTGAAAAGCTCATACCTATCGACGTCCGGGAATCGTATTTCTATTGATTTCATAAGGGATGTCCCGATCCCGCGGTTGTGATAGTCCGGATGGACGAAGAGGCGAATTATAAAGCAAGTTCGTCCCATGCGACGGGCGCGGACGCTTCCTATAATAATCGAACCTACCGTTGCTTTGAGAAACACACAATCGCGAAATTCCTCCTCCACTTCAGGCAGCGTCTGGAGAAGCGGTTTTATACGTTCATTGTTGTAACGACGGGCATTTTCACGGTAACAGAGTTTCTGCAGTTCGAGGATGACGGAAAGATCCTCAAATGAAGCTTCTAGAATATCTACCATATCTAAATTTATTTATCAATATCATTTAACCGTAAAAAGCGCGACTAAATCTTTATAACGTATGCCTTCTGTAAAGAGGCATTCCTCTAAATTTCGGTCGTCGCAGCCAATACCTGCTCGATTGTGGTTACTCCCCGCAGCGCCATTTCGACGCCCGATTGACGCAGCGTTTTCATTCCCTCTTTTTCGGCCAGTTCCTGGATCTCGAGTGTGGAGGCGTTGCGTAGGATCAGTTTGCGGATCTCCTTGGAGACAACCAGAAGTTCGAAGATCCCGGTCCGGCCCGAAAATCCCGTGCCGTTGCAGGTTACGCAACCATCTCCTTTGTAAAAACGCGTCGAAGGGGGGAGCGACGCGCTCAGATGTTCGAGCAATTCCGGCGGAGGCGTATATTCCGTTTTACATTTGGTACATATTTTTCTTACAAGCCGCTGCGCCACTATTAGATTAAGAGAAGAAGCGAGAAGAAGCGGCGGAACGCCTATATCGACGAAACGGGCGATAGAGCTCGCCGCGTCGTTGGTGTGAAGGGTAGAGAACACAAGATGGCCCGTAAGAGCCATTTTTATGGCAATGTCTGCCGTTTCCTCGTCGCGGATCTCTCCTATAAGCACTATGTCGGGATCCTGACGGAGTATCGACCGAAGGGCGTTGCCGAATGTAAGGCCGATTTTCGTATTGACATGAACCTGATTTATTCCCTCCATATGGAATTCAACCGGATCTTCAACGGTGACTATGTTGCGTGTAGCGCTTTTTATTGATTGAAGGGCGCTGTAAAGTGTGGTCGACTTGCCGCTTCCGGTGGGCCCGGTAACTATAATCATCCCGTACGGTTTGGCGATCTGAGATCTGAAGACCCCCTCGTCGTAGGATGTAAAACCGAGATTTGTGATACTTTTCTCGAAAGCCTCCTTATCGAGAATGCGCAATACCGCCTTCTCTCCGAAGATGGTGGGAAGAATCGATACGCGCACGTCGACTTCACGGCGTCCGACCCTTACAACCATTCTTCCGTCCTGTGGAAGCCGCCTTTCTGCAATGTCAAGGTTCGAAAGTATCTTTATGCGGGTGATGATGGCCTGATGTGAACGTTTCGGTGGAGAGAGCACCTTTCTCAGATCTCCGTCGAGCCGGTAACGGATGATCAGTTCCTTTTCCATGGGTTCGATATGTATATCACTGGCCTTGTCGCGTACCGCGTTTGCCAAAATGATGTTGACCAGTTTGATGATACCGAGTTCTGCGCCTGCGGCCTGTATCTGCTCGAGGTCTACCTCTTCCTCCTGGCTCTGAATATATTCGACGCTTTCGCCCAGATCGGCAACGAGAATCGAAGCGTCCTTATGCGAAGCGATGTCGGAATAGTATCGGTCGATGGTAGTGGTGATATCTTCGGGCTTGCCAAGCACCGGCTTTATGGTAAGCCCGGTGGCGTCACGCAGATTATCGAGCAGGGTAAGATTGAGAACGTCGCTCATTGCAACAATAAGTTCGGTTTCGGTTCTCTCCAGAGCGACACATTTATGTCTTCGTGCAATGAATTCGGGAATCAGCGCAACCGTATTAAGATCCGTCGATGCGTACTGACGCGCGGTAGCCAGCGGCACCCCCAGTTGACTGGAAAGAAAATGCAGCTTCTGATCTTCATCGATATAACCCAGTTCGACAAGCGTGTCGCCGAGTCGGCCCCCCGAGGTTTTCTGGTATTCGAGAGCCTTTTTAAGCTGAAGAGCGTCTATAAGACCGTTTTCTACGAGTATCTGGCCCAGTGAAACCGAACTTCGGTTGAAATCGGCGCGGCTTTTCTCTCTTTCACGTGCGATTTTTAGGGAAACGACATGGGTGCGTATTGCTTTTTTAAAGAGTTCGTCGCTGAGAGGTAGATACAGAAAATCGTCGGCCGCGATATCGAGTTTGTTCTCTTCCATAAGCGTCCGCAGCGACTCGTCGGCTACGGCTACAACCACCGGAATCTTTTTGATAAGCTTCAGTTGGGCTACGTTGTGTTTGTATTTGTCAATCGATGCGGCGTTGTTTAATACCGCGAAAGCCAGCTCGCATCGACCGCACTTATCGGCGTAGGCAAGATTGATTTTGTGGATTAAAAGAGCTTCGTCGAGCCCCAGACGGTGGAAGTGAGTCTCGAGCTGCGAGAGAGTTTCGGCTCCGTAGCCGAGCGCCATAACCTGTATGCGGCTGAATCCCGGGTCGGTTTGTTTGTGCATGATCCTTATTTTACTCTAATACATTTAATAACTCTGAAGGACGGCTTTTATATGTCAAATAAAAAGGCATTTTAAAATAAATAACCATCCTCCCGAAGCCGTTGTATTATCGGAGCGGTATCGGTTTCGGCAAATAGCCGTCAGGGATACTTCGTTTCGTCGGAAAGCGCTTTGAACAGGTCTTTCATTTCCTGATCGGTTAGCTGGAAATTCTCCATTACACCCAACAGACCGAATCGGAAAATATATACATCTTCGTATGGAAAGGTTCGGAGATGTTTGCCTATCGATCCTGTCCGGCCGCCACATTCTGTTCCGTCCGCCCCATGGCAAGAAGCGCAGTAATCTGAATAAACCTTATCTCCGTTTGCCGCGTTGCCGCCTTTGCCCAGATTGGAAAAGGCAACGACGGCGTTCGGGTAGGCGCCTGATATGGTGAAATCGTAGAGCTGCTTTACGTCAATAGCCTCCGCTTTTATGAATTTGACAAGGTTCCAGATCTGATCATCGGACAGAATAGATCCATAATCAGGCATCCGGTCGCCGACGGTATTGTTTGTTACAGGGTCGTAGGCGGAAAGATCAGCGTCGATTCCTCTTCTTTTCGAGGGATCACTACCGGTTTTGATTGCATTAAAAAGCTTCGAACTACCCGAGGCTTTGGCTCTTGCCGAAAGGTTGACGTCCGCGGCATTCGGCTTCGAATTTGATGGGTAAAACGTCGCGTATCCTCCCTGACGTCCGAGAAGATCGTATCCGTGACAATTGATGCATCTGAAAAAATCGGAGTATTGATCAAAAACAGGGATGGAAGGATGTTCCTGATCGAAACCGGTTTCGGTATCCCAGAATTTTTCATAAAGCTTTGCTCCATTGTAGCCGTCTGCCGCGGTATATGCAGGATCATCGACAGGCGTCTCTTCCTTTGTCGGCGAACAGCCTATGGCAATTAATAAAAGAATAATAGTTCCCGTAAAATACTTAAATATGAAATTCATTACGCCCCCCTCCATATTAAAACGCATGGATAAATATACACCACATTATTTGGAATTAATTATTAAAATTATATATTTCCACAAATCATCAACAAAAAATACTTTTATTGATTTTTTATTTGGTTATCATTATATTGTAAATTGAATTATATTGAATTTATTTATTACAATTTCCGGGGGGTAACGATGGATAGAAGAAATCTTTGCAAAATCGGGTTGGCCGGTTTGGGTACTATGGCTTTTTCGAGGACGGTCGGGGCCATGAAATACGTCACAAAAGCATCCGCAAAGAAGAAATGGGCGATTGTCTACTACACGCAGTGCGGAGCCTCAAGAGACGCCGCGACATGGATTAATGAGGGGTTGGGAGATATTGCCGATGTGATTGAGGTGAAGAACAACCCTAAGGTAGGCGATTATGAGGGTTTTATCATCGGCGGCGGGATTTATGCAGGCAAAATCAACGATTCATTGGCGAATTTCGTTAAAAACAACAAAGACGCCCTGAAAGAGAAAATAAAGGGCTTATATGTTGTTTGCGGAAACGAGGGTAAAGCCACGCCCTCAGCTACCACAGACGGTTATCTGACCAACCAACTTGTAACTCCTCTAGGCGTCAGCGATAAGCCTGGGAAAGTCTTTTTCGGCCGGTCTACGCCTTCATGCGGCGGCCTGAATTACGACAACATGAAAAAACCCGACGCCGTTGCCTTCGGACAGCAGATTCTCACCACGGCTATCAAATCTCTTCGCCACGGTCTTTCGCAATACTATGAACTATATCATTGCTATAACAACGGGAAAAATTCGGCTATTACGATAAAATACAACCTTCCCCGTTCATCGGATGTTCTTCTGACGATCTGCTCGCTTGACGGACGGACACTTGCAACTCTCGTATCCGGCCGGCAGCGTGCCGGCAGCTATGAGATCCCGTGGAGCGCCGGAAAATTTTCACAGGGATTCTACCTCTACAGGCTGGAGGCGGGAAGTTTTACGGCAACACGCAGAGCAATGGTTATAAGCTGATAAGAAAACCGGGCTGCCTGGTTTTTTGGGATTGGACGACCGAAGCTGTCTGTTTTTGTCGGCAGGGGGTGACTATAATTGTATCATTTTTTAAGCTTTTTAAATACAATAGCCAGAAAGGCCGCCTTCAGGGGATCATCATTGACGGTTACCATTCTCCCCTGTTTGTTCAAAGCGAAATATTGCCGGTCATACTCGGTCATTCCCTCGCTTAAAAGTGGTTGTCCGATGTGGAAAGTTATATCCTGCGGTCCGTAAATACGCATATTTCCGTCGTCGCGTCCGCTCTGAAAAACGGTGCCTGCGGGGCTGTATTCCGTTGCGGAAAGAAAGAGCCCTTCCGGCCGCAGTATCCGTGCCGCCTTACGGTATGCTTTTATGTCGTCGTCGCCGGAGTGCTGAAGACTGAAAAGCGAACAGACGGCGTCGCAGGTATAATCGGCGTCAGCATCCGAAAAATCGCTATTGTCCACAATTAGCCTTACGTTCCAATTTTTTGCATTTTCATCCTGGCGCTGAATGAAGCGGCCGTCCCGTTCGATTACTCTTACGTCATATCCCCGCCAGGCAAGAAACGAGGGAAACAGAGAATCGCGGCTTCCGATATCGACTACAACGGCCCCGTGTCGCAAAAGCCGCAAATGTCCCCATGCCCATTTGTAAATACGATTGCGTACGGGGTCGGAAAGGAAGACTTGTCCGGAGAGTATAAATATGCTCTTTTTCAGCAGCGCAGGCAGGTGCATTTTAAAAAAATAATATTCGAGTCCTCAAAAGCGCTGGCTTTTTTCCGCGGCGTGATATATAATTTCTCGCTTTAATCAAGTCATCAGGGGTAGGTTATGAGCGGATTTTCGAAGTTTCCGGAAAAATTTTTGTGGGGAGCATCCACTTCGGCGTATCAGATAGAGGGTGGATGGAACGAAGACGGTCGGGGGGAATCCGTATGGGACCGTTTTACCCATACTTCCGGAAAAATTGAAGGCAATACTACCGGCGATATCGCCTGCGACCACTATCACAGATGGGCCGAAGACGTGGAGCTGATGGCAGAATTAGGGCTTACTGCGTATAGATTTTCCATCTCATGGCCGCGTGTTCTTCCCGCCGGATGGGGAACACCAAATCAACCTGGTATCGATTTTTACTCCCGTCTTGTGGACGCCTTGCTCAAGAAAAACATCACGCCGGTAATCACACTCTATCACTGGGATTTACCTATGGCAATCCATGATGCGGGTGACTGGCTTAACCGCCGGTGTATCGATTGGTTTACAGAATACTGTTGCCTTATGTTCAGAACACTGGGTGATAGGGTAAAGTACTGGATCACGCTGAATGAACCGTCGGTATGTTATGAACAGGGTTTTATAAAGGGCGCTTTTCCTCCGGGCGTAAAGGATAAAGCGACTGCTCTGCAGGTATTTCATAATATGCTTGTTGCCCACGGCGACGCCGTAGCCGCAGGAAGGGCGCTTTTACCGAAGGCGTTTTTCGGCATATCTACTGTCCTTAATATGACCTATCCGGCATGCGAGACGCCAGGGGATATAGAAGCCGCCGAAGAGGCATGGATCGACTCCAACGGTTTCCAGCTTGATCCTTTGCTGCGCGGTATATATCCGGAAAAATTCCAATGCGAAATGGAAAGGCTTAAACTGTTTCGCGGCTTATTGGATGACGATATGATCCGTATTAAACAGCCGCTCGGTTTTTTGGGAATCAATCATTATTTCAGTTTCTTTTTTACCCGTAACGCAGACGGAGAGGTGCAGCAGGTTACTTCGGAAAAAGTGAAAACATTCAGCGATCTTAACTGGCCGGTCTATCCCAAAGGTTTAACCGACCTTCTGGTAAGAATTAGAAACATTTACGGAAATATTCCTATTCTTATAACCGAAAACGGCATTTCACTTAAAGATGAAGTTTCACCCGAAGGAAAGGTATATGACCAACGCCGTATTGATTTTATCGAGGGTAATATAGCGGCTGTCAGGGATGCAATAGCCTCCGGAGTGGATATACGCGGCTATTTTTACTGGTCGCTTATGGATAATTTTGAATGGTTGCATGGATATGGACCAAGATTCGGAATTGTATATATAGATTATCTTACCCAGAAGAGAATAATAAAAGAGAGCGGCAAAAAGTATTCTTTAATTATAAAAGCCAATGGAATCTGATTGTTAACATATTCAATAACAATCAGTTAACAAAAACCTTAATATCATTAAATCGATTAAGTCGTATTTGATGTAAAAGAATCTCACCTTAAAGCGTATTTTTTAATTATATTATTCTGAAAATCGTTTATGGTTATAAAGCCGAGATGTTAATCGTTTAAACAACACTTATATAAAATAAGAAATTCAAAGATTACCGATAAATTTCCATGGATGATATTTTCAAATACCTTGATTATCGGGACTATCTGCGGGATCATTATAGATATAATAAAAGCTATCATCGTTACTTTTCGTTCAGATACGTAGCGGGAAAGACAGGACTGGACGCATCTTTCTATGTTAAAGTATTAAATAAACAGAAGCATATTGCCAATTCGTCGATTCCTACGCTTATATCATTTCTAAAGCTTTCCCCCCATGAAGGCAAATATTTTACCACATTGGTTCACTTTAATAAAGCGAAAACGGCGGAACAGGAGTCGTTCTACCTTCAGAAGCTCTTTCTTTTACGTAAACCTGTAACCACTCAGCTTGAAAGTCATCTCTACGAGTATCTTGCCGCATGGTGGAATGTAGCCCTACGGGAAGAAATGAATATTATCAATTTCAAAGACGATTACAACGATCTGGCTTCCCGTTTTCATCCGCCGCTCTCAATACAGCAGATAATACGTGGGGTGAGACTTCTTTTAAAGCTTGGTCTTATTGCCCCGGATGAGACCGGAGTTCTTCGTCCGGTCAACGATTTCCTTACGACAAACGGCGTTGATCAGGTAAAACTTGTCAGATCGTTTCAGAAATCGGTCATAAAGCTGGCACTCAATGCAATCGACACGATTGACAAGGGGGACAGGGAGATTTCGACCCTTACAGTCAGCGTATCCCGAAAAGCATTCGAAACCATAAGGGAAAGAATAAGTGATTTACGCCGGGAAATCATCGAACTGGTTCGACGGGACGCCAACCCGGAGGAGGTATACCAGCTAAACATTCAGCTGTTTCCTCTTACTAAAAACAGTAAGAAGAATGAGAGCTTATGAAAAACGCACTTTTGATAATATTGACAACATGCGCTGCGGCTGTTTTTCTTCCGTCATGCAGCTCTTCGGTTTCTACGGACGGCGGCACCGGAACCGAGACAGTTAATACCTTCGCCCTACGGCCCGACGGAACGCCTGCGGCTGGTGCGGTGGCCCGTATTGTCGATGCGGGCGGTTGGTTCGACAGTGTAAAGCAAGGTGTTTCGCCGGTAATTTTGGAGGCGGTAGCGGACAAGAGAGGATGTATTAAATTGAGCGTCCCTAAACAAACCCGACTGTTCAACCTGCAGATCGATCACGGTTCAGGCGCCTGTTTGATAAGGTTTACCGCTTTGATGAGTGAAATGCCCGACACTATCCGGCTGCAACCTCAAGCGTCGTACTCAGGCTCATTCGATTCTTCGGCGTCACCGCCCTCACGGGTTCTGCTTAGCGGCACATCGTATGAGGCTCAGGTGGACGAAACCGGCGCATTCTTCTTCAGCTCTGTAGCGCCGGGCTCTTATGCCGTATTGTGCATAAATGACCGACTTCCTAAACCGGTATTATCCGACGGAATTGCATTGACTCTAGAGAGCGGTAAGACGTTTTCGGAGCAGCGTATTACGGCCGACGCCGAGAGGCTTCTTATAGACAATTTCGAAAGCGGGATCGGTCCTACGGCCCTAGGCCGGATTCTGCCTGTACTCGGATGGTATGTGCTGTCGGATTCTCTTTACTATTACTGGAACATTGACAGAATGGAGTGGACAAAGGGAGTATCATCCGTCATCGGACATTCGCCTATCTATTTCGATTCGGTTTCGACGGCTCCGGACGGAAAAGCGTTTTCCTTCTCCACGGTTCTCGACACGGTTTCCCCATTTGCCAATTCTCTTATCGGGATTTCGCTTAAACCGCTGTCCTCCAAAGGGCTCGATCTTTCGACTATGAAGAGCTTTTCGGTTCGCGCTTCCGGAAATGGAACAATAGGCGTCCGGTTCGAATCCGCCGGCCTCGACAGCGTAACTTCTATGCTGTATCACTATGCCTATCCTTTGAAGCTTAGTAAGAATTCCCAGCAGTATACAATTCCTGTAGACTCTCTGAGGATTATGGGGCCGGCAGAGCCGGTAATGTATTCTCCGGTGCGCTACCCATGGAAGAACGAGTCGAAAAGAGTATTAAGAATAGAATTCGAATTCTCGCCATCATTAAACAAAAGGGGCGACTCTCTCTACTGTGTTTTAGACGATTTCTTTCTGAACGGAGTGTCGGTTGAGTCGGTTTTGTCGAACAGTAAAAAGTGAATTCCACGGTAAGATTGCGCACGGTATTATATTTTGCAAATGAAACGCATAATAAAAAGATAAAATCTTTTGTTTTCATAAGGAAGCAGAGTTGCATCCGGTAAAAAACGACAATAAACCTGTTTTTTCTCCACTGTCATGGCTGACGTCACTGGATCTTACGGTTGCAGGTCTGGCAATACTGGCAGTTCTTGTCGTATGGGGTACCCTTTATTCCGTCGAAAACGGTATCTATGCGGCCCAGGAGCGTTTTTTCAGAACATGGTTCGTACAGGTAAAGGGAATTCCGGTATTCCCGGCGGTCAAAACGATAATTGCTCTTCTATCGGTCAATTTTATTGCAGTAGCGTTGAAAAGAGTGTCGCTGAAACCGGAAAATGCCGGACTGATAATTCTCCACTTCGGGGTTGTAGTGCTTATAGGCGGTTCGGCTTTGGCGTCGAAATTTACCGTCGAATCGGCAATCAATCTTGCTCAGGGACAGGGTACCGATACTACCTATAACTTTTCGTCATGGCGGTTGTCGGTTGTATTAAAAGGAAAAAGAGACGGAAAACCTTATGAAAAAAGACATTTTTTCGATATCAGGCGTCTGAAACAGGGCAAACGCATAGCTCTTACACCTGCTGCAGCTGTATTGTCCGTAAGACGTCTCTATCGAAATTGCGTTCCGGTAATAAGCCCTAACGACAGTGTGACTATAATTGGCCTTAGACAACAGAAAAATTCCAAAGAAGAGGGAAGAGACATTCCGGGTATCGTTTTTTCGCTGGGTGTCGGCGGTGGCAACGGATTTTCGGAAAGTGCCGAATACTACCTTTACGGAGGTTCGCTTTACGGAACGCCTTTTGCAATCGGTGAAGATACTATAATATTATCTCTCCAGCCTCTTGCGATTCCTCTGCCGGTACGGGTAGTACTTACTAAATTCACGGCGGAATGGCATCCCGGAACCGAGAAGGCAAAGAGGTTTCAGAGCCGTCTGCATGTATCCGGAAAAGATATCGACCGTGAGGCTGTAATAGAGATGAACCGGCCGTTCAGGTACCGTTCGTTTACTTTCTATCAGATGGGATACTCCGGAGAGGAGGGGAACTATTCGTCGACACTGGCAATAGTAAAGAACCCTTTCCGGTATATACCGTATATAGCAAGCTGTATTATCGTCTTAGGGATGCTGATGCATTTTATAATAAAAATGCAACGTTTTTTCGTCAGCCGGAAGGGTGATAAATGACTGAAATGAAAAGATTCGCCCTTTATGATTTTAATAATCATATGTCCGGAATGCATCCGGTGAGATTTTCTCCGGAACTAAAAAAGAGGGCTTTTTTAATATATTTTTTTATTGTATTGTTCAGTTTCTTTACGTCATCTTCTCCATCTGTAAATGTAGAATCTTTCGGTTCGGTTATCGTGCTCGAAAACGGCCGGAAAAAACCGATAGATACCTATGCACGCAACAAATTGCTTCAGTTCTGCGGAAGGCAACGTATTGCCGGGCAACCGGCCCTCAGCTGGTTTTGCCGTCTTCTGTTCGATCCGTCAAGATGTGATTTCGACAGGGTTTTCCTTATAAACGATCCCCAGGTGGCGCAGACTCTCGGTATTACTCCTCAGAAGAAGCGGCGTTACTCATATGCGGAACTTTCGGAAGCGGCCGACGCTATTGAGCGTTACTATAAAGCTGCAGGAGAAAAAACCGTCGGGCGTCTGTCTGCATTCGAAAAAGAGATTGTCAGGATTTACAACAATCTACTTGAATACCGCAATCTGGCGTCAACATATAGTTTTCTGCTGCCCGTGGAAGAATTCCGTATTACAGACAGCGATTCAGCCACCGAGGGCTCTTTGAAGCTTTCGGACACTGGAGATGCTCCTTCCTATTTCGACATGATTCAGATGAACCGCTTTCTTGCAGACAATATGATGCGCATTCACCGGCTGCCGGCCGACAGCTTTAAACCGTTCGACCGCGCAATTGTTCGAATTGTAAAGAAGATGTACGAGATCGGCGCATTTACTCAAAACCCTCCGCCTCATATAATACCGCTTGTCGACGACAAAGGAGAAAAATGGATGAGTCCGTGGGGGCTTATAAATGAGTACCGCAGCGGTTCGGTAAAAAATCCGGTTCTGGAACAGCTTATAAAAATCCGCCAGGCCTACCTTGCAGGCGACCAAACGGCATTCGACAATGCGGCGGCTTCTCTTCGGTCGGCAGTTTCTGCTCTTACTTTTGAAAAAGCCCCGCCCGATCCTGCCCTGGAAATAATCTATAACAAGATAAATTCCTTTTTTATCGCCAGAATACTTCTGGGTATTGCAGCGCTGCTGGCCTTTATTGTTTTATTTACAAACAAGAGAGCTCTTTTTGCTGTAAGCTTATCGGCAATAATAGTCGCTTACCTGCTTTGTACCGTGGGGATAGTAATGCGGGTGCTTATTATGCGCCATCCGCCCATTACCAATCTTTACGAGACTTTTATTTTTGTAGCCTGGGCCACGGTGCTTATAGGCATGATTCTTGAACTATTACGGATACGGCCCATAGGCCTGCTGACCGCCTCTGCAGCAGGTTTCATTTTTCTGCATATTGCAGGACGTTATGCGGCGGAAGGCGACACAATGGGGATGCTCGCAGCAGTTCTCAATTCCGGCTTCTGGCTCACCACTCATATAATAACAATTTCTCTCGGTTATGCAGGTTGCCTGGGAGCGGCTTTTATCGGCCATATCTTTATTTTACATAAACTAACTTCCTCAAGCCACAAAGAACAGCTGAATGCAGTAAGCCGCGCAGTTTACGGAGTCTTTGCTTTCGGCCTTTTGTTTACGGTTGTAGGTACGGTTACAGGCGGAATGTGGGCGGAACAGGCATGGGGCCGTTTCTGGGGATGGGATCCAAAGGAAAACGGTGCGTTGTTAATAATTCTATGGAGTCTGATTGTTTTTCATTATCGCCTCACAGGAAGAATAAACGGAATCGGCCTTTCTGCCGGCGCAATCATAGCGGGCATACTTGTCATGTGCACATGGATCGGCGTCAACCTTCTGGGAACCGGCCTGCACTCCTACGGTTTCACCTCAAAAGGTGCAATGCTTCTCATGGCCTATGCCGCATTTGAAGCGCTGTTTCTTGCAGTTTCAGGCTTTGGTTTACTTATGCTTAAAAACCGCAACGCCGCGAAACCGCATGTAAAGAATAAACAGGCAGGCGTTAGGTAAATCGCATGTTTTTCCGTATCCGTTCTGTGTACCAATACTTTTTATTCATATCATATCAATAGTAGATTAAAACGCAGAGAACGCCGAGAAATGAAGTGAAAAACATTTCAGACAAATATATCCGGTTACCATTTGGCGATATCCATATCTATTGATTTTTCTTTAACCACGAAGGGCACGAAGACCACGAAGAAATTATAAAACAAATTTTTTCGACTATTACTTTACAAAATACACTAATTATAAACTAAGAATTAAAATAAAAACCACGGAGCTTGTTTCAGCTGTTGAAAGTGAGTATAGCTTTTTTCCCTCACAATAAACAAGCTATCTTTAATATAGCAAGCTCCGTGGTGAAAAAATTATAATAAAATAAGAATGT
>FWPV01010314.1_pt1 | contig 15359 bp, 11 predicted proteins | sample 2228371 | NCBI WGS metagenome assembly FWPV01 (sample SAMEA103939776, study PRJEB20133) | metagenome | reverse complement strand
AACGGTGCCGCCATCGCCACGACCCCGGCGCCACCGACCACACTGGTGGCCACGAGCAACTGACGGCGCGACTCATCGGTGGGTTCGACCACAGCGCTACTCATCGTTTTCTCCTTCGTCGGCGAAATGCTGCCATTATAACCCGCCGGCCAGTCGGACAGTAAACAGAGTTTCCTGATGTAGCTCAAAGTTTACGTCGGTCGTACCAGGCGTACGCGACGGTAGCGGGATCGGCGTATTCCAGCTCCCCGCCCACCGGCACGCCGCGCGCCAAGCGGGTGATCGTCAAATGCGGCAACGCCTGCAACCGCTCCGCCAACCACTGCGCGGTGGCTTCTCCCTCGGTGGTGAAGTTGGTGGCCAGAATCACTTCGCGCACGCCCGGTCGCGCCGCACGGTCGAGCAAGCGCTCCAATCCGAGTTCCTTGGGACCGATGCCATCGAGCGGCGACAAATGGCCCATGAGCACATAGTAGCGACCACGATAGACGTGCGCCGACTCTAGCGCTTCCAGGTCAGCAGGCATTTCGACCACGCACAGTTGCGCGTCGTCACGCCCCGGGTCGGCGCAACGCGCGCACACCGGGGTTTCGGAAAAGGTGTTGCAATCGCGGCAATGGGTCAGTTCGCTTGCCGCGCGCACGAGCAGTTCGCCCACCCGCCGCGCCGCGTCGCGGTCATGCAGCAGCAGATGATGCACCAGCCGCTGCGCGCTCTTGGGACCCAATCCCGGCAAGCGGCGCAGTGCCTCGGTCAGTTCGGCAATCAGCTGGGACATGCGGCCCGAGAATCAGAAATTGAGGTTCAACCCAGGCGGCAAGGGCAGACCGGCGGTCGCTGCCGCCATTTTTTCCTGCACTGTGGCTTCGGCGCGCCGCACCGCATCGTTGAACGCCGCGGCGATGAGATCCTCGAGCATTTCGCGGTCATCGAGCACGGAGGGGTCGATCACCACCCGGCGCACGTCGTGCTTGCAGGTCATCACCACCTTCACCAACCCCGCACCCGCTTCCCCCTGCACCTCGGTCTGCGCCAGCTCTTCTTGGATGCGCTTGATTTCTTCCTGCATTTTCTGGGCTTGACGCATCAAGCCCGACAAAGCGGCTTTGTTGAACATCGCGTGGTCCTTTCCTTCAAGTCAATGATTCGATGATCTGTTTCGGTCAATCCCCACCCGGCCTCCTCAGGCTGCGGCGTCGTCGCCACGGCGCAGGCGAACGCTGGCGGCATCGAGCCGCAGTCCCAAGCGCTGGGTTAGAAACCGCACCGCCGGCTGCGCCTCGACCCGTTGCTGCCACGCCTCGCGCGCCGCGCGCTGTGCTTGGGCTTGCCGTGCCGCCGGAGTTTCCTGCCAGGGCAAAGCGTCGGCATCGTCTGATTCGACCCAGCGGACGCGCGCCGGTTCGGAAAGGACGCGCGCGATCGCCTCTTGTGCCTTACTCACCACCTGCGGATGCATCTGCGGCAGTGCCTTGACTCGTGGCGCCGCCACCAGCTCCACCTCACCGTCCTGCCACGCGAGCGGCAACGAGTGCAGCACCAGTTCTCGGGCTGGTCCGGTCAGATCCAGCCGTTGCACCAACGCGTGCCAGCGATCCGCCAGTGCAGGCAAACTGTCGTTGGTCGTGTACGCAGACGCCTTTCGTGCCTCTGAGGCCGCATAGGCGTCTGACGACACCGATGCACCCGAAGCGCTCGCCTCGGGCGCCCGCCCAGCGTCAGAGCGCATTTCGGACTCCTGGGACCCGTCGGCGCGCGCCGCCTTTTTGGTTTCTTCATGCCGCCCCGCCGAACCCTGCCGCATCGGCGCCACTTGCGGCCCTTGCGGCAACGGCGCGGGCTGTGGCGTCGTCTGCGGCGCAAAAGCGAGCAGACGCAGCAGCGTCATGGTAAAACCGGTCGCTTCATCGGGAGCGAGCGACAGATCGCGCCGCCCTTGCAAGACGATCTCGTACGCCAGCTGCACGAACTCCGGATCCCATTGCGCGGCCAGTTGGGTACACGCCTCAGACGTTGCCGCCGCACTGGGGACGAACTGCGCCAATGCCACGCGATGCAGGAGTTGCGCCAGTGTGGCGAGCACGGCATCAAACGCCACGCCGCTTTCGCCGATCGCCGCAGCCTCCTGCAACGCTTTTTCCGCGTCCGCAGCCGCCACGGCCGCCAGTAGCGCCCACAGCCGCGCTTCGCTCGCCAATCCCAGCATCGCCGCGACGTCGTTTTCCCGAACCGCGCCACCGCCGTAAGCGATCGCCTGTTCCAGCAGCGACAGCGCATCGCGCATCGACCCGCCCGCGGCCTGTCCGATGAACGTCAGGGCCGAGGCATCGAACGGCACACCCTCGGCAGTAAGCACTTCGGCGCAGCGCTGCGCAATCACCCGTGGCGGCAGCGAACGCAGATGAAACTGCAGGCAGCGCGACAAAACCGTGACCGGAATCTTTTGCGGGTCGGTGGTGGCAAGCACAAACTTGACGTGTTCCGGCGGCTCCTCGAGCGTTTTGAGCATCGCGTTGAACGCATGACCGGTGAGCATGTGCACTTCATCGATCATGTAGACCTTGTAGCGGCCGGCCACTGGGGCGTAAGTGGCTTGCTCCAGAAGTGCGGCGATGTCTTCGACCCCACGGTTGGAAGCGGCGTCGAGTTCGAGGTAATCGGGAAAGCGGTCGGCGTCGATGGCGCGACAGGCGTCGCACTGTCCGCATGGCTCGGCCGTGGGACCCGAAGCGCAGTTGAGCGCTTTGGCAAAAATGCGGCTGATCGTGGTCTTCCCCACGCCACGCGTGCCGGTAAAAAGATAGGCGTGATGCAGACGCCCAGTCGTGAGCGCGTGCGTTAGCGCCTTGACCACGTGGTCTTGCCCCACCAGTTCGGCGAACGTGCGCGGGCGCCAGCGGCGCGCTAGGGCTTGTTGGCTCATGCTGCACGAAGAAGGGAAGACGGCGAGCCGTACCCCCGGCACTGGCGGGAAGTGGTTAGGGCTGCTGCCTTCCGGCCCTGACCCGGTTCCCACGCCGCCATGCGGGGCGACCCGCCGCAATGCGATGGTACCACAAGCCGTGCGGCCATCACACGCCCCGCGCGTCGTTCTCGCCGGCCGGCGCAGCGGCGGTCTTGTCGGAAGTTGGCCGCGCGGTGGCGTGGGACGAGGTCATCGACGGCAAACCGGTACCCGTCGAGGATGGCACGAGGGTAGGAACGGCCGCCGTTTGCGCCGGCAACAGCGCGCTCATCAATGCCCCCTGCGCCTCGAGCATTTCCGCGGCCAACCGCCGGGCGCGCGCCGCGTCGGCATGATAAAGCCGCTCGAAGTAGTCGCGCGCTTTGCCGGTCAAGCGTTGCGCCAAGGTCAAGCGCACCAGCGCTTCGAGCAAAACCGCGTCGCTCGGCGCCTCCATCAACCAGCGTTCGAGTTTGGTCAGCCAGGTCAAATCGGCGGGCAACACCGGCAGTGCCGCGGCAAGCACTTCACTGGCGTAGCGCTCGCGCAAGAAGCTTTCGGCGATGGCCAACGCGTCGGCGCGCGCTCCATGCGCGACCACCGTTTGCACCACCGCCGCGACGAGTTCCGGCAATCGGCGTTCTTCTTTGGGCTGCGCCTGCCACCAGGCCAGCACGTCGTCGTTGTGCTGCAAGCGCGCCCGCAACAAGGCCTCGAACGCCGACACGGCAATGGGCAAAAACTCGGCAAGCGGCAGCGCCTCGTGCCGTCGCAGCTTGCGCGCCGCCTCGAGCGCCTGCTCCCACTGCCCCAGCTGCCGCGTTGCCGCTAGCCGCAGGCGCTCGCGCACCGTCGGCGCGACACGGCTGTCGGCCGCCAGCGCCGCGAGCGCCGCTTCGAGACGATCGAGGCGTCCAAACGCCAGGCCGAAACGCGCTTCCAACACGGCGCGCGCCGCCGCCCACTGGCCGTGTTCGGGCAGGCGCGCCAGGGCGTTTTCTGCGCGCGCTTCGTCCTGCACTGCCAGCGCGGCTTCGAAAGCTTCCACCGCCGCGGTTGCAGCGGCATTGGGCAAACGATGTACTGCGTCCAGCGCCGCAAAAGCCGCTTTGGGTTTACCGATGAGGCGGGCAGACGCTGCATCCGCCAAACGCGCCAAGGCCTGCTCCAAGCGCCGTCGCGCTCGCCAAGCACGCAGCGCACCAGGGGCCGAAACAAGCGATGCGACAAGGCGCAGCAGCGCGTAGCCAACGAGCAACGCCAGCAACGCCAACACCCCCAGCAACTGCAGTGACATCTGGCCCCGGTAAGGCGGCACGACGAAAACGACGTAGCCCTCCAGCGTTTTGAACCACAGCGCGAACACCACGGCCAGAGCCGCCGCGATGAGGACACCCAGAACGGTTCTCATGATGGGTTCCTCCCTTGGCTAGCGCGCGGTCGCAAACGCGCCTTGCAGCTGCGCCAGCGCCGCCAACGTCTGCTCGAGGGTGGGCAGGTTCGGTGCCACCTCGCGTTCTTTCAACGCCGCCAAACGCTGTTGCACGGCTTGGACCCCTTCGGCGTTGGGCTCGTAGTATCGCGTCACGAACGCGGTGATCTCTTCGATCGAGCCGCGATACAGTGCGGCATTGCCTTGAAGCGCCGCCAGGCGGGCACTGGCAAAATGCGCTTCCAACGCCGCTTGCAGGCTCAAGCGCTGGGCAGGGCTGAGCGTTGCCGGCATCGGCGCGTCGAGGCGCTCCAGCCGCAGCCATTCGCCCCACGATTGTCCCAGCGCTTCGCCAAAGCGCACCACGCCGTTCCACAGGCGCTGGTACCACGGCGCCGCGTCGTCGTTCGTCGCGGCAACGGCGTGTTCGCTTCCTACTGGCACTTCGAAGGCCAGCGGCGCTTGCGCCAACAGCCGCTGCACCGCGGTAAGTTCAGCGATGAGGCCCGCGACATCCGGCACCGATACCGCTTGCAGTGTTGCCAGATCGTGCGCGATCGCCTGCCGCAGCGCCAAGCCCCACGGTTGCGCGGTTTCGCTAAGCGTCGCGTCGGCGCGCTGCAGCGCATCGCGTGCCGCGCTGGGGTCGTGCGCCCAGCGTAAGCGCTGTTCGGCAAAAGTGACGAGATCGCGCACTTCGACAAAGCGCTTGAGTTCGTTTTGCCGCGCCATCGCTTCGGTCAGCCGCACTGCCGCATCAGTGGCCGCTTTGACGCGCGCCATTTCCGCTTCCCACAGCGCCAGGCGTTCGCGCCATTGCGCTTGCTGTTCGGCCAGCGCCGTGCTTTGCTGCTGTTGCGCGACCAGCGCGCGCTGCAGCGCCGCGACTTCGTTTTGCCACTCCTGACGCAGCAAAGCCGCTTCCTTCTGCCACTCTTGACGCAGCGTGGTCTGAAGGGTCGTTGTTGCCGCCGTGGCATGGCGCAGCTGCACCAATTCTGCTTTCGTTTCTTCCAGGCGCTGCTGCGCGGCTTCAAGGCGCATATGTGACCAGCCGCCCCAGCCGAGCGCTGCCAACGCAACGACAAGCGCTAGCACCGCCACAGCGCGCCCGGGGCGTTCAGGCGCTGCCGCGGCGGGTTGCGGCGGCGGTAAAGGTGCAGTCGTCTCGGCATGTTTCACGGGAGAGTCCCCGACTGAAGCCGCCGTTTTGGTCTCAGGCGGTGGCACTTGCGGAAATTCCACGGGTGTTGTGGCGGGCGTCGTGTTTTTTGCGTTGGTCGCCGGTTGCGCCGCGGTGCTTTTTTGCGCATCCACACGCTCTGACTCCGACTCTGGTTTTGGTGATGAGGACTTTGTCATCAACGCCTCTACGCCATCCGCCGTGGCGCCGCTCCCCGTTTCTCGAACTTCGTCCGCCAGTGGCGTTTCCGTCGGTGGCACTGCATTTTGCTTTTGATCCGTTTTGCTCATGACCCCTCTCCCAAACAACGCGCCATCGTCTGAGCCAGCGTTTTTTCATCCGGTGCCGCAGCGCACGCCACGCGTTCCCAACCTTGCCGCTGCAACACCGCGGCGATGCGCGGATGCGACGCCACCACCGGCAAGCGCCGCACCGCGTCCCAAAGCGACGGCGGCACCACCGAGGGCAAATGCGCCGCGGCTTCGCTACTGGTGAGGATGAGTCCGTGCAGCCGCCCCTCGTGCCAAGGCGCCCATACCGCTTCGCTCCAGCGGGGCGGCAGACGACGGTAACACACGAACTCTACCACTTCCGCGCCGCGATCACGCAACGCTTGCGCAAGCAAGGTCCTTCCCCCTTCCCCTTTGACGATCAGCACTCGGCACCCTTTCACCGCGTCTGGCTGCGTCCAAGGCTCGGCAAGCACGTGCTCGCTGTCGGCGCCAGAACGGGGATACCACACCTCGGTAAACCCCAGCGCGCGCAGCACGGCAGCGCTACCCGCACCCACGGTGGCCACCGGCGGCCCTGGCGGCCAGGGACGATGCGCGCGCAGCTCCGTCACGCCGAGCTGCGCGGCGTTGCGGCTGACGAAAAACACCCAAGCGAAATCGTCGAGCAGGCGCGCCACTTGGACCGCGCGCTGCGGGTCAGGCACCGGCTCGATCTGCAGCAACGGTGCCTCTACCCCTTCGATGCCCTGCGCGGCGAGTGCCGCGATCAGCCCAGCGTTTTGTCCCTCGGGGCGCGTCACCCACACCGCTGGTGCCGATTCCCGGACAGGCACAGACGGCATGGCTTCAAAGATGCAACCCAACGGCCGTTTCCCCATGCTCACTTCGCCGCGTTCAGGCCAAAGGGCAACTTACTGTACGCGCCCATCGAACCCGCGGCGCACGAATTTACACCGCTAAACGGTACCACCAGTCGGCTGGAAGCGGGATAGCCCGGCCAACCGCTCGACCAATTCGGCCGCGCCAGCGGTAAGCAACCGCTGCGCCAACGCCACCCCCAGCGCGTCGGGGTCGCACGTCGCGGCCGGGGCACGCGCTTCGTCGCGGAAAATGCGGCTGCCGTCGGGTTCGGCCACCAGCGCCCGCAGCCACAACGTCTCGCCGTCCTGACACGCGTAGGCGGCAATCGGCACCTCGCAGCTGCCCCCCAACAGCCGCGCTACCGCCCGCTCGGCGGCGACACAGCGCGCGGTGACCGCGTCGGCCAGCGGCGCCAACCAGCGCTGCACGTCGGAACGGACCGAGAGGCACTCAATCGCCAGCGCGCCTTGCCCGGCTGCCGGCAGCATCGTATCCACCGGCAAACGTTCGCGGATGCGTTCGCTCAACCCCAAACGCTCCAACCCCGCCGCCGCGAGCACGATGGCGTCGTATTGCCCTTCATCGAGCTTGCGCAGACGCGTATCGAGGTTGCCACGCAGCGGCGCAACGGCCAGATAGGGGTATTGGGCGATCAACTGCGCCTGACGCCGTAGCGAGGAAGTGCCCACCACCGCTCCCGGTGGCAAGTCCTCGAGGCTGGCGTAGCGCGGCGACACGAAGGCATCGCGCACGTCGGCCCGCGCGAGCACGGCGGCAAGCGTGAACTCGGGTTCAAGGGTCATCGGCACATCCTTGAGCGAATGCACCGCCAGATCCGCCCGCCCCTCCAGCAACGCCACCTCCAACTCTTTGACGAACAACCCCTTACCGCCCACCTTAGCGAGCGGCCGGTCGAGAATAGCATCGCCGCGCGTGGTCATTCCGAGCAGCGTCACTTCACAGTTCGGATACAATGCTTGCAACTGCGCCTGCACGAAACGCGCCTGCCACAGCGCCAGGCGGCTTTCGCGCGTGGCGATCACCAGCCGCTTGGGAGTATCGGCATGAGACATGAAAAGTTCCTATTTCGCATGAGCCGCCGCGAATGGCTGACGGGATCGATCTTTGCTCTGGCCGCGATTGTAGCACCAGCCACCCGCTCATGGGCCGGCGCGCTCGCGCATTGGCCGGCCGCCACCGACTTGGCAACCGATGCGCGTACCGCGGCCGCGCAACGCCAGCCGATCGTGCTCTACTTCACGCGCCGCGATTGCCCCTTTTGCGTGCGCGCCGAACGCTACCTTGAACCGCTTGCCGAGCGCCGCGGTAGTGACGCAATCTTTCGGCGCATCGAAGCCGACCGGCGCGATCTGGCGGTGATCGACTTTGCCGGCAACCGCCTTGACCATGCAGCGCTGGCTCGCGCGCTCAACGGTACGCTCACCCCGACCGTGGCGGCGTATTCGCCCACCGGTCAGCTCATCGGAGAACCAATCATCGGTTTGCCCGTTGAGGAATTCTACGAGGCATATGTCTCCGGTTTGATCGACGACGCAAAACGCCGGCTGGCTAGCCCGTGATCGGCGCACCGGACCTGGCCGGGACACGCGCGCGAAATTGGACAAGATCCAATAGCAGACTATAGCTGCATGTTCGGCGTGCGGGACCTTTTGGGACACGCGCGCCGATAGAAGCCTTGTCACCGGCCGACGGACTTGGTGCAGCCATCGCTTATGCCGCTCAGGCCTACGGACAGCAGAAACTTGCGATAAAATTCGTCTATTACAATAACCTTACTTCGGTTGGCTTCCTCAATGAACTCGACTGCGCTCCCTCCCAGCACCGACAAAGACGCCCCGCTCGCCGAAAACATCCGCCTGCTGGGTCGCCTGTTGGGCGACACCATCCGGCATTATCACGGCACCGAAGTCTTTTCCCTCATCGAAGCCGTGCGGCGCGCCTCGGTGGCGATCCACCGCGGCGATGAACCTGACAGCGTGGCGCGGCTACACGCGCTGCTGGCGGCGATGTCGCGCGATGCGGCGATCGCACTCATCCGCGCCTTCACCTATTTCTCACACCTGGCGAACATCGCCGAAGATCGCCACCACCTGCGCCGGGCACGGGCGCACGCGATCGCCGGTTCGCCATCACGCCCCGGCACGCTCGCCCACACCTTTGCGTTGCTGCACGAACGCGGCCTTTCGGCCAATGAAGTCGCCGCGTTTTTGCGCGACGCACACGTGCGACCGGTGCTCACCGCGCATCCCACGGAAGTGCAGCGTCAGGCCGTGCTGGCGCGGGAGCTCGAAATCGCCGATTGGCTCGCCACGCTGGATCGTCCCGACCTCACCCCCGAAGAGCGGCAAGCTGCGGAGACGGCGCTATCGGCAGCCATCGAAACGCTGTGGCTGACGCGCTTGCTGCGTCCCACGCGCATCACCGTGCTCGATGAGGTCAAAAACGCGCTGCAGTTTGCCCGCGGCACGTTCCTGCCGGAGCTCCCCAAGCTCTACACGGCGATTGAAGACGCGGTCGGTCAGCCGCTCGAAGGTGCCTTTTTCCGACTGGGCAGCTGGATCGGTGGCGACCGCGACGGCAATCCGTTCGTGACCGCCGAAGTGCTGCGCGAAACGGTATTGCTGCATGCTGCCACCGTGCTCGAATACTATCTCGACGCGGTGCATCAGCTGGGGGGGCAGCTGCCGATCGCCGAAGCGCTCTCGCCCAGCACCCCGGCGCTGCGTGCGCTCGCCGCGCAAGCCGGCAACCCCTCTCCGCATCGTGCCGATGAAATGTACCGGCTGGCGCTGATTGCGATTTACGCGCGTCTGGCCGCGACTTATCAGACGTGGCTCGGTCACCTGCCGCGGCGCCTGCCGGCGGTAACCTTGCCACCCTACGCCTCGGTCGAGGAGTTTTGCGCCGATCTCGACGTGCTTTGGGAAGCGCTGCATCACGCCGGTGCGGCCAACGTCGCGCGCGCGCGTTTGCGGCAACTGCGTTGGGCAGTGCGCGCCTTTGGTTTTCACCTCGCCCATCTGGACCTGCGGCAAAACAGCGACGTGCACGAGGCGGTGCTCACAGAACTCATCGCCGCGGCGCGCCCGGGCACGAATTATCGGGCGCTTGCCGAACCCGAGCGGGTGGCGCTGCTGCAAGAGCTACTGGCCACCGCTGCGTGCCTCGCGCACCCGGACTGGAATTATTCCGAGCGCACGCGCTCGGAGCTGGCGATTCTTCGGACCGCCCGCTGGGCGCACGACACCTTCGGCGCACCGATCATTCAACAATACGTCATCTCCAAGACGACCTCGGCGTCGGACCTGCTGGAAGTCGCGGTACTGCTCAAGGAAGTCGGGCTGCTGCAACCGTGGCGCGACCATCTGGCGGTGGAGATCGTGCCACTGTTTGAAACCATCGCCGACCTCGAGGCAGCCCCTGCGATCATGGCGCAGGTATGGCAACTGCCGCAATATCGCCGCTGGCTCGAAGCACGCGGCCATCGGCAGGAAATCATGCTCGGCTATTCCGACTCCAACAAGGATGGCGGCTATGTCACTTCGAACTGGGCCTTGTACCGCGCGCAGCAAAAACTCGTTGCGGTCGCCGCCGAGCACGGGGTGCGGCTGCGGCTCTTTCACGGGCGCGGCGGCTCGGTCGGGCGCGGCGGCGGTCCGAGTTACCAGGCAATCCTGGCGCAACCGCGCGGCGCGGTTGCCGGGCAACTCAAGCTCACCGAACAGGGCGAAGTGATCGCTGCCAAGTACGGCCACCCGGAACTGGGGCGGCGCAACCTGGAGGTGTTGGCCGCTGCAACGATCGAAGCGTCGCTCTTGGGGCGCGACGGCAGCGCGCCCGAGGTGGCGTTCGAAACGGTGATGGAGGAGCTGTCGCAACGAGCGTTTCGCGCCTACCGTGCGCTGGTCTATGAAACCGAAGGGTTCGAGACCTTCTTTTGGGAAGCGACGGTGATCGAAGAAATCGCGCACCTCAATATCGGCTCGCGCCCGGCATCGCGCACGGCAAGCCGCCGCATCGAGGATCTGCGCGCGATTCCGTGGGTGTTTTCCTGGTCGCAGGCGCGCATCATGCTTCCCGGCTGGTTCGGTTTCGGCAGCGCGGTGGAAAGCTGGATTGCCGAGGGCGACGCCGAGGAACGGCTGATGCTCCTCAAACGCATGGCGCGCGAGTGGCCGTTTTTCGCCACACTGCTGTCGAACATGGACATGGTGCTGGGCAAAAGCGATCTGGCCATCGCGGCGCGCTACGTCGAGCTGGTGCGCGATCAGGCGCTGGCGCAGCGCATTTTTGCGCGCATCCGCGACGAGTGGGCCCGAAGCGCGCGCTGGCTGCTGGCGATCACCGAACAGGCGGAACTGCTGGACAGCAACCCGCTGCTGAAGCGCTCGGTGCGCAACCGCTTCCCCTACATCGACCCGTTGCATCTGGTGCAGGTGGAGCTGCTGCGCCGCCACCGCGCCGGCGAAGACGACCCGCGGCTAAGGCTGGGAATCCATCTTTCGATCAACGGCATCGCCGCCGGGTTGCGCAATAGCGGCTAGCGGCGGCTTTCGCGGCTGTTTGCGGTCCGTCACCACGACGCGGCGACGGCGGGGCAGTGCCTGCACCACCCCACCGCGCAAACTCATCGTGCCGCTGCGCCTCAAACTCGGGCGCACTCTGGGGCACTGGTTTTGCGGCGGGCCATCCGTGCGCCCGCGGGCAACAGCAGCAGGAAAACTGCACCTACGCCTCGGCGCGGTGCGCCAGCGCCCACTCGCGAAACTGCGGCAACGGCAGCGGTCGGGAGAAGTAATACCCCTGAAACGCGTCGCACTGCATCTGCGCCAACGCAGCGACGATCTCGGCCGCTTCCACCCCTTCGGCGACCACCTTCAGCCCGAGGGCATGTGCCATCAGGATGATCGCACCGCACACCTGCGCGTCGCGCTCGTCGGTCTTGACATGCATGACGAAGGTGCGGTCGATCTTGAGTTTGGCCAGCGGCAACTCGCGCAACCGCGCCAATGAGGACAGGCCGGTGCCGAAATCATCGAGTGCAATGCTCAAACCTGCCTGGGCGAGTCGGGTAATGCTCTCTTTGATCTTTTCGTAATTGCTCATTATCCCCGACTCGGTGAGCTCCAGAACGAGGGGGAACGTTTGCTCGCCGTGACGCTGGCGCCAATCGGCCACCTTTGCCAATACCCACGGTACGAAGTGTTCATCCTCCCACTGCCTTGGGGAAACGTTCACGGCGAGGTAAAGATCTGGCCTTTCCTCTGAGCGCAGGTCTTCTGCCTGACGCAGCGCTTCCTCGAAAACCCAACGCCCCACCTCGAGGATCAGCCCGGATTCCTCCAGCAGTGGAATGAACTCCGCTGGCGACACCGGCGGTTGGTTCGGCGGCACCCAGCGCAACAAGGCTTCGGCGCCAAGAAGCACGCCCTTGTCGGTGACGATCGGCTGCAGGTACAACTGCCATTCGCACTGCTCGTGCGCCTGCCGCAAGCGTTGCAGCATTTCCAGGCGTCGCTCCGCGGCTTCCGCGCGCTCAGCATCGTACCATTGGATCTCTCCTCTTCCCCGTGACTTGGCCGCTTGAACCGCCCATTCGGCGCATTCGAGCAATCTCTCGGCCTCTTGAGCATCGAGCGGCACCAGCGCCACGCCAATGTACACGTCCAGCCCACTGGCGCCCCCCGTCAGCAGCGCGCGCACCTCCTCGCGCAAGGCTTGCGCAAGGAGCAGCTCTTGCCCGCCCGTCATATCGCCTTGTATCGCCACCGCGAATTGATCCGCCCACAGCCGCGCCAACGCGATCCGCACCTGCCCGCCGGCTTTGGCTTGCGTTTGCTCCTGCCATTGCTGCAGTCGGTTCGCTAGCGCCTTGAGCAATTCATCCCCCTGCTGGGCACCAAAGCGCTGGTTGAACGCCGCAAAGCCCGCGATGTCCAGTACGTACAAAGCGATGGCGGCATCGGCGTCATCCATCCACCCGCGTAAGCGTTGCAGCAACCCATAGCGGTTCGCCAACCCGGTGAGCGCATCCTGAAACTGCGCCGCTTCGAGCTGCTGCAGCAGCTGTCGCACCTCGGTGATCTCGTGTCCCACCGAAACGTAGCCCACGATCTTGCCGGAGGCGTCGGACAGCGGCGTGATCGTCTCCTCGACTTCGATTTCCCGCCCGCCGGCACCTCGGTTGCGAAACAACCCAGAGAACGGTCCCCCGGCCTCGAGCGTCTGCCACATCAACTGGTAGTGTTGCGGCGTCATGCGTCCCCCCCACCACTGCCCCGGCTTGGTACCGCGCACCTCGTGCAGGGTAACGCCGTAGAGTCGCTCCGCCGCCGGGTTGAGGTATTGGATCGCGCCGCTCGCGTCGGTCACCACCACCGCGTCGGCGCTGTGACGCAACGCCGTGGCCAAAAAACGGTTTTCCTGCTCCATTGCGCGCGTTTGCTGCCAGACGCGATCCCAGGTCTCCACCAAGCGAGGCAATGGCTGCGGCCAGTGCTGCACCGGCAACTGAGCAAGCGCCGCGTCATCTTGCGGCAAGCGTAAGCTGGCTTGCACCAGGCGGTCCACGGGGTCGACGAGTTTGTCCTGTAAGCGCTGCCGCAGCGCACGATGCAGCCAGAACGCCATCACTCCTGCCGCGGTCAGGGCAAACCCCAGCTCCGCCATCAGCAGCGGCCACAGCGGGTGAGAATCGGTCAGCGCAAAACCCAGCGCTTGCCCCGCAGCGTCACGCAACACCAGCATTTGCCCTGGAATCACGCCTACTTCGTTGCTGATCCAACGCGCGTGCGTGGAGGAGGATTGCACCTGACGCTGTATCTGCCAACCGTGGCGATGCACCAGCGCCTCGACCCGCTCCCAAGGCAATACCCATACCACTTCCGCCGCCACCGGCACATCGGCCCACTGCACCCGCTCATGCCAGTTCCAGTGACCCGAAAAATGCCAGCCTGAGGCATTGGCCACCCAATTGTCTATGGCAGGGGGTAAGTCTTCGGGGTAACGCCGCAGCGCTTGACTCAGCTCGAAGCGATAGACCGCAGGGATGCCTTCGTGCCGCCACCATACCGCATCGGGCCGAACAATTGCAACAATCCCTTCCCAGGACAGGCGCAAGGCGCTATTGGCAGGCAGCTCGCGCGCTGCCAGCGCCAGTGGCAAGGACAGCTCCTGGGCCAGCGGCTCGAAAAAAGCCGCATCGTTGCTGTCCCTGCGAAAACGCGCCAACCATCGCACCCCATTGCGCACCAGCGGGTTTTCGAGCAAATCGCGCAACCACGCTTCGGCATGTCGTTGCGTTTCATGCTGCAATGCGGCAATTTCTTGCACCAACGCTTCGGAACGTTTGAGTCGATCGTGTTGCCAGTAGCCGTACGCCCCAAAACCACCAAACACCAACAGCAACAACACCACCCCAGCGAGGGTACGGCGAAACAACGCGCGCACTTCCTCTTCAAGGGTATGAGGCGAGGAGGGCGCGCCCACAACGGATGCTTCGGAAAACGACATCATGTGGCCTCCTAAAAAATCGGCGGCTCTCGCCCGGCATTGTCGCGCGTCACCAGCAGGGACGGGACATCGATCTCGGCCGCTGCTTTGCCCTTCAGCAACCACTGTCGTACCGCTTGCGCCGCTTCGACCACAAGCAAGGGATAGCGTAAGCTCGCGGTTTGTTCACCCATGAGGATCGCGGATTGCGCGGCGCTGATGTAATCAATGCCGATGGACAACACCGCCGCCGGGTCCAAACCGTGCTGCCGCATCGCCGCGCGCGCGCCCACCAGCATGCTGTCACTGTGCGCATACAGCGCGTCAAACCTCGTACCAGCTTCCAACCAGCCACTCATCACGATCGCGGCGCGGTGGCGCAGATAGTCCGCCGGTGCGCGCGCCACTAGCTGCCATTGCGGCGCGGTGCGCAATCGCTCGAGAAACCCCGCCGTGCGTTCCTTCGCGGTACTCGCGCTAGGCAACCCTTCGAGCATCGCCACCTTGCCTCCAGCGGGTTGCGCCTGCACGAGAAAATCCGCCGCCAGCCACCCCAAGCGGTAATTGTCGGCATGAACGAAAGTGTCGTACGTGACCCCGGGAAGACGCCGACTGATGCCCACCACCCAGATGCCTTGCGCTTGCGCAGCGCGCACCAGCGGCACGAGCGGCGCGTCGGCGCGCGGACCGAGTATGATCGCTGTAGCCTCATGGGCAATCGCCCAATCAAGATCGGCCATCTGCCGCAAAACGCTGCCGCCAGCGTCGCGCACCACCAACTGCCATGACGGCGCCTGCTTAGCCACCCACTGCCGTAGCGCCTGTACCTGCGCGGCGCGATAGTCGTTGGCGGTCGTGTCCTGACAAAACACCACCCGTGGCACACGCGCCCACGCTTGCCGGAAGGCCAGTATCCCTCCGGTCAATGCACAGGTAAGCAAAAACTTTCGCCGTAGCACGTAGGTCTTCCCAGAGGTGTTCTTCTATCCCCGCTGACATTATAGCCCCCTTTTTTCTGGCGATATGCCCGCACCAAGGTTTTCGCCTTCTCCCTTTGCCTCGGCCAAAAAGATTGCGTGTTGCCGTGGACCCACCGTAGCCCCCGACACTACTGCGCACCATCCGCGCTCTAGGTACAATCACACTTCATGAGTCCGACCTTCACCCCCCCGCATGCGACGATCGCCCGTGACG
>FWPV01005777.1_pt1 | contig 15362 bp, 16 predicted proteins | sample 2228371 | NCBI WGS metagenome assembly FWPV01 (sample SAMEA103939776, study PRJEB20133) | metagenome | reverse complement strand
TGCACCGTGGAGGCACTTTCCGGAAGATCCGGGTTGCCCGGTAGATGCCCGCGGCGCAACAGCCCCCTCCATCTCCCGATCCTCTCGCTCATGCTCCGCCGATAGAATCGGACCTGCTGGGTTAAAAACCGGTATGATTCCCGTCTGCCGGCCCTCCCGCCGGGATGTTCTCCAGGAGGGTTCTGCAGGTCGGAAACGATCGACGGGATTTCCGGATGGAACAACAGAATGCCGCTATGGGTTCTCCTCCAATGCGGTGCGGATGTTGCGGTTCACCAGGAGCCACAGGATCGGCACCAGAAAGAATACGAGAGCGACAAGACCGATGAAGAGCTGGATGCTGGCCAGGAGATTGAAGACACTATGGAAGAACATTGCCAGGAGCAGGCCGCGCACGATCGCTCCCTCGGGATTCGGAGCCGCCCCGAATTTTGCCTGTCCGAGGGAAAAACCCCACATGCTGGATATGAGCGGATGTGCGGGGACGGATACGAGTGCGCGAAACGTGTATGTGGTCACTGCATCGACCGGCGAGGAGAGGAACGCGTAGAGGATGTACCATGCATTCTCGATGGCGGCAAAACCGAGCGCTGCTGCGGCGCCGTACAGGATGCCATCCATGGGTTCGCTGAACTCCCTGTTCTCGTACACCGTGTTCCGGACGACGCAGAATTTGGCATACTCTTCGACGAGGGGCGCTATCGCGACGGCAAGCAGGAATGCGCCGATCGCCGATGTGAAGAGAATTCCGGCCACCCCTGCCAGGATGCCTTCGATGATGGCGACGGGAAACGCGATCAGGATCCCGTAGAGGAAAATCCTCGCCACCATCGCCCGCGGCTCCGGTTCGATTCTGTCCCGGGAATAGAAGTACCACAGCCAGAAGACGCCGGGTGCAAAGCCGATGGCAAATACGGTGAGCGTAATATGCATTTTCGCCACCGATCACACCCTGCGCATTGAAAAATGTTCCCGGTGGTCCGATCAAAGACGACCGTTCCCCGGTACCGGGAATGGGTGAACTCCGAGATAAGCCCCCCGGCGGGCAGGGGGCGAGGTCGGCCCCGTCGGGGCAGTCCGAACCATCGCGGGTTGAACCCCTTCTCCCGGCGGTCAGAGCGGGCTTCCACAGAAATCGGAGGCTGGCAGTCTGCACGATCCCGTTCGGATGCGCAACGGGGACCCCAGGTCCCCGATTTGGCGTTTCAGTCTCCCCGGCCTTCCGGGACCCGGTGAGGGGGACATGGAGGGGCGACTGCCCTTCCCTCCCTACCCCGCGTGCGGCACATTCGAATACCGGGAGGCGGCAGACAGGAGGATTGCGAACACCTGCGAAGGCGGGGTATCCCCCGGAATCCGTGCAATGCACTGTGCAGGGGTCATCGGGACGCACGGAGAGAATGCAGCTGCGATGGCATCGGCCTCCCTACCTGCTTCCGCCCTGAACGCCGGCATGGGAGTGGCGGATGGATGGGAGCGAGCTGGACCGGGCCTAATCGTGGGGGACTCCTGCCGGAGTAATGGAGCGGCGGCGGGAGAGCGAATCGACCAGTCTGCGCACGTCTCCGTACCGCCTCCGGATACCGCAGATTCGAGTCAGGGCGGCATCCAACTGAACGAAGTCCTGCCGTTCCAGTGCTGCAACGGCCATATCTGTGAGCTGCAGGAGCGTGTATAGGTCGGCGGCAGAGAGGTAGGATCCTGGCAGGGGATACGGGGCTGCAACCGATGTCATGTATCGATCTTACCGTACATAAAAACGTACAAATATAAATCCTTGCTGCAGCCATGCTGATTCTGGAAGTCTCCGCGTGAATATGCCTGGTTGGTGCAGCACCTCGCAGGTCTGCCTGCCGTTGTCCTCAAAACGTAGTTTAAAAGGCCTCCAGTCTAGTACGCTGGCACCCGTTTATCGATGCACGGGCCCATGCGGAAGGTTGAGGATCGGTGTTCATCGCATACCTCGCTTTCCAACCCGTCCCGGGTATGCCGTCCCTGGGGTTCCAGGAAACGGGTGCTGCATCGGAATGCTGATGGCTGCACCGGGGTTCAGCCGGCTAGGAACCTCTGGTTCCCCAACGAAGGAGAGACCGTGGCTCAGCTGCGAGGGGACCTTCGGTTCCACGGAGAAACGCTCTACGGCGCAGCATGTATCCGTCCTGCGGGTCGCGTCCCGGGGGAGAGGAATCCTGCGCTAGATGCGTCCCGGGCAGACAGCCTCTCCTCCGGGATCGCATGCTGAAGGGGGGCCGCTAGCGGATGGGGCCGGCCAGCCCGGTAAATTTTCCGCCCTTGAGAGGATCACGATAGATCTTGGGGTTCAGGTGTTCGGGAACAAGGGCAGGCAGCGGCTCACGCGGATGCGGGGACCCGAAGGGATAGCGCACTGCCGGCAGGTGGGGACTGTCCGGTCGAGAGCCTTCAGCGGATAGCGTCTCGGACGTGCCATTGGCATCGCCACGGAGGCATCGGAAGGGGGAACTGCGGATGTCGATGTGATTGCGGGAGGAGGACAGGGGGTTCTCCGCCGACCCGATTTTCGAGAGGGTCGACCGTCTCCCGTCCGGTGACGAACGATAGGAGGGATCCTGCCGGAGTCTGCCAGGGAAGGGTCTGTTCGGCAGAGCATTCAGCGGGTACACATGGCAAACGTGCTCCCGAACTGCAGGACATGTCCCCGCATCGCATGGAGGAGATCGTGTTTGTTCGAGCCGGGCGCCACATCCAACATCGTGTCCAGCCCGTAGACTTTGAAGTAATACCGGTGTGTCTCTCCGGGAGGCGGGCAGGGTCCCGTATACCCGACGTTGCCGTAGTCGTTCACCCCCTGAATCGCGCGGATGGGTGACTCGACGATAGGTTCGTGGGGTATGCCGGCGGGTATCAGGAAAGTTGCAGGAATGTTCCAGATTGCCCAGGGGCAGAAGGAGCAGCCTCTCTCATATGGGTTTACCGCCACGATTGCTATCGAGGGGGCATTCAGCCCTTTCAGCCGGATCTGAGGGGACAGGTTCCCTCCCTCGCAGGTATGTTCTGCGGGGAAAATGCTGAACCCCAGCCGGACGGTGATCGCCTCCATATCCCCCTCTCGCTCTCCCATCCCATAAAGACTGCCGGGGCGGCAGGAACGGGAAAGCCCCACCCCCCACATACGAATACATCCGTGCGGGTGCAATCCGGCCAGGGTATCTCCCTCCGGCTAGGCAGCCTCCGCTCCTGCGTGACCGATCGCCCTCGCCTGTCGGAGATACTGCATCACCTCGCCTTCGGTGAGATCGTGCCAGTGTTCGTAGGCTTCTGCAACGGCAAAGAAGGGGCCGCTCCGGATATTCGGGCACACCACCACGTCGACCTTCTCCGCGACCTCCGATACGGTGGCAGGCGGGCCCGTTGGAACGGCGGCGATGATGCGTGCCGGTGAGAGACTGCGTATCGATTCGATGGCCGCGACCATGGTATATCCGGCAGCGAGACCGTCGTCGGTGATAACGGCATCCCTCCCCTCCACGTTCAGGACGGGTCTCCCTCCGCTGAACGCTCTGACTCTATCCTGCACGTTCGCCCGCGTTGCTTCCACCTCCCGGCGGATATCCCGTTCGTTCAGGCGGAGCTGGTTGGCCAGATCCTCGTCGATGATCACCCTGCCGTCCCAAGCCACGGCACCAAAACCCGACTCCGGGTTCCAGGGTACATGCACTTTGCGGACGACGGCCACATTCAGCGGGCAGTTCAGGGTCCGTGCCACCTCCAGACCGATTGGCACACCCCCCGACGGTATGGCACAGACTACCGGATTCAGGATCTCGGGGATCTCCCTTACCATCGCTGCCAGTCTTCTCCCCGCGTCAGCTCGATCGACGAAGACATGCACTCTATTGCGCAGATCCGGATCTTCGACTATTCTTCCCATGGCTGGTTTCCTCACTCCGCCGGTACAGCGCACTCCTGCGCCAGCCGACGGCAAGGGGTGAACGACGCAGGAGTTTATGTATATTTGCAGCTCATATTGACAGGATGGTTCGGCGTCCCCTGCCCGCCTTCAGGGCGCGGGGCGCCGACAATCCGGCAATAGCCGAAGGGTACGGTTACCGGTTCTCAGCCGTGGCGGTGGATGCGATGCGCGCCGAGGAGGAGGTGTGGATATATGCCGACGGGGCGTCCAGGGGCAATCCGGGGCCGGCCTGCTTCGCGTTCGTTCTGGTGCAGGGAGGAGCGATCCTGTTCGAAGGGCACGGATATGCCGGTGTAACGACGAACAACGTGGCGGAGTACCGGGCGATCATCCATGGGCTCATGGAGGCGGCGCGGCAGGGTGGTGCGCGCATCGTGGTATGCTCGGACAGCGAGCTCGTGATCCGCCAGATCACGGGGGAGTACCGCATACGAAAGGACCACCTGGCTGACCTGTGTGCACAGGTTCATTCGCTCTCCCGCCGCTTCGAACAGGTGCGCTTCCAGCACGCACCGCGGACAGAGCGCTACATCCAGCGCGCGGATGCGCTCTGCAACCGGTGCCTGGACGAGCACAGAGAGAGGCGACGGAGCGGGGTGAGCACTGCTTGATCCTGAAGCCGATAGGGGTGGTGCATTCTCTCTACCGAACCCGCACGGATGCGCCGCGTCAGGGGCGGTTTGGCGATGCGGTCTCCGAGCTGGAGATCTATCCCGAGTACACCGAGGGTCTCCACCTCCTGGAGAGAAACCGGTACCTGATCGTTCTTACCTGGTTTCATCTCGCCGAGCGGCACACGCTGCGCGTCCTGCCCCCGCACCGGCAGGAAGAGCACGGGGTCTTTGCAACCCGATCCCCCGACCGACCGAATCCCATAGGGATCTCATTAGTGAAACTGCTGGGCATAGAGAAAAACCGAATCTTCGTGCAGTGGCTGGATGCGATCGACGGCACTCCTCTCCTCGATATCAAGCCGTTCTCTCGCGATCTGGATTGCGTGAACCAGGAGGAGAACGTCACGCAAAGAGGTACGTCTCGCTGAAGAGCGGAACGCGGTGCGATTCTCTCCCATACCGCTGCGACACCATCGTTCACGGACCGAGGCATCCGAAGTCGATGCCGCATGCCGGCATTGAATATTCATCCGTTTCGAACGTATCCGCCTCGATCCGGCAACCTGGTTGGATTCCAGGCATCGAGGCATGCACCAAAGCATTATTACAGGGTTCCGGCTCTTTCTGATCCCATCAGGGAGGGATGTCTGTGGTGATTGTATGCCTGACCGCACGCAACATGGCCTTTGACACGGATAGCATAACGGTTCCCGCCGCTGCCGAGGTGACCGTTCAGTTCCGGAACCTGGACGACGGAATCTCCCATAATCTCTCCGTCTACCGCTCGCCCGATCGGGTGGACACGATCTTCAGGGGAGAGCCCATCTCCGGTCCGGGGATCGCCAGCTATACGTTCACGGCACCCCGGGAGCCGGGCACGTACTACTTTCAATGCGATATGTACCCCGACCTCATGTACGGAGAGTTCATCGTCGAGGAGGAGGGCGTTTAAGGAAAACGCCGTGATGAGGCTGCCCGGAGAATTCTTTCCTTCACGACCGGGTGCCCGTTCCTGCGGTGCTCGGCATACTTCCGGGGTGCATCCGGGAGTCCCGACCGGATTCGCATCGTGCATAACACTTGCCGGTCTCTCCGAAAAGCATTTAAACGAGATGGTGATCTCTGCCGGGCGTATGAAGAGACATTATCGTACCCTGGCATCCCTGGCGGTAGTGATCGTCTTCGCCCTGCTCGCAGTAGCGGGGGCCCAGGAGGGGCTGGGGAATGTGACCCCCAACGAGACGGCCGCAGGGATGAACCTCACCGACGGGAATGTGACTCTGGAGAGGAACATCGCAGAGATCGTCAACGCCACCGAGGATCTCTCCACACTGAACACAGCCCTGGAGGCGACCACTCTCAACCAGACGCTCCAGGAGCCGGGTCCCTTCACGGTCTTCGCCCCGACAAATGCCGCCTTCGACAGCCTGCCCCCGGGCGTTCTGGATGCGCTGCTCCAGAACGCGTCGCGGAATGCGACCGAGCAGCGGAACATGACGCAGCAGCAGAACGTTACCCAGAACCAGACCGGGAACCTCACCCAGCAGCAGAACATGACACAACAGCGGAACATGACACAACAGCAGAACATGACACAACAGCAGAACATGACCGGAAACCAGACCGGGAACCTAACCGATATCCTGCTCTACCATGTCGTGGCGGGGAACTACAGCGAGATGGAGCTGATGAATCTCACCACTCTGCAGACGCTCCAGGGGGAGAATCTCACGATCGGGACAGTAAACGGCAACCTCACGGTCAACAACGCCACAGTCGAGAGTATTATCCCGGCCAGCAATGGGTTCGTCTATACCATCGATGCCGTTCTGATGCCGGGAGAGGCTAATGTGACCGCGAATGAGACGGTCCCGTCTGAGCTGACGGCGAATGCGAGTCTGGTAATTACAAACGAGTCCGTGACCCCCGCGACGGTCACGGTTCCGGGCGGTGCGCAGGTGAGTCTCACCGTGGAGAACCAGGATCTCGACGACGAGCACAATATCATCGTCTACCGTGCCGACAACCGTGACGACATCCTGTTCCAGAGCACGATGATCCCTGCGGGGAATACGGAAGAGTTCACGTTCATTGCTCCCGGTGAGCCGGGAACGTACGCCTTCGAGGTGGGTCCCGGACCCGACACCATGACTGGCGAGTTCATCGTGGAATAGGATCGTCGACCGGCATAACCCAGAGCAGCGACTGCAGAGGAAATCGGGCGAACGGTCTTCGGGGGAGGCAATCCCTCCCCCGAAGACATTTGCAGGCTGCCGGAGAGCAGATATCCGATTCCACCGGTCCGTTGCCCCGGCCCGAGGATCTCCCCTGACTGTCACGGCAGAATTCGGCTGCTCGCAACGCCGGATCCCCCGCTTTCTCCAGATCAGGCCTTTCATATCCGCAGGGGGACAGGGGCTGAACCGCCCTTTTCCTTTCAGCCAGGCACGTAAGGACGTCATACCGGGTCCATTCGTTGGCACCCCCGTTTCCGGATAGAGCAGGCTCCCGCAGCCGCGGTTCACCGCTTCGCCGCGAGCACGGCGGAGACCGATCCCGCAACGGGGGCGATGAGGACCTCTTCTGAACGGCAATCCTGCGAACAGCGTCAGATTGCCCGCCTGCCAGAGCATTCGGCAGAACCCACCTGCGCCCGCATGAATTCCGCTCCCCCGGTGAGCGGACGATTCGCTGTTCAGGGACGCTCGCACTGCCGCTCTTGCCGCCTTTCGGGAGGGTCGGACGGCAGCCGGCGCCTGCCCATCCGGGGATGGTGCGCAGATTCGGGGTATCGAAAATTTGGAAAAGAACGAATATGGCTCCGATTCCGGGACTGTCCAGCCAAATTTATATAATCTGGCATATCAAGAATAGAGGAAGGATGAAAATGGTAAAAAATTCCTCGAACACAGGCAGAAAAAATCCAGAAAATGCGGCAGAGCAGAAGCAGAATCCCGGAGCGGAAGAGTGCCCGGGAACCTGTGAAACCTGTCCGCATGCCCAGGGATGTCCTCCCGAGCAGAAGAGGGCTGTTCAGGCAGGAATGCCGGAGAAAGCCCGGATCAGCGTCAGACATGTCATTCTGGTTCTGAGCGGAAAGGGAGGCGTCGGAAAGAGTACAGTTTCCGTTAATTTGGCTACGGCACTCGCGAACCACGGATACAAGGTCGGGCTTGCGGATCTGGATATTCACGGCCCCAATATCCCCAGCATGCTCGGCGTGGAGGGGCAGCAGCTCGGAATCCTGGGCAACAAGATAGAGCCGGTGCGCGTGACGGGGAATCTCAGCGTGATCTCCATGGCGTTTCTGCTGCCGAAGAAAGAGACGCCGATCATATGGAGGGGCCCGATGAAGATGTCAGCGATCCGTCAGTTCCTCGAGGACGTGGACTGGGGCGATCTCGATTACCTGGTCGTCGATCTCCCTCCGGGGACGGGCGACGAGGCGCTCTCGATCATCCAGCTGGCGCCGCACATCACCGGTGCAGTCATCGTGACCACGCCGCAGGATGTGGCGACTCTGGATGCCCGAAAGGCCGTCAAATTCATCGAGAAGCTGGATCTCAGAGTTCTCGGGATCGTAGAGAATATGAGCGGGATGGTCTGCCCCCACTGTGGAGAGGAGATCGACCTCTTCGGGAGCGGTGGCGGCAAAAAGGCTGCAGAGGAGCTCGGCGTACCCTTCCTGGGTGCCATTCCCGTAGACCCGGAGATGCGCAAGGCTGCCGACGAGGGAAGGCCGTTCATCATACGGAGGGGCACGGACAACCCCACCTGGACGGCTGTCGACCAGGTTATGGAGAACCTGATCAAGGTAGTTGAGGGCGAATGAACCCCGAGTACATGGATGTTCTGCGGGGGGATCAGGAACCGCTTGAGATCTTCAACGACGTGGTTCGGTCACTCCAGGATCTGGAGCAGTTCCCCTTCCTTCTTGAGAAGATCTGCAGAGAGGCAATCACTCTCGATGTGGATGCATCCGAGCGGTTCCGATTCGCGCTCTGGCGCCTCCAGATCCATGCCGACATTCACAGGTATCAGGACATGGAGCAGGCGCAGAAGGCCAAGTATGTAGCGCAGGTTCTGGAGAAGCTGATATTCGGTTCGCTGATGCTGGAGCAGGAAAATTTCAGCCGTGATTAGATCCCCCTTTTATCGCTCTTTTTCGTAAGCCCCGACGTTTTGATCGGGACCGGCCGGGGAGGAGAGCGCTGAATAATGTTTGCGGGGTGTATCTGTGGATCCGGGAGGTGGAGCCAGGAGCGCCCGCATTTTCTCCTCACCGCGATCTGGCATGTAGTGCCATGCAGCCGAAACAGCATCCCGCGGGTTCCGGGTTGCATGCCGCACGCTCCTCCTGCACGATGCCGTGGAGTTTTTTACCACTGGTCTTCGGGATACGGTGAGCCATCCGCACCCTGCAAAATTTGACGCTATTTCGGCTCTTTAGAAACGTTCTCCGGTGTATTTCCGTACCGATCCCACGGATAACCCGTCGATGATTCTCCCCACCGCAGCCCGGAGAGGGCTGCTCCCTCGGAGAGGGGGATCGTGCGATAAGCCCGTATAGGACGATGAATACCGGGTGGAAGCCTCTCTATCGCACGAAAGGGGAGGGAGGTGCGAACCCCTCTCCCTTGGAATATCAGAGCCGTCACCATGCTCCTGATGAGGGTTTACCACGAAAAAGTAAGATCCGGATCACCCGCCCGACGGATCGAGTTCCTGGATCCTGTATCCGGCTCTGCGAAGGATTTCGATAACCTACGGGATGGACAGGGAATGGGAAGATGCTGTGAGGGAGACAGACCTCCATTTCCGAGGAACCCGCTCTTCCGAGTAGAAGTCTCGTTTCTTGAGCATCGTCCACAAGATAGGATTTTTCGAGCAACGGCAACAATCGCCGCTTCGTATCCTTTCTCCACTTCAGTCGCGGGAGGAACGATCGGAGCCGGCTGTTTTTATTTTCACCGCAGCTTGAGCCGCTTCGACCATAGTTCTTCGGAGAGGGGGAGATCCTCGTTTCGTACTCGGGCCGGCAGTCAGATGATCAGCAGACTGGGAGATCGACGGGACCAATCCGGACCACCAATCCTGACCGGGCAGCCGGTTTCTCGGGTATGGCCAAGTTGTGATAACTCCCGATTTCGGCCGGGACGGTCATCACGCTGACCGCTCCCATACCGGGGATGGACACCGCAATCTTCAGATCCGCCCCCCTGATCCTTCATTCGTGCACGGATCTCCGTATCCCGTGCATCGATCCGGCGGTTCGTCTGGTCGATGAGGGAGAGACACTGATCGATGATGGGGATCTGCGATGCCTCCAGGTGATGCTGTAGGGCACTCCGAAGATCGGGTTCTTTCGCTTGGACTTTCTCACGGGGAATCGATACCAGGAACATGTCCAGACCGGTTCCTGTCAGGAGACCCTGAAGAATATGCCGTCCGGGTGTTTCAAAGACAACCGCAAGTACCGAACGGATCCTGATGGATGCCGATGCAAGGATTCGGTGTACCCGGTTCTTGAGCATCGTGCGGTTGTTGACCCGGTGTTCTCGGGCTCGGGCGGGATTGCGGATCTCCCGTTGCTCTTTGGGAAAGATGCAGGAGGGTTTGATCCGGTCGTTCAATGCCAGCTGGGCTATCCACGGGGCATCGACGATATCGGTTCTTCTTCTGGGGATATTCTGGATGAGAATGGGGTTGGCGACGATGATCTCGTTATGGTCTTACAGGGTGGCATAGAGGCCATCCCAGTAGACGCCGGTGGATTCTGCGGCTGCGCGTTCACACCCTGCATCGAGGAACCACTCCTTGAATGCCAGGGGGCCTGCTGTGCCCGAGACGAATCGGCTAACCGCTGATTCTCCAGTCCGGGGTCAGAAGGGCAGAAACAGAGAAGTCTCGGTGAATCTCCACTCCGCAAACGCGACTTCTCGGTGATATCTCATACTCCGGCGGGGGAGTGTGCCATCCGAGTTCTCGGACGTAACTACGCTTTCGATCGAAGATCCGGCTGGTTCCCTCACCGGGATTGCCTGTTCCACATTCCTTTCAGCCTTCTCCCCCCTCCAGGGACTCCTTCAAAAAGTACTATTTGTTTTTCATCCAGCATGCTTGAACTTCGAATCATGTGCGTTTCCACAGAGCCGCTTTTTCGGCGTTCACGGCCATCGAGGGCCGATGTCAACAAAAGAATAATCCGAATCGCGAGGGCACAGGTCAAATGTGGGCGTCCTGGAATTCCAGTTCGGAGCGGGCAACAATCTGCCTGAAGACCTCCATCCCGCTGAAAATCCGCTCAATCCCTCCTTGTTTCCGGGTGAGGTCCCGATCGACCTGCGCTTACCTTGTTCCCCTTCGCATTTATAGCCATCATATCAGATATTCCGTTTTTTTCGCGGGGATCGCCTTGGTATCGGTGACGTAGTGGACGCGATCGAGGTCTGGGAGTTCGGGGCCGGGATGTACAAGTTTGGGAAGATCGCCTGATAGGCTCTCCGCTTGCGGAGTCCGAGGTGGCACCGGTGTGCTGTCGGTTTCATCCTGAATTTTTCGGGTACGTCTCTTCCGGCTCACCTGGTGGTCGGAATGCAGGATACGCCGTTGACGAGGGGCTTCAATAACGATCCCCAGCAGCGGTCCGAGTGCCATCGGAAGTTATTCGGGGGCTGCATCCCCGCCATCTCTGCCCGTTCCTGCGGCCGGCAGCGATTTCAGCACATTCTGCCACAGATCATGCCTTCCCGTGTACCGCAGCTTCTTGAGCCGGGACGATCGCACGGTGGGAGGGGTCGAGGAGGTTGTATACAGCCGTGTGAATTTTTTCCGCCGGATGTGGTTCGCATCTTCCCGCTGTTCCTCGGAATGCGACGAGTATCTTTCGTCGTTCTCGAGAACAGTAGAATCGGTTCTTGAATGATACGATGGATGGATTTCTCCAGAGCCATAGGAGGGGGATTCCTGCCTCCTAACCCTGCATCTCCTCGCCTGTACGCACCCGGATGGATCGCTCCACGGGGATGACGAAGATGCGTCCATCGCCGATCTTCCCTGTCCTGCCCGCACCTATTATGGCATCGAGAACCCTCGCTGCATCCTCATCCTTGATCACGACCTCGATGCAGACCTTCGGGATGAACTCGATGGTCATGGTGCTGCGACGATACTTGAGAGCGATACCCTTCTGCTCCCCGCGCCCCATCACCTCCGTGCAGGTCATTCCGAAGATACCCCTGTCCTCCAGGGCTTTCTTAACGAACTCGAGTCTTTCAGGGCGGATGACAGCCTTTATCAGTTTCATGCTACCTCCCGTTATGCGCGCTCCCCGTGCTGGGAGATGTCCAGGCCGACATACTCCTCCTCCTCGGAGACGCGTAAACCCATTGTCAGATCGATGAACTTCGCGATTGCAAGTGTTATCACGAATGCGTAGACCAGAGCCGCCAAGGCACCGCCCGCGTTGGCCAGGAACTGATCCACGTTCCCCTCAATAAGCCCCGGGTATCCGTTGATCGCGGCTGTTGCAAAGATCCCGGTGGCGATCGCTCCCCAGAGGCCGCCGATACCGTGGACTGCCCATGCATCCAGACTCTCGTCCAGCTTGCGGTCGATACGGAAGAGCATTGCCCGATAGCAGATCAGCCCGGCGATAGCGCCGATGGCGAGAGCAGCGATCGGCCCCACGTATCCGGCCGCAGGAGTGATCGCGACGAGGCCGGCCACGGCACCCCCGACCATGCCCAGGGAGGCTGGCCTGCCTTTCAGCCAGCTGGCGAAGAGCCAGGCGAGTGCGCCGGCAGCGGCAGAGGTGTTGGTCACCACAAACGCATTCACCGCAATCTCGTTCGCGGCGAGAGCGCTACCTGCATTGAATCCGAACCAGCCAAACCAGAGCAGCGCGGTTCCCAGGAGCGTCATGGGTATGTTGTGGGGCTCCATGGGGTACTCCCCGAAGCCTGCACGCTTCCCGATGACCAGCGCCACGGCAAGGGCTGCGAACCCGGAGCTGATGTGGACGACGGTCCCTCCGGCGAAATCCAGCGAGCCTAAAGTCATCGCCCAGCCGCCGCCCCAGGCCCAGTGCGCCAGGGGGTCGTAGACGAACGTCGTCCAGAGGAGGGCGAAGACGACGAAGGACGAAAGCTTGACGCGCTCAGCCATTCCCGATGTGACGATGGCCATGGTGATCGCCGCAAAGACCAGCTGGAACACCATGAAGAGCATCGGTGAGTACCCTGCATCGCCCGCTTCGAGCCCGACTCCATTCAGCCCCATGAACTCGAGGTTGCCGATCAGCCCTCCGAGGTCCGTCCCGAACGCAAGGGAATACCCCACGAGGATCCACTGGACGCTCACCAGCGCGAAGGCCAGGAACGAGAGGGCGACCATGGAGATGAAGTTCTTCCTCCGCACCAGCCCGCCGTAGAAGAATCCCACACCAGGCGTCATCAGCATGACCAGTGCCGTTGCCGTGAGCATCCATGCAGTTGTCCCTGTATCGAGTGCCATTCCATCTCTCCAGATCTTTTCTCTTTCGTGATGTTGGAAGGAAGTTATTATCCATTTTTTATAAATTTTTCTATTTTCCTGAACGAAAAAAAATTAGTACATGGCGAGGTACCGTTCCAGCTCCCAGGGGTGGACGGCGAGCCGGTAGGCATCGGTCTCGAGCTCGCAGATGCGGTTGAGGTTCTCGCAGACGTGCGGGCCCAGTGTATCGCAGAGGATCTTATCTTCCATGAGGAAACCGTTCGCCTCTTTGAGTGTGCCCGGCAGCATCTCGATGCCCCTCTTCTTACGCTCTTTCTCCGTTAGGTGGTAGATGTTCACGTCTGTGCTCTCCCCGGGGTCCACCTTATTCCGGATACCATCCAGCCCCGCCGCGAGCATGCATGCGAAGGTGAGGTAGGGGTTGCACATTGGATCGGGGCTCCGGAACTCCGCACGGGTGCTGTTGCCCCTGGCTGCCGGGACGCGTACGAGAGCGGATCGGTTCGAGGCGCTCCAGGAGATATACACAGGGGCTTCATAGCCGGGCACCAGTCTCTTGTAGGAGTTGATCGTGGGATTCGCGACCCGGGTAATCGCTTTGGCGTGTTTCAGCAGCCCTCCAATGTAATAGCGCGCCGTGTCCGAGAGCTGTCTGTCGCCATCCGGATCATAGAATGCGTTCTTGCCGTCCTTCATGAGAGAACCATGGGTGTGCATACCGCTGCCGTTGATACCCGCGATGGGTTTGGCCATGAAGGTTGCATGCAGCCCTCTCCGGAGAGCCAGCGTCTTCGTGGCGAACTTGAGGGTGATCACTTTGTCTGCCGTATCCAGGGCGTCGGAGTACTTGAAGTCAATCTCATGCTGGCTCTCCGCCACTTCGTGGTGGGAGGCCTCGATCTCGAACCCCATCTGTGTAAGCCCCATCACGATGTCACGCCGCACATCCTCCGCTGCGTCGCTCGGCGCCAGGTCAAAGTAACCTCCCGCATCCTGAAACTGGACCGAGGGTTTGCCGTCCACCATCTTGAAGAGGAAGAACTCGAGCTCCGGACCGGTATTAAATGTGCTGAAACCCATCTTCTGGGCATCTGCAATCGCCTTTTTCAGTATATATCTCGGATCCCCTTCGAAGGGCTTGTTGCCGTAGGTGTACACGTCGCAGATAAAGCGCGCCACCCGCGCATCCGCCGGCCTCCAGGGCAGGACGGTATACGTAGCCGGATCGGGTTTGAGCAGCATATCCGACTCCTCGATCCGTGCAAAACCTTCAATGGAAGAGCCGTCAAACCATATACCATCTGTCAGGGCCTTCTCCGCCTGCTCTACGGGAATCGCCACGTTTTTAGGAATCCCCACGATGTCTGCAAACTGGAGGCGGATGAACCTGACCAGATCGGCCTCGATCCGCGCGAGCGTCTCGCCGACAACATCTCTACTCATGGCAAATAGCTTCTACCATTCTATATATAAAATTTTCCATTTCGCTGCTGTCAGCAACACTCCCGTCCCCAACCGAGAAGTGCCGGATGCCCTGGCAGCCTTCCCTGTCAAAGAACGGTTTACATCCGTATTCAGATATTCGTGACCCGCGCATATATGATGCACGCCTCGCCAAGCAGTGGAGGGCTCTCCTTGACTGGATCAATGCGGATAAACTGGGTGCCCTTCGGTATCCTGAACGGTTCAGGATAGCCCGACTCCCTCTCCTGCTCCGTATGCCCGCGCGCATGGCGGCTGACCATAGGCGCTCCTTCCGTCGGAGTGACTCCATGAGTCTTCGCTCCCGATCCAAGCACGGAGCCTCGCAGGGAACACCGTCATCACCGTCGACAGCCCTGATCAGGCAGCCAGGACGGCAATGGGTTGACGGGCAAGCGACGATCGATGGTTCCACCAACCTGGCGTTCGGGCTCGAATCCTCGATGGATCGGTCCAGACCGAAGATTCCTTCCTCCTATGGCTCAAGGGCAGCAGCACTGCGCGGTGAGAAGCATCGCGCGAATCGGTCGGTCGCTGATGGCGCGCATGATCGAAACGACCACTTCAACGCTCTTGCGGAACGCATCCATCTCTCCGGTATCAAACTTCGGCATGATGCAAAGACTCGCTCCGCTTGTCCTGCCCATCGTGTAGCATGTGTCCGAAACCGTTTGCAGATAGCGGGTTTTGCCATGCGTGGTCACGGGGGATCGAACGAGGATTGCGTGTAGGATTGAAGGCATGCAGTAGAAATCTGATATGCGTCTTCGGAGAAGGCGTGAGGCGACATCCATGGCTTCGTCGCGCAGCTGCGCGTA
>FWPV01010306.1_pt1 | contig 15363 bp, 15 predicted proteins | sample 2228371 | NCBI WGS metagenome assembly FWPV01 (sample SAMEA103939776, study PRJEB20133) | metagenome | reverse complement strand
TCGAGGATTGCCTCCACCTGGCGACGATCAGGATTGCGGGGAAGTCGGCAGACAATGCCGACATACATGTCTTCGATGGCTTCCCAGTCGCCGTCAGCCCCCTCCTCCATCGCGGCGGAGATCAGCTTGCGCACATCGCGCCGGCAGATAGTCAGGGCCTCTTTGGCTCGCCTGAACTGCAGGCGTTCGGCAGCGACTTCCTGTGCCAGAATCGCAAGTTCCGCAGCACGAGCCAAAAGTGGAGAAAGATCGAACCCAAAGGCTTGCTCGATATCGCCACTCTTGTCCCGGTGAGCGTAACGCTTTCCGTTCGGACTATCCTTTCGCTGGATGAGCCCGGCTTCGACCAGGGCAGCCAAATGCCGCCGCAAGGTCGTTCCGGTAATGCCGTGCGCTCGGACAGACAGCTGGGCATTGGACGGAAAGACCACCAATCCACTATCACCGTCGAGCTCGTTCTGCGGATAAAAAGTCAAAAGCGCATCAAGCACAGCCAGCGCCCTGTCCTGAAGGCCGAGGCGTTCACGGGCCTCACAGGCGTCGCGAAACACCTTCCATTTTTCGACCGGGCGGTATGGTTTTGTATCGGACGTCTGGAGCTGCCTCTTTACAAGGGCAAGCACAGCCGGCCGCCGCCCAAAGGGCGTCGTCACATTTCCAGTCTGCATATTCCTTCGCCTTTCTTCAGGCAAAAGAAATCCGCTCACCAAAACGATGCCAAAGACTCTTGACTGCGATTCATGAAAATGCGATTCTCAGGCTGCTTAGACCAATGAGAGAGGCTTCCATGACGGCAACGTTTGGGGGCCTTTTTCTTTTGCTATCTCCCTTCAGTCTCTTTGCTCGGAGATTGAGTTTGGTTTTTGAAACTCGAATAGAGTTCCGGAAGCTGCTGCATCACGAATGATGCGAAATCCTCATCACGAGTTCGATCAAGCTGAATTTTGCAAGATTTGCCAGAAACGGCCAGTCTTGCGATCTCAGTGCCATCGGAGAGTTTCGCGACCAATGTGCGATTTGTCGGCGCCGAGCTGGCCTCATTCTTCGCCTTCGCGGCACGAAGGACGACCGCAAATCGCTCATCGCTGTCCTTATGCCGAAAAGTGGCGTGCTCGATGGCTTTCCGGATTTTTGTTTCCGCACCTGTTTCCTTCAACAGTTCGGCCAGCTCCTGCCATCTTGGACGACCAATCTTTGGAGCTCGACCGATCGCCGTGACTATCCACTGCGGAACGGCCCGGGCCACCGTTACAAGCTTCGAGGCTTCCTGGCGGTCAACAGAGAGTGCTGTCTGAATTAGAGTCCGTTGGAAACCTCCGTCTTCAAGCCTTAAAGCAAACGTTGCACGTTCAATGAATGTCAGATCTTCACGGGCTGAATTCTCGACGCCTTGTGCAACAATGAGCCGATCATCGTCCAGCTCCCGGACGTAGGCTTTAACTTTGAGACCAAGATCCGAGGCCGCTTTTGCTCGCCGATGGCCATAGGCAATTTGATAACGACCGGGAGAGGTTGGATGAACTCGGACAAGGATCGGGATTTCCTGACCATGCTCCTGAAAAGACGTTTTCAGCGCCTCGACGGCCGCCAGATCCTGGTCAGCGAATCTGTCAGCAAAAGGGGAGGGGTCGAGCAATTCGGTATCAAGCTCGACAGGAACCGCGCCGCTTGAAACCTGACGCTTCAGCTCTTCGTAGTCCCTTTCGACCTCGGAGAATGTATCCTTCAATGAGCGAACTGCTCCGGATGCGACCCGCTCAACAGGAGGCCTGAGACCCTCTGCGGAAGCGGAGCCAGATTCCGCTGCGAAAAGAGATCGGATCGATTGTGTGCGTTTACTCATCTTATCCTCTCGGGGCCATCAATCCAGACGCCGTCTTCTGTAGTCAGCTGACAACAGCTTAAGTCGTTGAAAAATAATGAGTCGAACTAGATTCACCGCTGCCATACCTGGTTCAGGAGCCCAACGACTTCTTCGTTTACTGCGTTGATTGACTCCATGGCTCGATCATAAGTGGACCGCCCAACTGCACCTCTAGTCAGCTCGTAGAGCGACTGTTTTGTAAGCCCAGCATTGGCAATGGCAGTCGACTTCCATGCGGTCGCAGACATCACGTCGGCACCAAATACGTCTCGCATCAAACCAACAATTTCTTGCTCTGGAACGTCGCGAGGATCATGCCGCGTGACCAGGAAGCGAAGGAAGTCGTAATCTAGGCGACCACCGGCTTCCTCGATCACGGAGACCAGGTCGGAGGTCATCAACAAGAACTGACTCATGGAGGCGACATCAACCATCTGGGGATGCACGGTGACGATCATGCCAGTGGCGGCATTCAAGGCGCCCATGGTAAGGAAACCCAATTGCGGTGGGCAATCGACGACGACAACGTCAAAGTCGTCCTCCACCTGAGCGATAGCCCCTGCCACGCGACGGAAGAAGAGATCCTCCGCTTTCCCCCTATTCTGCAGCATGAATCTTGGAGTCTGATGCTCGAACTCCATCAGTTCCAGGTTGCCGGGCACAATGCTAATCCCTGTGAAATAGGTCGGACGGACCACGTCCTTCATGAGTACTCGTTCTTCATCGTACCGGATGGCACCGTACAAGGTGGTGTTCTCGGCGACGTCAAACTCTGGCTGATAACCAAACATCGCTGAGAGGGATGCCTGCGGATCCAAGTCGATCGCGAGAACCCGGTAACCCTGAAGAGCGAGCCCCTGTGCGAGGTAGACAGAAGTAGTCGTTTTGGCTGACCCACCCTTGAAGTTTGCGACCGTGATCACCTGCAACTTTTCACCGCTGCGCCGCTGCGGGAAGAATCTTACAGCTTCCTTGGGCCGGGCAGTGGCGAGATAGCGCCTGAGTTCATTGATCTGTTCAAGAGAGTAAGATCGGCGCCCGCCGTTACCCAAATCCGGTGTTGGCCCCAACCCGTCAATCGACAGCTGTCGAAGATAGCCGTCAGACACGCCAACAATCTCTGCAACTTCCCCGGAGGTAAATGATCGCAGGGACTTCTGTGCCGTTGGTGGGAATGCGCGCTCTCCTACGGCTCGGAGCCTCGCTGAAAGCGCTTCAGCGCGCTGAGTAATGTTGGCTGAAGTTGATGGTTTTCCGATGTTGCGATCGATCACGTTCACTTTTGCCTCTATCCTCAGACGGTTTTTTAGCGTCAGACGCGCTATTTCCGTCTCAAGGATAAGTCACGATTCCCGTTGGTCTGCAAGAGAAATAGGGTTAACAAAACCTTAACAGCTCAGGAGGGAGCTCACACGCAGATCGTTCGGCTCAGCCATTCCGCTTTGCGACCAATAGCTTAGCGGATTCTGCGACTTCGCGGTCAGAGCGTCTTACTAACACTTTTGTTAGTCACTGAGGCATCCCGCCGAACTCGAAACGATAGGTTCGCAGCCGACTGAGCTAGAATCAGCAGCTGACACTTTTGGCAGTAGATCAAAGCTGGATGCCCCGGCAAAGCTCCTCGCACCGTCAGAGCAGGGGAGATTTGCCCGATGCGCATCGTTGGGATCAGTAATCCAGAGACCGAAGCAGAACACCGCCTCATTCACGACATGCACCGTCTTCGCGCCCGCATCTTCTGCGGCAGACTGGCCTGGAACGTCCGTTGCACATCCGGCCTCGAGATAGACAGCTTCGATGAGCTAAAGCCGACGTACATCCTATGCATTGACCGTTCCGATGCTGTGATTGGCTGTGCGCGGCTCCTGCCCGCCACGAGCAGCACGATGTTGAAGAGGGTATTTCCGCAGCTTCTAGAATCGGCTCATCTGCGAGTTCATGCCCGCATGATCGAAAGTTCTAGATTTTGTGTGGATACCGAAGCCGCTGGAAGGCAACAGCAGTCGGGCCTTCACACTGCGACGCTCGCGATGTTCGCCGGTATCGTCGAGTGGAGCATACTTAATGGTTACTCCGAGATCCTCACCGCAACGGACGTCCGGTTGGAGCGTATCCTTCGTCGCGCCGGCTGGCCGCTCAAGCGCCTAGGCTCACCCATTCAAATCAATGAGACGCGAAGTATCGCCGGAAGGCTTCCAGCAGATTGGGTGAGCTTCGATCGCCTTCGCCCCGGCACCTATTCATCAAACTTCTCAACCATCAAAAAGGAAGCGGCCTGATCATGCTCGGCACACAAAACCGCTCACTTCCCCGCCTCGTCAGCAAGCTGCAGAACGCATTGGGAGATCATCTGTGTGTAGCACTCGAAGACCCGAGCGTCGTTGAGATCATGCTCAACCCTGATGGTCGGCTTTTCATCGAAAGGCTCGGTCACGGCATGGCCGCGGCTGGGGAGATGACGCGGTCTGCGGCGGAAACTGTCATCGGAAGCGTCGCCCATGTTCTGAACTCGGAGGTGGACGACGAACGCCCTATCGTTTCGGGCGAGTTGCCGATCGGCGGACACCGTTTCGAAGGACTGCTCCCACCGGTCGTCTCGGGTCCGTCGTTCACCATCCGCCGTCGGTCGTCGCGGCTCATACCTCTTGATGACTATGTGTCGAGCAAGGTCATGACCGCAAGGCATGCGGAAATCATTCGCAGCGCTATAGCCTCGAAGCTCAACATCCTCGTTGCCGGTGGCACTGGTTCGGGCAAGACCACGCTCACCAACGCGATCCTCGCCGAGATCGTTGCAAGTTCCCCCGATGACCGCTTGGTCATTTTGGAAGACACCGCTGAGATTCAATGTGCCGCGCACAACGCAGTCAGCCTGCACACCAGCGACGCCGTCGATATGTCGCGTCTCTTGAAAAGCACGATGCGCTTGAGACCAGATCGGATCATCGTCGGCGAGGTTCGCGACGGCGCAGCACTGACTATGCTCAAGGCCTGGAACACGGGACACCCCGGCGGGGTCGCAACAATCCATGCAAACAGCGCACGATCAGCGCTGCAACGCCTTGAGCAGCTGACGGCCGAGGCCAGTCATCAACCGATGCAGGCAGTCATCGGAGATGCGGTCGATCTTATCATTTCGATCGAACGAACGGCCAAAGGACGCCGGGTCAATGAGATCCTTCATGTGACCCGCTTTGCCGGGGGGCAGTACCTAACTGAAGCTTATGCCGAGGACAGCCGCGATGCAGCTTGAGAAGTCAGCCCCAACCATTGCGGCTATCGCTATCGCAGCGATCGCCGTTGCATCACCGACTTTCGCCAGTTCAGGCGGAAGCCTTCCCTGGGAAGGACCGCTTGAGCAGATCCAGGAGTCCATCACTGGTCCGGTTGCGGGGTATATCGCACTCGCCGCAGTCGCTATCGCCGGAGGTATGCTGATTTTCGGTGGCGAGCTCAACGACTTCGCTCGCAGACTGGTCTATGTCGTCCTGGTCGCCGGAATCTTGCTTGGTGCCACGACGATCGTCGGCCTCTTCGGCGCCACCGGTGCGTCAATCGGCCTACCGAAGGAGCAGGTCACGCAGGTCATTTTGGACAGAGCGGGGGAGGGGGCTACGTGAGCCTCCGCCGCAATCGCATTCATCGCGCACTGTCTCGACCAAACCTCCTGATGGGTGCCGACCGTGAGCTGGTGCTGATCACCGGGCTTGCGGCCGTGATCCTAATCTTCGTGGTGCTGACGGTCTATTCGGCGCTCTTTGGCGTGGCCGTCTGGATCGTCATCGTCGGACTACTTCGAATGATGGCCAAGTCTGACCCGCTGATGCGGCAGGTCTATGCCCGTCACATTTCCTACAAATCCCACTACCGGCCGACGGCCGCGCCGTGGCGCAAGTACTAGAGCTGTCCAATGGCTGCCCTCAAACATTTCCGCGCAACAGGTCCCTCGTTCGCTGATCTGGTTCCCTATGCCGGCCTAGTCGACAACGGCGTCCTGCTTCTGAAGGACGGCAGCCTGATGGCTGGCTGGTATTTCGCGGGTCCGGACTCCGAAAGCGCCACCGACCTCGAACGCAACGTGCTTTCTCGGCAGATCAATGCGATCCTGTCGCGTCTCGGGACCGGGTGGATGATCCAGGTCGAGGCCATCCGAGTGCCAACGGTCGACTACCCCACGCCTGACCAGTGCCATTTTCCCGATCCTGTCACTCGCGCGATCGATTTGGAGCGGAGAGCCCACTTCAGGCGTGAGCAGGGGCATTTCGAGAGCAAGCATGCGATCATTCTCACCTACCGGCCGCTCGAATCGAAGAAGACCGCGTTAGCCAAATACATCTACTCGGACGAGGAGAGCCGGAAGAAATCCTATGCAGACACAGTGCTATCAGTGTTTCGAAACGCGATCCGGGAAATCGAACAGTATCTGTCTAACACTTTGTCGATCGCTCGCATGAAGACCCGCGAAGTTCGCGAGAGGGGAGGGGAGCGGGTCGCGCGCTATGACGACCTCCTGCAGTTCGTTCGTTTTTGTATCACGGGGGAGAGCCATCCGGTCCGGCTGCCGGAAGTCCCGATGTATCTCGACTGGCTGGCAACGGCTGAGCTGGAGCACGGCCTGACGCCAAAGGTAGAGAACCGGTTCCTCGCGGTTGTCGCCATAGATGGCCTGCCTGCCGAGAGCTGGCCCGGCATCCTCAACAATCTCGACTTGATGCCGCTTACCTACCGCTGGTCGTCGCGCTTCATCTTCCTTGATGCGGAAGAGGCACGCCAGAAGCTCGAACGCACGCGGAAGAAATGGCAGCAGAAGGTTCGCCCATTCTTCGATCAGCTTTTCCAGACGCAGAGCAGATCGGCCGATCAGGATGCCATGACCATGGTCGCCGAGACCGAAGACGCCATCGCTCAGGCTTCGTCCCAGCTGGTTGCATACGGCTACTATACACCGGTCGTGATCCTGTTTGATGAAGACCGCGACGCCCTGCAGGAAAAGGCGGAGGCTATCCGCCGGCTGGTCCAGGCCGAGGGGTTCGGAGCACGTGTCGAGACCTTGAACGCGACAGATGCGTTTCTCGGGAGCCTGCCGGGGAACTGGTACGCCAATGTCCGTGAGCCGCTGATCAACACGAGCAACCTAGCGGATCTCATTCCATTGAACTCGGTATGGTCGGGAAATCCGGTGGCGCCGTGCCCGTTCTACCCACCGAACTCGCCGCCGCTGATGCAGGTGGCTTCGGGCTCAACCCCGTTCCGACTGAACCTGCATGTCGACGATGTCGGCCACTCCCTGATCTTCGGACCTACAGGTTCGGGTAAATCGACCCTGCTCGCCTTAATCGCTGCGCAGTTCCGCCGCTATGATTGTGCCCAGATTTTTGCCTTCGACAAGGGCAACTCGCTCCTGCCCCTGACGCTTGCTGCCGGCGGCGATCACTACGAGATTGGCAACGACCAAAAGGGGGAGGGGAGAGCGCTGGCATTCTGCCCGCTCTTCGATCTTTCGACAGATGGCGATCGAGCCTGGGCGACCGAGTGGATCGAAACGCTTGTCGCCCTGCAGGGCGTTACCATCACGCCGGACCACCGTAATGCAATCTCTCGCCAGATCGGGCTGATGGCGACAGCACCCGGAAAGTCGCTATCGGACTTCGTCAGCGGCGTGCAGATGCGCGAAATCAAGGATGCACTCTATCACTATACGGTCGATGGCCCGATGGGTCAGCTTCTAGACGCTGAAGAGGATGGCCTGACGCTTCGAGCGTTTCAGTGCTTCGAGATCGAGCAGCTCATGAACTTGGGCGAGCGTAATCTGGTGCCCGTCCTCACCTATCTCTTCCACCGGATCGAGAAGCGGCTCGACGGCTCACCTAGTCTTATTCTCCTCGACGAGGCTTGGCTGATGCTCGGCCATCCCGTGTTTCGCGACAAGATCCGGGAATGGCTGAAGGTTCTCCGCAAAGCCAATTGCGCGGTCGTTCTGGCGACGCAATCCATCTCCGACGCTGAGCGCTCCGGCATCATCGACGTGCTGAAGGAATCCTGCCCGACCAAGATCTGCTTGCCGAATGGCGCTGCGCGCGAGCCGGGCACGCGGGAATTCTACGAACGGATTGGCTTCAACGAGCGTCAGATCGAGATCGTTTCGGGTGCCATCCCCAAGCGCGAATACTACGTCGCCACGCCAGACGGACGGCGGCTCTTCGACATGTCGCTCGGGCCAGTGGCGCTGAGCTTTGTGGGCGCATCGGGAAAGGAAGACCTGAAGCGCATCAGAGCGCTGAAGGCGGAACACGGCCAGGAATGGCCGACCCATTGGCTTGAATCGAGAGGAGTTCACGATGCCACGTCGCACCTCAACGTCCGGTAACTGGATTGTCGCAACGATGACTGCGGCAATCGCGCTGTCGCCGATTGTTTCCGCCCATGCAGGGTCAGCAACGGGCGCTGCCACCGAATGGACGCAGCTCGCCAACAATGCGCAGCTCATCGACCTTCTGAAAAGCTCCGGCCTGCAGGTCGACAATCAGTTGACCCAGATCACGCAACTCGCCGAGCAAATCCAGAACCAGCTGAAGATCTATGAGAACATGCTGCAGAACACGGCGCAGCTCCCTGATCATATCTGGGGCCAAGTCGAAAGCGATCTCAACCGTCTGCGCAGCGTTGTTGATCAAGGGCAGAGCATCTCTTTCTCGATGGGCAATGCCGACGACGTCCTTCAGCAGCGGTTCAATAGCTATGCGGATCTGAAAACCAACCTGCCGAACGCCGAGTCTTTCTCGAACACCTACCAATCCTGGTCGGACACGAACAGGGACACGATCGGCAGCACTCTGAAAGCAGCCAGTCTGACAGCGGATCAGTTCGATACCGAGGAGGGCACGATGAGTTCGCTGCGATCGATGTCGGAGTCGGCCGACGGCCAAATGAAGGCCCTCCAGGTCGGACACCAGATTGCCGCCCAGCAGGTTTCCCAAATGCAGAAGCTGCGTGGTCTTGTCTCGCAGCAAATGACGATGATGGGGACATGGCTCCAGACCGAGCAGACGGACAAGGACCTCGCACAGGCCCGGCGTGAGAAATTCTTCAATGCCGACGTTACCACGATCCCGAGTGGCCAGAAGATGGAGCCACGCTGGTGAGCCGCCCGGTCCTCGTCATGGTGCTGGTCATGGTCGCTGCGGCGGCTTCCGCCACCACTTTTTATTTCGTCCAGGCAAACGACCCGGCATCACCCGAGATGAGCGAAGAGCAACGGATCACCCGTGAGAAATTTTTCGGCACATCCAAGGAGCTGCCCCCGATCGAAAAAGGTCAGGAGATGCGGCCGCGATGGTAAAGCGAAATCTTGAGCGAGCCTTCGTGCTCGGCGGCATAGCCTGCCTGGTCCTCGCCACCCCAGCGTTCGCGCAGCAAGGACAGGTCCTGACAGAGCTTGAAAACCAGGTCTCTGCTGCCGCGAAGGGGTGGGAGGCCACCATAATGGACGCGGCAAGGTCGCTGTTCTGGATCCTTGCGGGGATCGAGGTCGGCATCGCCGCCGTCTGGCTCGCCATACAAGCCGCGTCGCTTGATAGCTGGTTCGCCGAACTCGTCCGACGGATCATGTTTATCGGCTTCTTCGCGTTCGTTCTAACCCAGGGACCAACGCTTGCGAGGGACGTCGTCAACAGCCTCTATCAAATCGGCGCTGGCGGCGGATCGGCTTCGCCGGCCGAAGTGTTCGATGCCGGTATACGGGTGGCTTCGCAGATGTCCGAGCAGGCCAAGTTCGGGGTGTTCGAGGACAATGCGCTTGCGATCGCCGCCGTCCTGGCGATGGGGGTTGTGGTGATTTGCTTCTCGCTCGTGGCCGCAATCTTCGTCGCGGTGATGGTTGAGATGTATGTCGGACTACTCGCCGGCATGATCATGCTCGGCTTGGGCGGCTCGTCCTTCACCAAGGATTTTGCCGTCCGTTATCTGGTCTATGCCTTCGGCGTCGGTATGAAGCTCATGGCCTTGGTCATGATCGCTAAAATTGGCTCGGAAGTGCTCCTCGGACTGGCACAAGCACCGACGGCGGAAACGGATCAGTTTATCACCACATTGGCGATCGCTGGCATCTCTGTCGTGGTCTTCATAATCGCAATGTACGTTCCCAACATCATCCAGGGCGTCGTTCAAGGTGCATCCGTCACGGGCGGCATGGAAACCATTCGTCACGGCGGCCAGACGACATCATTTGCTCTCGGCACAGCATCGCTTGCCGCAGGTGCAGTGGGCGCAGGCGCTGCAGCAGCCCAATCCGCGCGGGCCGCGGGATCATCTGTGGCAGGTGCCACACTTCGCGGCATGAGTGCTGGCATCGGATCGGCAGGAAGGGCTGCAAGCTCCGCCGTGAAAGAAAAGGCGATCGGTTCGCCCGGCGCCTATGCCGGTTCGATCATGGGGCTCGCCAACGCCAAGCTCGATCAGGCTCGCACAGGGCATAGCAGCCCGACACCACCTCCCGAACGACACAACACCTAATTATCAGGAAGGCAAAAGCGATGGCAGCAAATCAGCCGCCCGACAGCCCTTACCTTGCCGCGCGGCAGGAATGGACGGAACGATATGGATCCTATGTCCAGGCCGCACGCGCATGGAGGATCGTCGGCATTCTTGGGCTATCGATGGCCGTGATTGGCTTCACCTATGCCATGTATCTCAGCACGCAGGTCAAGCTGGTGCCCTACATCGTTGAGGTCGACAAGCTCGGCACCTCGGTGACAGCAGGCTTCCCCCAGCAGATCGAGTACGCCGATGCCCGGGTCGTTCGCGCAACGCTCGGCAACTTCATCACCAGCCTGAAATCGATCACGCCGGATGCCGTGGTGCAAAAGCAATACATCGACCGGACCTACGCGCTTCTCAGGACGTCCGATCCTTCGACCCAGAAGATCAATGCCTGGTTTCGCGGCAATTCGCCGTTCGAAAAGGCCAAGACATCGACAGTCGCCATTGAGGTCAACAACATCGTGGCGCTGTCTAACCAGACCTACCAGATCGACTGGACCGAATACGAGCGCGACCGCAAGGGCAAGGAAATCGGCACGCGCCGGTTTCGCGGCATCGCGACTGTCGCGCTCACCGCGCCACAGGACGAGGCGATCATCCGCCTCAACCCGATCGGTCTTTATGTCCAGGACTTCGACTGGACCGCACAGCTTTAAGGGCAGGGGAATTCACATGCACAAAACAGGATTGATCGCGGCCGCCGGCTGCATGGCCGGGCTCGTCCTTGCGGGCTGCGCGATGGCACAGAGCATGACGTCGAACGAAGTGAAGGGGACCAACATCTCGCGGAAATGGCGGGGCACGCCGGGTCTGGTAACGACCGGTCCCGATGGAAAGGTTATTTTCCTCTTCGGTGAGACCCAGCCCTCCGTTGTGTGCTCACCGCTTCAGGTCTGCGATATCGAGCTGCAGGGTGGCGAAATCGTCCGTGATGTGCTTGTCGGTGACACCGTACGCTGGAAGGTCGAGCCGGCGACATCAGGGGCGACCGGCGGACAGGCGATCCACCTGATTGTCAAGCCGTCGGAGGCCGGCCTCGTCACGTCCATGGTCGTCACCACGTCCCGGCGGACTTACCATATACAGCTCAAATCCCATCCCAGCCAGTACATGGCCCGCATCGGATTTGAGTACCCAGAAGACGTGTCGACCAAGCTGGCCGACATCAATGCCCGGCTTGAGACCGGCGGCATTCCGGGAGCCGCTCCGGACAAGCTAAACTTCTCCTATTCGGTCAGTGGTAGCGCCTCATGGCGGCCGAAGCGCGTCTATTCCGATGGCACCAGGACCTACATCCAGTTTCCGCGGTCGATCTCAGGGCAGGACGCGCCTGTCCTGTTCGTTGTCAGCGGTGGCCAGAACCGGATCGTGAATTACCGCATGAAAAACGACATGATGATCGTCGACTACGCCGTGGAAAAGGCCGTGCTCGTCTCCGGGGTCGGCTGGCGCCAGCAGAAGATCACAATCCGGCGAGGAGGTTGACGGATGAACAAGACCATCGCCGCCATCATCATCACCGCCGTTCTTTCCGGTTGCCAGACTGCGGATGAAACTCTGACCACAAGTTCCACGCCGATTTCTGTCACGGGCGCCACTGCAAGCGCAATCGCCGGCGACATGGCAAGCCGCCTTGCCGAACAGGTGGGCCCGGCCGGCACCACGACGCTCAAAATGGCCAAGGACACCTCAGAATATGCCGCAGCGCTCGAGGCCGCGCTGAAGGGATGGGGATACACTGTCATCGCCGACGGCAAGGTCGGAAAAGATCAGAAGCCTGTCGAGGTTGCGTGGTCGATCGACAGTTTCGACGGACAGGTTCTTGCGCGTGTCAGCACACCGGCCGTCGCGCTCGGACGCGCCTACACGGCCACCTCAGCCGGCGCGACGCCGGCCAGTCCGCTTTCGATCATGCAGCGCAACTGAGGAGGAGGGGAGACCATGGTTCAATCGCTCCAGCTCGGCACGGCGGGCAATGCTGACGATCAACAGAGTATGCGACGCCTCAATCGCCTGCCGATCATCGTCGCGATCGTCATCATCGTTTTGTTCTTCGGCGTCGTGATCGTCGGCCTGTCGTGGCGCGGTCTCTCCTTTAACCGCGGAAATGAGCTCGACAGCACCTCCGCGTCTCCGGCAACAACGTTTGGCGATCAGCTGAAACGAGGCGTGACGGACGGGATCATAGGCGAACCGGAGCAACGCGAAGTGTTTCAGCCGACGCCCGTCGTTGTCGAACGCGAGCCGGTGAGAGAGGCCGTCGTAGAGCGGCAGAATGAAGTTCGGACGGAGCGGCGGTCGCAACTCGAGCCAGAAGCCGAGTGGAAGGCCCGGCTGAAGCGGGAACAGGACGAGCAGATTCTCCGCGAAGCGCAGCGTCAGAGGATGGCAAGCCTCCAGGCACGGGCAACAGCGCTCGATTCTCCGCTCAAGGTTGACGTTTCCGAGGTCCAGAAGAGCGCTTCCGAAACCAGGACCGACGCCCGCCAACCGCTCAATGCCACGACGAACAGTGCATCCGACCTTTACAGCGCTGCGATGAAGTCCGGTTTACTCGGACAGAACGTCGATCAAAACGGGCAGACCTCGAAGGAGGATTTTTTCAATCAGGACATCAAGGATCTTGGTTACCTGCCGAACCAGGTCGTCCCGCAATTCTCGCCCTACGAGTTGAAGCGAGGATCCGTTATCCCTGCCACGATGATCACCGGCTTGAATTCGGATCTTCCCGGCAGGATTTCAGCGCAGGTCAGCCAGAACGTCTATGACAGCGCCACCGGCTACCGACTGCTCATCCCGCAGGGGGCGAAGCTGTTCGGTCGCTACGATTCCAAGGTGTCGTTCGGGCAGGAGCGCGTGCTAGTCGTCTGGACCGACCTGATCTTCCCAAATGGCTCGACACTTCAGATCGGCGGCATGTCCGGCACGGATGCCGAGGGGTATGGCGGTTTCAAGGACAAGGTCGATCGGCATCTCTGGCGAACGTTCGGCTCTGCCGCGCTCGTTGCCATCATCGGCACGGGGATCGATATGTCGATGCCGGAGAGTTCGACGCTGGCAACACAGGATACGGCTTCCGATGCAGCACGACGAAACTTTGCCGAGAGCTTCGGCAGAGTAGCCGAGCAGACAATCTCGAAAAATCTCAACGTGCAGCCGACGATCAGGATCCGGCCAGGCTACAAATTCAACGTGTTGGTCGATCAGGATATCATCTTCCCGTCTGCCTACCGTGATCAATGACGATCGACATCAAGTGGAAAGAGCGTTGCAGGAAGCTGTCAGGACAAAGAGGCTTCAGACAATCAACTCAATTGCAAATACTTTCATATTTTCGTCATTTTTCGAGGAGACGAAATATCCGTTACACCTAAATCGCGAACCTTGATGGTCGATAGCAATTTACAATCAGGATGTCGCACTAAGAAAACATGAACGTGCCCATGTCTCGTTCAAGATCCGAAGTCCCGGCTGGCAGTTCGCGAAGCTGCAAAATGGCCTGCAGATCCCCTCCGTAACAGGGAGAACCGCAGCCGACTACCAGCCCTGAAATCAGGAGAAACGTCCATGGACGCCGCTGCTCAAACGCTGATCGACATGCTTGAAGTGGCCCAGGATGAGCAGATGGTGACGGGAGCAGTAAAAAGCTTCGCAAACGCGCACGGTTATAAACAGTTCGCCTACCTCCATACCGAAGGTTTGGACATAAGGACCTTCAACACATATCCAGAGCCGTGGAATAAGGACTATCTTGTCAAAAACTATTCTCGAATCGACCCCGTGATCACGGAAGCAAAACGGCGTGGCGATGTTTTTAATTGGAAATGTGACGACTGGCCGGCCCGCGGCGCATCCGATCTGAGACGATTTCGGGACGAAGCCATAGATAATGGAATCCGCTCGGGTGTTACCATTCCTGTGAACGGCAGCTTCGGGACAACGCACATGTTGACCTTCGCGTCGAGCGAAAGATCCGTCAATGTATCGGGCCTTTTGGATGACCGGACCGCCGTTCAGATCGTCATGGCCATTCACTACCGTCTGAGAATGATCGGCGCATCGACGGTTCTCAATCCAAAGCAGGCACTCTCGCCACGAGAACTTCGATGTGTGATGTGGGCAGCAAAAGGCAGGAATACCCCTGATACCGCGATGCTAACTGGCATTAACCCCCGGACGGTTCAGCACTACCTTGACAACGCCAGACGCAAATTCGATGCGCAGACTCTGCCCCAACTGATCGCAATGGTGAAGGATCGGGGGCTTCTCTAGTCGTTACGGCTATCGTCGCTGACCTCTGGCACATATCCAAGCAGATCGAGAATGCTCGACAATTGCTCTTGTTGGGCTTCGGCTTTTCCCTGCCGGGTAAGATACTCATCCTGGAGGTTTTTCATAACATCGGCTGGCGTATCCGGATTATTGCTGGCGCGCAGCCATTCCTCGTAGACAGCTTCGTCAGCGGCCATCAACCGTCGTTGCTCTCGAATCTGCTCGACGGCCAAAGCTTCAAGTTCAGCTTTGGGCATGGCACTGTAGGGACAGCCGAAAGCCAGCTTCTGCGATTTGGCGGATGACGCGTCTTTTTTCATTCGTTTTATTAGACCAATCTATTCCAGATCAAAACCTGCTCACACCAAATCGAGGGATTGGCGCCGACGCACGAAATCGGCCAGCGCGAACCGTCTCGTAACAACCGAAACCCTTATATCCTTTCACCTTTAACATCTCAGCGGCGGAATCGGAACTATCGTTCCTGGAACGATCATTCTTATTGCGGCTCCCCTCTTGCCATGGATCTCAAGGAAGTCATGGCAATTAACCTGCGTCGGGTCCGTCATGACAAGCAAATGACGCAAGAAGAGTTGGCCCATCGGGCAGGCTTAAGCGTGCGTTACATCGGAAAGATCGAACAAGGGCATGTCTCCGCCAGTGTAACCGTGCTTGGGCAAATTTCGCAC
>FWPV01010305.1_pt1 | contig 15364 bp, 12 predicted proteins | sample 2228371 | NCBI WGS metagenome assembly FWPV01 (sample SAMEA103939776, study PRJEB20133) | metagenome | reverse complement strand
TAAGTCCACGGATATGTTCAATTATAATCGAATCAAGCGATTATCAAACGATGTTCCAGAGCTCGTCCGACCACACCCACTTCGGTTCATTCGAATGCGGACCCGCCCCCGCAAATCCGCCCAGGCAGCGGCGCAACCAATCCCGCCCGGTTGCCGCCGCCGTCATGGACGTGCTTGGTTTACGGAAAGCCAGAACCAGACTTTGCCGGCACCCGCCTCCGCCTCAGCGTGCCAGATTGTCCTTGACGATTTCCATGAGCTTGTCCAGGTCCACCGGCTTGGGAATGTAGTCGTCAGCCAGCGTGGTTTTCCCGGAAAGGTGCGTGTAGCTTGTCGTCTGGACGTTGTCTGCCACGGCGGTCAGCAGCACTACAGCGATGTCCTTGTAGGCCGGATCTTTCTTCAGTTCGTCACACACCTGATAGCCGTCTTTATTGGGCATCATGACATCCAAGATCACCAGATCCGGTCTGTCCTGCTTGATCTTCTCCCAGGCCTCAACGCCGTCGTAAGCCTTTGAGGTGCGGAAATTGAGGCTGTTCAATTTCATGGAAACGGCCTCGACCACACCCGGGTCATCGTCCACTACTAAGATGTGTTGCTGATTACTCATGGTAGTCTCCTTTCAAGACAACTCCTGTCACCTGTTTATTCATGTCTTAAGGCTTATGCGACAAGGCCGGCCCGGAGCGGTTTCAGCCCGGGCCGCATTGCGTCAGTTCACCGAGGGGCGTGGCAGCAGCCCTGCCTTCTCAACAATTTCAGGAACCTTCTGCTCCCATTCTATGGCCATGATATGGAACCCGTGAACCCCTTTGATCTCCTTGCATTGCTCGATGGTTTCGACGCAGATCTTGATCCCTTCTTCCGCCTGCTTTTCCTTGGGAACCCCGGCGATGCGCTTGACCAGCTCATCGGGTACATCCATGCCGGGTACCTTGTTTTTCATGTAGCGTGCCATGCCGGCTGATTTCATCGGGGTGATGCCGGCCAGGATGTACACCTGCCGATCAAGGCCTCGATCGCGCACACCCTCCATCCACTTGGCAAATTTATCCACGTTGTAGATGCACTGGGTTTGAATGAAATCAACTCCGGCTTTGGCTTTCTTGGCCAGTCTGGCAACTCTCAGCTCAAACGGGTCGGCAAACGGATTGGCGGCGGCTCCAATGAACATCTTCGGTGGACCGTCGATGCTCTCTCCCCCCTGGAATTTCCCCTCATCACGCATCGTTTTCACCATTTCGATGAACTGCACGGAATCGATGTCGTGGACATTGGCAGCCATGGGATGGTCGCCGAAGCGCGGATGGTCGCCGGACAGGCAAAGCATGTTGTCAATATTGTGGGAATAGGCCCCCAAAATGTCACTTTGCATGGATAGCCGGTTGCGGTCCCGGGTGACCATCTGCAGAATCGGATTCAACCCCATCTGTCTGAGGAGTATACAGGCCGCCAGGCTGCTCATCCTGACCATTGCTGTTTGGTTGTCGGTGACGTTGACGGCATCGACGCAGCCCCTGAGCAGTTCCGCCTTCTCCTTGACTTTGTTTGGCAATGCGCCGCGCGGGGGTCCGCATTCAGAAGTTACCGCCAAGTGCCCTGCAGCCAAGATCTTTTCAAGAATGCTATCCGTCTTCATGATGCCAAATCCTCTCTTATGATTTTGCGCGGTCCGCCACCGCGTCCTGTGCGCCAGTCTTTCGCAGCGATGTTTTCCTCATACAGATCCACCTTGCCCAACGCTTTCAAACGATCCCAGATGAGCTGCCAGGCACAATCCACGCTGGAATCGATCTCACACTTGCCGTTGGTGGAACCGCCACAGGGACCATTGAACAATTGCTTGGAGCAGCGTGCGATGGGACAAACCCCGCCGGTTATTCCCAGCACACAGTCGCCGCAGCCCGCACAGCGTTCAGCCCACACCCCCTGACTCTCGGATGCTCCCATGAACTTGGTGTTGACTGCAGGGAATACCGGTTTTTCTTTATAGCGCCGGGCAATCTCCTGTACGCCGCAGCCGCAGGCCATGGACAACACCGCATCCACCTGGTTGATGTGCGGAGCCAGCTCTTCCACGTATTCGGGATCGCACTGCCGCTCCAGGGTCAACTCCTTGACTTCGAAGGGCTTGTTTTCTTTCATGAAATGCATCTGCAATGCAGACGAGAGCAGTCCCACCTCTTTTCTGCCACCGGCGGCACACACCGTCACGCATTCGTTGCAGCCAACCAGCAGAATACGTCCGAAGGGTTTCATGCACTCCGTCAATTCTTCCATAGGCTTTCGTTCCGCTGTAATCATCTTAACTAACTCCCTCGTCTTTTCAGCTTAGCCGACCGCTTGCCTGACTTGCGCAAACGCCGATGTTTTGACTGGATTGGGCCCCAATTTGCGAATCCTCTCGGTGAATTCAGAAGCCACCTCTGCAAATTTCTCCCCCATTCCTGCAGACATGGAGAACATCTCCACGCGCTCCTTCTCGATGCCGATCTCATCCAGCAGCTTCTTAACGGCTTCCACATGGCGGGCCGCTCGAATGTTGCCGGTTTTGAAATGGCAGTCACCGTCCAGACAACCCGCCACATACACTCCGTCGGCCCCCTTTTCCAAAGCCTTCATCATATGTATGGCATCGACCTTTCCAGAACAGGGCACCCGAATGATCTTGACGTTTGGCGGGTAGCCGAGTCTTTTGCTGCCTGCCATGTCTGCCGCTGTATACGCGCAGTAATGGCAGCAGAAAGCTACGATTACCGGTTCAAAGTTTTGCATCACACCATCCTTTCCAAAAGTCCGTCCAATTTGGCTAATATCTGATCGTCCTCGTATTGCATGAGCTGGATCGCTTTGGCCGGGCATTCTGAAGCACAGGTCCCGCACCCGTGGCATTTGGCGGGGTCGATTTCCGAATAGCCCTCGGCATTGATGAAGGGCACATCAAACGGGCAGGCGCGCACACAGATCAGACAGGAAGCGCATTTGTCCCTGTCCACCGTGGCCACCACCGCACCCAGATTGATAGTGTCGCGTGCCAGGAAGGTTTGCGCGCGACCCGCCGCCGCCTTTGCCTGGGCTACGCTTTCGCGGATGGAGCGGGGCGAATGCGCCGTACCCGCCACAAAAAATCCGGGAATCGGCAGGTCGACCGGTCGCAGCTTGATGTGGTCTTCCAGGAAGTAATCATCCTGAGTGCGCGGCAGGCGGAAAATGGTTCCCAGGTCCTCCGTGGACTCTTCATCGGCTATGAAGCCGGTGCTGAGGGCCAGACAGTCGGCGGGAAGCTGAATCTCCCGACCCACGATGGGGTCCCTAAAGGAGACCGTGACCCCTTTACCGTTCGCCTTCACCGCAGGCTTGCTTTCCAGGCCATAATTGACAAAGATCACCCCACGTTCACGTGCCTTTCGATAGTAGTCTTCTTCAAACCCCGGTGTGCGCATGTCGCGGTACAAAACATACACCCTGGCCTGCGGATTGATATCGAGGATGCGCAGGGCGTTCTTTATGGCGGCCTGACAGCACACTCTGGAACAGTTCGGATTTTCCGGCACGCGCGAGCCAACGCACTGGATCATCGCCACATTGTTCCAGGACTGCACCTTGTCCGCCCGGTCCTCCAAAAGATTATCCAGATCGCGCTGGGTCATGACCGCCTCATGTTCATCCAGCAGATATTCGCGCGGTCGATTGGCCAACGCGCCGGTGGCGAGAATGGTGATGCCGTGGCGGATGGGGCGGTAAAACATCTGCGGGCCGAACTGTACACCGGTGCGGAACGCTCCGGCCATGCCCGTATGGTCGACGATCAAAGATTGTGTGAGTACCTGGATCTGATCATGGCTTTCGGTACGCTCGATCAATCCCTTTACATACGCCTGGACGTCCTCCCCCTCGAGGGTCTTGCGAATGTTGCGCGCATTGCCTCCGAGCTGCCCCGAGCGCTCCACCAGGTACACGCGGAAGCCCATGTCGGCAAGACTCAGGGAAGCTTCCATGCCCGTGACACCGCCGCCGACCACCAGAACGTCCTTGTTCATGGGCAGCGTATGATCGGCCAGAGGATGAGCCAGGCGCACCGAAAACACCGCCATCTTCAAGAGCTCTTTGGCCTTTTGGGCGGCCACATCGGGCTGCGACGCATGCACCCATGTGTCCTGGTCGCGCAGGTTGGCGATTTCCATCAAATATTTATTCAACCCGGCTTTGCGCAAGGTATCTTGAAACAGCATCTCGTGAGTTCTCGGCGAGCATGCGCCAAACACCACACGGTTCAACCCCTTGTCCCCGATGCGCTGCCGGATGACCCCCAGCGATTCCTTGCTGCACCCGTGACCGATCGCTTCCGCAAAAGCGACGTTGGGCAGCGATGCGGCAAAATCGACCAGCTTTGGCACGTCCACCACACCACCAATGTCAAGGCCGCAATCACAGATGAAAACGCCTATCTTGGGATCTTCTCCCAGGACACTGCGCTCGGGCGGCAGTTCCTCTTCGCTTTTGGCAACAATGCGCAACGGATTCAAATCGCCGCCCGCGCTGCAGGCCGCGGCGCTGGCCTGGATCATGGTTTCCGGAATGTCTTTGGGTGACTCGAACAGGCCACAGACATAAATTCCCGGCTTGGACGTGGCTACCGGATCAAAGCTGCGGGTCCGGGCAAAACCGTGCTCGTTCAGATCGATTCCCAATCTGCCGGCGAGCTCCCGCAATTCCGGCGTGATGCGAAAACCGGTAGTCAAAACCACCATGTCGTACACTTCGCTCCGGGCCTGGCCCCCGTCTTCCGGCAGAAAGGCGATCTCGAGGTTGCCGCTGCCGTTCTCCGAGACAACACTGTGCGGCCGACTGCGCACCAGGCGCACCCCAAATTCGTTTTTGGCGCGCTGGTAGTAGAGCTCGTAGTCCTTGCCGAAGGTCCTCATATCCATGTAGAAAATCGTGGTTTCAATGGCATCGCTGAAGCGCTCGCGGGTAACAATGGCTTCTTTCAGGGCGTACATGCAGCAGGCACTGGAACAATAGGCGACACAGCCCTCCTGCACGCCGCGCGAACCCACGCATTGAATCCAGGCTATTTTCTGCGGCGCCTTCCCGTCCGAGGGCCGCAGCAACTGACCGTTGGTGGGCCCGGTGGCCGAAAGAATCCGCTCGTATTCCATACTGGTCACCACATTGGGGTGAACCCCGTAGCCGTAGGTGTCGAGCACCGTCGGATCAAATAATTCCGCTCCGGGAGCCAGAATAATCGACCCCGCCGAGAGCTTCCGTACCGTTTCGGTCTCGTTGAGATCGATGGCACCCGTCGGGCACGATTTGACCAGTGCATCGACGTCCTCGCAGCGCTCCAGATCAATGGAAAAAGCGTACGGAGTGGCCTGCGGATAACGCATACAGGTGGGGGCCCGATGGTCCAGCCCGGGGGTGAACCGCACCGCCTCGGGAAACTTCTCATGGCACTGACCACAGGCGGTACATTTGTCCATATCGATGTAGCGCGGCTTAGTGGTCAACGTGGCGGTAAAGTCGCCCGCCTCTCCGTCCAGCCGGGAGACTTCCGTCATGGTTAACAGTTCGATGTGCAGCTTTCTTCCACTCTCGGAAAGATGCGGCGAGAGGGTGCACAAGTCGCAGTTGTTTGTGGGAAACGTCCTGTCGAGGCGAGTCATGAGTCCGCCAATGGAATAGGCTTTGTCGATGAGCACCACATCCCGACCTGACTCTGCCAAATCCAAGGCAGAACGGATGCCGCCCATACCGCCGCCGACTACCAGCACCTTATTGTTCGTCTGTGTCTTCTCTTGCATGTCTATCCTGATCTTCCTGTTAAGGTTGGAGTAACAAAACGGATGAGTTCCCTCTAACCGACATCAAAGCCCTGCCAGGTCCAGGATGGCCGGGAGCCTGTGCTCCCACCCCAGTGTCACCAGCCGCACGCCCTGCACCGATTCCTTGATGGCCGAAATGGCTTCTGCAGCTATGCGCACGCATTCCATTTCGCGGTCCGAGGCCTTGCGAATGCGCTGGATGATCTCTTCGGTCATGCCCGCGGCAGGCTCATTGGTGGCAATGTAGCGGGCAACACCGACTGATTTGATGAGGAATACGGTGGGAATAACGGGAATTCCCAATTGCCTGGTCTGTTCAGCAAACGGGACGAACCGCTGCAGGTCGAAGACCGGCGGGGTGACCACAAACTCGGCCCCGGCTTTGACCTTTCTCCCGGTAAGCTCCAGTTCCTGCTCAAACCCCTTTTCATCCCGCCATGGGGCCATGGTACAACCGGTGGTGAACTGCGGTGCCCCGTTGAGCTCAATGCCGGACAGGTCACTGCCCGCCTCCAGGGTGCGGATTGCACCCAGCAACTCCAATTCGCTCAAATCGTTCACCGGCTTGGCATTGTGATGGTCGGCATTTTTCATGTCTTCCCCGCACACCACCACGATGTTTTGAATACCCAGTGCATAGGCCGCCAGCAGATCGCCCTGCAGGGCCATTCTGTTCCGATCCCGGCAATACACGTGGATAATGGACTCAAGCCCCAGTTGATGCATGAGCACCCCTCCTGCCAGTGCGCTCATCCTCATCACCCCGTTGTCCATGTCTGGCACAATAACTGCATCAACTCGCCCTTTGATGCGGCGCGCATCGGCGACGAATTGCGAGGTATCCACCCCTTTGGGGGTGTTCATCTCTGCCAGAACTACAAATTCACCCGACGAAAGCCTTTTCTGAAAACTCATGCGGTTCCTTTTCCTTGTGAAAGTTGTCTTAAACCAAAGCGGATGTTCTTAACTGAGAGTCACCATGCTGGATTTGGGTTCACGGCCAAAAATGTCTGATTTTCTTCAACTGGATCCGATAGCAATCGGTTTTTTCATTAAACTCCATATCAAGCAGCTCGCACGACGAAGGTGGCAAAACCTTGAACAGATCGGTGCGAGTATCCGGATCGTATGCAATGATCTCAAGGATCTGATCGGTTTTCATTTCTCTCAGCACTTGGGTCATCTTGAGGAGGGCGAGAGGAGTAATGGTCTCTTTAAAATCGAGTACGTAATCGGCCTTATGTTTAAAACCTGTCGGATTCAAATCTCGGACTCCTTCGTTTTAGTTCGCAGGTGGGTTATCGCAAAGTTAATGCCAAGCACAAGGGAATTGGAATATTTATTGTATGTACTCTACCAATGTTAAATAGATTTGGTGAATAACATTAATATTTATTGGGCGATGTTAAGCAAAATGATCAAGGAATTGTTAAAATGTTAATGTTTTAACTTTAACATTTATTAAAATTTGAACATGAGGCATTCAATGTTTGAGCAGGATCTTGACAGGTATTGGAAAACGGTAGTGAGCACCATGCAGGACGGCATCATGATCGTCGACACCGGAGGATCTATCATCTCGGTCAACAAAGCGTTTGAAAACATCACCGGATATTCCCACGAGGAATTGATCGGACAGAAGTGTGCCATTCTGGGATGCAGCATCTATGAAGCGACCCGGGAGAGAAGCGGAAATCACTGGTGCACGCTGTTCAAGACCGGCTCCCTCGAGGTCCGCCGCTGCACCCTCACGCGCAAAGACGGCTCCATCGTTCATGTGCTCAAAAACGCCTCGCCCCTGGAGGACAGCAAGGGACAGATCATCGGCGCCGTTGAATCGATTGCGGATATCACCGAAGTAGTGGAAAAGGACAAACAAATTGCGGCTTTTCGACGCGAATTGAGATCCGAGGATACCTTTCACGGCATCATCGGAGGCTCTGCGCCCATGCGCCAGGTATTCGATTTGATTGAAAATGCGGCGCAGTCGGATGCCCCCGTCATTATTTTAGGGGAGAGCGGGACCGGCAAGGAACTGGTAGCGCGCGCCATCCATCTGCTGGGAGAGAGGAAAACGGGACCCTATGTCAAAGTCAACTGCGCCGCACTCACCGAAACCCTGCTGGAGAGCGAGCTGTTCGGACACGTGAAAGGGGCCTACACGGGCGCCTACAAGGGCCGTGAAGGGCGCTTCGAACTGGCTCAGGACGGCGATATTTTTCTCGATGAAATCGGTGACGTGCCGCTTTCCACCCAGGTCAAGCTGCTGCGTGTGCTGGAGGAGAAAGTGATCGAGCGGGTGGGTGACAACCAGCCGATACCCGTGGATGTGCGCATCATTTCCGCCACCAACCGCAACCTGGTCAACCTGGTGGAAAAAGGCAGTTTTCGCAAGGACCTCTATTTTCGTATCAATGTCATTCCCATACAGTTGCCGCCCCTGCGCGAGCGTGTAGAAGACATCCCACTGCTGGCCGAAGCGTTTTTCCGCAAGCTCTGCCTCAAGAGTGACAAGAATATCGAAGGCATCAGCAACAATGCCATGGAAATTCTCATGAAATATTCCTGGCCCGGCAATGTCAGGGAACTCAAGAGTGCTTTCGAATATGCCTTTGTGACCTGCCACTCGGGGTCTATTCAATCGTATCACCTGCCGCCTGACATTCTAAAGGATAAACGCGCACTGAAATCGGTCCAGGTTCCGCGCATCAGCAAGGAAGAAATGAAAAAGCGGCAGCTCATTGATGCTCTGGCCAAAGCCAAGGGCAACCAATCCGTCGCCGCCGAAATTCTGGGAGTATCCAGGGTCACCGTTTGGAACCGCATGAAGCGCTACGGAATTCGCTATCAGAAAAAGATCGACTCGGTCCTCACCGCCGATTCCAAGATTTGACCGGAGCAGGCGGAAAAGCCCACGACCGACCGTAGAGCAATGCGATTCAACCCGTTCGCCCGCGGACCTGTCCGGCATCCGTTCGCGGGCATTTTCACGCCGACGCCCAGCCGGCATGCCACGGCGCGACACCGAATCCAACAAATTTTAACACTGGCCCTTCCAGGCCCTGGCTTCAATTCCATCAATACCACCACGGGTCCTATCCAACCTCAATTTTCCAGATACCTCTTATGACCATGCAATCATTACCATTTTTACAGCAATAAAGGATTCCACAGGGACTCTGCGGGGCGATCTTCACCGGCCGAGAGAGAGGCTTGGTCTGTTCCTTGCAAATTCCATCCGTTTGACTCGATCAACAAGCCTTCATCGCTGAACAGTGAATCGCTCTCACTGCGAGGAGCACGGCTTGGGAATTTCCCGGCGGCGCTGCCGCATGATCCGCCAGCGCGGAACGGTTCACGGAGTCGTATGGGTTGCATGCAGAATGCGGTCTATTGCGGAAGCTCAAATTCGCTGCTTTAAGTTGTGTAGAGGAGAAGTTTTATGAATCAAGCCCCCCCCACCCTTCAGGGTTCAACCGGTGCAGTCATGGTCGTAGGCGGAGGGATCGCCGGAACTCAGGCTGCGCTCGACCTGGCCAATTCAGGATTCTATGTCTATCTCGTGGAAAAGGCCTCCTCCATCGGCGGAGTGATGGCACAGCTCGACAAAACGTTTCCGACCAACGACTGCTCCATGTGTATCCTTTCCCCCAAATTGGTGGAGGCCGGTCGCCATTTGAACATCCAACTGATGACCATGTGTGACGTGCGTGCGGTTGAAGGTGAAGCCGGCCGCTTTACCGTCACCGTGCACGAACGGCCCCGTTACGTGGACATGGACAAATGCATCGCCTGCGGCGTTTGCGCGGAAAAGTGCCCGCGCAAGGTCAAGGATGAATTCAACGAGCAGCTGAATTCCCGCAAAGCGGCTTACCTCATGTACCCCCAGGCGGTCCCCTTGAAATATCTCATCGATGAAGAAAACTGCATCTACTTTGAGAAGGGCAAATGTCGAGCCTGCGAAAAATTTTGTCCGGCCGGCGCCATTGACCTGAAGCAGACGGCCAAGACTCACCAGATGGAAGTGGGCTCGGTCATTTTGGCTCCCGGTTTCAAGGCTTTTGACCCACAGGGTTACGATACCTATGGCTACGGCCTCTATCCCAACGTCATCACCAGCATGCAGTTCGAGCGCATCCTGAGCGCCTCCGGTCCCTACGAAGGCCATTTGGAACGTCCCTCGGATCGCCGGCCCTGCCGGAAGATCGCCTGGCTGCAGTGCATCGGATCACGCGACCTGCATCGCGGCATGCATCATTACTGCTCAGGGGTTTGCTGCACCTATGCCATCAAAGAGGCGGTCATTGCCAAGGAACATTCCAAGGGCGAGCTGGATACCGCCATATTCTTCATGGACATGCGCACCTACGGCAAGGACTTCGAACGTTACTACGATCGTGCCCGGGGTGACACGGGAGTTCGTTTTGTTCGCTCGCGCGTGCACAGCGTCGAACGGGCGGCACCGGACTCCGATGACCTGAGCATCATCTACGCCGATGAGGATGGAAGACTGCAGAGTGAGGTTTTTGATCTGGTGGTGCTGTCGGTGGGCCTCGAAACCGACAGGGAAATGCGGGAATTGGCGGACCGATTGCAGATTCGATTGAATGACAGCGGGTTTGCGGAGACGCCGAGCTTTGCGCCGGTGGCCACTTCCCGGCCGGGTATCTTTGCCTGTGGTGCCTTTGCCGGCCCCAAGGACATTCCCCAGTCGGTCATCGAGGCATCGGCCGCTGCAGCCGGTTCCGCCGCATTGCTCAGCGATTCGCGGGCATCCTTGACCAGGGAGAAGGTCTATCCTCCGGAGGAACCCGCCATCCATGCGAAACCACGTATCGGCGTTTTTGTCTGCCATTGCGGCATCAACATAGGCAGTGTGGTCGATGTTCCAGCGGTGCGCGACTACGCCAAGACGCTGCCCGATGTGGCCTATGTCGCCGACAACATGTTCACGTGCAGCCAGGATACCCAACAGCTCATTCGCCAGGCTATCCAAGAACATCAGCTCAACCGGGTCGTGGTGGCCGCCTGCACCCCTCGAACACACGAGCCCCTTTTCCAGGAAACCATTCGCGAAGCCGGTTTGAACCGCTATCTTTTCGAAATGGCGAATATCCGCGATCAGGATTCCTGGGTGCACCAGGCAGAACCCGAGAAGGCCACCGCAAAAGCCATGGATCAGGTGCGCATGGCCGTCGCCAAGGTGGCATTGCTGGAGCCCATCGAGCGTTTTCACATTGAGTTGAATCGATCAGCCCTGGTGATCGGCGGCGGCGTTGCCGGCATGAATGCCGCCTTGAATCTCGCCGATCAGGGCTTTCACACCTTCCTGGTGGAGCGGCGGGAGCAGTTGGGAGGGAACGCTCGCGTCATCAAAACCAGCTGGAAAGGCGAGGACGTGCAGGCCTATCTTTCCCTGTTGCGCAGTCGAATAGTGCAACACGAGCGCATCGAGGTTGTAACGGGGACCGAGATCGAGGCCAGCAAGGGTTTTGTCGGGCAGTTCATCACCACCGTCAACAGCGGAGGCCAACAACGCCAACTGCACCACGGGGTGGTTATTCTGGCAACCGGTGCCGAAGCCTCTGAACCACGGGAGTACCTGTACGGTGTCAGCGATCGAGTGCAGCGCTGGCATGATCTTGAACAGCTTTTTGAGCGGGAGCCCGAGCGTTTGGAAAAGACCGAGGCCGTCGGTTTCATCCTGTGCGTGGGCTCACGTGAACCCGCCCGCCCCTACTGCTCAAAAATTTGCTGCACCGCCTCGATCCGGCAGGCGGTGGAGCTCAAAGAGCGCAAACCGGAATTGGACATCTACGTCTTCTATCGCGACATTCGCACCTATGGTTTGCGCGAAGATCTTTTCAAACAGGCACGCCAACTGGGAGTGCTGTTTGTTCGCTACTCACCCGATGAAAAACCTTCGGTGGCAGCGGCCGCCAACGATGACGGACGACTGCTTGTCACCGCTCGCGACCATATTCTGCAACGGCCTCTGCAAATCCGGCTGGATTACCTGGTGTTGGCCACCGCCATCGAGCCGCGGGACGCCAAAGCCCTGGCGAGCATCTTCAAAGTGCCCCTCAACGAGGACCAGTTTTTCCTGGAGGCCCACATGAAGCTTCGGCCGGTGGATTTTGCCACGGACGGCATATTCGTGTGTGGGCTCGCACACTATCCCAAGCCTCTCGACGAGTCCATCGCCCAGGCACAGGCGGCAGCGGCGCGCGCGGGCCTGGTGCTGTCGCAGGCGCATATCGAGGCCGAGCCCATTGTTTCCGTCGTCAACCCGGACTTGTGCACGGGCTGCGGTTTGTGTGAAAAGTCCTGCCCCTTCGGGGCCATCCAGCGTCATGAAGTTCCCGGCAGGGGATTGGTTGCCGAAAGCATTCCCGCCTCATGTAAAGGTTGCGGCGTGTGCGCGGCGGCGTGCCCGCACAAGGCGATCGATATCATGCACTTTAGAAATCAGCAGATCGTCGCCACCATTCGGGCCGGAGGGGAAAAGCTGCGAGCTTGAGGACCTGCACGCGCATCATCGATGAAAATGACCCATCTAGTGAAGGAGCTACGCATATGACCAGCGAAACGTTTGAACCCAAAATGCTTGCCTTTCTATGCAACTGGTGTTCGTACGCCGGCGCGGATCTTGCCGGAGTATCGCGCTTTCAATACCCGCCGACGGTGCGAGTCATCCGCACCCTTTGTTCCGGAAGGGTTGATCCGCTGCACATCATAGAAGGGCTGAAAAGCGGCTTCGACAGCGTGCTGGTGTTCGGGTGACACCTGGGAGACTGCCATTACCTGGAAGGTAATTACTACGCGGCAAAACGTATCGAAGTCATCAAGCAACTTTTTCAACTCTCTGGAATCGGTGACGAGAGGGTCCAGATACGGTGGGTCAGTGCTGCCGAAGGGCAAATCTTTGCCGACTATGTGACCGAACTGACGGAACTGGTTCACGGCCTCGGGCCTTTCGATCCCGATCAATTCCACATGCAGCTCTGCGCCATCGCGGCAGCGCTCGATGCGCCGCGGCTCCGCTGGCTCCTGGGAATCGATCGACAGCTCACCACAAAGGAAAATGTGTATCACGAAAAAATCGACGAACAGGAATATCAGCAGATTCTCACATCAGCGGTAGAGATGGAGTATCAGCGGGCGATGATCCTGGAAGCACTCAAGGGCGGCCCCCGCTCAGTCAGAGAAATCGCGATGCTGACGCGGCTGCCCGTTCACACCGTGTCGATTCGTTTGGGCGACTTGGAAAAAAAGGGCAAGGCAGACCTTTCCAATTACGAAGGGACGACCCCCAAGTTCGCCGGAGTTGCCTGAAAGATCGACCGCCAATCCGCGGCGCCGGGCCGGGATGTTTCAAATCGCAGTGAGGAGCCTGCCCGGCAACGGATTGGAGAAGACACGACATTGAACGATCTCCACCACAAGTTCACGCGACTATTCAAAACATCACATTCGAGTTGCGAAGGGATAGAGGAATGATGACACAACTTGCGAATACTCAGAAAATTGGTTCGGTAATGGTCGTTGGAGCCGGCATAGCCGGCATGCAGGCGGCTTTAGACCTGGCGGACTCGGGTTATTATGTCCATCTGGTCGATCGGTCTCCCTGTATCGGCGGGCTTATGGCCCAACTGGACAAGACCTTTCCCACCAACGACTGTGCCATGTGAATTATCTCGCCCAAACTGGTCGAGGTCGGCCGGCACTTGAATATCAATATCGTCACCAACACGGAACTGGAAACCGTTGAAGGTGAGGCAGGCAACTTTACCGCCAGGCTGGTCAACTATCCGCGCTACATCGATGCGGACAAATGCACGGGCTGCGGCCAATGTGCCGAAGCCTGCCCGGTGGTGGCAGTGAATGAGTTCAATTGTGGTCTCGATTGCCGAACGGCGTCTTGCATCAAGTACGCCCAGGCCGTGCCGCTGGTTTATACCATTGACCGCGCATCCTGCATCGGGTGCGGCATTTGCGAAACGGTGTGTTTGGCTAAAGCCATCCGCTACGACGACCAACCCAAGCGCATGGAGCTCAATGTTGGGGCCGTCATTCTGTCCACGGGCGATGAAGTGTTCGATCCAACCCGGTTTGACACCTACCACTATGCCACCCTGCCAAACGTGGTGACAAGCCTTGAATTCGAGCGCATACTCAGCGCATCGGGACCCTATCGGGGCCGGCTCATGCGCCCCTACGACCGCGAAGAACCGGCCAAAATCGCCTGGCTGCAATGCGTCGGTTCGCGTGATTTGAACCAGAGTGACAATCCATACTGCTCGTCGGTGTGCTGCATGTACGCCATCAAGGAAGCGGTCATAGCCAAAGAGCATGCGCGTGAGTCGCTGGACGCCGCGGTCTTTTACATGGACATACGTTCCTACGGGAAAGATTTCGAACGTTACTACGAACGCGCCAAGGAACACGGCATCCGCTTTATCCGCTCGCGGGTCCATTCTGCCCTGCCCAGCGGTGACGGGGACGTCGAGCTGCAATACGTAGACGAAAAAGGTCGGCTCCAGTCAGAAATCTTCAATATGGTGGTGTTGTCCGTCGGATTTCAGGTCAGCCGGGAAACCATGGAGCTCGCAGGGCGCTTGGGAGTGGATCTGGATGCACACCATTTCGTGAAAACCAAGAGCTTCACTCCCGTTGCCACATCCCGACCGGGCATCTATGTATGCGGCTCCATCCAGGGCCCCAAAGATATTCCCCAGTCGGTCATGGAAGCCTCGGCTGCAGCTGCGGCCACCGGAGTGTTATTGACCGACAGTCGATGGACCCAGACCAGGCAAAAGCAATTGCCGGATGAAACCAATGTGCGCGGCGACCGTCCGCGTATCGGGGTGTTTGTGTGCCACTGCGGTATCAATATCAGCGGCATGGTGAACGTTCCCGAAGTGCGTGACTACGCCAGAGCTCTGCCCTTCGTCGTATACGTGGAAGACAATCTCTATACCTGTTCTCAGGACACCCAGGTCAAGATGGCGCAGGTCATCCAGGAGCAAGGGATCAATCGGGTGGTTGTAGCCGCCTGCACCCCGCGCACCCACGAGCCCCTTTTTCAAGAAACGCTGCTCAACGCAGGAATCAACAAGTACCTGTTCGAGATGGCCAACATCCGCAACCAGGATTCCTGGGTTCACAACGATCCTCACGCGGCCACGGAAAAAGCCAAGGATCTGGTGCGCATGGCGGTCTCCAAGGCCGCCCTGCTGGAGCCTTTGAGAGACACGGAACTGGACCTCAACCCAAAGACTTTGGTGCTCGGCGGGGGCGTAGCCGGAATGACGGCGGCAAAGGCTCTGGCCGACCAGGGTTACGCGGTGGACCTGGTGGAAAAAACGACGCAGCTGGGAGGTCAGGCCAAGTCCCTTTACAAGACCTGGAAGGGAGAAAGCATTCAGGACTACACGCATCGGTTGGTCAGAGAGGTGGAGCAACATCCCCTCATCGATGTCCATAAGTCAACCGAACTGCTTAAAGTCGACGGGTTCGTCGGGAACTTCACG
>FWPV01007110.1_pt1 | contig 15373 bp, 13 predicted proteins | sample 2228371 | NCBI WGS metagenome assembly FWPV01 (sample SAMEA103939776, study PRJEB20133) | metagenome | reverse complement strand
AGAAATTCAGCCCATAGCGCAAAATGAGCAATCCGATAAACGATAACGCGATGATCAATGTCAGGATGAGATCATAGGTTTTGAAAGAATAATGCGTCAAAATGTAATCGGCGCGTTTGACCTTCGCCGCTTCGCCGGTAAACGCATAGCCGCGAGCCACCAGCGCGTTGGTAAACTCTTCCGAGCGACGCAACGACAGGGCAAAAAGCGGGATCATATACATCACATACTTGCGAATTTTATACGCAATGGATTTACCGGTGGTGTCGAAACCGCGCGCCATCTCTGCCTGCCGCACGATTTGAAAATCCTCCAATACCATACCCGCCGCGCGTAGCGACATGGCAAAAATATAAGTGACTAAAAATGGGATGCGTATACTGCGCATGGCGACAATCACATCCCGTTCACGCGAAGTGGTCAGAAAGAAAACCATGGTGGTGATCATCGGCAGAATGCGAAAATAAACCACGATGGCATCGCGCACCCTCTCCCAGTACAGGTTGATTCCCAGGAAGCGGGTGATCAACTCAAATTCTGGATGCACTCCCCCCAGGACGGTGTAAGAAAGCAAAATAATGGAACCCATCGAAATTGCCACCGGGATATATATGCGCAGAGTGCGTAAGTCCACCCGACTGATCACCAGGAGAATCAAAATAATCAAGATCAGTGCGAAATTCCATTCTGGGGCGGTGATAAACAGCGGAAATAAGCTAACCACCAACAGAAAAAATAGCTTGACGAAGGGATGGACCGCATAAATCGGGGATTCGACAGGAATATACCCAAGCAAAGTCTTATTCATAGGTCATTGCTCGATAAATGAGATACCGAGGGGGCAACAGCCCCCTCGGCAGGGCTAATTTTACCGCAGATATGAGACTACGACCACCATCGCTTGACAAACGCAGTGGTTCGAATCACGACGCCGGAAAGAGCCTTGAGCAAGATGAAATTGAACACTAAACCTGCGATGACGTTGCCGCCAAACCACCCCCAGATGAAGAGCGGCACCGATTCGGTGGTCAATAAACCAAACCCTCTGAGCACCACCAGAGGTGACCACAAGGCGCCAAATGCGCTGGAAATCACCATCGCGCCAAAGAGAATCAAGTAGTCGCGGGCGGATTTAAGCCGGGGGTCTAATTTGAAATAGCGGAACGCCCACGCCGGCAAGAAGGCTTGTACCGCATTGGCTGGCACGTACGCCAGGGACACATAGAATGGCGTGCCGGCGATGGCGTTGGAGAAGAAGGGGAAGATCGCCCCGGCAAGCACACCCCAGGCGCCGAACCAGATCGCGCCGACCTGCTGGACGGCAATTCCGGTCCAAAAGAAGTTGACGCCAAAGCCGAGCGGGAAGCTGATGCTGCCGAACGCCCCAACCACAAATCCAATCCCGATCAATAGCGCCAGGATCACAATGTGAATGACCCCAACCGCTCGCTTTTCTCCCGGTTTTACAGTCCAGATTTCTTCCGCTGTCATTTCTTTCGGCACATTTGTAGACATCGTTCACCTCCGAATTAAAATAGATTAGGTTGAGATATGAAATTGGGGAAATGATGAGATGAAATCGTGATCTGCAACACCTCCTTATTCGGTGCTACTCTATGCTAATAGCGCAATAACCTGAGATGAAAGTAGTCGCCGATCAAGCATTTCATCGGAGAAGCGTATTTCATACTTAAAACACATGAAATTTCATAAGGTTTCGCTTTCAGTTAAATGAATCTTGGCACATTCCAGTTCTTTATACAAAAATTTAGTGCATAATTTGACCGCCGTCTTTTTCCCACCCATTAACATCCACTCGAATTAACATCGAAGCCTCCAGTCTTTTCTTTTTCAGGGGTAAAATTCCACTCAATGACCGAACCCGCATCTCTACCTAAACCCGATGGTCCCGCAGGCTTGAAAATCCTGCGCGGCTTGTTGCGCGAGCGCTCCCTGCTCGCCGCCCTCTCCCTGATGCACAAACATATCGGCAAGATCTCCCAAATCCCGCTGCCACGCTTCAAACCCATTGTGGTGGTCGGGGCAGAGGCTAATCGTCAGGTGCTGGTCAGCGAGCGCCACAAACTCTCCTGGCGACTGCAGGGCGATCCGGTGGTGCGCCTGCTTCGGCGGGGGATGCTGGTGGTGGATGGCGAGGAACATGACAAAATTCGCCGCGTGGCTGAACCTTTCTTGCAGCGTCGCCAGGTCACGCCTCACATCCCGGTCTTCTGGGAGGCTACCCGGCGGGTGACGGCTGACTGGCAGGATGACGAGACGCGGGACATGCTGGTCGAGATGCGCAAAATCGCCCTGCTCATCCTCTTTGAGACGTTGTTCAAGGTGGATTTACTGCCCGATCTCGATCGCCTCTGGCGCCCGATTCTGGACCTGATCGAGTACATCTCGCCGGGTTTGTGGATTATCTTCCCTAAATTTCCCGTCCGCTCCAAATATCGGCGCGCCCAACGCGAGATGGACGCATACCTTTACCGCTTGATTGGTCAGCGCCGCGCCGAACTGCAAACTCACCCATCTCAACCTCCCCCGGACGATTTGCTCAGTTGTCTGGTTTCGACCGACTGGATGAGCGACGACCTGATTCGCGACCAGCTCCTGACCCTGCTCATCGCCGGTCACGACACCAGCACCGCCCTGCTCGCCTGGACCTTCTACCTGTTGGGGTCTCATCCTGACGCCATGGCGAAGGTCGTGGCTGAGGTGGACGCGGTTCTGGGTGCCAATCCCAACCCGCCTCTGCCGGAGCAGGTGAGCAAGCTGAGCTACACCGACCAGGTTATCAAGGAAGCCCTGCGACTGTTTCCCCCGATACATGTCGGCAATCGCCTGATCAAAGAGGAGATGACCCTCTACGGTTGCCCCATTCCCGCCGGCAACCGCCTGATGTATTCCATCTATCTCTCTCATCGAGACGAATGCTGCTGGCACGACCCCGAAGCCTTCATCCCGGAGCGTTTCGACCATGAGCACGAAGGATCACGCCCGCCGCTTGCCTATGTGCCCTTCGGCGGCGGACCGCGCAATTGCATTGGGGCAGCCTTTGCCCAGGTGGAAGCCAAAACCGTGATTGCCCGCGTTCTACAAGAATTCGAACTGACCCTGCTCAACGGCGACCAAATCAAGCCACACATGGGCGCCACCCTGGAGCCGCGTCCGGGGGTCTTGATGCGCCTTCGGCGCCGAAGGTGCCCCCTGGGTGATTGACTTTATTAATCGCTGCTTGTATAATGAATTACAGATAAAATCTGTGCAATTTTTTGCCAGTCGGAAGGCTATCTGAAGCTATCAGCCGTCAAAACCGGCATTGCAGAAGTCTTCCGCTATCGTGCAGCATCTTTTTTCAACCAGAGCCAGAGGAGGGCGCTGTCATGGCGAATATTTCTACATTGTGGAATCAAATCTATACCCAGATTGTCAACAGCCCGCGCCAGTTGCCCAGCACGGTGACCATTCCCCGCGATCACATTGACGAGAACCTATCCGGCGAGCTTGATCGAGACTTCAAAAAAGATCAGCACTATTTTCAGGTGATGATCAACGAAATGTTCCTGGTGAACTCACGTCAATGGTTCAGCCAGATAGACCCCTTTGTCTACGCGGTTTCCGAGTTCGTTTATAACGCCGAGAATCAAACCGTGCCTTTCGTGGTCGGTCCGGGTATGATTCGCAAACTGGGCGTACCAGATGAGCTGAATTCGGGGATTTTGCTCAGGAATACCAACGTATCTGGCTTGCGTCCCTATCGCGGCGGTGGTCTGACATTGACCATCGTCCTCTGCCAATCCAACAACAACTTGCTCAAACCGTTGTTGGAAGTCATCGAGAGCGTTTCGGACGCCCTGGATTTCTCCCCCGTGCTCAGCCCCTACACCAAACTCGCCAATGTCTTGATGGATAGCGTTGACGCCTTATTCAAGACCAACGGCGTCTCGCCCATCGTGGGATTGCGCGATTCGTTCGGTCCCAATCAAAATATCCCCTTCCGCCCTGGCTACTATGCCCTGATAGATGCTGTGGATGTGGACCCTCAGACACTATGGGTCAAAGAGCGCAAACTCTACCAGGGCAGCAACCTGAAATCTGCCAAACCATTCCGCAGCGCCGACTATGTACTTTACAGCTTCTCCAGCCCTAAAGACAACCTGCGCGACGATACCTCCACCCTGCCCTTTAACGAATTATGGGAACGGGTGAAGAAGGAAGCCGCCAGCCCGGTGGAAGACCCGGATTACAAGAACGCCAAAATCCTGATGGCGAACCTCTATCAAAACATCATCCTCAGCCCCGATTTGACCGAAACTCAGGCAGATAGCCTGGCTGAAGAGCTTAAAAACCGCATGAAAGCCATCCATGAACGGGCGGTAGCCCTGGGCGCGATGGGCGTCGAAGAAGAGCCCTCCGTGAAAGAACGCCGCAGCGCAGCCCGCAAAGCCTTAGATATTATGGATATGTAACCTATGCCCAACTATCGCTATTACGATTGCACCCTGACCATCTCCGATATGGAGAATATCGCCATCCAATACATGGAGGAAGGTCAGCGCATCCGGGAAAAAGGCAGGCTCAGTCGCGACCAATTCACCTATCTCACCGTGGAGCGCCTGAATTACTGGATTAACTACGCCTTGCGCATGCAATCCACCGAGAAGCTTTACGACATCAAAGACCTGAAAGTCATCGGTCTCAATCTCTACAGCATCCTCTTCCACGATGAGACCATCCGCAATGGCTTTCGCAACGCCTATCGGGAGTTTGACACCGATTACCGCCGCGAAAAAGCCCTCAACCCCGGACAGGACCCCCTTTTGCGCATGCGGCTCAAGCTGGTATTTATGAAACCGGCGGAGAACCTGGGTCGTCTTCCCTGGGAATTCCTCTTTATCCCCGGGGAAAACAATGACGTGGACACCGGCTTCTTCTTTTCCGGGCAAAAAACCGAGCTGATTTTAACTCGCTTCGTCCCGGCAATAGATGAAATCTATGAACCCAAGCAAGAAGAGCTGAAAATCCTGGTGGCGGTCTCCCGCGCCAAGGTGGCAGGGGTAGGGATTGACGAGCGCGAGACGGACGCCCTCCTCGAGCAAATCAAAAGCATCCCCCACGCTAACCTGACCGTGCTGACCGACCCCACCTACAATCAATTGATGGAAGCCATCGAACACACAGTTCGCCCTCATATCCTCCACTTCATCGGTCATGGTAAACCCGGCGGTTTGGCAATCTTCAAAGATCCTTCAGATGAAGATTATGATCTGGATGAACCCGGTCCACAGGTGCGTTGGATTACCAGCGAGCAATTTCGTTATCTGTTCAACAATTTCAAACCTCGCCTGGTTTTCCTCCACGGGTGCAAAGGCGCAGCATCCGATTCACTCGAGGGCATCAACAGCACCGCCCGCGAACTGGTTTACGCCGAAATCCCGGCGGTGGTTGCCATGCAGTACAACATATCCAACATGGACGCCGGTAAATTCGCGCGCACCTTCTATGAAGAGTTGGGCAAAGGCAGCGAGATTGACGAGGCGGTTAAAGCCGGGCGCATGGAACTGGGCAAGTCCTTCCCTCCCTGGGAACATCCCCGCTTTGGCACGCCGGTGGTCTATCTCCAAACCGAAAAAGCGATAGTCCTCCCCAAGAAGGAAGAGGAAGAAGAATTACCTCAAGTTACACCGCCAGAAGGGGCGGGGGTAACCACGCCGGCAGCTCCTGTCCGCTCAACCACCGTCTCTGGCGCTGTGGTCACCGGCATTGACCGTCCAGTCGCTCCACCTGCCTCCGGTCAACCAGATAACGATTGAGAGACTTTTGGGATAAAAGAATATGGGCGTCGTCTCCTGGAACGAAATAAATCGCCATTTTATCGAGGCGTATTGTGAAGCTGCCCGCGCCGAAGTGGATATGCGCGCCGCCACCAATGCCCTGGAATCCCTGCGCGAGGCGATCTACTCTATCTCCTCCGGCACATCCATCTTTGATGTCTGGGCGACGTTCGACAAGCAAATCGGCTTAGCCGATCTGGATCGTTTCATGCCGGTCCTGGTCAGGCTGCGCGAAGAGTTCAAGAAGATCGCCCTCGAACGGGAGATTTACCGTCTGCAGCGCGAACGCAGCCGGGGCGAAAATGAGTGCTGGCAGACCTGGCTGGAAACCTACGCCAACACCTTCAGCCTCTACGGTTGGCGCACCCGCTTTGGCTTGGAAATCACCCGCCAATGTCTGCATACCTCCCCCGACCCCCGTTGGTCTGTCTCGCGCATCCTGCATGCCGCCGACCTGGTCAACCAGGGGCGCTGGGCGGAGACTTATGACTGGTTCTGCTTCCTCATGGAGCAGGAAATGCCTGCCCATTTGCGCGCCCGCATGGCAGCCATCGCCGCCGAAATTCAGCTCTATCACTTCCTCCAGCCCACCAAAGCCAGGCAACTCCTCGAAAAAGGCGACTCTTTCGATAAGGACGATTACCGCCTCAAAGTCGTTTGGGGAGAGTACTGGACCACCATCGGCGAAGCGGAGAAAGCCCGGCAGCTTTTCGAAGCGCTGCTCACCCAATCGCCCGATCTCGCCGATGGTTTCGTCAATCTGGGCGATTATTATGATGAGAACGGCGAAACCAGCCTGGCTGAAGATTATTACTATCAGGCAATCGGCAACGCCCCCGGGATGGTGGCTGGATATCGGCGTTTGATGAACTTTTATGGCAAACCCTCCTGGTTCAACGAGAACAAAGAGCGCCTGCAACCTTTGCTCAAGCGCACGCTGGCATTGGATGACGATCAGGCTTCCTCCTGGATTGTGATGGGCTTGATTTACAAAGATAATCGGCTCTTCGACCAGGCTCGCCAGTATTTCGAGCGCGCGATTCGCGAAGATCCCAAGTCGGTCAGCGCTCACGTCTGGCTCGGATACAATTACCTTTCTGAGGCGGACGCCCTTGAAAACAACCCTGAACGGGAAAAGCTGCTGATTGACCAGGCGCGGCTCTCCTTTGCCAGGGTGGTTGAAATAGCCCCAGAGGCGATCGACGGTCATTGGGGATTCATGCGCCTGGCGCATCAGCTCCAGGATTGGGAAGAGGCTTTGAACGGCTGCAATCGCAGTCTGCAGGTGCACCCCGAATGGGAGAGCTTTGTCCTGGTGGAGCGCTCGGATAAATACCAGCGGATGAAACGATTTGAAGACGCCGAGAAAGACCTGCTGCGCTCGCTCGAGATCGAACCGATCAACCCCGGCGCGTTGGATCATCTATCCAACCTGGCGGATAGTTATAAAATTAGCGGCGTCCCAGAACCATCTCGCCGCGCTCTGGACGCCCTGCGTCGGTACAAAAAAGACCTGGAAGAATACACCTACCAAAACCGGATTGGCAACCTGCATTACTATTTTGGGGAATATCCCGCCGCGGCTGAACGCTATCGTCTGGCTCTGGCAGATAAAGAAGATGATGATGTGCTCCACTCCAATCTGGCGCTGGCTCTGGAGCGAATTGAAGAGCCTGGCAAACGTCTGGAAACCATCCAGGAAGCCATCGAACACCTGAAGCGGGCGATTGAACTGAATCCCAAGCACCCCGAATACCCACCTCGCCTGGAAGCGCTTGAGATCGAGCGCCATATCATCCAGGTCTATGGCGAAGTTGCCCTCAGCTTCACCCCCGAGGTGACCGGCATCCGCATCAAGATACACCAGGACATCTGGTCGGATGTGCTGGGTGAAGATATGATCAACCTCTCCGCTTTCACCCTGGAAAAGATCACCGCCATGCGCCAGCGTCTGCTCGCTCGTTACGGCGTCACCCTGCCCGGCATCCTTTACTCACCCCTGGATAACACCACCAATAACGTAGAGGGCAGGTACGAAATCTACTTCCATGAAATTCCTTACGATTTTAATTACCTCGAAGCCGGCAAGAAATTCGTCCACCTCAAGCAAAGTACACAGATTGATCCTGATTCTTACGAAGAGCCGATTCCTTACGGTTACTGGGTAAACCATGAAAACGAGATCGAGCCTGCCATACAGGACCAGATTCATTGCGTAATGACGGTCAGTGAATACATTCTCTTCCATCTGGAACGTCTGGCTGCCGCCAATTTGCCCGCCCTGGTTGACTTTCAGGAAATTGCCAGCCTGCTCCTCAAGTGTGATGAGGAGACCATCAACGCCATCAAAGTCCCTCCCCAGGAGATGCTGCGCTATTGGGTGACGTTGACCATGCTCCTGGGCAAAAAGGTGTCTTTGACTAATATTCAGGAGATCAGCAACGCTTATCTGGAAGCGCGCCGAGAGACCGATCAAGTCTCAACCCTGGCAGAGCGCCTGGCGCTCAAATTTCAATCGGCATAACGGCAGGCGTTGAACCCGACTCTATCATCTCCATCCAGCGAGGCGAAATTCTATGGAAGAACTCACCCCCTCTCTCAAACTCCACCTGGGACGCCTGCCCCATATCGACCGTGACGCCCTCAAGACAGAGCTGGCGCGGCTTCAAGAATTGTTTTTCGACGAAAGCGGGGTGATCACCCCTCCTTTCGAAGTGGTCGAAGATGAAACCTTGCCGGAGAATACTTTTCAGGTGGAAATCAATCAGGTAAAACTACCACCAATCGAGAGTCTGGCTGAAAATGAGTTCTGGGTATTTTGTCCTCCCAGCCAGATCACCGACCCTTTCCTGGATCGCACCTGGCAGTTTCGCCCCTCTGTCGAACCTAACACCGGAGAAGAAGCCGTTATCGTGGTCGGCGGGCAGGAAGAAATGCAAATCTGGAGGGAAAATGGCTTCGACACCCGCTCCTATCAGGGATATGTCGTTTTCACCACCGCTGCTCAGGTACGTAAGAATAATTCCGAATTGATCACCGGTGGATTGGTGCGATTTTATCTCAGTCGCCTGAGCGAAAATTACCCCGCCCTGGTTGATATCGTCCGTGAGACCTTCCCCGAAGCGACGCTGGTACAGGAACTGAGGTCTCTCCTCTCGAACGGCGAATCGATCAAAGATATGCCCAGGGTCCTGGAGTACCTTTTAGCCCGGCAAATCATCCCAGCCACTTAACAGTTTTGATTGTTGCTCATTCGAACGCAAGTTATCGCTTACACTTAATTCATCCCAAATGCTGCTCATGATGGGTTTTCTTGTCATTGGAGGATGACCTGATGTCGAACTTGACCGTGTACCAGGTGTACGATTTGCTCAACCGCCCCAAACCATTGTGGCTGGTGCGCATCAACCTGAGCGAGTTATCCCTATGGATGGCAGACTTGAGCGATTGCAACCTCAGCCACGCCGACCTGACCCGCACCGATCTGAGCTGGGCGAACCTGTTCAAAGCCCAGTTGTTCAAGGCAAACCTGAACCAGGCGAACCTGTTCGAGGCGCAGCTCGTCCAGGCGAATTTGATTGAGGCAAACCTTACCCGCGCCAATCTCACCCGGGCAAATCTGGATCGCGCCAACCTGGAGGGCGCGCAAATGGTCGAGGCGAATCTCAGCCGGGCGATCCTCAGCCGGGTGGTTCTCAATCGGGCGAATCTCAGCGGTTGCATCCTCAGCCGGGCAGACCTGGGAAAATCTGACCTGGTTGGCGCTAACCTGCACAGCGCCAATCTTGCCTATGCGAATTTGTTCGAGGCGGACTTAACCGGCGCCGATTTGCGCAACACCAATCTCGATTACGCCGACCTGAACGGGGCAATCCTCACCGGAGCTAAACTCCAGGGCGCCAACCTGGACAATGTTGATCTCAGCCATGCCATCATGGCAGAGACGAAATCCCCATCTGTTTCCGAAACCATCCGCTGATCTCCAGAGGGGTCGCAGTCGGTACCAATTTTGATATTTCCAGGATTTCAGCACTGTCCCCGCCGTTCGGTCGGGGGACAGTTATTTTATCTCCCCCCGCCCCCACGCAGGCTGACTTTCTGGGGATGCATCCCCGGTCAAGCGCGTCACCTCCGAACCATCCGTCCGCATCACGTACAAATCGTCATTTCCACTGCGTCGGGAGACAAACACGATCCATTTACCGTCGGGCGAGAAAGCGGGAATATCGTTATCGCCCCCTGTGCTGAGCTGACGCAGATCTTTGCCATTGACGCCGATCAGGTAGATCTCTCGCGCCCCGCGCCCTCCCGCAGCGAACGCCAGCCAATCCCCCTGCGGCGACCACGCCACACTGTTGATGCCGGCAATCCCGCGCGTCACCTGCCGTAAATTGCTCCCATTCGCCTGAATCGTGAAGAGCTGGTTGGCGCCATCCTTTCCCGCAATGAATACCATTCTTGAACTATCGGGAGCCCAGGCTGGTTCGCTCCCCACAATCGGCGCTGAAGCTAACGGACGAGCGTTGCTGCCATCGCGCTTCATCAGCCAGATCTCCTCCCGACCGCCGCTACTAACGGTGAAGGCAATGCGGTTATCGTTGGGCGAAATAGCTGGCGAATTCAGATTCCCCATCCTCTCGGTCAATTGCCGGAGGTCACCCCCATCCAGGTTCATCTCGAACAGGTTGTAGTTGCCACCCCGGTAAGAGACGAAGATGATCCTGTCTCCCTGGGGTGAGATGGATGGCTGAAACGATGCAATGCTCCCCTGGGTGAGCTGTTTTCTGTCACTGCCATCCGCGTTCATGGCGCAAATCTGCTCCACTCCATCAATGCTGCAGGTAAACACGATCACCCCGATAGGCGGCTCCACCCAGACCGGCGGTGCAAAAGTCGGTGTAGGCAAGGGTGTGCTGCTGGGGAGTTGGGTTGGCGTCCAGACCTGACTGAGAGGGGTTGCAGATGGAACCGACGGGAAGGGTGTCGTTGTCGCAGGCGCCAGGGTCCCTGCCGGACCGGCGGTTTCGAACAAAACCACCAGCGCCGTCCGGGTCAACGCGCCTCTGGGCGCCAGCCTCTGAGTAAAGCTGACCCCAATTGCGATACAGATGGCGCAAAGCAAGACTATAATTACCCCCGATAATCCTGCAAAGATCACGAGACTGCGCCTGGAACCCGTTTCGCTTTCGTTGGACATAATTGGATTATATCAATACTGCGCCAGTCTCCTTTAGAGTTGCTGATGTCACGTTATCTGGCATTCTTCAAGCCTTATGAAGTCCTGTCCCAATTCACCGATGCCTCCGGTCGGAAGACCCTCAAAGATTATCTTCCCATCCCGGGCGTCTATCCGGCGGGCAGACTGGATTACCGCAGCGAAGGTCTGCTCATCCTCAGCGATGATGGCGCTTTCATCCGCCGCCTGACCGATCCCCGCTTTGAACATCCCAAAGTGTATCTGGCGCAGGTGGAGGGCGTCGCCCCTCCGGATGCGCTCCTGCCACTGAGCGAGAAAATCTTGCTGCCCGATATCCAGACCAGACCGGTGCAGGCGCAGATCATCCCTGAACCAGACCTGCCGCCTCGCTCCAAGCCGGTGCGTCCCTACCATCCCACCACCTGGATCAAGATCACCCTGTATGAGGGCAAGAAACACCAGGTGCGTCGCCTGACGGCTGCAATCGGTTTTCCCACCCTGCGCCTGGTGCGGGTGAGCATCGGGAAAATCCATCTAGGCAGGCTCACCCCCGGTCAATGGCGCTGGTTGAGCAAGTCTGAGGTGGAATCCATTTTCAGGTAGAATTTAACCATGCTCGAATTAGACGGGTCCCAGGGTGAAGGTGGGGGTCAGGTGCTGCGCAGCGCGCTCACCCTCTCGATTCTCACCAAAACACCAATGCGCATCGTCAATATTCGCGCCCGCCGCTCAAAACCCGGTCTGATGGCTCAGCATTTGAGGGCGGTTGACGCCGCTGCCGCTGTCAGTCACGCGCAGGTCGAAGGCGCCTTTCTGGGTTCATCCACCCTGGTCTTTCACCCCGGAGAGATACGCTCCGGCAGGTATAAATTCGATATCGGCACCGCCGGTTCCACCTCGCTCGTCCTGCAGACCATCTTCACCCCGCTCAGTCTGGCAGGCTCAGCCTCGTCGGTGATCATCACCGGCGGCACACATGTCCCCTGGGCGCCGTGCTACCACTATCTGGAGCGCCAGTGGTTGCCGTTCATGCAGGCGATCGGATTTAACGCCCGCCTCAACCTCTCCCAGGCGGGTTTCTACCCTCAGGGTGGTGGGCGGATTGACGCCTCCATCCGTCCTGCAGAGGTCATCAAACCCCTGCGACTGGAGTCGCGCCGTGAATTGCTCGCCATTGAAGGCATCTCCGCCGTCGCCAATTTGGATGTAAGCATTGCCGAGCGCCAGAGACGCCAGGCGATGCACCGCCTTCTCCCGTTTTGCCCCAATACCCGTATCAAAATCGTCCAGCTTGCCTCCCCCGGCAAAGGCACCCTGCTCTTTCTGCTTGCCCGCTTTAAGACTGAGCCAGACAAAAAAGGGATTAATATCTCGCCTCAGGCGTGCTACTACGCCCTGGGCGAGCGCCAAAAGCCCGCCGAGCGCGTCGCCGATGAGGCGGTGGACGCCTTGCTGGAATTCCTCGCCACCGACGCCGTGCTGGATCATTACCTCGCCGACCAGCTCCTCCTGCCATTATCGTTTGCCGGCGGCGTATCCCGCTTTCGCACCTCCCGCGTCACTCAACACCTGCTGACCAACGCCGAAATCATCCGCCTCTTCACCTCCACCCGCATTCTGATTGACGGAGAGCCAGGTCAACCGGGCTGGATTGAAATCATCCCAGCCTCAACATCTCCCCTATCTGCTGAGCTTGTGGGATAATTCAATATGATGAATAACCCTCTGGAAAATCCAAGCTCAGATTTATCAACCCAAAACAACCCACATCGCTGGAGATGGCTGGATGTTATGCTCATTTCTATCTACAGCGTGGTATTCATTCTCCTGGGTTCCTGGTTGCTGAACCAGGCTTATCGCTCGCTGCTCTCATCCGCCTCCAACCTGCCCCTCGGCTATATCGTCGGTTTGACCGCTCTGGAAGGTGCTGCCTTGCTTTCGGGCATTTACCTGCTGGGTGTGCGTCGCAAACGCATCCTCTGGCAGGATGTCGGCTTCCGTCCTCTGGAATCGCGCTGGATCAAATGGTCAATCGTCATCGCCCTGATTTTCATCCCCATCGTCGGTCTCATCGCTTTGGCGATTCAAATGGCGCTCGGTCTTCCGCCTGAGAACCCTCAGCTCGATTTCCTGCTCCCCCAACAGTTTAACTGGCTGGGCGCGATCAGCATGGTGTTGCTGGGAGGCGTGATTGTCCCAATCGCCGAAGAAGCTTTCTTTCGCGGCGTGCTTTACGCCTGGATGCGCCAGCACTCCCCCGCCTGGGTTGCCATTTTGTTCAGCTCCCTCATCTTCGGCGCTTTGCACGGCGATATCAGCGTGGCAGGCGCCACCTTCGTCATGGGCGTCATCCTGGCTTGGTTCTACGAACGCAGCCGTTCCCTTTGGGCGCCAATCACCATCCATATCCTGAACAATTCTATTAAATTGCTCCTCCTTTATATCCTTCTCGCAGCAGGAATTCAAATCCCCCCCATGGCTTGAGAATTGTGCTAAACTAACCCAATGTCGCCCTCAGAAATCAAACGTCCCGACCTATCCGGCATTGACCCTGCCATCCGAACTTATATTGAATCCCTCGAAAGCGAAATCGAGCGCCTCACCCAGGAGAGAGAAGCCGCTCCTGCCTCCGGCGCGGCTGAACCTGTGCCGGTTGAGCCGCCCGGTCCGCTGAATGTCATCACCGCCACTGCGTCCGGCATTGCCAAGCGCACCCCGGTTCACTTCTACGCCCGCCAACGTCGCGGCGGGATGGGCATCTTCGATCTGGACTCTCCCGCCGATGATCCACCCGCCATCCTTGCCCTGGCGGAGGACACTCAAACCCTCCTTTTGCTCACCAGCCATGCTCGCGCCTTCCGTCTGCCGGTGAGCCACATCCCCGAGACGCCGATTCGTAGTCGAGGCGAATCGATCGTCACCCGCCTCAATCTGGGCGAAGGCGAAACCCTGGTCGCCATCCAGCCCGTCCAGGCGCAAGACTACCTGATTCTGCTCAGCAAATCCGGGATGGTGCGCTCGCTGCGCCATCACATCTTTGGCGAATACATGAAACCGGGGTTATCCCTTTACGATATCAAATCGTTTGGCGCATTGGCAGCCGCCTGTTGGGCGCCCGGCGATGGGGATTTGTTCATTGCCACCCGCCAGGGGCGCGCCATCCGCTTTGCCGAGAAACTGGTGCCGCCTCAGGGCTGCCTGGGAATCCGCCTGGCGCCCGAAGATTGCGCCGTGGCGGTCGCTCCGGTGTACCCCAACAGTGAGGTTTTTCTGCTCGGCGCTGATGGTCGCGGCAGCGTGCGCAGCATGTCCACCTTCAGCCCCAATAAAGCTCCGGGGTCGGGCGGTAAAAACGCCATGGCGACCAGCCACCTGGTCGGCGCAATCAATATCGATGGCTCAGATGACGCTTTTATCCTCTCTCGCTTGGGCAAAATCATCCGCTTCCAGCTTGGCGAGGTTCCCACCAAAGAGGGTGTGGTGCAGGGTGTCAATTGTATGAACTACCGCGCCGATGAAGCGGTTGCCCTGGTGGCTCGCCGACCGGTGATTCCCTTCTGAATACGCCTCGCCCAGATTTCAACCACTTTTTGAGCCAACGAGTATAATCATGAGACCGTTTGCAACTGCACTTTTCACCACAACCCACAAGGAGACCTGTAGGGATGCTTCACCCGGAGATTAATTGGGATGTATGCCAGGCTTGCACGCCCTGTCTTGCACGCCAGGTGTGCAAACCTCATGCTCTGCTGCAAATTGACCTGGGCGAACCGCCCTATATAGACTATGGACGTTGCACCAATTGCGCTCAATGTGTCCAGGCTTGTTGTTGCGGCGCGATTATCCTGGTGAATCACAAAGTGCCGAATATTACCCGCCATTCCTGCTGAAACTCCGCTATCTCGCCTTGCTCATGTCTATATTCGATTGACTCTTACAGGTGGATGTGAAACCTCAACAACCCGACCTGAAACAAGCCCTGTCCGATAATCGTCTGCTCGGTCTCTGGCGGCTGATGAGCGGCTATCGCCTGATTTACCTCGGCGCCGCCCTCAGTCTGGGCATCGCTGCCGTATCCAAGACCGGCACTTATGTCCTTCTGCGTTACTTCACCGACCACGTCATCGGTAAGCCCGATACCAACCGCCTTTTGCCCCTTTTTGCTCTCGGTTTCATCGGACTGGCAGCCTTCGAGGGCAGCTTCACCTATTTCAGTGGGCGTCTGGCAGCATACACTGCCGAGAACATCGCCCGCAACCTGCGCAATTACCTCTTCGACCACATTCAGCGCCTGCCCTTTGCTTATTTCGACAAGATGCAGACTGGCGAGTTGATT
>FWPV01006374.1_pt1 | contig 15376 bp, 11 predicted proteins | sample 2228371 | NCBI WGS metagenome assembly FWPV01 (sample SAMEA103939776, study PRJEB20133) | metagenome | reverse complement strand
TGGATGTGCGCCGCTCGCCGGTATACGATGTTGCCGAGATCGTCGGCCTGGTACAGCAGAACCCGGAGGCGCAATTTTGCACACTCACCGTGCAGGATGAGATCGCCTTCGGGCTGGAGAATCGCTGCCTGCCGCGCGCGGAAGTCCTGGAACGGATGGAGTGGGCGCTGAACGTGGTAGACGCGCAACACCTCAAGAGCCGCGAACTTGCCACACTCTCCGGCGGCGAGAAGCAGCGCGTCGCCGTCGCGGCGATGCTGGCGGCGCGCCCGCGCGTGCTGATCTTCGACGAGCCGACCTCCAACCTCGATCCCACCGCCACCGCGCAAATCTTCGGCGTGATCGCCCGCATCCGCGAGACGGAAGCGATCACCGTCATCGTCATCGAGCACAAGATCGAATACCTGCGCCGTTTCAATCCACGGTGGGTGCGGATGGAGGCGGGGCTGTTATCGGTAATTAGTAATCAGGGATTAGGGACTGGTAATCAGGAATTAGGGACTGGTAATCAGGGATTAGGGACTGGTAATCAGGAATTAGGGACTGGTAATCAGGGATTAGGAACTGGTAATCAGGAATTAGGGACTGGTAATCAGGGATTAGGAACTGGTAATCAGGAATTAGGGAACAAGGACCAATCCCCAATCCCTAATCCCCAATTACCGATTACCAGTTACCAATTACCGATTACCAATTACCAGTTACCAATTACCAGTTACCCATCCCCACTCGTCAAAACCGAGCGCCTGCACGCCGGCTACAACGGGCATCGCGTGCTGCGCGACGTTTCGGTGGAGATTGGGCCGGGGGAGTTCGTGGCGGTGATGGGTGACAACGGCTCCGGCAAGACGACGTTCTTGCAGTGTCTGCTCGGCCTGCTCAAACCGGCGGAAGGCCGCGTTGAGGTGGCAGGACAGGATACGCGCAAAGCGCCGGTGTCGAAGGTGGCGCAGCGCGCGGCTTACGTCTTCCAGAACCCGGATCACCAACTGTTTGCCGAGACGGTCTGGCAGGAGGCAACGCTGGCCCCGCGCAACTTCGGCGCGTGGAACGGCGAAACCGAAGCGCTGGCTACGGCGCTGTTGGCCGAGGCCGGGCTGGGCGACCGCCACGCCGATCATCCCTACCGGCTGAGCTACGGCGAGAAACGGCGGCTCAATCTGGCGGCGATGTTGACTTACGCACCCCCTCTATTTCTGCTGGACGAAATTCTCATCGGGCAAGACCCGGCTAACGCGGCGCGGCTGCTCGCATGGCTGCAAGCACGCGTCGCTGCGGGCAGTGCGGTGGTGCTGATCAATCACGCGCCGGAGATCGCCCACCGTTACGCCACCCGCCTGCTCTTCTTCGAGGCCGGGCGGCTGGCGGTGGATGCGCCGATCGACGAGGGGTTCGCGCAGTTGGCGCGTATGGGGCGCAAGGCATATCTACCGCCAGACCTGACAGGTTTCGGAAAACCTGTCAGGTCTGGGGAACAAGGAGTATGACCGATGGCTGACACATCCAGCATCACATATCACGCCTCACGCATCACGGATCGCGTCTCACGCAGAGCCACAGGCCGACTGCGCCGCATCACCTACCAGCCGGGCGTGTCATTCCTGCACCGCCTGCATCCCCTGGTGAAGCTGGCATGGCTGGCGGGCGGCACGATGGCGCTTTTCATCATCCAGCAACCGGTGGGCGTGTTGGTCGTGCTCGCGCTCGCGGGAATCGCTTTTCCGCTGAACAATCTGAAGCTCCACAAGGTGCGCGGCCTGCGCCTGTTCGCCCTCACCGCGTTGGTACTTTTCCTGACACAAGTGTTGTTGACCAACACGGAGACACCGCTGCTGCAATTCGGCCCGCTGCACATCACCGCGGGCGGCATCGCCAGGGGCATCTACACGGCGGGGCGCTTGTTGAGCGTGATCCTGCTCAGCTACCTGTTCGTGCTGACGACCGAACCGAACGATCTGGGCTACGCGCTGATGCGGGCAGGGTTGCCCTACCGCTACGGCTTTATGCTGATCACGGCGCTGCGGCTCGTGCCGCTCTTCGAACAAGAGGCGCAGACGGTCTACCAGGCGCAACTGGCGCGCGGCATCGCCTACGATCGGGGCGGCATCAAGCGTTTCTTCACCCTCGCCCGGCAGTTCTTCCTGCCGCTGCTCGTCTCGGCGATGAGCAAGGTGGACGCGCTAGCGGTTTCGATGGAGGGCCGCTGCTTCGGCAAATACCCGCGCCGCACCTTCCTGCGCGAAGTCGCCTTCACCCGGCGGGATGGCGTCGCGCTGGGTGTGTTGGTGATGGGGATGATTGCTTTGACCATTCTGAGGTTATGAGGACAAGTCACATGAGGAAGAATTTTGTGGTTCTGGCGTTGGTGTTGGTGATGGTGTTGGCGGCGTGCGGCGGCAAGGGCACGACGGGTGGCGTTCCGGCGGACGCGGCGTTGAAGATCACGGGCAACGTGAACGGTGAGGTTGGCTGGAGCGAGAAGGACTTGCGCGCGATGAAGACGACGCAGACCGAGTTCACCAACAAGGACGGCGTCACCGCAACGTACACGGGTGTGCCGCTCAATGACTTGCTCGACAAGGCCGGCGTCAAGAGCAGCGCGACTGCGCTCGTGTTCGTCGCCGACGATGGCTACACAGCGGAAGTCACACTCGATGAAGTCAAAGCCTGCACGAATTGCATCGTAAGTTTCCGCGATGAGGGTGGGTTCATGATGGTGATGCCCGGCTTCTCCAATAAGGCGCAGGTCAAGGGCGTGATCGAGATTCAAGTGAAATAAGGCCTGCCGACCGCGAATAGGGGAACGAATAAACGAATGGGCGCCTGGCTCATTCGTTTATTCGTTTTGGATGCAAGATAGCTTATTCCAATGCCAGCCAGTGATAGCCGTAAGGCGCTATCGTAAAAGTGTAAGGCGTACCGCCAATCGAGTCCCACACGACGTCGGTCAACACATCGCGCGGAACTTTGCCCCTGTAGGCGCGCAAATCGACGGTGACTTGTTGCGATTCGGCGGACAGGTTGTTGAAGACCAGGATCGTCTGCGCGCCGTCGCTGCGAACATAGGCCAGGATCGCCGAATTGTACGGTTCCAGGAAGTGCAGCGTCCCCCGTCCGAAAACCGGATGCTGCTTGCGGATGCGCAACACGCGCTGCATCCAATGCCACAGCGAGCCATCATCTGCCCGTTGCGCGGCGACGTTGACCTGGCGATAGCCGAAAACCGCGTCGTCGATCACCGGTGAATACAGCCGCGCGGCGGGTGCGTCCGAGAAACCGGCGTTCGGCCCGGCGTCCCACTGCATCGGCGTGCGCACGCCGTCGCGGTCGTTCAGCCAGATATTGTCACCCATGCCGATCTCGTCCCCGTAGTAGATGAAGGGCGAACCGATGAGCGTGAGCAGCATCGAGTTGGCGACTTCGATGCGGCGGCGGTCGTTATCGAGCAGGGGCGCGAGCCGCCGCCGGATGCCCAGGTTCAGCCGCATGCGCGGTTCCGGCGCGTAGAAGTCCCACATAAACGCGCGATCCTCCGGCGTGACCATTTCCAGCGTTAGCTCGTCATGGCAGCGCAGGAACGTCCCCCACTGGCACGGCGCAGGGAGATCAGGTGTGCGCGCCATGATCGCCAGAATCGGCGCCCGGTTGGCCTTCGCCAGCGCCATGAAAATGCGCGGCATCAGCGGGAAGTGGTAGTTCATGTGCACTTCATCGCCGTCGCCGAAATACTGAATCACGTCTTCAGGCCACATATTGGCCTCCGAGAGCAAGAACGTCCCCGGCGCGTAGGCATCCACAAAGGCGCGCAGCCGTTTGAGATAGGCGTGCGTCTCCGGCAAGTTCTCGCAATTGGTCCCCTCGCGCTCGTAGAGGTAGGGCGGCGCGTCGATGCGAAAGCCGTCCACGCCCAAATCAATCCAATGTTGCACGACGCGCAGCATCGCTTTCTGCACTTCGGGATTGTCATAGTTCAAATCCGGCTGGTGGCTGAAGAAGCGATGCCAGAAATACTGCCCACGCACCGGGTCGAACGTCCAGTTGGATGGCTCGGTATCGAGGAAAATGATGCGTGTCCCGGTATACCGTTGGTCGGTGTCGCTCCACACGTACCAATCGCGGTAGCGCGCGTGTTCAGGATGTTGGGGGTCGCGCGACGCCTGAAACCACGGGTGTTGGTCGGAAGTGTGGTTGACCACCAGCTCGACAATGATGCGCAAATCGCGCTTGTGCGCCTCGACGAGCAGCGCCTTGAAATCCTCCAACGTCCCGAAATTGGGATGGATGCCGGTGTAATCGGCCACATCGTAGCCGTCATCGCGCAGCGGCGAGGGGAAAATCGGCAACAGCCACAGCGCGTCCACGCCCAGATCGCGCAGATAATCCAGCTTGCCGATCAATCCGCGCAAATCGCCGATGCCGTCGCCGTTGCTGTCGGCAAAGGCTTTCACCGAAACTTCGTAGAAAATCGCATCTTTATACCAATCTAACATAGCACCTCCTCTGAAAATGGCGAATGGCGAGAAACTGTATTGATCAATCTGTCAGGCGCGCGTAGATGGCGGCGCGATTCAGGCCGGAGGGCAGTGGGCCGAGGCGCGTGAGCTTCATCCCTACAACCTCGCGGGCAAAGCGGGCACAAAGCTCCAGGGGATGGCCGTCAAGCAGTGCAGCGAGGAACCCCGCCCAGAACGCATCGCCGGCGCCGGTCGCGTCAACCACGGTCACAGGCTGTGCGGGGATGGCAGTGATCCGCCCGCCTTCAGAGAGCAATATCCCCTCGCGCCCCATCGTGAACACCACCACCTGCGGGCCGAATTCGTGATAGCGCGCGATGTAGTCTTCCGGCGACACATCATCCGCAAAGAAACGGCGCGCGTCGTCCAGCGAGGGCTTGACAATGGTGACCTTGCGCAACAGGCGCGGCAATACCTCGCGGGCTTCGGCGTGATTGGGCCAGATGCGGCGGCTGTAGTTGGGATCGAACGAGATGATGCGTTCGGCCTCGCGCGCGATATCGAAAGCCCGCATGACCGCCGAGCGCGATGGTTCGCGGGATATGGGCCACGTGGAGGCATGGACGACCCGTGCGCGCCGAATCACATCGGCGTCGATTTCGTCCGGCGTCAGGCGAAAGTCGCCGTCGCGGAACGCCTCGAAATCGGGTGTGCCTGCCGTCTTGGTCACGAAGATCACACTGGTACGTACAAGCGGATCCTGCACGATGTAATCGGTGATGACGCCGGCGGCGCGCAATTCCACGGCGATGAACGCGCCGAACGCGCCGCTGCCCGTCTTGCCGATGAACGCCGCGCGCCCGCCGAGCTTCGCCAGGTTGACACACAGATTCGCCGGGGAACCGCCCTGGTGCTTCTGGAACACGTCGGCGTCGAACAGCGAATCGGCGGGTTCTACGGAGATGAAATCAATCAGCGCCTCGCCTAACGCAATCAGGTCGATGTCGCCTGTAGGAATATGCACGATAGCCTCCTGCGAAAATGGTCGTGTAGTCGTTAATCTTAAAGTCGGATTGTCAGTTCTGGAAGTAAAGCGTCGCCAATTCAGCGACAGAGATCGCATCTTCAGGCTGCCCGCTCTGGAAGTAGCGAGGCAGCGGCACATCAACCACACCGGCGCGTCCGTGGTACGGATCGGCCAACACGCGCTCGATTTGCGCCAGATAGCCCTGCGCGGTGCGCTCCCAGGTGTAACGATCCAGCACACGCTGCCGCCCCCGCCGGGCGTACTCGGCCACGGTTTCCGGCGAGGCCAGAACGCGACTTAGTCCGCGTGCGATGTCGGCGGGATCGGCAGGGTCAACCAGCACGCCGTACTCGGTCGTTCCGTCCCGCAGGCTCTCACTGGGGCCGCCGTTTTGCGTCACCACCAGGGCAAGGCCGGCGGCAGCCGCTTCGAGCGGGGCCAATCCGAACGGCTCGTAGAGCGCGGTGAGCGCGAACACCGAGCCACGCTGCGCCAGGAAGCGATAGGCCGCCGCCAGCGCCGGTTGCCCGCCCACAGCGAAGGCGCTGACTCTGCCCCACAGATTAGCCTGTTCCACCACAGCGCGCAAGTCCGCCAGCACCGCGCGTTCCGCAGGGCCTGCCGTACCGTCGTCGCGCAGTGGGTCGTTCAGTGAACCGGTGAAAATCACAAGGTTGGCTTTGGCCTGCAATTCTGGCGACTGCGCATAGGCTTGCAGCAGGCCGAGGTGATTCTTCTTCGGATCGAGGCGGCTGGAGGCGATGATCGCCGGTAGATCGCGCCGCCCCTCGGCGATGTCACGTTCCAGCATGGCGCGGACGTGGGCTTGCGTCGCGGCTTCGTTCTCCGCGCGCGCATCCACGCCGAAGATTGCCAGGTTCACGCCCGGCGGAATCACGGCGAAGCGCCGGTCGTCGTGGACGTCCACTGCGCCGCGATAGGCAGGATGCGCGTACTGCTCCATCCGCTCCTGGATCGTACTGGTGATATTGACCGCCGAGCGATTCATGCTCAAACGCTCGGCGAAGAGGCGTTCGGCAAAATGATATTGCTCGTGCAGCGCGGGCAGGTTCTCCGGCGTGGGGTGTAATTTGTCCAACTTCTGCGCGCCGAGGGAATGGCCGGTGAAGGTAAAGGGGATGCCGGTTTCGGCAGAAAGCAACACCGCCGCCAGGCCGCCGTCGCCATAGTGCGCGGTCAACGCATCGGGCAGGCTGCCTTCAGCGTGATAGAAGGCCAGAATGTTGGGAACCCAATCACGCACCAGGTGCGGCCAGAGCAGTTCCTTGCGTAGAAACTCCGGTGGTCCGGCAGGCAGCCGCACGATGCGCACGTTAGGTGCGCCGGGATAGGCGTCAAAGGTTCCGGCGAATTCCGGCCAGGCCGGATCGACAATCTGCCGCGTGAGAATGTCCACCCGGCAGCCCAGCTCGGCCATCGCCAGGGCCACCTGTTTGACGTAGACCAACTGCCCGCCAAAATCGGGATGCTCGGTCCAATAGCGGTCGGCGGGGTCGAAGTTCCCCTGAGGGTTTAGAAAGGCGACGAACATTTTCGGCCTCCTTATGCGACTGGAAAGTGGTAACTGGTGATTGGTAACTGGTAACTGGTAACTGGTGATTGGTAACTGGTAACTTGGGACTGGAATAGAAACCTAATCCCCCAATCCCCGATTACCGATTACCGATTACCGATTACCGATTCCTAATCCCTACCCCCCAACCTGTCCAATAGCCCACTCCAGCGCTTCTTGCAGCATCGCCTGGGGCGGCTGTGCGATAAACTCTGCGGCGATGAGGTGCTCGATCATCGCCCGCGCTTGCGTGATGTCGTGGGCGGCCTGCGCGAACGCCTCTTCGCGGGTGAGCGACACGCGCGCCAGGCCCTCGGCGACGGCCTGCATTGCCACGTCGGCGGCCTCGTGGGGGAAGACGTCGGGTTCGTCCATACGAGCGGTGATGTTCTCAGGATCAATGCCGCGCCGTTCGGCAAAAGCGGCGAGCGAGCGCGCAGCAGCAATCGTCATCCCATCGGAGATGCCGCGCGCACGCACGAGCAACGCGCCCTTGAGGATGCCGGGGAAACCGAGCGAGTTGTTGACCTGATTGGGGAAATCGCCGCGCCCGGTAGCGACGATGTAGGCGCCGGCCTCTTTCGCCGCGTAGGGATAAATCTCCGGGACGGGATTGGCGCAGGCGAAGACGATGGACTTGGGCGCCATCAGACGAACCGACTCCGGCTTCACAACGCCAGGGCCGGGCGTCGAGGCAGCGATGAGCACATCCGCGCCCTTCATCGCCTCGTCGAAGTCGGCGATCAAATGTGGGTTGGTCTGCTCGCAAATCTCCCACTTACGGTAGAAGCGTGTGTCGGCCTGGATATCCTTACGGTCGCGGTGCAGGCCGCCGCGCGAGTCGAAAACGACGATGTTGTCGGGATTGCCGCCGGCCTCGATAATGATGCGCACGATGGTCGTGTTCGACGCGCCCGCGCCGAGGAAGACCATCTTCGCCGCGCCGATGGGCTTATCCGCCAGCTTGAGCGCGTTGATCAGCCCCGCCAGCGTGACGCACGCCGTCCCCTGCGCATCGTCGTGCCACACGGGGATGTCACACTCGGCGCGCAACGTATCGAGCACCTTGAAACAGTTCGGCTGCGAGATGTCCTCCAGGTTGATCGCGCCGAAACTCGGTTGCACCATCTTCACGAAGTCAATGATCTTGTCGGCGGAATGGTTGCCCTGCGCGTCGCGGCTGTCAATGCACAGCGCGGTCGCGTCGATGCCGCCGAGGTACTTCATCAGGAAGGACTTGCCCTCCATCACCCCCAGGCCGCCGGGTGGCGTGCAATCGCCATCGCCGAGCACGCGGGTGGAATCGCTCACCACAGCGACGTAATTGCCCCGGTTGGAAAGCTCGTACGAGGCGTCGTTGTCCTCGCGGATCGTCGTCGAAATCTGCGAAACGCCCGGCGTGTACCAGACGTTGAACCAGTTGAAGCCGAACACGCCGGCCTTCGGCACGGTCTGCATCTTGCCCCGGTAGAAGCGGTGCGCCTGTTCCGCCAGCCGTTTGAGGAACAGCGTCTTCGCCCGCGCGATTTTCTCTTCGGTCAGTTGAGCGGAGAGAATGTCATCCAGATTGTCGAGCGTCAGATTTAACTTGGCCATCATAACCTCCGTGTAAAATGCGTAGTGACGACTTCTGTCGTTCTTAGGTGTCAGACAACTAAAGTCGCTACTACCCGCTGACATTATAAATAGAGTATACACCGATAAAGAACAAAGCCAAAATCTCCATCATCCTTCAACAAACCAAACACTTGCCCAAAATCAAAAATGGGTGTATCACAAGGCCAGGATGGTTTCTGAGTAGCGAAAGGAGAGAACCTATGGAAACTAGAATATTAGTCAACCTTAACTCCGCAAGCGCAGATGAACTCGCCCAGGTACCGGGGATCGGTCCTGTGCTGGCGGAACGCATCATGGCGGCGCGCCCCTTCGCATCGTTTGAGGATGTGCAGCGTGTAGCGGGGATTGGACCTGTCATGCTGGACAAAATTGCGCCGTATGCAACCGTAGAGGAGACGACCCTCGCAGAAATAGAGGCCTCGACGGATAAAGTCGCCGCCGAAGAGCTAAGTTTCGTGGATGTGACACCGGCAGAGGCAGAGGAAGAAAGCCGCATCACCGAGATTCCGATGGACTTGATCCCCTCGCCGCCGTTGCCGGCCGTTTCGCCCTGGGACGCAGCAACGGCTGAGGCCGTTGCCGCAGAACCGGCTGCGCCGGAAGTGCTCCCGACTGCCCCGCCCGAAGTCCCACCATCTTTACCGGAAGTGCTCTCGGCTACCCCGCCCGAAGTCCCACCCCCTTTACCGGAAGCGGCGATACCTTCACCAATGGAAGAAGTGCCGGCATCCGCGACGGCCGCCGAGCCGGTAGCACCATCATCACCACAAACGCATGCGCCGGTGCGACGTGTTTCAACTTCGGACGAGCCGGTCACGCGCGCCCAACTCGCCTGGGTTAGCTTCGTTGTCTTTGTGGTAACGCTGTTCATCACCCTGGCATTGAGCCTGGGCATCCTGGCAGGGATCAACGGAGGGCTATCTTATGCTTCAGCGCGCAAGATGACGCAACTATCGCAGGAAGTGATGGTACTGCAAGAAAAGGCCGGACAACTCGAACGCTCGCTCAACAGACTCGAAGCATTAGGCGGGCGGATTGAAGCATTGGAGAAAACCAAAGGGGATATGCAACGCGAACTGGAGAAGCTAACCGCGCAGACCCAAACCCTCAATACTGAGGTGCAAACTCTAAACCGCCAGCTAGATACCCTGAATGTTCAGGTTAGAGAAATCCAGGCGCAGTCCGATCGTTTCCAGAAAGTGATGGAGGGCCTGCGCAACCTACTCAATAGCATTTTCGACAAAGATTAGGAGAACATGATGACAACAGAAACCGCTTCTACAATCTCCGGCGGGTCGAAATTCCTGCGCGCCCTGGGTTGGCTGGCAAAGTTCATCCTGCGTCTGTTATTCGTCGTGGTGATCGGCATCCTGTTGGGAGGAGGAATTTACTGGGGTGTCACCTACGGCGTCGGGACCCTCAATCAACGGGTGCTCCAGCCCATTCAAGATCACGCCCAGAGACTGGATGATCTGGAAAGCCGTCATACCCAGGATTACGGGCGGCTGAATGAGCGAACACAGGCTTTGCAGGAACAGACCCAGGCCCTACAAGAGGAAATTCAGAGCCTTCAGAAGCAAAGCAACGCCCTACAAGAGACAGTAGACACGCTCAAAACGCACCTGGCGGTGACCGAATCGCTGATGGTAGAACTTCAGACCACACTCAAAGATGTCCAAGAGAGCCTCAGTGCCCTGGAGAACCGCCAGAGCACCCTGGGGCCGGAAGTGACCAAACTGCGCACCGCCCTGAAAACACTACAAACGACCGTTGACAACCTCACGGCAACCGTCACCCAGACCGTCACGACCGTCGAGGGACTCAGCCTCATCGTCAAAGACGAAACACCGCTGCTCGGCGTCCGTGCCGAAGTGCAGTTACTGAAGGCGATGGAACTGCTAACACGGGCGCGCCTGGAACTGACGCAAAACAACCTGGGTGCAGCAACGACCGAAGTCCAAGAGGCGCGCGAGCTGTTGTTGACACTCAACGCGACCGTCCCGCCCTATCAGCAGAGCGCGCTGACAGCTATCGTGCAGCGCCTCGACCTGGGGCTGGCCAACCTGCCGAACGCACCGCGCCTGGCCGCCGACGACTTCGAAATCGCCTGGCAACTGCTCAAACAAGGGCTACCCGCGTTCTCCGCCACGGAAACACTCACGGCAACCACGATACTGACGGCCACAACTCCGCTGACACCAACCGTCACGCCAACACCGTAGCCCTGTTGAATTGACAGGACGTGCGCAAGGTACCTGAACTTTACCGTTGAGAAACCCAGAAGGTAACGAATTTCTCAACTTTCAACCTGCAACCCGCAACCTATAACCTGCAACCTGCAACTACTTTCAGAGGAGGTTTCATTCGTGAGCGAAGAAATACGTGAAGTTCCATTGATCCTTCTGGGGCTAGGCAATATCGGCGGGACGCTGCTACGCCAGATTTTGGAGACGCGCGCGACGGTGGCCGAACGCAGCGGGTTGCGTCTGATTCCCATCGCGGTGGCGGACGTGAGCGGCCTGCTCTACGCCGCCGAGGGCTTGCCCGAAGCGATCCGCAGTGCCGCCTGGGCAGCAACGCGGAACGGCGGCACGCTTGCCGCCCTGCCGGGCTTGCGGCCGCTGAGCACGCTGCCGTCCATCCTACAGCCCGGCGCGATCCTCGCCGACCTGACCGCCTCCCCCAAGACCGCGCCCACCCTGCACGCCGCGCTCGCGGCCGGGTGCGGCGTCGTGCTGGCGAACAAAATCCCACTGGCCGGGCCGTGGGACGAGGCCGCCCCGCTGATGACGCACCCGCATCTGCGCTACGAAGTCACCGTGGGGGCCGGGTTGCCCGTCATCCAAACGCTGCACGAGCTGCGCGACACCGGCGACACCATCACGCTGATCGAAGGCTGCGTCAGCGGCACGCTCGGCTACCTGTGCGCCGAACTAGAACGCGGCGTCCCCTACTCGCAGGCGGTGGCGCAAGCGCGCGCCCTCGGCTACACCGAGCCGGACCCCCGCGACGACCTCAGCGGCAAGGACGTGGCGCGCAAAGCCCTCATCCTGGCGCGCACCGCCGGCTGGCCCCTGGAGGCGCACCACCTGACCGTCGAGCCGTTGTACACCGAGGCGTTGGCGGGCCTCTCCATCGAGGCGTTTATGGCCGCCGCCCACACGCTGGACGCCGTGTATGCCGCCCGCGTCGCGGAGGCGCAGGCGCAGGGGAACGTGTTGCGCTACGTCGCGCGCGTCACGCCGGAGGGCGGCACAGTCGGGCTGACCGCCGTGGAGCGCGACGGGCCGCTCGGCGCGTTGCGCGGACCGGGCAACTACATCGCCCTGCACACCACCCGTTACCAACCGCTTCCGCTGGCGCTTTCCGGCCCCGGCGCAGGCCGCGAGGTCACGGCGGCGGGTGTGCTCGGCGATATTCTCAAGCTGGCGCAACGTATGCAGAAAACCGAGGGACTTTAGGCGGCTGTTTTTACCGCGGTCAACATGTTCCTGAGGAATACCTGAGGAATACTATGAAGGATGAAAATATGGCGGTCATCTAACGACCGGTTTATTTTCAGATCGGAGGACGCGGAGAAATTATAAAATCTCCGCGCCCTCTGCATTCTCAGCGGTAAAATTCAGGGAACTTGCCCAAATCCTGAACAACTAATGCGCCGGATAATGCCGGATTTGTGCCTCACCGCGCCTCTTTTCGAGACGGTCGCCGACATGCCACTGCGGCATCCCGCGCATCTTTTTGACCTTACCGTTGTCGCGGCGGACATAGGCGAAAAGCACGTCGTCAACTTGCGTGTAGCCATCATCATCCGTTGATCGCACTTGCTCGACACGCATATCCACCACCGTACCGGACCATGCCTGAGATAGCGTCACCAGCATCAGCACCAGGCTGATCAACGCCGCAAGCCCCACACCGGCTAAGACTCCCGGCTGCTCACGCCCCCAAATCAAATACACGACCACGGCAATAACAAACCAAATCACCGCCCATAGTACCAGGTAGAGCACAACCTTGCCGCATCCCTCACCCTTTTCAGCTTGCGGTGGCGTCCGTACTGGCTGCGGCTGCGGCTGTACCGGTTGTACATAAGGCTGCGGCTGGACAGGTTGCGGATACGACTGTGGTGGAACCGACTGATAGGCTTGCGGCTGCGGTTGCACCGGTTGTACATAAGGCTGCGGCTGGACAGGTTGCGGATACGGCTGTGACGGGGCAACCGGAGCGACAGGCTGCACAGGCGGCTGGGCCGCCCGCCATCGCCCGTTCTCATAGACATGCCAGCGACCGGTGCGCTCTTGAGGCATCCATAAACGACCATAGACATCCATCACGCGCAGTCGGTTCAGTTCGGCGCGATACTGTTCCATGCTTATCGCCTTGCGCCGACGCTGTTCTTCCAAAAATCGAAAACGTTGTTCGGCTTCATTAAAATCCATTTCTCACCTCAACAATAAGGATGTGTAGCCCTAAAGTATTTTTTGTCAGCAGATTGAACAGATTGAGCAGATTACAGAAAAATCTGCTTAATCTGCTAAATCTGCTGATCATAGAACTATGATGTGCGCGCGACCAAGTCCGCGGTGTACGCCATCGCCACGTCCACCACACCGCGCACGGTCGTGGTGAAGACCACCACCCGATCCCCCCAGCAAAAGCGCGGATGCGGGTCAATATGATACTTCGCGCCGGTGTAATCGTGCATCGGCGGATTATCCACCAAACGCACGCTTTGACCGGTCACACGGTTCAGGAAATTGACCGTCGAAGGGCAACCGCGATAAAAGACGGGGTTGGCATCGCCGATCAGGTATTTGCCGTCGCCGCTGCTGTGTGAATGCCAGCGTCCACCGGCGAAGGGAATTTCCTCGACGGCCCGCGTCTCAATATCTATCCGCCACACACCGACATCACTCTTGATGCACCATACATGCTGTCCATCGGGGTCCCACCACTCGTGGGTCAAGCGTGTGGGCCGCGTAAAGATCGGATAGGGTTTTTCACCACGGCGGATGAGCCATAAACGGTTGTCGATGCGAAATTGCAAGCCGGTGATAGGGTCAGGATGATTCTCCTGCGCAAAAAGCACCAGGTCGGGGTCGGTGGGGCTGAACTGTGCGTGGTTGTGGTTGCGCTGGAAGGTATGCCACAGCTCAAAATCGCTGCCGTCCACGGGCAGCGCGCCGAAGACGAATTGCAGGCCCACCGAGGCATCAATGAAAAACGCGCGCCCGTCCGCCGATTTGGTGAGATGCGTCGCCACACGCTCCACATGACGCATCATGACCACTTCCTCCGGCAGACGATTAACCAGCATCGTCTCAGCATCGGGCTGCGGGCCGCGCCGCCAGACGCCGTCGCCCATCCCCCAGTAGACGTCGCCCGTCTCGATGTCCACGAAAGGCGAGGCATGGTTGAACTGCGAGTCGGGGAAGTAGCGAACTTCCTGCGTGGCAAAATCCACCACGCCGAGCGTGCGCCCCTGCGCCGCCGTTCCTGACGGGGGAAACGCACAGTAAAACCACCAATAGCGCCCATCGCGCGTGATACTTTCGTTGACGAAGTAAAACGCTTCCTGCACGGGGGCAATCTTGTGCGTGAGAATGTAACTTGTGACGCCGGAATCCGGGTCGGTCCACGGGGTAAACAACTTCGATTTTGCCAGTTCGATCATCGTATCCTCCAAAGCAGTTGCAGGTTGCAGGTTGAAGATTGAAGGTTGAAAGTTAGAAACCCATCAATCCGTTAAGCCAAGTCTACCGCAGAACAAAATAAGGGCAAGAAGCGGATTACAGGTATCGGCAAAGTATCCTCGCCTTGTCACAAGCCTGTCACAATCACCAGGTACGATATAGGCTATAGCAGATCGTCCGACTAACGACGATCTGACTAACGACGACGTGACTATTGAGGAGGAAAACAATGCAACACAAGTCACTACTTTTATTGGGGCTGGCCTTACTTGCGGTGTTCCCGCTTGCCGGCGCGAAGATGAACAACACTGCGCCGGCCACAGCCGAAGCCGGCGTGATCAGCGTAAGCGGGGAAGCGGAGGTACGCATTATGCCCGACGAGGTAATCCTGCGCCTGGGCGTCGAGACAGCGGACAAGAACCTGGCGAAGGCCAAACAACTGAACGACCAAATCGTCGCCAAGGTTCAGGCCGTGGCAAAGCGGTATAGCATCCCGGCGGAGCGCGTGCAGACGGATTACCTCAACATCACGCCACGCTACAATGACGGCTACACGCAGCGTGAGTTTGTGGGGTACTTCGTGCAGAGGACGATCGTCATCACCCTGCGCGACCTGACGAAGTTCGAGGATGTGCTCAGCGCGCTGCTGGAATCCGGCGTGAATTATGTCCACGGCATCGAATTCCGCACCACCGACCTGCGCAAATACCGCGATCAAGCGCGCGAGCTGGCGCTCCGGGCCGCCCGCGAAAAGGCAACTGCCATGACCGCCGCGCTGGATCAGAAAGTGGGCGAGCCGCGCAGCATCCAGGAGGAGGCCCGCCGCTCGCGCGACGACCCCTACGCGGGCGTGGAGCTGCGCTGGCAGGAGGAGCGGGGACATCTCAACCTCTCGGGCGGCATGCGCCTCGAGGAGGAGCGCGACACCGGGGCCCTTTACCGGCGCGACGGCCACGTCGAGCTCGACCTCGAGCAGCCGCTCTCCAGCCGCCACAGCGTCAAGCTCTCG
>FWPV01010295.1_pt1 | contig 15379 bp, 10 predicted proteins | sample 2228371 | NCBI WGS metagenome assembly FWPV01 (sample SAMEA103939776, study PRJEB20133) | metagenome | reverse complement strand
TAAACTCGGGTAGCATTGCGGGTTGTTTTTGGCAGGAAAGCAGGAGGCCTGCCGGTATGAGGAGTAGAAGAAGGAGAGAGGTTTTCAGAGGTTATGGCCTTTGGTTTTTATCAGATTAAGCGCCTGGGGTTCAGTATTGCGCCTAAGCCATAGTATGACGATGAGCTATTTATTGCAGTGCAGACTCAAAAGGAAGAAGGAAAAAACTTCTCAGACCATTTTAGGTCTGAGAAGTTGAGAAAACGCTATTCAGTTATTTGAATTTTATGGTACGTTGTTTCAGTTTGAGTTGAAACGGAAACGATATACATACCTGGAAGGAGGCTCTCCAATTGAATACGTTTTTGTGAAGTTCCAATAGAGTTCGCCGTTTTTACCGATTTCCCGAGTGCGTCGAGTATATGGATTGTATAGTTCGTTTCAGGAGCAAGTCCATCAAGCATGACGTAATTTTGGGCCGGATTTGGATAAAGAGTCAGGCTGTTGGGTTGTTCCTTCACAGCGGAAGTGAGTTCTTTCTTTCCCATTTCAGCAATTCCTTCATTCAGAAATTCAGGTTTACCCATATCGTTTAAAACGAAACATGGACTGCTGAAAACCGGATTATTCACTCCAGTTATGCCGGAATTGTAAATCATACCAGCCGCAATAACATACATTGATGTTTGTACCGCTGGTTGCCAGTAGTTGTTATTGGCATAGACTTCCCAATTTGTATTCATATACGCGCAAGGGAAACAAGGATTGAGCTGTCCAGTAATGAAATCATTACTCGCATATTGACCATCATTCATGAAGACATTGTTACCTCCTTCCAAATAGAGCGCCCCAATTATGGAAATTCCATTGGAGTTATTATAGAAGACACTGTTTCCACCTGTTTTTCCATTTAGAAGAATCGATCCACTCAAACTCAGAATACCATGTGTTTGGATTCCAACATAATTATTGTATTGGAACCTTGAACATTGTACAGTAAGATTTAAGGGGAGCATAGATAGAAGGCCGGTTTCATTGTGCGTGAAATCACATGTTTCAGCAAAGAAGTGTGCATTAACAGGACTTTCAATTTCGAGTCCTACTAAGTTATTCTCAAACCTACAATCTGTTGCCTGTCCGGGCGAAGTTAGGTCGTTTGCACGCCACCCAGTTTGATTGTTGATGAAATCGCAATGTTCCAATTTGAGTGACCCGTGGTTCGTTTGAAGTCCGATACCGTTGTTTCGGAAATTCACATAGCTCATGACTGAAGGTGTAGGATTAGGTATTAAATCCGTTGAAATTCCAATTCCTAAGTTTTTAAACCAACATCTATTAAAGCGCAAAAGTTGAAATTGATCAGTAATGATACCAACTGAATTAGAGGTACTGGCACCTTCAAATGTACTATTGGTAAGGTAGGTAGGAATTGTTGGGTTAAACCCTGAATTTTCATGAATTAATACATCTCCATTGGTTATTTCGAATTTTGTTAAGGCACTTGCTCCATTTCTTGTTTTTAGCAAGCCACCACTGATTTCAAGGACTTTATCGGGGATTCCGATAAAGGAGTTACCAACCAATTTCAAAGAGCTATTGGAGCCGTATGCGTAAATACCAGAGTTGGTCGAAGAAACATCAAAGTGCACAAACCCACCCATAGTAGAGGTATGTGAAAAAGTAAACTCGGCATTCATTAATTCCAATCTGCCAGCAATTTCTAGTTTTGCATTCGACCCTTCTAACATAATTCTTGCCCCTTGATGGTAGGCGATCTTAGCCCCCTCTTCAATCACTAGTCTTGAGCCATCGTGTATAGTGAGCAATGAGCCAGGCATAAGAATCAAGGTGCTTCCCTTTTTGAATATAAGGTCACCGGTATTTCCATTTGGGTCACCAATGGTAACTTTACCCTGATTTTCGATGGTTACGGTTTCTAAACAACCAGATTTATAAACTGTGAGGTGAGAACCCGGTATAGGTGATGGGTATGTATTAAACCCTCCAGAGCTATTTGCGTTTATTAGAACATGCCCTGCTGGTCTAACTGTTATTCCTGGCAGCTTATTTTGATATGAATAGACGAAATTGTAAGTACTACTTAAGTCAGTTGTTATTTCGATTTTTGATTTTTCTACCTCATGAATAAACCACTGTATATTAGATTTTTTTGTGGCCTGGGGGTGCGTTGAGGGTTCATAACTCAAATAGACATGAGGTTCATTGACTTGTGTAGTTGTAGGCGCATAATAAGCCTCAAATGGATATTTTGATGGGTCAGGTTTATCTGGACTGATGTTCGAGAAGATATCGTAATATAAGTCTGTAGTTTTAACATCTAAGGCAGATATACTTGGAATGAAGCACATAGGGTGATCTATTGTGTTCATAAAACCAACTCTTATGTGACTAAGCGTGCCCATGATTGGTATTGATCGAAACTGAGGACTTGATAAAAGACCTAAGGTTTTATAGTCTGTTCCCCCTGGGGCTCTATCAATATCTTGAGGAAAAAATGGTGCGTTGTAAATTTGTTTAGACCCTATACCGTCGTATTTAAAAGTGATCATCTTGCCATAGTAATCTCTTCCTGTTTGAGCAAACCCTTCAACTTTCACTTTTGTAAAAAGAAGATCAAATTGATAGTCGAGTATTTTTTCAGAAAGATTTATTCCGGAGTGAAGTCCAAAAGGGTTTCCATTGATCACTGCAATGTTCCGGGTATTTTTAGGAAAGTTTCCGAGTTGTTTTTGCTTTTTCAAAAATGCAATCCTATCTGGATGAATACCATAGTTACTTTGAAATACGTGGTGTTGAAGTAGTTGTCTTGCAGCAGGCCTAAGTAATTGATTTATACCTTGCTTGGCTTTTTGATTTTGTTGACTGTACGCTGCAAAATATAATGTTTGCTGTATAGCAATAGGAATATTAGCTCCTTGATGAGGCGCATCGAAAGACACGTATGATCTTGTACAATGAGGCAGATTATTCTGTTCCATATAGCTTAAGGCAAATTTTGCTACAATGCCTCCCATACTTACTCCGCAAATTACCAGCTCCTCATTTGAACACTTAATTGAATTGATATGCTGGATTAGCTTAACTAAGACCATAGCGTTGTCTTCCATGTAGTTAGCGCCATCTTCGAAATCCAAGTAAATCACATCGTAGCCCTTGTTGTTAATCTCAGAAATAAAATGAGGGCCATTGACGAGTTGAGGATAATTTGGATTGTTCCCATTGATTAAATCGTCGAATCCAAGGAGCCCACATTTCCCATTGAAACAGCCAACAGGATTTTCGAGGGTTCCGAAGTCGATTCCTTCAACTATAATTAAAGGCTTTTTGATGCATGTATTTTTTAGACCATTTGCGGCTTTACCAAATTTAATACCTGCATAGCCTCTTGCATTAGACGAAGCAGATATCTTCGTGTCGGCAGTTAAGGTTGACTGTTTTATTTCAGCATCAAATGAGTTTAAACTTAGGCTTGGAATACCACCTACTTTTATCTTGAACTTGGATTTTTTAATTATCGTTCCATAATAAAGCACTACTTCAATGTCATATGTTTTAGTGGCTGTTGGAGGAAGCAAATTAGGAGGAAGCTGAAGAATTCTATTAAAGGCTACACCCGCTTGTGGGACATTATCCACTAAAACCTCAATCGTAGTTGGAAGTTGACTTTTGTTGGTGAAGAAAAGCTGCGAGGGAAAAATGATTTGTGGATTGCGTGCACGTATAAAATCAACTGCAGGAGCAAAGCTTACCAACTCCTTGAAAGAGAATGGGTTCTGATTGTTTTGAAGTATCACCTGCATGTTTTGTGTGTCAATCATACCATTGGCCCAGGCTTGTGGGTGGAGGTGGGCATAATCGAATGACATACCCAAAATTGGAATGACATCTTGGAAGATTAGATTGCCGGCAAATTGCTGAATAGAATCTGTGCTTAATGAAGGTGGGGTGCCAATAGCTTGATAAATAGAACTATGCATATCATACCAGTTGTCTTTGTCGCCTGAGCTGTCACTTGAATTACCCTGGAAATTGAAGATAGATTCATCGTAGTTTGTCATTTCTAACAAGGGCTTCCCGGCTAATAATGAACTTGAATCCAGTTGAGCGAAATAGTATTGTCGCCACTCAACTAGAGTAGAGGTACTATCAGGCATCTGAGCCTGAAGTTTGGAAGATGTGCTGAGACCAATCAGGCTCAATACAAGAATTAGAATGTGTTTTGTAGGTTTCATAGGATTTGAATTAATTGTTTATGATGTTTTCATTTTTAAATTGATTTAACAGTAATGGTAATGAATGCTAGCTGCATCAATTGAATCTGGTGAACTGCTGCTTTCCGGGGGAGACTTAATGGAGGATAGAAATGCCACGGATAGCAACAGAAAAAGCAGCAGCCGGACTAGGCCGGCAATGCGTGCTTTGCTCTGTAGGATTACTATTGGGTTCATAGGTTTTGCTCATTGAGCGAAGGTTCGATACAAAGTTTAGTCAAATATTTCGGTTATAAATACGTAGGCTAATTATGTGACAGTCGGATGACTTTAGTACCTATATTTTTTGAAATATTGTGGAATTGTCAGGGCAGCGAGGTGATGATTTTCTGATTTTCTTCCTTTAAGAAGACCTCGTTGTCAAAAGATTGCCCCTGGTATTCATAGCGCCAAGTAACCCAACTCATGGCTGCATGGCTCAGCTCTAAGATGGTATCATTCTGTATTATAGCCGGACTTTCATTAAAAGATCCATATAGCCAAATCGGACTTTGTAAACTCCCTGTTTCTACGTGAAGCCGGAAAGGGATATAGGGTTTAAGATAAATGGTTGCCGATTTTTCAATGGTCTGAGAATGGAGTTGATAGCCGGGTTTTGAAAACCAGAACAAGGATTTTGTATTCTCGGGAATTTCAAAAGAGCTCTTCACAGCGTAGCCATGGTCTCTTAGCCTCCCTCGACCGGAAAATACCTGGACCGAATCGATAGGCAGTCCGCTAAGGGTATCTCTAAAATTGAGGCTAATAGGTTCTGCACCGGAAGAAGGTACTGGGGCTTTGGATTTGGAACAGGCCATACCAATCAGGCATAGCATGCTCATTAAAATGGAGGGTTTCATGGTTCATAGGATTAGTTGGTTAGACAGGATTAGTAAAAATGTTAAAGGCCCCGAAGGGCCTTTAGAACAGATCTAGGGGATATAAGAACGTATTTCTTTATTGGGATTATTGGTTCTCAAGGGATAGGACTAACACACGTCTTTCTTCCGCATGTTGCATTCCCTGGCTTTTATTCGAAACGATAATCGTTCCATCTTGATTGAGCGCTTCTTGCCATTCCGCAGAATTCAATACTTCCGATTGAAATTCCAGGCTGCCTTTTTGAGCGGTAGCTATACGCTCTTGCTTACACGAAGTCAAATCGACTACGATAAAAAGGATGCAAGCGAGCATGGTATATTCTATTAACTTCTTCATAAGGCGAATTATTTTGAGTTAAACTTCTGATTCAAAATTGAGCCCTCAAAGCGAGCATTCCTTATCGAATATTGCAACTCATTCAAAATTCTTTTGCAAATTCTGCAACTCATGTACCTACATCAATCGGCCTTTTGCAAATTCTGCAACTACAAGGAGCCATTTAAAGGCGATTTTTCTCCAAAATGAAGGCGTAGACGAGCTTAAAGTTCAGAAAATCAATAACTAAGACCTTCTTTTGAGCTTGAAGGTCGAATTTTCGGATGGCGAGCCTAAAATCGGTAGGTTTTCATTCGCTCATCATAAAAAAAGCCGACTCATTGAGCCGGCTTTTTCAAACTTATAAAATGAAACGGTTTAATATCCGAAGATCTCGTCCAAGCTTAAGACCTTGAGTTCGCCATACTTTTTCAGGTCGTCCATTTTGACCCGGTCTTTACTGGCGATAATACAATAGTAGTAGTTTTGATTTGCCAGGTGGGTTTGCTGGAATTGAATGAGGGTGTTCAAGTCCATTTTGTCGAGCTTATCGTAAATGTAAGCGTTCAAATCAATTTCTCTTCCCATACGCTTTGCAGAGAGGTAGGAGAAGAAAATGGATTCTTCGAGTGTCCGATTGGTTTCGAGCTGTTGCTTCAATCCAAGTTTGGCTTTGCGAATGGCATCCTCGTCATTTGGAAGGGTATTGAGCAAGGTGTTCATGGCAGGAACAGCCTCATTTAATTTGTCGCTTTGTGTTCCGATATAAGCCAAAACATAATTCGGTGTGGCAGGACGAGAAGAAGTTGAAAAGACAGCATAGGTAGAATACGCCAAGGCCTTCGATTCTCGCAGTTCTTGGAATACTACAGTGCCCATACCTCCTCCAAAATATTCATTGAACAAAGCTGCTTCAGGCTCAATGCTCATGTCATATTCTCCCGCATTGCGAAGCCACAGAATCTCGGCCTGAACCATATCGTAGTCGACAAAGTACACCGTGTTTTGCTGCGGTGATGGCCTATTTTCAAATTCTTTAGCGGCCGGATAGGATTTGAGTGTGCTGGCTACCGGATGTTTTGCGTCCAGTTGTTTGCTAACTTCCTCTGCTGATTTTGGTCCGAAGTAGAACACATAATGCTGGTAGTCTAAGATTCCTTTGATCAGCTGAGTCATTTCATCTGCTTTCAGTGCTTTAAGCTCTATATCGCTCAATCGGTAGGTAAACGGATTTTCTTTTCCATACAAAGCGTAATTCTGAAGTGCTCCTCTGAGAATGGTTCGTTTGTTTTTCTTGGCATCCTCTCGGTCTTTTAGCGTTCTTTCAACCAGCTGATTTAAGGCTTCCTGATCAGGTTTCACATTTCTTAACAAGTGTTCAAACAAATCGAGCGAGGCGTCAAAATTTTTGTTGATGCCATTCAGGTAAACGTAGATGCGGTCTGATGTAGCTGTAACACCGAAGTCGGCCGCCAGCTGATAGAACTTCTTGTTGAGTTCATCTACCGTGTATTTATCCGTTCCCAAGTAAGGCAATAGATCAATAGCGAAGGCTGTTTTCAAATCGTTGCGGCTACCCATTTCCAGCACGTAATACAGGCTGAAAAGTCCGTTTTCTTGATTCTTGATATAAAAAAGGTCAAGACCGTTGGCCGTTTTCTTTTGTGTTAGGTCTTTACTGTAATTCAAGAATTTCGGCTCAATTGGACTAACGCTTTGGTAGGCATGGGTTTTTAACCACTGCGATTCAGCGTCTTTGTTTAGCTCAATGGGTGTGATTTTTGGCTTGTCTATTTTTTGAATTGTGGTGTCTTGACCTTCTCTTTTGTATACAATGGTGAGGTTATCTTCTGTAAAATAGGTTGTAGCGAACTTTATAATGTCTGCTTTGGTAACCGATTTATAGCCATTGAGAATCGTTTGATAGTCTTTCCAAGAATAGCCTAAGATAAAGGCGTCTACTATTTCAGAAGCCCTGTTGTAATTGCTTTTATACGACTCGAGCAGCTCTGCCTCTTTGTTGTTTACCACCGCTTCAATAAGCGAAGCATCAAATTCTCCTTTTTTGATTTTTTCAATTTCTGCGAGGATAAGGTCTTTCACTTGCTCGGGTGATTGATTTGCTTTAGGCACGCCGATAAAAATTTGACAGCCGGCATCGTGCAATGGGTAATTGAAGGAACTGGCCGATTGCACCTTTTGGTTCAGGTTTAAGTTTTTATCCAGCAATCCTGCTTTTCCATTGTAGAGCAGTGAATTGAGAACTTCTTGGGTAGCTGATTTAAGATCTCTCCCGGAAGGCGTTTTAAATCCGAACATAACGTAGGCCGGGTTTGGTCCAAAAACCTCTGATTCCATTTTCACTCGCCTTATTTTATCGGGCCAAGATTGCTTTTCAGGTGCCGGGTAATACGGTAGTTTCGAAAACTCTTGGTCTATAACATAAATGAGGGAATCGGCATTGATATCCCCTGATAGCACCAAAGCCATATTAGAAGGGGTATAATTCTTTCTGTAATAGGCTTGAATAGCTTTAAGCGATGGGTTCTTGAGGTGTTCCACCGTTCCAATGGTAGTTTGCATCCCATATGGATGTCCCAAAAAGATTCCCTCAAAAAGTCGCTCAAATGCTTTGCTGTCATCATTATCTAGAGAACGGTTTTTCTCTTCGTACACCGCTTCTAATTCCGTATGAAAGAGCCTGAATACCGGCGCTCGGAATCGTTCGGCTTCAATCTGAATCCACTTGTATATCTGGTTTGAAGGCACCTCATTGATGTATACAGTCTGATCAAAGGAGGTATAGGCATTGGTTCCGCTGGCACCAAGAATCTGCATCATCTTATCGTATTCATTGGCGATAGCATATTTCGAAGCTATATATGAAATGCTATCAATTCGGGCATAGATTTTCTTCCGAGCAGCTGTATCATCGAGCTTCCTGTAAATCTCATACAATTCCTCAATTCGCTGAAGCAAGGGGAGCTCTGGAATATAGTTTCGTGTACCATAATTATTGGTCCCTTTAAAAAGCATGTGTTCTAAGTAATGTGCAAGGCCTGTATTATCACTTGGGTCGTCTTTGCTGCCGGCCCTAACAGCCACCATAGCCTGAATTTTTGGCGCTCGTTTATTGATTGAAAAATAAACCGTGAGCCCGTTGTTCAATACGTATCTGCGGGTATTGAGCGGGTCTCCCGGGAATGAATCGTATTGAAGGTGAATGGATTTATTGGTCCCGGATAGATTAGAGGTAACCGGAAGGGGTGCTGTTTTTTGGGCTGTTACGTGCAGTGATCCCAATGCAAAACAAAACACAAAAGCTATCAGAATTCTCATAGGGCGAAATTTAGTAATTATCCGCCTGAATTCAAGATGCTGTATGCCTAGGAATGAATTCTTAAGGCTAACAATCGCTTAGGTTGCGAGTGGGATTGGTCTACGTATCCCTAGAGGTGAACTAAAGTTCCAACCCTGTCGCCTTCTGCCAGCGCTTTGAAGTTGCCTTTTTTATTCATGTCGAACACTATGATAGGCAGCTTGTTCTCTTGGCATAGGGTAATAGCGGTGAGGTCCATAACACTTAGGCCCTGCTCGTATACTTGTGAATAGGAGATGCTTTCAAAGCGGGTAGCGTTGCTGTCTTTTTCAGGATCGGCGGTATAAATACCATCTACACGAGTTCCTTTCAAAACCACATCGGCTTCAATTTCTACTGCACGAAGCGATGCGGCTGTATCGGTAGTAAAGAATGGGTTACCAGTGCCGGCTCCAAAAATTACTACGCGGCCTTTTTCTAGGTGACGAATGGCTCTACGACGTATAAATGGCTCACAGATTTGTTCCATTTTAATGGCTGAAAGCAAACGCGTTTTCATGCCGTGTTTTTCGCAAGCACCTTGCAGAGCCATGGCATTGATTACGGTGGCTAACATGCCCATGTAATCACCTTGTGCGCGATCTACTATACCACCCTGAACACCTTGTACCCCGCGAAAGATATTTCCGCCACCGATTACAATTGCTACTTCTACCCCTAAGTCTACAACACTTCTTATTTCTTCAGCATATTGTTCTAATACCGCTGCATCAATTCCGTATTGTTGGTTGCCCATCAAGGCTTCGCCACTAAGCTTAAGGAGTACGCGTTTGTATTTCATCGGGGCGAAAATAGCAAAAAGATAGGAGAGATTGCGGCCCGAAAGTAGATGCTTCGCAACACTTTCGGATTAGGTTATGATGGAGACTAAGGTTGAGGTGTTTGATGAAATAAAAAAAAAGGCAAGCTCAGCTTGCCCTTTACATTGCGAATGAAACGTAGCGAAATCAACTGGGTTTACCCGGTTTTCTTCCCCAAAAAGGAGAATTCGCGTACCACGATTTCGGTGACGTAATGTTTAACGCCATCCTTGTCGTCGTAAGAACGGGAGGTGAGTTTACCTTCTACGGCAATCTCGCTTCCTTTTTTCAGGTACTTCACCGCTGTCTCCGCAGGCTTGCCCCATACAACGAGGTTATGCCATTCGGTTTCATCCACTTTGTTGCCCTCCGCATCTTTTCGGGTGTCGTTTGTGGCTAATGAGAACTTGGCTAATTTGGATTTGCCTACTTCTTTGAGTTCGGGGTCGTTTCCTAGTCGGCCGATGAGCCGAACAGAATTTTTTACATTGTTCATAGTTGTTAAGAATTAGTTGTGGTACAAAGTTGAGGTGCCCCACACTAAAGACCATGCTTACAATCGTTTACAGACGTGATGAAGTATTTAAAAACGGCTAAGGTCTTGGTATTTGGGGTTTGGGGACTTTTCCTTTTTTCGTGCACCGATTTGAATTTTAAGACAGGTAGTGGCGAAGCAAGGCAGTTAGGCGAGGTGCTGGATAGTTTGGATGGGGTTTACGTGTATTACAATGGTTCGGTATCCAATGTGTCTGGCCGAAATACTGCAGCGGATGGCTATAATTTGGGTTTGAAATACCAATGTGTGGAGTTTGTGAAGCGCTACTATTACCAGGCCTTGAAGCATAAAATGACCGATTCGTATGGACATGCCAAATCGTTTTTTATGCCCGCCATTGCAGATGGCAAGCTGAATACGATGCGCAACCTTTTTCAGTATACCAACGGCAGCATCAGCAAGCCAAAGAAAGGCGATCTACTTGTTTTTGATGGCACGGTGTTCAATGAATACGGCCATGTGGCCATTGTAAGTTGGGTAGGGGAGGATGAGCTGGAAATGATTCAACAGAATCCCGGACCTTCGGCTCCTTCTAGAGAAAAGCTGGGTATGGTGAAAGAGGGGAACAGGTGGCGCATCAAGTCGAGCACACTTCTGGGATGGCTCAGAAAATCTGATGCGTGAGGGATAGTAGCGGAAAGCCCGCATGGAGCGCAGCGGAAGAGGACTTGGAGCGGATAGCCCGACCCGCTTTTTTGCGGGGCACGCCCTTATTCTACTCCGTCTGCGTAGTCTTGCAAATAGCTGAATTTACCCTGCAGTTTTCCGGATTCGGTGATGGTGGCTCTTTCCAGAATACGTTCCGGATCAGGACCTAGCACGCTGGGCAGGATATGGCGGATGAAAAGGGCTCCGAACTCCTCGCTCGCATCGCGTGAAAGCTCACAAGGCAGGTTGCTCACGGTCATCAAATCGATGGTTTTAGGGAGGTAGGCTTCGGTTTCCTTTTGTTGGAAGGGATCCCAGCCGTAAACCGGGTCTTCAATGGTGGTAGCCCGCACGGTAGCTGGCACGGAGCCGTTTATATCGCAGCTGATATCGGCAATCACTTTGATGTTAAAATCGGGTTTGGCCATCTCGGACAGGCTGAAATGACGCGGAATGGATTCATTCCAGAACACGGCGTTGAGGAGCAGGTCTGTAACCGGGTAGAACTGGTTGAAGGTGCTGAAATATTCTTCCGGGTTGCGGTAGAAATAGGATTTATCGAAAGGTGAGTTGTTTTTGTGTTCGTAGAGTTGGTCTGTTCTGAGGTGCACATAGACCGGTTCATCAAACTGTTCGTGGATGTAAGCACGGGAGGTCACTTCTCTAATCTTTAGGAAATTGAGCAGTTCCAGCGCACCGTGGGCTACCCGGCCATCTCCGCACAAAGCAATTTTCAAGGGCGGAAGCGCGATGCTGGTGTAGAGCGATAGCATTTCTTTGTAATCAAAGCATTGCCAAGCCGGCTTTAGGTGGAATAGTTTGGTTTTCTCGCCGTACGCTAAGAATCCGTTGTGCGTGCCTACAATACCTGCAAAGCGACCGAAGCCAATGATGCGGCTACCATTGTCCCAAGTGAGGCATTCATAGTCGATTAAGCGAATTTGCTTCTTCAGTATCTCTTGCAGCATGGCCCTGTTGTAGGGCTGTTTCTTAATGGTATGAGAAAAGAAGAAGTACGTTTTATTAGGGATAAGCGATTCTTTAGGCACCTCTTTGATGCCGAGCAGCATACCGCAGTTGTTCAGGTCTTCTTGCACAGCGCAACCGGCTTGGAGGTATTCCGCATCCGGAAAGCATCGATGGGGCGAAGGCTGAACTGTAATCTGCAAGTTGGGGTGATTTTGAAGCAGGTCGAAGCACTGTTTTGGGCTGAAAGCGACGCGTTTGTCATAAGGCTTTTTTTCTTCTCTGATCAATCCGATATGCATGTTGCGAAGATGCGGAATTTTGGCTTTTGAATAAAGAGGGACTTAATTCCCTGTCTGATTGGCAGAATTAGCAAAATCGCATCATCTTTGCAGTAGAGAAAGTACACCACACTGGGGCTGAAAGGTATCGACGGGTTGCAGAGTGAAGGTGTAAGCATGTAGAGCTATGGTGGCTATGCTCTTAAATCTGTGCTACCAAAACATAACTGGCGAAACTAACTTCGCTTTGGCTGCTTAATCAGGAGATTACGCATTAGCCAACCGATTCGAACAGGTGCTGTCTGATAGCTTGTTCACTAGAGTCGGCCGACATATTGGGCATTCTTTAACTACTGTCTCGGGTTAAAGTCTTATTAGAGGCATAAGGATTCTGTTTGGCGAGCAACGGGCCAGCTGAGTCCCGACAATAACCGATGCTAAACATGTAGAAAGCGCCATTTATTCCTTCTCCGGACCCGGGTTCAAATCCCGGCAGTTCCACCAAAGAAAAAGCGACTCCAAAATGGGGTCGCTTTTTTCATTCAGAGCAAAAAAATAGCGAAGTGTTTAAAACATGCGCATAGCGGAGGGGTATTTCGACCCGAGCCTGCGGTAGCGTAGTTCATTGAAAACATACTGAACCAAGCTGATTAAGATTCCGAAGGCCATGGCCAGTATCAAATTCCCAATCCAGGTATCCTGAATTAGGTGGCTGATGCCCGGAATTAAAACGGATGCTAGTTTTACCCCACTTAGGATAAAACCAAAGGTCAGCACGCAATACATGAATCCATAAATTAGAGAGTAGCGTAGAATCCCTCTTCTTCGCATTCTCTCCCAGCGCGAAAGCCAGCGCTTGTTTCGAATGTCTCTTTTAGAATCCATAGAATGAAGTAAAATTTGGTTTGGTTGTAAAGAAATATAGGTAGTTGAGACCTATACCTCTCTACCAAATATACGGATTATCAGATAAATAGCAAGTCCGCCGGAGATAAAGCAAATCCACGATGGAACCCCTAGGGCAGCGGGAATAGTACCTAGTAACAGGGCTACAGCGCCTACAGTCAGCGCGTAAGGCATTTGGGTTTTTACATGACTCAAATGATCGCAAGAGGAGGCCAGCGAACTAAGTATGGTGGTGTCTGAGATAGGGGAGCAATGATCGCCAAGCACTGAGCCGGTTAACACGCAAGAAACCACATTAAAGAAGATAGGAAGAATGGCTTGGCTATCCATGCCTTGTGATTCACACAGTAACCAGCTGGCCGGCAAAAGAATAGGGTATAAAATGGCCATGGTACTCCAGGAAGAGCCGGTAGAAAAACTAACCAAAGCCGATAACACAAAAGTGAAAGCCGGAAGGAGGTAAGGCGAGGCATCGGCTGCTTGTAAAACAGAAGTAAGGTAGCCTGCCGTTTGGAGGTGTTCAGTGAGCGAGCTGAGTGTCCAGGCCAAGCTCAAAATAACGATGGCTTGCAGCATAAACCCGAAGCCTTTAAACATCACCTGAATGCTGTGATGAAGTGTCATGATGCGCTGTGCCACGCTTAGGATGATACTCAGCGCTACACCCAGCAAGGATGACCACAGCAAGGCCTTATAGGAATCTGCAGCACCGATGATGAGCGACAGTTTTTTGAAAAAGCCCGTATCGGGAGCCTGCCAAACCTCCGAACTCCAGCCGGTATAAAGGAGTCCGCTAATGGTAGCGACGATTAACGCGATAACCGGAATGAGGGCGTTTCTGGCTTTCACTTGAATGCCGACTTCCGGCTCAAGGTCTTCGGCCTCATTGTGTCCGCTAACTTTATAATGCTGAACCCCTTCTGCCCTAGTGCGCTTTTCAATTTTCAGCATGGGCCCAAAGTCACGGTTTTTCCAAATAAGCAGGAACATGAAAAATAGGGTGAAGAAGGGATAGAAGGCAAAGGCCAAAGAATCCATAAAGACCGAATACGGTGAGGCATTCAGGTTTGGCAGGCTGTGAATACCTTCTTGAATATAATCGAGTTGGGCGCCAATCCAGGTAGTTACAAAAGCTATGGAAGCTATGGGAGCTGCCGTGCTATCCACCAGGTAGGCCAGTTTTTCTCTGGAAATGCGCAGGCGATCGGTAACCGGGCGCATGGTATTTCCCACCACCAGTGTATTGGCATAATCGTCAAAGAAGATCACAATCCCCAAAAGCCAGGTAGCGAGCTGTCCGCCTTTTGGTGTTTTCGCGAATCGGGAGATGTAGTGAACCAGTCCGGCCATGCCGCCGTTTTTTGAAATGATGGCCACCATTCCGCCAATAAGCAGCGAGAAAACGATGACCGAAAGGTGTCCTTCATCGTTTAAAGCCGGTATGATATACGCTGTGATGGTATCAAAAAAAGCGGAGCTCAAACTTTCGCCGGCATAGTATACAGCGATGCAAACACCGCTGAGAATGCCAATAAACAGCGAAACGATCACTTCCTTTAGCAGAATAGCGAGCAGTATGGCAACAAGCGGAGGGATGATAGACAATAGGCCCGGCATCCAATTCCACTTGAGCTCTGCGGAGCTTCCATCAGAAAAGCTGAGTTGAAGCGAAGACGTGTTTTCTTGTGGGGCCGATAGTTTCAGCACCGTATCGCCTTTAAACCCGACCAGATCTAGGCTTTGAGCACTGGAAGAATGAATCTGCTCGATGGCACTTTCTGCGTGAATTTGGATTGTGGCCTCTGACCCTTTTACAGCTATGCCTTGGAGTTCAACCCTTGATTCGGCGTAAAGCGAACCCCAAGATATTCCCATAGCGATGAGTAGAAGGCCAAGCAGTCTCATGGGCGACGAAGATAGGAAAATGAGCTAGGGGATTTTTGATTTCTGATTTCTGATTTTTGATTTGGGCTCGGGGTTACTCCCTAATTGGTCTGTGCAATTCTGAAATTATGAGTTATAAGGGATGAATTATGAATAAGCCATTGGGTATTAATGATCGTTGATTTCTGATTTGTTGAGCTGAAACCAAATCTCTCCGCGCTTCTCTACGAAAAACTCTGCGGCCTCGGTGGTTAAACAGTCCGAAGCTAGCCTAGCAGAGCGCCAACGCCTCGGCTATGGTCCATAGTGGCTCTGTTCTAGTTTATAGTGTTTCAATCCCGAGGTGTTCACTGGAAACAATTCCAGTACTGCTGATTTTATACGATTGAAAATTGAATTCTCTTCATTTCCTCATCCCTTCTCCCGCATAGCTCCTAGATTCCGCAGGTCATAAATAAAAAAAGCCACAAAGCTTTGATAACAAATGCTTTGTAGCCTAGTATTATTCACCT
>FWPV01007456.1_pt1 | contig 15379 bp, 12 predicted proteins | sample 2228371 | NCBI WGS metagenome assembly FWPV01 (sample SAMEA103939776, study PRJEB20133) | metagenome | reverse complement strand
CACGCGGGCGCGCGTCTGCATTCTTGATTGTCTGGGCTTCGTCGCGAGAAGTCTAGCGCCAGCCGCGACCGCCACCGCCGCCGCCACCCCGGCCGCCCCGGTTGCCCTGCGGGCGAGCCTCATTGACCGTCAGCGCCCGGCCCCCCATCTCCATCCCATTGAGCCCCGCGATGGCCTCGGCGGCCTCATTCGGATCGCTCATCTCCACGAAGCCGAAGCCTCGCGACCGCCCCGTCTCGTTGTCCGAGATTACCACCGCATCGTCCACGCGGCCGAACTTCTCAAACTCGTCCCGCAGCGTCTCGCTGGTGGTGGAGTACGGCAGATTCCCTACATAGATACGCATTTCCGACTCTCTCCTTTGCGTCCCCTCCGGACGCACCGAACTAGCATTAGATACATCTCATACGGGAAGCAAAGGAGCTGTGAGCCGCGCAGGAACCGATGTTCCCGGGTTCTGCTGTCGAGTCTCCGCCACTTTTCTTCACGGATGCAGCTTATATTATGCACAAATGCCCGCAGAATGCAAGACCCCCCGCCTTCGATCTCTGCCGCTCCGGTCCCCGCGCGGCTCCCCCTCCCCCACCTAACCCAGGTAGAGATCACTCCGCCCCCGAGCCCGGTCACCCCACCATCACGCCTGTTGCCTCCTGCCCCCCGCCACCATCCGGATACCTGCGTGCCAACGAACCTCCGCCCCGCGCCGGGCGTCACTCCCACCACAGAGACTTCCCGCAGGGGGGCAGGCCATGACTCCGGTGCAGACCCTGGCTCACGAGCACAATCTGATCATCCTCGCGCTCGAAGGCGTGGAACGCCGACTAACGCCCCTCCGCCGCGGCGAGGCGCCCGCAGTGGCAGTCTGGGAGCAAGCGCTAGACCTCTTCCGGGAATTCGCGGATCGCTGCCACCACGGCAAAGAGGAGCGCCAGCTGTTTCCCGCGCTGGTCCCCCACGCCGATCCGCAGGAGCTGGCCTTCCTCGAACTGCTCCGGGACGAGCATGTGCAGGGCCGCAGCCTGGTAGCAGCGGCAGGCCGGGCTCTCGCGGACCTTGCCCAGGGTCAGGCCGACGCCGCCCAGAGTCTGACTACCTCCCTCACCGACTATGTCGCCCTGCTCCGCGCCCACATTGACAAAGAAAACCGGCGTCTTTTCCCCATGACCGATCGCCTGCTGAGCGCCGCTGAGCAGACCGCCCTGGAGGAGGCCTTCGACCGCGTGGAACGCGAGGAGATGGGCGCCGGCGTCCACGACCGGTACCACCAGTTGGCGCACGAACTGGCGGAGAAGTAAACACGGGCCGACCGCCTCCGGGAATCCTCTTCCGGTTCTCTCCGTCTCTTGCCGTGGGTGACCGGTATGCAACTACAGGGACCGCTTGCCTGCTTGCTTCTCCTGTTCTCCGGCTGTCGGGCTCTGGCGCAACCTGTGCCCGAGCCGGCCCTTTATCAGCCGACGATTGGTCCCCTCGCCATCACCACCTGTGCCGACCTGCGGCTGCATGACCCCGCGCGGAACACGGACCTCCCCCTCACCGCCGTCTTCCCGACGGCCGAGGGCCGGTATCCGGTGATCGTCTGGTCGCACGGATTTCGGGGTAGCCCCCGTGCCTATGTTACCTACGGTCAGCACTGGGCAAGTGCCGGGTATGTCGTGCTGATGCCGGTGCACCGTGACTCAGGTGCCCGACACGGTCACGAGGAGGGGCTACCGCCTTCCTCCAGCGTGGTGCAGCTCATGCACGACCCGGCTCAGTGGATCGACCGCCTCCAGGACCTCACGCTACTGCTGGATTCGCTCCCCGAGCTGCAGAAACAAGCCCCAGCAGAGCTCGCGGACAAGCTCGGTGTCGCCAACCTGGGTCTGGGGGGGCACTCCTTCGGCGCCTATACGGCCCTAGCCATCGGCGGGGCCACCCTTGTCCTGCCCGGAGAGACACAGCCCCGGAGCTACGCCGACCCGCGAGTCAAAGCCCTTATCGCGATGTCCCCTACCGTTCCTGGGCAGATGGGGCTCACCCAGTCTTCCTACCAGCACCTGGGGCTGCCGATGCTGACCATGACCGGCTCCTACGACTTCAGCTTCAGCGGTCTGGGGCCGGAGGCCAAGCGACTGGCTTTCGCCCTCAGCCCGCCGGGAGACAAGCATCACCTGTTCCTTGAGGGCGCCGGGCATCTTGCCTTCAACGATGTCCCTGGCCGCTTGCGCTCGCCGGAGCGGGCCGCGGAATTGGAGCAGCATGACCGCCGGCTCTCCTGGGCCGACAACACGGCGCTGGCCTTCTGGGACGCCTATCTGAAGGCCGACCCGCAGGCCCAGGCATGGCTCCACTCCGAAGCCCTGGCGCAGGTCAGTCGGGGACAGGCGAGGCTGGAGAGGCGTTGAGGCGGCAAGCGCGCGGACCTGACGAGCGTAGATACCGCCCCAGGACGCCTCCCCTTCCCTTTGCTGCCTACCCTCCGTCGGTTCCTCCCTCCACCAGCTCCCGCAGCGTCGTGAGCTCGTAGCCCTTCTCCAACAGCGGCCCTACCACGCGGGGGATGACCTCTTTGGACACCGGTCCGGTGTGGCACAGGATGATGCTGCCCGGCCCGGTTTGCTTGAGGATACGGTTGGCCTCCTTCTCTGCGTTGCCGGTGGTGTTGTAGTCCACACTGGTGGCGCTCCACATGACCGTCCGGTAGCCCAACGCCGCGGCGGTCTTAACCACCTCGCGATTGTATTCCCCGTAAGGCGGACGCCAGTACTTCGGTGTAGAGATCGCCAGGCTCTTATCCGCCAGCAGTCTCTCGACAGTGGTCAGCTCCTGCCTGAGCCGCTGGGAGGAGATCCTGGTGCAGTGCGGGTGCTTGTCGGTGTGATTGCCCAGGTCGTGCCCCTGCTCAGCAATCTGGGCGAGCAGGTCGGGATAAGTGCGAATGAACCAGCCGGTGACGAAGAAGGTGCAGCGAACCTGGCGACTGGCGAGGTAGTCCAGAATGGCCTGGGTGGCCGGCCGGGTAGCCGTCTCCCCCAGATCAAGGGTCAGAGCGACCAGCCGCTGATCGGTGGAAACCCGCTCCAGGACTGCGGTGCTGCCCCGCTCTGCCGCGATTTGGCTCGGGGCGGGTTCGGGCAAAGGTGCCTTCACCGAGGGAGCCGCAGACGGCGCGGCAGTCCCCGGCGTCGCGGAGGAATCATCCGGCCGAGTGGACGGCGTTGGCTTCGGCTTCGGCGGAGCCGTAGCCGGCCGCGCCGGAGGCGCCGGCGGAGGCGGCACCAGCCAATCCGTCACCGCCCGGCAGCCGGGCAGCGTCCCCCCCAGCACCAGCAGGCCCAGCGCCATTCCCAGACACAGCCTCCAACACCAGCCGGCCATGATGCCTCCTCCCGCCTACTTCAAATCTAGGCTATCCTCCTCGTAGGTCACAGCGGCGGCAAAGTCCCTGCCCTTGGCCCGCACCACGCGCCCGGTCGGGTTGAGGACGACACGACCAGGGCTATCCGGAGCCAGCAGAGTGACCAGCACCAGCTCCCGATGCTTGCCTTGTGTCATCCACCGCAGCACCGTCTCCGGCTCCCGACGGGGGCTGGTGGGCAGACCCAGGCTGCGCGTCAGGCGAGCCGGCACGTTGGCGGCGAAAGCCAGGTTCAGGGAGTGCGCCTCGCCCTGCAGACGCGCCGAGGCGCGCTGCCGCTGCAGCCGAGCGCGCGTATGATAGCGCACCTCCCCCAGGGCGGGATGGCGCAGGCGCACCCGGTCCAGCACCAGCAGGGCCTTGCCCTCCAGCAGCAGCACCGCGCGGCCATAGAGCTCCACCGGAGCACCCACCGCCGCTACCTCAGTACCATCCAGCAGGATTCCCTCCCAGCCCGGCCCGGAAACCGCCTGCGTCTGCACCTCCCCCAGCGGCAGGCCCACCCCGTTGACCAGCATGACGTTCTTGGAGGCAGCGCTCATCTCATATACCTCATGCCGCCGCGGGCCAAAAGTGGTGTCGAGATAGTCGTCCTCGGTGATGTTAACGATCAGCGGCTCCTCGCCGACCAGCACCCACAGGCTGGTGAGGTCCTGGTGCGTATGGGGAGCGTCCGCACTCCCGCCCCGCACGGAGGTGTACAGCGAGGGCGTGGGCCACGCGTCGGCCAGGTACCCCCACTCGATCCCCTTCTGCACCGCTACCCGCGGCCAGGGCCACGGCTTTACCTTCGGAGTCTCTCCCGGGTGGAAAAGCAGCAACTCCGCGGTGTTCGGCCAGCCTTCGTGCCTGACCGGCTGGCCTTCTACCCGCCGGTCCATCTCGGCAATGATCTCCGGCAGGCCATACCGCTCGGCGGCCGCGTAAATGAAAGGCAGCGGGAAGAAGTGGTTGGAGTCCCCAAACCCCGCTGCAACCCCGTGCGGCGAGAACAGAAAGGGGAAGCGGAAAGTCCGGCGGCTGCCGGGCCGCTCCAGCAACGGGTGCCTCCGGCCGGTGGCGCGCTCGTAGCTGAGCAAGTACAAGTAGCCATAGCGGTGTCCATAGCCCCAGTAGCCGATGCCCTCGGGCCAGGCCCCGTCCTCTTCCATGAACTCGAAGTAGTGGCGTACCCCCTCCTCTACCAGCTCGAGCACACGGGCGCTCTCCGGGGCCAGGTCGCCCAGGGCCAGCGCCAGCAATCCCGCCCCGCCGTTGCAGACCGTATTCCAGTTGCAGTCCGCCCGGCGATAGTACCACATCTCTTGACCGGGAGTGCCGTTGACGGCGAGGTAGGGAAGCAAGGCGCGCCGGCGGGCGGTGTCCACCAGCAGAGCGCGCTCCTCCCCGGATAGCTCGGCGGCCAGCCAGTCGCAGGCGAAAGCCAAAGTGGCCGCGTTCTCGCCGTAGGACAGGTCAAAGATGGCGTTGGGGTCGGGGTTCCCCTCCCGCCACTTGATCCACGACCAGTACTCCCAGCCGGCCATGTCGCGGAGGTAATCCAGCGCCCCCTCCCGATAGCGCCGGTCGCCGGTCATCCCGTAGCGGACCAGGAGGCTGATGATGCGGGTCTGCGCGTACCGCGCACGCACCAGGTGCCAGTTGTGGCCCGTCTCGTCTACTGGAATGGTCCGATCTTTCAGCCACGGCTCGGTCATCTCAGCCAGGCGCTTCGCCGCTCGACGCAGCAACCGGTGGTTCGGCAGTTCCTGCAGCCGCGCCCAACGCCGAGCGCTGACCAGCAGGCGGTGGTGAGTACGAGATCGGGGCATCCCTGCACCTGCCTTGCGCAACTAGGAGCGCTTCTGAGAATCCGCTTGCTCTAATCCAGGGGTGGTCTCCTCGCGGAGTTGCGCCCCGCAAGATGTCCACCCCCAGCGGCTTAGTTCCCCCTTCGCCGGCGTTCTCCTGCCCTGTTTGGCCCGGACCTCAGGTTCTCTTCCTGTTCCCCTCCGGGAGCCATCCGGGCGTTCCCCTGCTGTGCGGAAGCGCCTGGGAACGTCCCTAGGAGCCCCATTCCCGACTCCCGAACCACCGTGTCCTCATTCCCCCCTCCCTTCAGGCAGGGAGCCAGGGGGTGAGACCTCCGCACTCCCCCTCTCCCCCAGGGAGAGCGCGCCGGGGGGTGGGTTCCCCGCCGGCGGCACACCAGTCAGACCATGGAAAGACCCTGGTGCAGACCGGGCCCGCTTGACAACGGTCTCCCCTTCTGCTACACGGACGCCTCAATCCGTTGGACTCGGGCAGGAAATCACACCGGCAGGCGGAACCCCTCGCCGTCACGTGCCTGTCCCCTGTGTTCACCATGGCTACTTCCGATTCGCGGGAACTGAGCGAGGAGACGGAGCAGCATTGGCGGCGCAACATGCTGCTCAATGCCATCGTGGATACCGGCTTCGGCTTCGGCCTCTCGCTGCTGGCGGTGGGGACCATCATCGCCGTCTTCCTCAAGCGCCTGGGGGCCAGCAACACCATGATCGGCTTGGCTCCGGCCCTGTCCATGGTCTGCTCGGCGATCTCGCAGCTGCCCGCTACACACCTGACCCGACACCTGCGCGAAAAGAAGAAGGTGTTTGTGGCGCTGCACTTGCTCGCCTACCTGCCGTGGCTGGCGGTAGGTTTCCTGGCCCTGCACTGGGCCAAGCCGCAACCGGAGCAGATGATCCTCGCGCTCCTGATTCTGCTGGCAGTGTGGGCCTTGCTGCTGGGTACCAGTCCGCCTCTCTGGGGCCAGCTGCTGCCGCGGCTGTTCCCCGACCGCAAGCGAGGCCTGGCGGTGGGCATCATCATCCTGGCGCAGGGCGCCGCGGGCGTGGCCGGGGGCTTGTTTGCCACCTATGTCCTGGCGCACCGGGCGTACCCCATCAACTTCGCTACGCTCTTTCTCACCGCCGGCTGCGTGATGGTGGTAGCACGGAGCCTGCACCTGCTCTCGCACGAGTCGGTACCGCAGGAGCCGCCGGAAGTCCCGCGCGAGAGTCTGTGGCGGCTGGCCCTGGGTATCTGGGGCGCCGACCGGCGCCTGCGCCGCTTCATCCTGGCGCGCTACATCTACGAATCGGGCGGCGCGGTGGGAAACTTTTTTGCCGTCTACGCGCTGGCACGCTTCGACCTGACGGACAAGGCAGCGGGCCAGTTCGCCCTCGCCGCCAGCCTGGGGATGGGCCTGATCGCCCCCTGGCTGGGCCGACTGGGCGACCGGCGCGGCTACCGCCGGGTCATGGGCTGGGCCATGGTCACCTGGTTTGCCGCTACCGGTCTGGCCCTGACTGCGACCCAACCGCAGGTCATGTACCTGCTCTTCCTGCTGGCCGGGATTACCTCCGCCGCCGACGGCGTTGCTTACACCAACCTGCTGGTGGAAATGGGCGATGAACGGACGCGAGGCTACTACATCGCCCTGGGCTATACGGCCATGGCCCCGCTGCGACTGGCCGCACCCCTCCTATGGGGAGCGATGAGTGACACGCTCACTGCTGCCCTGGGGAACCCGGCCGAGGCACTGGGCAGCATCTTCGGCTGGGGCCTGGCTCTGCAGGCGCTCGGCTGGCTCGCCTTGATCGCCCTCGTGGATGACCCGCGCCGTCCCCGACAGCGCATCCTCCACTGGCATCGGGGCATGACCTGGCCCAGGTTCTATTGAGTGGCCACCGGGACAGGTGGAACGTGGATGGTGGAAGGTGAAACGTGCGTCGTGGACCCCATCCCAGTCTGAAGTCTGAGGTCTGAGGTCTGAAATCTTTGCCCGCCCAAGACTCCCGACAACTGGCCGAGGTGGCCGAGCCCCACTTCCGGCGCAATCTTGCCCTGGCCGCGCCCGTGGACGTGTTGTGGGGCTTTGCCTCGGCGCTCGTAGCGCTGGGGCCCATCGTCACCGTCTTCCTCCAACGGCTGGGTGCCTCTAACTTGCTTATCGCCCTGGCCCCGGCCATGCAGACCGCTGGCTTTGCCCTGCTGCAGTTGCCCTCCACCCATCTGACCCGGCGGACCCGCAGCAAGAAACAGGTCTTCGTCGCCTTCCACGGCTGCGCCCTATTCTGGTCCCTGGGAGGTGTGCTCACACTGCTGTGGGGCCAGACTCGGCCGACTCTGCTCATCTGGATTGTGCCCCTCGTTGTGGGTCTCTTTTCCGCCGGTCTCAGCCTGGCCATTCCCCTCTGGGGCCAGCTGCTTCCCCGCTGCTTTCCGGACCACCGGCGAGGACTGGTCAGCGGTGTCTTGCTCTTGGGTTCAGGACTGGGAGGCGTAATGGGCGGGCTTGCGGCAGAACGAGTCCTGGGCAGCCGGCCCTTCCCCGACAACTTCGCCTACCTCTTCCTTGCCGCCGGCATCCTGATGGCCGCCTCGGTCCTACTCTATCTGTTCATGCACGAGACGGTGCCGGAGGGGGACAGTGAGGAACCATACAGCGGCCTCGGCGCCACCCTGCGCCACCTGTGGCGGGAGGACTTACGCCTGCGGCGGTTGGTCCTGGTCCGCTACGTCAGCGAGTTCGGGACCGTCGGAGGCGCCTTCCTCGCCGTCTACTCGCTGGAGCGCTTCTCCCTGCCCGATGCCGCTGGGGGCAGGCTGGCGCTGGCCCTCTGCCTGGGCAGTGCGGTAGGCGCACCGCTCCTAGGACGCCTCGGCGATCGGCGCGGCTGGCGCCGCGGCATGGCCTGGGGGATGATCGCCGTCGCCGGCGCCTTCGCTCTGGTGCTGGCCGCCGGACGTGTGGAGATGGTCTACGCGGCCTTCTTCCTCGCCGGGATCGCCAGCGCTGCCGACTGGATGTGCTACGTCAACCTACTGGTCGAGATGAGCCCGGAAGAGTGGCGAGCCTACTACCAGGCCATGGCCGCCAGTTTTACCCTCCCTCCCCGCCTGCTCGCGCCCTTCGTATGGGGCTGGCTGGGAGATGCCCTCGGACTGCGTGGAGTCTTCTGGGTCTGTCTCACCCTGGTCCTCCTCGGTTGGATCCTGCTCGTAGCCCTCGTGGACGACCCCCGCCGGCCGGGACAGCGGGTTCTGCGCCGCAGCCGCCTGCGCCCGCCCTGGTTCGGCTGGAGGTAGAGGGACGGTGGAATGGAGAACGAGCAGCGCGCAACGGCGGCCCGGAGAGGCCGGATGCGCGCCGTCCGCTCCCCACATCCGGCCGGTCGGTGACGCGAAACGGACCGCATTCGCTTCGCTCCTCGCGGCCCCTCGCCGGGCGCGCGGTCCCTCTTACCTGCCTGCTGAGCCCACACCCCCCTCCGCCGTCACCTTGACACTACCCCGGACGCACCATATAATACCCCTGCCGGGCCGAAAGCGGCGCGGCTGCCTGTAAGAGCGCCTGCCGGCGGGCACGGCGGCGTTCCTCGGAACCGGAGCGAGTGCGCCATGTCCACTGGCCGGCGAGCCTTCACTCTGGTCGAACTGATGGTGGCGATTGCCATCATCGTCATCCTGGCAGGCATCCTGTTCCCAGTCTTTGCCGGAGCGCGCCGCAAGGCCTACCAGGCAGGGTGCGCCACTAACCTGCGACAACTGCAGTTGGCCATGCGCCAGTATTGCTCGGATCATGACGGGCGCTTCCCGCTGCAGGTCCAAATGGTGGGCGAAACCCCCTACCGGTGGGTCAACGCCATCTATTCGTACGGCTACAGCAAGACCGTCTATGCCTGTCCGCTCAATCCGGTGACGGCTGACCCGGCCTCGCGGCCCGAGCCGCGAGCGCCCATGCCCGAAACCTCCTACTACTTCTGCGCTTACCTGCTGGGGGGCGCAGAGGAGATGGCGGTGCGCAACGCCGCGGGTACCATCTGTCTTATGGACGGCTGGTTCCTGGAGGAAGAGGGGGGGCCCACGGGCAAGAACTACCCGATGTACTACAGCCCTTGGGCCACGCCGGAGGAGATGACCGACTGGGTCAACAACCTCCCCACCCAGCGAGTCGGGGTGACGGAACTGACCCAGATGCACCGGCACAACGGTGGGGTCAATCTCGTCTTTGTGGACGGACACGGCAAGTGGGTCACACATGTCTCCGCCAGCCAGTTTACCCTGGAGGCAGAAGACTAGCGGAAGGGGCCAGGCGCAACGATAAGTGAGGAATGATGAACGACAGGCCGTCCGCGCCTCGGCTAGGTCTGCCTGACAAGCCCGGCGCCTTCGGTATTCGGCAACTATCTCTACTCACTTGTCGTCTGCCGCTGATAACTGGCCGGCGCCTTGGGCAGGCCGGGACGAAGCGTCCCGGCCTTGGCTTCGTCGGGTGCACCAGCCCGCCCCCGAAACAGATCTCGCTAACCTTTCCTGGAGAGGAACAGATACCAGATGCAGGGTCGCTTCAGACTATGGATCGCGGCGGTCATCGCCTTGTTCGTCGTAGGCTTTCTTATCGCCTTCGCGCCGGTGCGCCCGGCCCCGCGCGGCTTCCAGGTGCAGACGGTCTTTAAGTTCAGCCTGCCCCAGCCGGTCGTCCAGGACGCTAACCAGTTGGACGCGGTCAGTAGCCAGCTCGCCGCCGAACTCAAAGATAAGCTCACCGACCTCAACTACGCCAAGTTCACCAGCCCCACGGAGATTGAAGTCGCTACCTTCGCCACTACCGAGGAGACCTCGGCCCGCGACCGGCAGGCAGCGCTCCAGGCCCTGCAGAGCAAGTACCCCGGGGTTCGGGAAGAAGCGCTTGCCCAAGACACCGACAAACCGCTGTGGAGTTGGGGGACGCTGCTCGCCATTTACGCCCCGCGCCCGCAGATCCGCTTGGGACTGGACCTACAAGGCGGTGCGCAGGTCGTCCTGCTCGCCCAGCCCGAGACGACGATGTCCTTCATCTCGCCTGAAGACCGCCCCCTCGTCAGATCCGCGGACACCGAGACCGCACCCGCCTCCACCGGCGCCTCCGGCTCCAGCCTGCAGACGTCCGAAGAGCTCGGGCGCAATCTGATCAAAGCCCTCGCCCAGCAGGGCCTCCCCGATAACTCGGTGGCCCAGGAAACCCTGCCGCCCAACCGGATCCTCACCGTAGCCCGCGACCACAATCGCCGAGTCAGCGCCTCGGTGGAGGTAGTCGCTCCTTACCACGTCCTGGTCCGCACCCGCGCGGCCAATCAGCAAGAGGCAGACCGCGACAAAAACGCCGTTCAGCGCTACCTGAGCAACGCCTACCCCGGCGTGGAAATCAAAAACGACAAGACGAACAGCGTGTTCGTCGAGAAAGGGACTGCCGACAAAATCAAAGAAATCGTGGAGCGCCGCCTCTACGCCAGCAACATCCGCGAGCCCATAGTCCAGACCCAGGGCGACGATCGGGTCATCGTCGAGCTCCCCGGCGTCAAGGACCCCCAGAAAGTAGTCGAACTGCTGGGAACCACTGCCCTGCTGGAGTTCATGCTGATTCCGGAGAAATACGAACCGCCCGCCACCGAAGACGGTGACTACAGCACTTGGACCAACAAGTACACACGCCAAGACGTCTCCTGGGAGCAGGTCTATGCCGAATCCCAGCAGGAGTTCACCGGCGCTGACCTGAAAGCTAACTCGCGTGTGCAGCCAGGCCAGGCCATGGAGCTGGTCGTCGGCTTCGAACTGCGCAACGAGCGCAAAGACGCCTTCCGCCGCTTCACCGCCCACAACGTCGGCCGGTATATGGCGATAGTCCTCGACGGCAAGTGCCAGATGGCCCCCGTCATCCGCTCGGAAATCCCGGGAGCCGGCATCATCGAAGGGCGCTTCTCGCCGGATGAAGCGGCCCGGCTCTCCCTGTTGCTCAACGCCGGTGCCCTGCCTGTACCGCTCGAAATTGCCGAGAACCGTACGGTCAGTGCCACCCTCGGGGCCGACTCCATCCACCAGAGCCTGATCGCGGGAATGGTAGGCCTGGCCCTGGTCATCGCCTTCATGGTCCTGGCCTACCGGGTCCCGGGAGCGCTGGCCAACATCGCCCTCATCCTCTACCTGGTCCTGCTCATGGCCGCGCTCAAACTGGCCAACGCCACCTTGACCCTACCCGGCATCGCCGGGTTCATCATGTCGCTGGGCATGGCCGTGGACGCTAACATCCTCATCTTTGAGCGTCTCAAAGAAGAACTGTACTCCGGCAAGACCGCGCGGGCTGCTATCGCCGCCGGCTTCGAGCGGGCCTGGACAGCCATTCTCGATGCTAACGTCACCACCATGATCGGCGCCGCCGTGCTCTACTTCCTAGGCACCAGCGCCATCAAGAGCTTTGCGGTGATCCTGTTCCTGGGCGTAATCGTCCACCTGTTCACTGCCGTGACCGTCAGCCGCTGGCTGGTGACCATGTTCGCCCACACGCGGCTCGGCCAGCGTCTGGAATACTACGGCGTACCCAAGCCGCAGTAGCGGGAATTGATGGTCTGTGATTGATGATTGAGCAACGGGGGGCCCAGCGACCCGGGCGACAGCGCGGTCCTGGCCTCTCCAGTTCAGCAATCATCATTCATCACCTATTGATCTCCGAGGAGGTTTCTCACTCGTGGACTTCTGGCGTCGAACCAATTGGAAGATCGCCTCCATGGCGCGGCTCTGGTACCTGATCTCGGCCGTGGTCATCCTCACCGGACTGGTCGGCTGGCGCTTTCTCGGCCTCAATAAAGGCATTGACTTTACCGGCGGCAGCCTGCACAAGTTCCAGCTGCAGCGCCCGCTGGTCACCAGCAGCGAGCAAGCCGTGTCCTTGCTCGCCCAGGTGCGGCAGATCGTGGGAGAACTGGGCATCGTCCACTCGCAGATTCAGGTCGCCGGCAACAATCTGGTGCTGATTCGCACTGCTGCCAACAGCCAGGAAGAGACCCGGCAGGAGAACGAAAAACTGCTGGCGGCCCTCCGCGAAAAGCTGGGGCAGCAGGCCGGCGAGGTCACCTCCGTAGGCAGCGAACTGGTCGGGCCCGTGGTCGGCGAGCAACTTAAGAAGAACGCGGTCATGGCCCTGATCCTGGGAAACCTGCTCATCCTCATCTACCTGACCGTGCGCTATGAATTCCGCGTCGCAGTCGCTTGCGTCGCTGCCCTCGTCCACGACGTCCTGGTGATGGTCGGCGGCATGGCCCTGGCCCGGGCTGAACTCAACAGCGAGTTCATCGCCGCCATGCTCACCATCGTGGGCTTCTCCGTCTCCGACAGCGTGGTCATCTTTGACCGCATCCGCGAAAACAAGCGCCTGCACCGCAGCGCCGACCTGGAGACCATCACCAACGCCAGCCTGCTGCAGACGATGCACCGCTCCATCAATACCGTCCTGGTGGTGCTGCTCACGCTCTTTGCCCTCTTCTTCCTCGGCGGTCCCACCATGCACGCCTTCATCCTGGCCCTGCTCATCGGCATGACCGCCGGCATGTACTCCTCCATCTTCATCGCCGGACCACTCGTGGTCTCCTGGGAAAAGTGGAGCCTCAAGCGACGCGGCAAAGCGGTGATCCGCGGCCGACAGCGCCTGGCCGTCGCCGGCTCAGCGCCGGTCAGCGCCCCCACTGCCGCTCCCCGCAGCGAGAGCCCGGGGGCGGAGCCACCCCCCGTCGAGCCCACGCCCGGCCTCAGTGCCGAACAGGCCATGCGCCGAGCCGCCAATGCCGCCCAGGAAGAAAAGCGCGCGGAACGCCGCGAACGGCGCAAGGCCAAGGGCAAGGGCGGCAAAAAGAGGTACTGATTCCTCTGCGGTGACTCCTATGAAACCACTCCTGGAAATCCTGGAATCCGAAGGGCCCGTAGATCCAGACGAACTCGCCGTGCGCCTAGGACGCTCCCGGGGCGAGATCGAGGCCGAATTGGAAGCGCTGCGCCAGGAAGGTATCCTGCTGCGCTACAGCGCCCTGGTCAACTGGGAAGCCGTCCCGGACTCTGACAAGGTCTTCGCCTTCATCAGCGTCAGCGCCACCCCCGAGCACGGACGCGGCTTTGACAAGGTCGCCGAGTACGTCTGCCAGTTCCCGGAAGTCCACTCGCTCTATCTCATGAGCGGGGGCGCCGACCTGTGCGTCGTCGTCGAAGGGCGGGACTTCCGCGACATCGCCCGCTTCGTGGCCGAGAAGCTGGCCCCCACCCCCGGCGTGACCAGCACGGCGACCTCCTTCGTCCTCAAGACCTACAAAATGGAGGGGGTCAGCCTCACCGGCGAAAGCAAGAACGGGCGTCTGGCGGTGACCCCCTGATGACCTCCTCCGGCGTACACAGCAGCCGCCTGGCCGCTGATCTACCCCCCTCCGGTATCCGAGAGTTCTTCGACCTGGTGGCCGGCCGCGAGGATGTCATCTCCCTGGGCGTGGGCGAACCCGATTTTGCCACCCCCTGGAGGATCTGCGACGAAGCCATAGACGGGCTGCGCCGCGGCTACACCTCCTATACCTCCAACTGGGGCATGCCGGAACTGCGCGAGGCCTTGGCCGCCGATCTGCTCCGCCGCTACGGACTTTCCTACGACCCCGGCAGTCAGATTCTCGTCACCAACGGCGTCTCCGAGGGCCTGGACCTGGTCATGCGGGCGCTGCTCGATCCCGGTGACGAGGTCATCGTCCCCGAGCCCTGCTTCGTCGCCTACAAGCCGGCGGTCCTCCTGGCCGGCGGCCGCCCCCGGGTTGTGGAGACCCGCGTGGAAGACGGCTTCCGCCTGCGCCCGGAGGCGGTGGAAGCGGCGATCACCCCCCGCGCGCGGGCCCTGATGATCTCCTACCCCAACAATCCCACCGGCGCGGTGATGAGCCGCGAGGAGTTGCTCCCGCTAGCCGAACTGGCCGAGCGCCACGACCTGGTGGTCATCTCCGACGAGATCTACGCCTATCTCACCTACGTGGGCGAGCACACCTGCTTCGCCTCGCTACCGGGGATGCAGGAGCGCACCGTGCTGCTGGACGGCTTTTCCAAAGCCTACGCCATGACCGGCTGGCGGCTGGGCTACGCCGCGGGGCCGGCAGTGCTACTCGAAGCGATGATGCGCATCCATAGCTACACCGCCATGTCGGCCCCGACCATCGCCCAGGTCGCCGCCCTCGAGGCGCTTCGCAACGGCAGTGAAGAAGTGCGGCGGATGGTGAGCCAGTACGATCAGCGCCGCCGACTGCTCCTCGCCGGCTACCGGCGGCTGGGGCTCCCCTGCTTTGAGCCGGGCGGCGCTTTCTACACTTTCCCCTCCATCGCCCACACCGGCCTAACCTCCGCGGAGTTCTCGCAGCGGCTGCTCTTTGAGGAGAACGTCGCCGCCGTTCCCGGCACCGCCTTCGGCGCTTGCGGCGAGGGGTACCTGCGCGCCACCTACGCCACGCACCTGGACCTGCTCAAGGAAGCGCTGGTGAGAATAGGCAGGCTCCTGGAAAGGTTGGGCTGTGCGGGAACCGGCCAAGCGGCGGAGGCGGTCTAAAGACTACGGCTTCCGCGGGAGGGGCCGGGCGAGTGGCCCGCGGCCGCCTCGCGGGCCAGGAGTCCGGCCCCAGACCGTAGCGAGCGTCGGGGAATTGCCACCGTCGCGACCCTCTCGAACGGTCTCGGCAATCCGGCAGACTAGCGACGAGCGCCACCCAGGGGCCGGACTCGCCGCCGACGGCTCGGCTGGCCCCGCCATCAAAGCCTCTCAGGAGATCTGCGTCATGTCCCCCATTCGCTTCTGCCTGGTATGCCTCGCGCTCCTATCCTCCCTGCCCGTGGTCAGTCACGCCGCGGACCTGACCCTCGCCCGCGACGGCAAGGCGCTTCTGCCCATTGTCATCTCCCCCGAAGCCCTTCCCGCCGAGAAGACCGCCGCCGAGCAACTGGCGACTTACCTGGGCAAAATCACCGGCGCTACCTTCACCACCGTGGAGGAGGCCGCTACTCAGGGCCCGGCGGCGGCGATCTACCTGGGCGACACCCGTTTCGCCCGAGCCCAGGGGATAGACCCCGGCAAGCTTGGGGCCGAGGAATCGATCGTCCGCAAGAGCAGCGACGACGAGCCGCTCGCCGCGCTTGCCTTCAAGATCATGA
>FWPV01010294.1_pt1 | contig 15380 bp, 10 predicted proteins | sample 2228371 | NCBI WGS metagenome assembly FWPV01 (sample SAMEA103939776, study PRJEB20133) | metagenome | reverse complement strand
ATTATCAACACACCGAATAATCTATTTTTAGCATACCTATTCAACTATTGCCCCGCTTCCCGCACTTTTTGCCGTAATGCAGTTTTTTTTGCACTATTAATATAGGTGCAATAATTATACCAGATATTGAAGGCAGGAATACCACTGAATAAATATACTTATATCTTATGGCATTGAATGCAGAGAGCCCTTTTCCTGTCATGGGTCAACATAAATTCTGCACCGGCATTATGCATGCTGTGACATGACATACAATCCATATCCCTGCCGCTTCTGATATCCAGTACACCCTTACCCATTGGGTGTGCAACCCTGTGTTGTTCTGCGTGGCAATTTGCACATGTCTGCATCTTGTCTGCCACAAGGGAATACTCCTCTAATGAATGCATCGGTTTATGGCAAGCAAAGCTCTTCCTGTCTTTGATAATACTCTTTTTTATCCCTTTAAGCTTCTTTATCATAAAAACTGTCTTTTTTTCTATTGAGTCGTGGCATGTAAGGCAGACATCACTCTCTTCAACAGTGAGACTGGTCTTTTTTGATGCATGGTAATTGTGGCACAATGTACATGGATTTTTTTCAAAACCGCCATGAACATCTCCTGACTTGAACTGGATCTTATCTTTTGGATGACAGCTGAAACAGAGTTCCTGTCCTTCCAGTTTTGTTGTTATCTTTTTGTCAGCAGTAATAGGATTATGACACTCTGTGCATGCCTTTTTGAGAAATGCCTGATGTCCAAAAGGACCTAACAACCCCTTTATATCGCTATTATGCCCTGTGTGGCATGATACACAGTCCATATTAGCAGTAATTGCGGAAATAGATACACCCCCAGCCTTGCATCTCGGGGCATGGCATCCTTTGCATACCTTATTGGGAGGTGCAACAAACATATTGCCCTCTGTTGATGCATGGGCATTATGGCAGGAAGAGCATTCTGCCTTTGCGAAAGGTGCATGTTTGTGAGTTTTGTTCATCTGTGTCTGCAAGGCTTCGTGGCACTTAAAGCAGATCTTATCCTCTGTCACAGTCAACAGGTTTTTAAATTCACTGCTGTGAGCCTTATGGCAATCAGTGCATACGCCGTCCTTTAGTGCACCGTGAATCCTGCCCTTTTTCATGAGATCTCCGACTGCCCTGTGGCAATCAATACATATTGTATTGACCTTCTCTTTAATCATGCCCTTATTATTACTTGCATGGATGTCATGGCATGATTCACACCTGCCCTGCTTGAATGGAAAATGAACAAACCTATCTTTCAAACTATCCCTCAGGGTTGTATGGCAGTTGTAGCAAAGTTCTGGAACCTTAGCCTTTAAACCTGTCTGGGGAAATGCGTCTTCTTCAAATACGATCAGAAGGGACCCAGCAAAAAGCAAAAGGCACAAGCCAATCCCTGCAATCTTTGCTATCTTATCTATCATCAGTCCTTTATCATACATCATCCTTAGTCCCCTCTGTCTTATTCATGGCAGACCCTGCAGTCCCTCCTCTTAAAGGGTTCGTGCATAACATTTTTTAGCATCCCCTGATTTCTCGCCACATGGGGCTCATGACAGCTAATACATGAGCCAATCCTTGCTATTGGTGTAATATGCGCCTTTAAAAGCCTTTCTGTATCAGCAGAGTGGCATTTAATGCAAAGTTCTGGGTCTTTAGCAATTAATAAGTTCTTTGAATCAGAGTAATGAGAAACATGGCAATTCAGACAGTCAACATCCTGAAGTGCTATATGCCCCTTTTTGTCCTTTACAGATACCACTGCTTCATGGCATGTAGTACAGAGGTCTTTCGGGCTGCCTAAAAGGAGATTGTTTATCTTTGATAAATGGGCATTATGGCATTCTGTGCACTTGCCTTCCTCAACAGGCACATGAGTAATCTTCTTTGTCTTCATACCACTCTCTGTCTGCCTGTGGCATTCAAAGCACACATCAGCGATCTGCCTTGGAGAGAGTCTGTCGTAGTCACTCGCGTGTGGGTCATGGCACTTGCCACACTCCTTGTCCATAAATGGCTTGTGAGTGCCTTTTTCTGAAGTCTGAATTGCCTTTTCTGTGTGGCACTCAAAGCATATCTGATCCTTTGAATTTTTTAATAATCCCTTAAATTTAGATGAATGAGAATAATGGCAGGAGTTGCATAATCTGTCTTCAACAGGTTTATGAACATATACCCTCAGGAAAGAAGCCTCCTCTTTCTTATGGCATTCATAACAAAGATTTGTCAGAGGCGTCTTGCTCATTACCTGATTATTGCTTCCATGAGCATCATGGCATTTTGTGCACTCGGTCTTCAAAAATGGCTGGTGCACATTTGCAGCCTTCATATCCGCCTCAACCTTTGAATGGCAGTTAAGACAAATCCTCTCTTTTGAGGCAGTAAGATAAAACTGGTTTTCAGATGCATGGGGATCATGGCATACAGTGCATCCTGTATCTTTTAATGGTTTATGAGGATTGCTGACCTTTAATTTATCTTCCATCTGTGGATGACAGCTTATGCACATATCCTTTTGTTCCTTATGCATAACTGCCTTATGGTCAGTAGCATGTGGGTCATGACAGTCAAGACACCTGCCATCTTTGACCGGACCATGCCTATGAGCCTTTTTGTAGGACTCTTCCTCTTTTTTGTGGCATGAGTAACAAAGTCCTGCACCATCAGAAATGAGACCTAATGGTCTGGGGTCTGTTGACTTATTGTGACAGGAACTACACAAACCAGCAGACATAGGGGCATGAACAGATTCCCTCAAGAGCCTGTCATTTGTTGAGCTGTGAGGGGTGTGGCATCCCATACACCTCTTATCCTGAACAGGATAATCCCTGTGTGCGCCCTTGAAGGCAGGCGATGCAAAATTGTGGCACGACCTGCAGAGTTCCCTCTCCTCCTGAACTAAATTATATGGATGCTTACTTCCATGTGGAAGGTGACATGTTAGACACTCAGGTGTCGGTTTATGAACCTTTTTTCTCTTAAAGGTCTCATCTTTATGACAACCAAAACACTGCTCACTGCCTACCTTTTTGAGCAATGCCTTATTGTCTGATGCGTGTGGCTCATGGCATGGAATACACAGGTTTTGTTTCAGGGCAGTATGCTCCATAATACCCTTCATCCTTTCTTCCATCTGTTTATGACATAGATAGCACAGCCTTTTTTCCTCCCTCTCCTTGAATGACCTTATGGCTATCCTTCCGTGTCTGATATGGCACTCCTCACACTCCCTCTTTGCCATAGGTGCATGAACAAACTTCTTGTTATACTCAGAAAGCTTTTCCTTATGGCAATCAAGACAGGCCTTTGGCGCAAATGCACCCGGTCTTCTTACGGTCTCCTCAGGAACACATGAGAGGACAGAAAGACCAATAATCGCTATCAGTATAGCAAGTAATCTTTTTAATCCTTTTAGTTCCATATCAGCTTTTTAAATGATATATTAATTGCATATTGATGTCAAGCTATTCCTTGCCTTTAAGCCTTGCTTCTATCTCTCTTATTGCATCATCCATTATCTCTATATGGGCATCCTTTTTCAGGTTCGCAATGTGTGCATCATAAATCTCTTTCATCTTCTCCCCAAAATATTCTGTATGTACAATATCCTTCACAGATTCAAAGTCCTTTGGTTCATCCTTTGACCTGTCAAGGACCTTGACTATCCTGTATCCCTCATGAACCTGAATTACAGGACTCACCTGTCCTGCCACAAGACTTGATACAGCCTCTCTTACTGAAGGTGGCAGGGTGTTTAGCTCGACCCATCCAGCATCTCCTCCCTTTTCCTTGAAGCCGTCCACTGACCTCCTTTTTGCGAGCCACGAAAAGTCAACTCCACTTTTCAGGCTCTCTTCTATTTCTGATGCAGCCTCTTTATCATTGACTGTTATCTGCTGTAGCCTTACCCTGACGGGCTTCATATACCTGCTCAGATTCTTCTGATAATATGCCCTTAGGTCTTCTTCTGTAGGCTTGATCTGAGGCACAATAACCTCTCTGAGATATGCATCTCTCATAAGACGATTCCTGTAGCTGTCAACCCTGTCTTTCAAATCTGTCGTGATGTGGTATTGTCTGCTCAGTGCCTCAATATCAACAAGCTTAAAGTCAATCCATGTCTTGAGGGCTGACTGGGCAGCCTTTTGTATATCGAATTCCCTTCCAGCTCCAGAGAACTTAGCCTTTTGCTCCATAATAAGTGCAATGAAACTTCCTGAATCAAGGACATGACCGTTAATCTCAACCACTATTTTTTTGTTATCTGACAATCTCTTTATCTCTTCCCTGTCTTCACTCAGGTCTATATTTTTGATCTCTTCAAGCACATCTTCGTAAATCTTCACATTCTTTGCCTTGCGAAGCCCTTCAAGATACTCAGCGGTCCTCTCTGCTTCTTTTTGCTTTAGTATCTCCTTTTTTATATCTTCTTTAAACCTATCAAAATCCTCATCAGTTGCCTCTTTTCTCACTAATAGCTTTACTACCAGATACCTGTTGTCAATCCTTATCTGGCTTATCTCACCTGTATTCATTCTCATGACAGCCTCTGCAAAATCCTGCCTCATGTGTCTGCGTCTGTAATCATATTCATATCTATCCTTTTTTGTTGAATAAAGATTTACCGCCTCCTGAAAATCGCCACCACCATTTAAAAAATCAAGAGCCTTTTTTGAGTCCTCTTCTGACCCTGCCTCGATTATGGCTAACCTGAACTCCTCAAAATCATTCTTATATTTAGCCCTTATCTCTTCATCACTTACACTTATCTTTTTCAATATCTCATCCTGGTGGAGCATAACAACTGATTCCCTGAGTATAAAATCATCCACCTTGCGGGTTACCGCAGGGTCTTTGTCGAGACCGAGCCTCCTTGCCTCTTCGATAACGAGTCTCTCATCTATCAGTTTCTCGAGATATTCATAGAGATTTATTCCACCAGTTTCACCAAGCCCCTCCCTCCTATGAGCAACCTGAATAGAATAAAACAGGTCTTGCTGGGTTAATGGATAGCCGTCAACAATCGCAATAACCTTTGCCCTCTCCCCTACAGGGGTAGTTGCACACGAGCCAACAAAAACAACCACAAATAAGCAAAGAACAAATGCAATCTTATGAACAATAAACCCCTTCATTATCTTCAATCCTCCGTGCATCAATATCAATGCCATCTTGCCCTCTCCATTTCTTTGACCAATTTAGAGGCAACCTTATGGGCTATCTTGTCAATGGTTGTTATCCTCCCCCAGTCAAATATATATATATCTGAATCCCTGTCCATTCTCATGCTATTGCTCCATATGACCCTCTTCTTTCTTGCATCTATCAGTCGGGCACTGATCTCGACCTCGGGTTTTACCATTTCATTTTCCCTGTCAGGATATTCTTCAACCGTACCTATCAATATGGCATCAATATTAAGATACCCGGATAACGCATCAATTGTCAGATAATCAATCTCTCCTGAGGGCCATATCCTTAGAAATACTGTAGCATTTCTGACAAATCCATAGTCAACTGGTACAAACTTATCGCTCTTATAAAGCTCATTCACAAACATGTGGGCTACGATACTTCCTGCACCAGCCCTCTTCCCATTGTTCTTAAATGGGATTACCGCAATCCTGTAAGTAGATTCCTTCTCCTTTATCCTTACAGAGTTAAAGGAACCCAAAAGCCTCTCAACAACCCTCTGCACCAATCTATCTATATCCTTTATTGCACCGAGCCCGAGGAGCTTTACAAAGTCCTCCCCAGCATGAGAAGAGTAATCTGCCCAGACAATCTCTCCTGACTCTGGTTCTATCAAACGAGCAGAAATCCCTGCCTGCGGATTTTCAGAGGCATAAAAATTGTGTATGGTCCCGAGCAGGACATAATCAGCAGAGAGCTCCTTTTTAGCCTTTAACAATACCTCCTTAGGCATATTTGCGGTTGACCTTACCCTCTCTTTCTGCATAAATCTGTTGGTGTCAGATTCATCAACGATCTCCACCCCCCTCTTCTGTAAAGATTCTTTCAATACATTCATGACGAGTGCAGGTGCAGAGGCCTCGGCTGTAAAATTCTCAAAAGGGAATATTATAATCCTTTCCCTTGCCTGACAAAAAGTCGAACCTATAAGAAAGAGAATTAAAAATACGATAGAAAAAACGAGAAATGGCTTAAAACCACCAAGGCACCTCATCTCGCATGTCCGACCAGTGTACGAAGGCTCTCCCTTACAACCTTAATTGTGATCTCGCTCAATGTATCTGTCCTTGCCCCAAAGTGCCTTGCGGCAAAGCTGGCACCACCCTTTGACCTCGTGGTTGACCACACAATACCTCCTGATGATGTATCAGCAAGCATTAATGTGATTGTTACGGCTGGTGCAGTAATGCCTCCGAGCCTCTCATCTCCAAACTTCTCAACAGAGCCCAAAATAACACCCTGTACATTAAGTATCTTTCCTATATTTTTTATCTGCTCAGAGGTTGGCAGTGCAACCGTTTTTATGCCGAGCCTGTCAATAGCATACATCACATCCCCTGGCACAACAACATCAACAGCACCTGTTGCAAGCAGTTCTGATATAACAGCCTGTCTCACGATTTCTGATGCAAACTTGTCTGTAGTCATATTCTCGATGGGCATTACAGCAACCCTCTTAAAGAAGCTGAAATCAACATCTTCTCTGATGTGATAAGTAAAGGTGGTTCGGCTGCAACCAGAAAGGACTGCAGTTATGAGCAATATTGCCAATATGGTTAGTACATATTTTTTGGGTTTCATTATTTGTAATATAACTAATCAAAGTCTACATTTTCAATATAGACCCAAATCCTTCCCATTTTCTCTGCCAAATAGAGGGTTATGGAATTTTTACATAACCAATCTGTAATAAAGCCCTTCTTGTAGGTATTAAAAAAAAGCCCTGCTAAAGGCAGGGCGATTCAGAGATTATTTTATAACCTCATAAAGAGGAGGGCTGTTCCTTTAAATAACTTATTGTCTTTCTATCACTATACGAACTTGCAAATGCAGGGCTTTCAAACAGGTCATTGACAATATCCCTTATAACCTTATTTGTAGCCTCACTCAATGTAATGCCTTCAGCTCCAAAATGCCTTGTCCAGAAGCTCGCCCCTCCAACAGTGTGTCTCTTACTCCATATAACCCTGCCTGTAGTTGTACTAAACATTACGAGATTAACAGTCACCTCAGGATAAGAGACAGAAATGCCTTTGCTTATACCAAACGCCTCTACAGAGCCACTTATTATGGCATCAACACCGAGCATTTCGCCTATAATCTGCACATCCTGAGTTGTTAATGTATTAATTGTCTTTGCTCCGCCATATACAAAATAATTGCCGTTCTTATATCCATTGCCGTTCGGATATCCATTTCCGTTTTTATATCCATTTCCGTTTTTGTATCCATTTCCGTTTTTGTATCCATTTCCGTTTTTGTATCCATTTCCGTTTTTATAGCCATTGCCATTTTTATAGCTGTCACCATTTCCGTTTTTGTAACTATCTCCGTTGCCATTTTTGTAACTATAACCATTACCGTTTTTATAGCTGTCACCATTTCCGTTCTTGTATCCATTTCCGTTTTTGTATCCATTACCATTTTTATAGCCATTGCCATTCTTGTAACTATCTCCTTTGCCGTTTTTATAAGCCTCACCGTTTTGCTCGCCATTTTTCAACCCATTTACTATATTGTTGACCTCTGCAATTACGCTCGTAACCTCACCCGGTTCTACAATATCAACACCCTTTGCAATGAGTTCAGCAAACAATGCCCTTCTTATCTTTTCACCAGCATTTGCATCAGATGTCAGGGTCTCTATCGGGAATACAGCTATCCGTTTGATAGCACCATTTGCAGATAGGTCTTTTTCGATGTTATTATCTGCCCCGACCCCTGCATATTGAGCCTTACCAGAACATCCATAAGAAAGGAGAGCCAGAGCAATCATCGCCACCAACAAGGCAAATTTTTTATTTAAATATCTCTTCATCTCTTGCCTCCTGAAAAAACCTACTAATTATTATGCAATAATCATGCCTGAAACCTATACAGGCAGGCAACCCCTGTCTTTTGCATTTGCTCGAGCCTTATTCAGTATAAGGTCTTTCTAACTCTAATCTCAAGTTTACCCCCTGAGGACATGGGATGAAAAGATTTAGCAACATAATGATATTGCGTGAAATCACTCAATTACCAGAAATTGATATTAAGATTCACTGATGCAAAATGCCTTGTATTAACCTTCTCCTTAATATCCTTTGAATAATCATATGTGAACTGCACATTCATAAACTTCTGGAAATACCATGTCAGCCTGTTGTTCAGTGTATGGGTTGTTGAAGGTCCAGCCTCTGAATGGGTGTGTTTATAATCTGTGCTGAATCTGATTACAGGCAGGGGTAGCCAGTCGATCCTTATCCCTTCAGTCGTTGTGATATTTTTATTTGCATCTGAGGATATTCTTAACTCCCCTGTAATATTTATAAACCTTCCTGGTCTGTAAGTTATATTTGTATTCGTATTCCATGTCTTTGTCTTTTCATCATCAGAAGATGTCCATGTCATATCGTAGCCAACATTCGCAAAAAGGTTTTTTGTAAACACAAAATCAAGATAGCCCTTGATTGCCTGTGAATCTGATTTAGAACCGGTAGTATGAGACTTATTCTGTGTATAACTGAACTCCTGCGAAAGCCTTATAAACTCTTTATATAGCCTTGCATTAAAATTTAAAATAGCATAATTGCTTGTGCTCTGTTTCACCCCAAAGTCAAAGCTGTCTGTCCTCAAGACCAGAAGCCCTGCATCGAGGTCAGGAATGGGCATTGCCGTAAATTGAACAGAATATGAATTAGATGAATAATCCGTCTCTCCTGCATAATCGAATATCTCTGTCCTTGATAGCCTTAGATTTGTGGTAAGGAGTCTATGAGTAAGCCATGTTGCATTGGCAGAGTAAATCCTCGTAATATCAACCTCCCTTTCTCCATCCTTTGATTCAGTGCCTTTTTTGAATATGTCTCCGAATATTTCTGATGTCGAGCCTAATATAGAGTCAGGGTTTTTCTCTGTCCTTCCTAAAAAATAGCTGAAATTAAGGTTAATATCCCTGATAAGCCTTATATCTGCTATAATGTTTAATCCCTGCCTCAAAGAATCTGTTGACCTCTTTATCTCACCGGTTGTTGGAATAAAATCCGTTCCGTATGCCTCGATCTCTGTCGCCTTCACATCTGTTACGCTTGATTTAGACAGGTTTACTATTTTAAAAAAACTCGATGTTGTCTGAGGAAACTTTATCTCATAATACCATCTGTTACTGGAATCCTGAGCTATATTAACACTCGTAATTGGTCTAAGGGACCATGTCACGATTATCCCTATTGTAGGGTCAGAATTAGTGGTATAAACTTGCCAATCAGAGGGTGTATCAAGGTTCGTCTCTAAGGAGATGTCTCTGTCAACATAAAGGCGAATAGTATCTATGCTCTGACTCGGAGATAGCCTTACATCTATTCCTATATTATGAAAGTCCTGGGCAAAAAGGTCTATATCGCTTATACCAGTAAATATGCCGTCTGTCAACTCATTGCGATAGCTCATTTGCTCTGTTATTCCGGTTGTGGATGGCGTTGTGTCCTGAACATAAATGCCCCTGAGATTTGTCCTTTTAAAAGATACACTCCCTGCCTGTGTTGACAAAAAGATGGTGGTATCTTTTATATAATTTCCATTATAAAATGCAGAAAGGATTAGTTTGTTATCCAGAAACTGCCTTGAATAGCTGATGTTATATGATGCGTTTAGATTATCAAAGGTTGACTTTGTCAAAATGCTCAGGGGCGTTTCTCTCTCATCCCTCGAGAAGTTTATTGTATAACCGAGCCTCAGGTCCTTATACGAGTAATCAAATTTTGAGTCTGCTGAATATCTCGTGCTCGTAGAGTCTAATTGTCTTATAGACTTATGGTCATAATCACGCTTCCTGTCATAGCCGAGAGAAAGGGTGGGAAGGTCATAAGGGGTAATATTCAGACGGGCATAAAGATTCTCATTCGTTGTCCTTCCTTCATTAGTGAGGCTCTTTGTAGTCCATCTCTCAGAAAGCCTGTATCCGATATTAAGGTCATATATCGGATTTTTCAGATATATGTCTAAGGAGGGCTCTATGGTCCTTCCATATGTCTTTTTCTCAATTCCGAGGGCATCTGTAGAGCTCGTATCTATCATATCAGCCCTCAGATAAAATTTATAAGAGATGAAAGGGGTAATCGTCCTGTCCAGCCCAAGGATTATGTTTCTGTTGAATGAATCACCATCAAGGGTCTTTTTGCCATCCTCGAACTCCTCTGTTTTTGAATAGAGAAAACCTGCCCATCCGCTTAAGCCCTCTGCAGAGGCTGAAGAGGCAAATATAAAGAGCATCATTGCCGTAATGATCCACCTAACCAAGGGCATCTCCAATACAAAAATCAGAGGATTACATTAGCATTTTTCTTGCCATACTGCAAATCAAGGCATTATATCCTATTGAAAGGCTAAAAAAAAAGTGACCTGATTTCTTCTTGCAGAGGGATTTTTAAAAAGGAAAAACCGCAATTCCATAAGGCCTTTTGCTTAAAGGAACAGCCCTTTCCTGAGCCCTTGTGAACTTGTCAATTACATATACACTATCAGTAGTCCTGCTCGCAACAAAGAGCTTTCTGAACTCAGAATCCATTGCAATAGCCATTGGAGAACCCTTAATCAGAACAGTTCCCATAAAAGATGCAATATTTGACCTTATCTGACCTGTATCTGAAGGAGATTTTATAATCAGGACATCTCCTGTCCTTTCTCTAACAAGATATAGCCTGTCAAATGCAGCATCAACAGCGATTGCCCTCACTCCAAAACCCACACCTGTTATAGAACTCATGGCACCAGCCTCATTGCCCCTTGCGAACTGGACCAGGTCAAGGACAGAAAGCCTGTCAGAGTCGTAATTTGCTATATACGCCTTTGCCCTTGCATAATCGACTGCTATGTCAACAGGTCCCCACTCAACCTCAAGATTCACAACCTTAACAGGCTTGATTAATAAGGAATCCATTATTATGACAGATATATTCTTTGAGTTTTTATTAGCAACATATACATTAAAAAACCTCTGCCGATAGTTCCTCATAACATTTACATCCTCTATGCTTAAAAACCCGAAATCCCTTATACCCTCCAGCGGAGGGTCAACGGCAATAGCATAAGGACCACTCCCAACAATAATCCTCTCGATCTCTTGATATGTCTGTCCATCAACCACAGATACTGTGTTAGAGCCGTAATTGGCAGAAAATATAATCTCCCTGTTGTGAGATGCCTTATAAACAGCAATATCCTCTGGTTGCCACCCAAACCTTAATGGAATCTCTGTTTCTACCTTATTTGTCGTCGGGTCAATAACAGATATGCTGTTTGAGCCGGAGTTCGCAACATATAGCCTCGGCGAGTCCCTCCTTGTTCCAGCAGCTATACCCTTAGGCTTGTTACCGACCATAACCACTCCGACCACCTGACCGAGCTCCCTGTTTATGACATATACATTGTCAGAGCCTTCATTGCTAACATATACGAGCAATGGACTCAATTCCGGCACCTGCTTCTTGATCAGGAATGCAGGTCTGAATATGTATCCTGAAATTAGGGATGCATCAGAGTTCCAGTGAATAAAAAGGGATGTGTTTTGCGACCTCAATATTGATATATTTATTTCGAACTCTATCCTTTCTGTCTCGATAGTAAGGTCTGCCTTTTGTCTCCTCTTAACAGATGCATCTGATATAAATATCTGGAGCCTTCTGTATCTTCCCTCTGGTATTAATAGCTCATTCAGCAGCATCTGTCTGTCCTTTATTAAGAATGAGTTTATCTCTACAGGTCTGGAGATGACCTCCCTTATAGTCCCGTCTTCTGAGACAAGATTCACTGCCTTAATCTTAAATGTTATGTCATTTAGTGCCTTTTCAGGACCATTGAAAAACAGGCTGAACTGTCCATTGAGACCTGTTGCGAGGGGTGCACCATACTCCTGCAAAGGGGCACATCCAAAAAGGAGAAAGAGAAAAGAAATTAATATTGCTATTTTTTTCATGCCACTCTCCACCAATCTCCATCAGTCTCCATCAATCTCAACCAATCTCTCTCACCCCAGCTTCACCTCGTATTAAAAACCTGAACCCTGTTATTAAATGTATCACAGACATATAGCCTTCCCCTTTTGTCAATCGCAAGATGTTGTGGATAGGCAAACCAGCCAGGTGACCATCCGAGACCCCCGAACTCGTATAAAAACTTTCCGTACATATCATATACATTTACTGAGTGCCTCATATAGTCAGATACATATATATACCCATCCTCTGAATTAACAACAATCCCCTTTGGTCTGCTTAATTTACCTGTGCTTCCACCCTTTTCACCAAAATTAAAAAGGTTTTTCCTGTTTTCATCATATACGAGTATCCTTCCTGCCTCCTCGCTAAGTAGATAAATCCTTCCTTTGCTGTCTAAGGCAATATTGTTTATTATTACCTTTTCACCATCCTCATCAGGAATAATTGTATCAATAAGATTACCAGCCCTATCAATAACAGGGACTATTGGGTCGTATATACCTGCTATATAGATGTATCCATTTTTATCAATCGCAAGCCTGTAGGGAATAAATCCCTCTAATCCTTCATATTCTGTCAGAAAGATATCCCTCTCCCACTGAAATGCAGGGTTGAATACAGATATCCTCTGTTTTTTTCCACCAAAACGACCCTGCGCAACATACACATAGCCTTCATCATCGAGCACGAGTCCTTGCGGATCATACAATCCTTCGATTCCCCTGAAGACAAGGAAAGGAAAGAGGTCTTTTGTATATACAAGTATCCTCATCCTGTTGTCTATAACATATATCTCATCCATTACCGGCTCTGCATACACAAATGAAGGCATAAAGATTTGTCCTGCGTCTTCATCAAGCATTATGCTGTCATAATAATAGGGTCTTTCCTGTGCAAAGGTTCTCTGAACACCAAGAAAGGAGATTGCAACAATAATAAAGATTACTAGTAGATTAAGATCTCTTGCCATGTATTTAATGGACCCGATTGACTGCCAATAGAGAGCCAACCTGAGGTTGGATTTTACTTATCCCTGTGGCAGTAATAACAGCCCGTGCCTGATGACATATTGTTGTAGTCAAACCTCAGCATGGATGGGTATGGAGAGGCATGAGCCTGATGGCAGCTCAGACACATTACAACATCACCAGGACCTGCAGAACTACTCGGGCTTGAAGGGACAGATGTCCTTGCAACAGGGGTTATAACACTATAACCTGATATATTTGAGTATTCACCTCCACTCGGTATCTGATGATCTGTTGGATGTCTCCTGAAAGGAGAGCTGCCTGTTCCGATTCCCTCACCCTCGTCAGTCCCTACTAAATATTCACTATAGCTCAGTGTGTGGAATGAACCGTGGCATGTTGAGCAAAAACCTGATATGCTATTTTGAGGCGCATAGACCCTGTTGTCTCCAGCTCCAATATTCCATTCATGGCATGTGTCACATAGGTCAATTGAATAATCTGGAGGGGTCGCTGCTCCAAAATATTCATTATGGCTTGCAGGGCTTGAGTTCTGCCAGCCAGAATTTTCATAACCCTTTACCTTATAAAGGAATCTGTAGCTGTTAGATGTATCAGTAGGATTTGTTAACTGCCCATTCACATTTGTATGGTGGGCGCCCTTTAGCACCCTCAAACCCTGATAAGGATAATCTATAGATGACCTTAAACCATGACACCCCCTATTACCTGCGCATGTGAATGTGGTTGTGAATAACTGGGTGTGGGTTTGAATATCTTCTATATAAGGGAGGAATGCGCCCGGATGCCCTGAGCTGTAAGTAGCGTCAAGTGCTCCCAAGTCTTCTACATTATGTCCCCTATTCGGGTTATTTACTGAGTAATAAAAGTTTCCTCCAGCAAGGTTTGTTGTTATGTCAGTAGATCCATTAGCCCAATATACCTGCGGCACTATACTTCCTCCGATATTTCTTGTGGTGCCACCACCCATTGCGTGGCAGCCAACGCATCCAGCATAAGACAGGAGAAAATCCTGTGGAGAATTTACGGTGTTGTTCCCCATATCCTTTACCACAGGCTGTCCACCCTGGCTGTTGTGCATTGTGTGGCAGTTTACGCATGGACCTGTCACCTTTGCACCAGATTTTGTGTAGATGAATAATACAGGTATGATTAAAAAGGCTGTTAATATAATCGTCTTTATAAGTCTATTATTCATCAATCCTCCTCTATAAGACATTTATAAAATTTTACTTATTTATTCAGATTTTGTAAAGCAAATCTTACAATAAAAAAATTCAGCTATAAATAAGCAAATATAATGCCATACAAAACGGTTCACATAATTCGGTCTTATAGCGTCTTAATACGCAATTTGTGAGTGAAAATACGCATCTAAAAAAAAGGGCGGATGAACCGCCCTTTTTTTGTGATATGTTGGTTAATACTATCTCTGTAAAGAATGGCAGCCGAGACAACCGTATGTGTTGCCGCCACCTGCATTCTGTGTGGTGTAGTCAAACCTCAACAGGTCAGCATTTGCGCTACCATGTGCCCTGTGGCATGATACACATGCAACCTTTGCATCTGCTTGTGTATAGGCAGCATTTACTGTAGCATTAGTGTATCCAGTGCCGTCAAATGCGAATGGGTTCATGTTGTAGTTAACTGCTGCATTCCATGTAGTAGGTATATCGTTGTCAGTTGGGTGTCTTGTGAATGGTGAGGATGAGCCAGTATTTGCTGTACCATGGAAGTTACCATGACACTCTGCGCAGAACTTGCTGATACCCTGTGATGTGCTTGCTGAGTAAACATTGTGGTTTGTAGCAGTTGCACCAGCATAGCTTCCAGTTGAGTCATATTCCCTATCTGGTGACTCTTTGCCAAGTATATCAGTATTGTCTGAAAGCTTCAGGAACCTGTATGGTGCTGTGTCTGAGTGGTGGTATGAAGCAGAAGCCCTCATGTGGCAGCCTGTTGTTGAGCCTGAGCATGTAAGCTGTGAGCCTAATGCACTGCCGCCTGGAGGTGTGTTTGAAAGTGCTCCATCAGCGTTGTATAAGCCTGCTACATTGTGAACCAGTGAATCACCTGCACCAGATGTAAACCTTCCTGCTGCGGTTGTTGAGCCGTCAATATCAATAGAAGCATCATTGATATTTCCAGCGTTTGTGTGGCATGCTACACAGTCAGCTAATAGGAGATAGGCTGTATTTCCACCATAAACCTGGGC
>FWPV01010006.1_pt1 | contig 15382 bp, 9 predicted proteins | sample 2228371 | NCBI WGS metagenome assembly FWPV01 (sample SAMEA103939776, study PRJEB20133) | metagenome | reverse complement strand
CGATAACTTTTTCGACGACATCTGTGACGGGGTCAATGATGAGCAGCCGACGCAGCTCGGTGATCCCTTCGGTGTGCATCATCATGTCGGCCGGGGTGCCGGCTGCGGCGGAAGCGGCCAATTTCTCCAGGAAGGGGGTGCCGCCGGTGTAGCCCGCCTCGTAGGTAATGTCCAAAGGCCAGCCCTTCTCTTTGCAGAACCGGATGCATTCGTTACGGAACCAGGCGTTCATGTCGGGGAAAAAGTCCTGCTTCTGAATGATCCAGAAGGTGCCCGAGATCTTTAATGGCGCCGCTTTTTCCACGACGACCGTCTTCTCGACGACCTTTTCCTTCTCGACGATCTTGGTCACCTCTTTGGGGACCTCGACCTTCTTCTCCACTTCTTTGACGACCTCTTTGGTCACGACCTTCTCGACGACCTTCTCGACGACTTTGGGCTGGCAAGCTGCCGCCAAGAGGCCAATCCCTGCGATGCCCGCGTATTTCAGAAGGCTGCGGCGCGTGACGCGGGCGCTGCTCAATCCTTGAGACATAATATTCCTCCTATTGTGTGCTAATTAAATCCCCGCTCACCGTTGAATCGAAACTTATTAGCCAGACCTTGTCGCCTCAGATTCCGCTCGAATAGGCACCTCCTTGCTTGACGGTTCAAATGACCCGGAAAACGACATCTGCAACCGATGGAAACGATCGAGGCTCTCTCCCCTCAACTGCGATTATATTATGACGTATAAAGCGCTAAATGTCAAGTGCTTTTTGAGCATTTCATTGCAGAAACGGCGTGCAACCCGGCTTGGCGCGGTAATTGGTAAAAGCCTCCGGGATCGAGCCGCCCGCATCTGACACCGCCAGTTGCCGCAACTGCTCGCACACCTCCGGTCGCTGGCCGGCCAGGTTATGCTCCAGGTTGTGATCCGTCCGCACGTCAAAGAGCAATGCCCCCTCTCCCCAAATGTTGGCGTTATACCACCATTCGTCCGTGATGACCGTCACCAGCGGCCCCCAGGCGATGGTCACATAGTTTCTGCCTTTGGCGTGGCTCGTCACCATGGGCCAGAGGTCAATGCCATCTGTCCCTTGCGGCATCTCTACATCCACCATTTTTAGCAAGGTGCTGGTGAGATCGTGGTTGTAGCATAACGCATCGCATCGCGTGCCCGCGCCAACGCCCTGCGGATGGCGAATGGTCATGATCAAATCCGCTACGCCGTGCGTCATGGGGTGGCCCTGCTTGGAGATATAGCCCATATCCCCCGGATCGAGGCCGATGTTGTGGCCATGGTCGCTGATCACGGCCACGACGCTATCCTCCATGCGGCCCGTGGTACGTAGAGTCTCCAGGAAGTAGCCTAGCCAGCGGTCGGTCATGGTCACTTCGCCGGCATAGTTGGCCTGTAGCCGCTTGACCTGGCGGGGGGTCATCAGCCCTTCCCAGCGCCGATAGAGCGAATGGATCACGTCAATCACATCATCGTCGGGGTCGTACATGCGGCGGTAGTATTCGGGCGGGTCCCAGGGTTCGTGCGCGTCAAATGAATCCACCACCAGGAAAAAGTTATTGGCATCCTGGTTATCCCACAACCAGCGCGCCGCCTCGGTAAAGACGCGCGCGGGATAGTAATCCCGTTCTGTGCGACGGTCGGCGTTGTCGAGCAGGTACTTGCGTAGAAAGTTCTCGGTCGCCTCCAAACGGCCTACCTTGCTGTTCCTCAGCAGGTCGGGGATATGCGCGTCAATGCGCGCTTGCGGGATGGCCGGCCCTGTGCGATAGGGGTCGTTCTCCTGGCCACGAATCCACACCCACTCCTGAAAGCCACGGTGAAAGTTCTTGGAAGGCTTGAACTGGTGGTAGCAATCGGTGATGAAGGCAGTGCGATAGCCCTGCGCGCTGAGCACCTCGGCCACGGTGTCCTGCTCCTCGAGGATCGGCCCCCAGCCGGGCGCGCCGGAGAAATCTCCTTTGTAATCGCGGTGCCCGTGAAAGGGAAAGGTGCGTTTGCCCGTATGCAGCGCCCTGCGCACGGGCAACGTGGGCAGCGATTCGGGATACGCCCGCGTAAAGATCACCGACTCGCGCGCCAACTGGTCGAGGTGTGGCGTGCGAATCCACGGGTTGCCATAAGCCCCGACGTGATCCTGCCGCCAAGAATCCACGATGATCAGCACAATGTTCATGAAGTTTGTCTCCTCGGCTGTTTGGGAATATAGATTGGACTTGTGGAATAGTTCTTCGCGTTGTACCGCTTGCACAACGCAATGCAATTGTGGTATTTATACCAGGCCAGGCGCCACTGTCAACTGGCATCGAGTTCAGAGGGTGCGTCGTGGGAACCTCCCCCGAGCACATCCTGGCCGGGTTCGGCAAGATCGAGATTTACCATACAGTCACACACTACCAGGCGAGGTGTATATGCCACAAAGACCTAACATCCTCTTCATCCTCGTGGACGACATGGGTTATGGCGATTTCAGCGCCTTTAACGGAGGGCTTTCGAGCACGCCGCGCTTGGATGCCTTCATGCAGGAAGGGGTCTGTTTCACGCAACAATACACCGCCTCGCCGGTGTGCAATCCCTCGCGCGCTTGCCTGCTGACGGGCCGCTATCCTCACCGCACCGGCTCCATTGACACGCTGGAATGGCATGGCTTGGAGCGCCTGGCCCTGCGCGAACGCACGTTGGCGGATATCCTCAAGGCGGCGGGCTATGTCACCGGATTGGTGGGCAAGTGGCACCTGGGGGCCTTTGATCCACGCTACCATCCTCTGCGTCGCGGCTTTGATGAGACGGTCTGCTTTCGCGGCGGCATGCACGATTATTACCAGTGGCGCATCGAATGGGGCGAGACGGCGCGCCGCACCGATGGCCGCTACTTGACCGACCTATGGACCGAGGAAGCTATCGCCTTCATCCATCGCCACCAGAAGGAGCCATTCTTTCTGCATGTTACCTACAATGCTCCTCACACGCCCCTGCAAGCGCCTGAGGGGGAGGTCAAACCCTTCCTCGAACGGGGCGACCTCAACAAAGGTGTGGCGACGCTTTACGGCATGTTGCACCGCATGGATAGCGGCGTAGCGCGCATTTTGGAGACGCTCGATCGCCTGGGATTGCGCGAAAACACCATCGTCTTTTTCACCAGCGACAACGGCCCGCAGTTTGGCGGCCAGGGAGACGAGTGCACGACGCGCTTTAACTGTCACTTTAACGGCGCCAAGGGCACTGTGTACGAGGGGGGCATTCGCGTGCCCATGATCGTGCGTTGGCCGGGCAACATCCCTGCCGGGACGCAGGTAAGCGAGATGGTGCATTTCGCCGACTGGCTTCCCACCATCCTGGCGATGGTGGGCGTGCCGTTGCCGGCGGACAACTTGCCGCTGGACGGCGTGAACATTTTCCCCCTGCTGCGCGGCGAAAAAGGACAAGTCCGGACTCTGCGTTGTTGGCAATGGAACCGCTACACGCCTCTGGTGGAATGTAACGCGGCCATCCGCGACGGCGATTGGAAGCTCGTGCGCCCTGCCATCCGCGAGGCGATGCAGGTGCCGGATATCCACTGGCTGTGGGTCTCGATGTACGGGCCGGAGCATTTTCTGCACAACGGCATCCTGCGCCAAGAGACACCGCGCCAGGTGCCTCCTCCGCCGCCGCCCGAGCTATACAACATCGCCGCCGATCCCCTGGAACGGCAAAATCTGGCGGCGCAGCATCCGGAGATCGTGCGCCGCCTGTTGTGCGAGCTGGAAACCTGGTTTGAACAGGTAGAGGCCGAACGGCGCAGCATCCACGAGTAGATGGGTTACACCAGCTGACCGTCTTTGCGTAGCGCCGCTTGCAACTCTTTTACGTCCACCTGAGCCGGGAGCACGCCAAAGGTCGCGGCCAGGGCTGCCGCGGTGCCTGCCGCCTGGCCGATGGCCACGCATGTGCCCATCACGCGCGAGCCGGCCATGCCCTCGTGCGTGGCCGAGATGCAGCGCCCCGACGAGAGCAAATTGGGCACGCCCACCGAGAGCAGGCAGCGGTAGGGGATGTCGTACCAATCGCCTTGAGGCGGGTAAAGGGACACGCGGTTCGGGAACATGCGCTCGTGCTCGGCGGACCAATAGGGGCACTCCTCGTTTTTCGGGCAGTCGCCGGTGCACAGATGCACGGGATACGTGTTGCCCAGCGGGCAATGAATGTCCACCCACCACGATCCGCGCGCGATGGCGTCCTCGAATTTCTGGCCGCGCACGACGTCCTGACCGGTCAGCGCATACGGCCCCACGATCTGGCGGCTTTCGCGCGGGCCCACCTGTGGCGAGGATTGCTGCACGTAGACGTTCTCGAACCCCGGCACTTTGGCGCGCAAAAAGCGCACCAATTCCCACACGTCGCGGCGGATGCTCAGCTCGGCGCGCGTCATGTCGGCGGCATCGTCCGAGTTCCCGCCGAAACGGGTCATGTTGGCCGACGTGTGGTCCTTATGGTGCGTGTTGCGCCCCAGGAACCCGGCGTTGTAGAAATGAAAGCGCCCGTCTTCCATCTCGCGGCGGATCAGCTCTTGCAGCTCCTTGGCGCGTTCGGCGTCCACGGGCTCAAAACCGGCCAAATGAAAAAAGGATCCCATGGATTCGCCGCGCCCATCAAAGGGACGGCCATGCGTGGTAGGCGCGCCGGCCCGAAAGGCGATATCGGCATCTCCCGTGGCGTCAATAAAGATTGTGCCGGCCACGGCTTGCCGCCCCGATTTGTTCTCGATGATCACGGCGTGGATGTGCTGACCGTCCATGACGACGTTGCTCACATACGAGTGCAGCATCACCTGCACGCCCGCCTCTCGGCACATCTCGTCAATGACTAACTTGAGCGCCTCGGCGTCGAACTCGATGCCCCATTTCTGCAGCGCCTCCTCCCAGGTGGGCGCGCAGCCCAAGGCGTACATCCGCTCGGTGATCTCGCGCAGGATGCCCTCCACGATGGGGGTGTGTGCCTGTGAGGCGGTGTGCCCCAGGATGGGCGCCACCAGTCCCGCTGTCGCTAACCCTCCCATAAAGCCGTAACGCTCGATCAGGATTGTCTTGGCGCCGTGCCGCGCCGCGGCAATGGCCGCCGGAAAGCCTCCCGGCCCGCCGCCGCAGACGACGACATCCGCCTCGGCGACTACGGGAATCTCGCGTGAAGGTTCGATGATCGTGCGCATCGTTCTACTCCTTTGTCAATTTGCGCAGTTCTTCCTGCGCGCCTTGATGGTTAAGATCTAACGCCAACACTTGCTCAAAGGCCGCCTTCGCCTCGGTGAGGTTCCCCAGCCCAAGCTGCGCCAGCCCGAGCAGGAAGGTGTTAGCGATGCGTTCGGGTTTGCGCGCGTCCTCCTCGTAAAAGACGAACGCCGGCACCGAGGTGTAAAAGCTCGGCCGGCTGGCGGCCTCCAACTGCTGAGAAGCGAAATCGCGCAACTCCTCCAGACGCTTGTGCGCCGTGGCTTCGTCGCCCAGCTTGCGCAAGGCCAGCGCCTGGTAATAGGTCATCGGCGAGAACCCGCGCTGCGCCTGGGCTGCCTGCTGAAAGGCATTGCGCGCTTGCTCGACGTCGCCCAGGGCCTCGTAGGCCAGGCCGGCATAATAATACAGGTTGGCGTCACTGGCGCTGGCGCGCTTGCCCTCTCCCAGATTCTCCGGATAGGTGAGCGCAGCCTGAAAATGGCCCAGCGCCTCGGCGGCGCGCCCCGCCTCCAGGTCAGCCTGCCCCAGTAGGATATGCGCCAGCGTGTATTGTGCCGAGACGCGCCCCTCGCCGCCCTCCCACGGGTGGAAGCGGCGCGCGAGGATGATCTCCAGCGCTTTCTGCGGCTCGCCAAGCTGGTTGTAAAGCGTGGCGCGCTCCACAGAGAGGTCATCACGTTGTTGCACAAGGTCAAGATATTTCTCCAAGCGCTCCAATCGCGTGCGCGGGGCAGCCCCCAGGCGTTTGGAAAGCTGATCCAGCTCCGAAAAGACCCGCGCGTCGCGCGGGTTGGCGGCCAAGGCCCTGAAGTAAAACGCCAGGGCGCGCTCACCCTCGTGGCGCACGTTGTAATAGGCCACGCCCAAGTTACGCCAGGGGATGGAGAAATCCGGCTCTATATGTGCGGCCGCTTCCCAATGAGCGATGGCCTCGTCGTAGCGCTTTTTGTCGTACAAAAGGTTGCCTAGGTAATAGTGTGCGTGGCTATCCTGCGGGTTGACCGTCAAAGCGTATTGCAGCATGAGCATCTCTTCGAGCCGCGCGGGGAAGCAATAATCCGGGGGCATCTGTGCGGCCCGTTGACAAAAATCATGGGCCTGCTGCTCTTGGCCTTGTTGGTGGGCAAAATACCCCAACGCATAGAGCACCATGGGGTAAACCGGCCGGCCCGCGCCCTTTTGGTCCACCAGGCGCGTCAGCACATCGCTAGCCTCGTCCCACAGCCCGGCCTCGGCATAGTCGAGCGCCAGATCGAGATAGCGCTGTGCTTCGAGCACTGCCCGATCGCCGCGCATTAGATCAACAAGCCCCTGAAGCTGGTTCCGCGCCGCGCCGTCGTCGCCGCGCGCATGGGCTATCAAGATCAGCTCGTTGCGCGATCCATAGTCCAGCGCATCGAGCGCCGCCGTCTCGCGCGCGAGCGCCTCGGCCTCCTCCCATCGCCGCAGCCGACGCAGCACGGCCGCTTTCAGGTTGCGCGCTTTCAAGTTCAGGGCGTTGGTAACAAGCGATCGGTCAAGGTGCTCTAATGCCGCGTCATAGTTGCCTTGCCGGACGTTGATCGTGGCGATATGATAGTAGCCCGCCGCCTGCCAAGCGTAGCTCCAGATGCCCTTGTAAAAGGCGGCATACGCTTCGTCCGGTCGCCCCTGGTACTTGAGCGCCAGGCCCAGGTTAAAGTACGGCTCGCCGTCGCGCGGGTTGGGGTTGCGCCGCGTGAGCGTTTGGATTGCGCGGCGGAAATGCTCCTTGGCGGCGGTCAGGTTACCGCGCCGCAGGTGCACCAGTCCCAGCGCGTTGTTGCAGCGCACGTCGCCCGCGTCGTTGCGCAACGCTTTCTCCCAATACGGCTCGGGGTCGATCAATGGGTGTTTGTACTGCTCCACGTGCAGCCCCGTCAGATACAGCTCCTCTTGCGAGTCAATCTTCTCGGGCGGGGGAGGGGGCGTCATGGCGTCCGGCAGCGGCTTATCCGGCGGGATGATGGGGGTGTAACGGATCAGCTCCTGCCCATCCTCGCACACGCGCAGGAGCAGTTCGGTCTCGGCTACACCCTCCGGCAGAGGCGTGGTCTCGACAAGGGACCGGCCGGGTCCGAGCGAGGCTGTGCGCTCCCAGAAAACGCGGCCATGCGCAGCCAGGGTAATCACGGCATGTGGCGTGGGCTCATTGGCATAGGCTCCCACGCGCGCCTCGTGCCCGTGCACTTCCAGGTTGACGGCCATGCGACGATTAGCCTGCTTGGCGGGGCCGATCTTTTGGATGGGATACCAATACTGGCTAAAGACTTTGCTCTCGTAGGGCTGAATCCAGGAAAAGTCGGGCTGGTTATCCGTATACACGCCTGCCATCAGCTCGATATAAGGGCCGTCGGCATCGGTGAGATTGCGCTCCCAGGCGCGCGCGAAATCGGCCGTGCCCCACGTGAACATCTTTTTGCCGGGCGAGATGTGATGGTTGGCGACGTGCACCAGGCCTGCCTCGCACCGGTGATCATAGCCGCCGAAAAAGTCATGCTGAGATTCCCAAGCGAAATAGGACGCCGCCGGAGGGATATTCTTCGGCCAGGAGATGTCCACCCCCGTGAAGTCCGTCCCATAATACACCCCACGCCCTATTGGGAAGTATGACATGGCGCGCTTGGAATGATCCGTCACGATCGTCACGTCGGGCGGGAAAAAGACCTGATACTGGTCATGGGTGTGAACGCCCACGTTCACCCACCACAAGAAGGTCTGAGGGAAGGGCGTGCGATTATAGAGCCGCACCTTGAACTCGATGAGCGCTTTGCCGGGGTGTAGGCAGATGCCGACCATCCCTTTGGTGCGGTCCATCGGCTCGTGCTCCCCCAACCAGACCGTGCGGCTGCCGTCGGCGTGCTCCTCGGTGTAGTAATCCACGGGCTGATGCGTGGATGGGCGATGATGCAACGGCCAGTTGAACTCCACTCCTCCGCTGATCCACGATCCGAATAGGCCGATGAGGGCCGGCTTGATGACATGTTGCCGGTAGACGAAATCGTACTGATTGGTCTTGTCTGTCGCGGCCTGGATGCGCCCGCCCAACTCCGGGAAGAGCATTAGCCGGAGGTACTCGTTCTCCAGGAACACGGCGCGGTAGGAACGATCCACTTTACGATCGGAGACGCGATCGGTGAAGGGATTGGGATAGACCCTGCCGCTCGCCCCCTGGTTAACGCGCCGATCCAGGAACATCGGGTTTGGGTCGGGGGGCGGCGCGGGGTAGCTCGGCATGACGACGGTCTGTTCCCATGCAGAGACGCTTGGCAGATTTTGTTTGTCCATGCTTATCCTCCATTGTCTGGCCGCTGCTCCTCTGAAAGCTCAAAAGGGAGATTAAAACTCATCGTGGAGTTCATGCAACGCTAAGGCCAGTCATCTCCCCGGCTTACCCAAAGAGTTAAGTCGCAGACACGTTTTATCTCCTATCACGCGCGCACGTGATAATCTCCCTCGACAACCCATTTATAAGTCGTCAGCTCTTTGAGGCCCATCGGCCCGCGCGCGTGCATCTTTTGCGTGGAGATCGCCACCTCGGCTCCCAAGCCGAACTGGCCCCCGTCGTTAAAGCGCGTGCTGGCGTTCACGAACACCGCCGCCGAGTTGACCTCGCTCAAGAAACGCTTGGCATTGACATAATTATTGGTCAAAATGCCGTCCGAGTGCTGCGTGCTATAGCGGGCGATGTGGGCAATGGCCTCGTCCAGCGAATCCACCACTTTTACCGAGAGCGTCAAGGACAAAAATTCTTTGCCGTAATCCTCGTCCTGGGCGAGGCCGATCAGCTCTCGCTTGATGCCAGGCGCCCCATCGAGGGCGCGCAGCGAGCGCTCATCGCACAACACCTTGACCCCGGAGGCCGTCAAATTGCCCACCATGAGGGGCATGAAGCGATTCACGATGGCGCTGTGCACCAACACCGTATCCAGCGCGTTGCATACCGAGGGGGCTTGCGTCTTGGCATTGTGAATGAGAGGGATACTCTTCTCCAGGTCGGCCGACTCGTCCACGAACAGGTGGCACACGCCGATGCCGCCGTACACGACGGGCATTTTGGCGTGTTGCCGCACGAGGTCCTGCAAAGCCGGCCCGCCGCGCGGAATGACCAGGTCAATCACATCATCCATGCCCAGAAGCTGCGGCACCAACGCGCGGTCGGTGGAGGTGATCAGCTGCACGGCGTCGGCAGGGGCACCGCGCGACGCGCAGGCTTGCCGCACGAGATTGACCAAAAAGGCGTTGCTGCGCAAGCTCTCCTTGCCGCCGCGCATGATCACGGCGTTGCCCGTCTTGAGACACAGCGCGCTGATGTCGATCGTCACGTTGGGCCGCGATTCATAGATCACGCCGATCACGCCCAAAGGCACGCGCATTTTGGCCACGCGCAACCCGTTGGGCAGCGTGCGGCCGTCGAACACCTCGCCCAAAGGATCGGGGAGGGCCGCCACGTCGCGGCAACCCTGCGCCATGGCCTGGATGCGTTTGGGCGTGAGCGTCAAACGATCAACCAGCGAGGGCGCCAGCGACGCAGCGCGCGCGTCGGCCAGGTCGGCCTCGTTGGCCTGTTTGAGGTCGTCTCCCGCGTTCTCCAATCGCTTTGCGATCTCTTCCAGAACGCCGTTGCGCACGTTGGTCGAAAGCAATCCGAGCTGATGCCCGGCAACTTTGGCGAGTTGCCCCATATGTCTAAGGTCTGTATCCGCCATCGTCCTGAACTCCTTGTGCTCAAATGCGCTATCAAAATGCCATACAACTATAGCAGCACCAGTTTGTCTCGGTGGATGAATTCCGGGCCGTAGTCGTAGCCCAAGATATCGCCGATATCGCTGGAGCGCTGCCCCATGATGCGCCGTAGATCGTCGGCGTCGTAATTGCACAGCCCGCGCGCCACGGCGTGGCCGGAAGCGTCGCACACATCAATGATCGCGCCGCGCTGAAAATCGCCCTCTACCGCAATGATACCCACCGGTAGCAGGCTCTTGCCCTGCGTCAGTAAGGCGCGCGCTGCCCCTGCGTCCACCACGACCTTGCCCGCTGCCAGGGGTTGTGCCAGCAGCCAATGCTTGCGTCCTTCGGCGGGGGTGATGCGCGCCGGGAACCAGGTGGCGGGAACGCTCTTCGTCCAAATGCCGCTGAGCACGTTCTCTCGGCCGCCGTTGGCGATGACCACCGACGTCCCCGAACGAACGGCCATGTCCGCCGCCACGATCTTGGTGTACATGCCGCCGGTGCCCAGGCCCGACTTGCTGTCGCTGGCCAGCGCATAGATATCGGCATCAATACGTTCTACGCGCTCGATCAGGCGTGCGTTGGCGTCCGTGTTGGGATCGGAAGTATAAAGGCCGTCCGTGTCGGTCAGCAAGACCAACAAATCGGCTTCCACCAGGTTGGCCACCATCGCCGAGAGGCTGTCGTTCTCGCCCACCTTGATCTCATCCGTAGCCACGGCATCGTTCTCGTTGACGATGGGGACGATATGGCGCTGCAGAAGCCCCTCGAACGTGTCGCGCAGGTTCAAGTAGCGGTGGCGATCCTCCACATCCTGGCGCGTGAGCAACACTTGCGCGACGATGATGTCGTACAGCTCAAAGTATTGCTCCCAGAAATGCATTAATCGGCTCTGGCCGACCGCTGCCAGCATTTGCTTATAGGGGATGTTCTTGCGCTCTTGAGGATGGCCTAGTCGCTCGCGGCCGGCCTGCTGTGCGCCGGAGGTCACCAACACCACGTCGGCGCCCGCGTCGCGTAGTGCGGCGATCTGGCGCACAAGGTCAATCATGCGTGGAGGGTTCAGCCGACGGGAGCCTGCCGTCAGCGTGCTCGTGCCCACCTTGACGACGATGCGTCGCCAGGGCGCTTCGCGTGCCGGTTGTGAGGATTGGCCTGCCAAATGCTCTCCTTTGGTCGCATGTGGAACAGGCATGATTATAGCATGTCGTCCGAGGCTGTCCAATGCTCGGCTGTACATGGAGCCGTTTCACAATTGCCCGCGCATCGCTCCTGCGCTAGAATGCTTAAAGACTTGTGATGGGGCGCGCATGGGCGATAGGCGACGCAAAACCGGGATACTGGGCGAGACGCTGGCCTGCGAGGCGCTGCGTCGGCGCGGCTATGAAATCGTCGCTCGCGGCTGGCGTTGCGCGGAGGGAGAGGTAGATATCATCGCGCGCGACGGGGCATGTTGGGTTTTCGCCGAGGTCAAGACGCGGCGTGGCCATGCTGCCGGTTTGCCTGAGGAGGCCCTCACCGGCCGCAAGCTACGCAGGCTGGCCGAGCTTGCTCCGCTCTATCTTGCCGAGCATGGCCTGGGAGATGTGGATTGGCGCATAGACCTCGTGGCGATCGAGTTAGACGGGCGCGATCGCGTGCTCCGTTTGGACGTCCTGCCGGGCATTGTGATGGATTGAGGACGATCGCACCATGGCAGGTGACATCAAATTGTTGGTCATCGTTGGCCCGACGGCCGTGGGCAAGACGGCGCTGGCCGTCCGCCTGGGCCAGGCGTTCCATGGTGAGGTGATCTCCGCCGATTCGCGTCAGGTGTACCGTTATATGGACATCGGCACGGCCAAAGCGACGCCCGAGGAGCGCGCCGCGGTGCCGCATCACTTGATTGACATTGTTGATCCCGACGAGGAGTTGACCCTGGCGCATTATCAAGCCTTGGCCACCGCCGCCATTGAGGAGGTTTGGTCGCGTGGCAAGCTGCCCATGCTGGTGGGCGGGACGGGCCTTTATGTGCGCGCCGTGACCGAAGGTTGGACGGTGCCGCAGGTCCCGCCGGACCAGGCGCTGCGCGCGCGCCTACTCGCCGAGGCGGAACAGCTTGGCCACGAGGCCCTACACGCCCGCCTGGCGGCGGTGGACCCCGTTGCGGCGGAGCGCATTGACGCTCGCAATGTGCGTCGCGTCGTGCGCGCCTTGGAAGTCTATTACCGGACCGGCAAGCCCATCTCGGCCTTGCAATACAAGGTATCGCCAGGCTATCGTATCCTGCAAATTGGCCTCACCTTGCCGCGCCCGTTGCTTTACGAACGCATTGACGCGCGCATCGAGCGCATGATGGCCCAGGGACTCGAAGACGAGGTGCGACGGCTAGTAGCGCGAGGGTATCGCTATGACCTTCCGGCCATGTCGGGCTTGGGCTATCAGCAGATCGGGCAATATCTGCGCGGCGAGGTCACTCGCGAAGAGGCCATTGCCCTCATCAAACGCCATACGCGCCGCTTTGTGCGCCAGCAGTACAACTGGTTTCGCCTTTCGGACGCGCGCATCCGATGGTTCGATCCGAGCCAGGCTACGGAAAAAGAAATCTATGATGTGGTGCGCGCGTTCGTATCGGGAGTGTGAGCTATGCGTCGTTCATCGAGGAGACTTGCGCCCTTTTCGCGCAGCAAGGGCTATGTCTTGCTGGCGATCGTTGTCATTCTGATCCTCCTGAGCATCTCCCGTTGGGCGCAAGACTTGGCCAAGCCCATGCCCACGACGGCCGGTCTGACCGTCCTGAGCGGCGAGGCGACCGTCGTGCGCGCCGATGCGGGGGCGGGTTCTCCGCTCAAGGCCGGCGAGGCGACCACGCTCCAGGGGGGCGACCAGGTGCTCACCGGCCCTGACGCTAGGGTCAGGCTGGCGTTCAAGGGGGGCGCCACGACAGAGCTGGGCAGCAACACGCGCCTGACGCTGTTGGAGCTTTACGCAAGTCCCTTCACGCGCGCTCCCGCCGCTGTCCTGGCGCTGCACGAGGGGCGGACGTTGACGCGCGTTGACCAGGCTCCGCTTCGCGGGGGGCGTTTGGAGATGGAAACGGCTGCTATATCAATCCAAGCGCGTGACACACTTTTCCAGTGCGACGCGCCGAACAAGGACCAATCCTATGTAGCCGTCTTTGAAGGACTGGTGCGAGTGACGATGGGCGAACAGAACATCGAGCTCAAAGCGGGGCAGGCCGTGGACGCTCGCCTGGGAGGGACGCTAACGGCCATCGCCGCGCCCGCGGCGCCGTCCATCAACGCCACCCTGGCCCCTGCTCCCGTCGGCAAGACGCCAACCCTCACGGAGCGTGAGAAAACCCTCTTCCCCGGCGTGGTCACGCCGACGCGCCCCGAGGACCGCTATCATCAGTACACGGTGCAGCCCGGCGACACGCTCTATAGCATCGCGCGCCAATTCGGCGTCTCGCCGGAGGCCATCATGGAGGCCAACCGCCAGACCCTGCGCAACCCGGACATGCTGCGCGTCGGCCAGCAGTTGCGCATCCCGAAATCCTAAGCCGCGCCCTACCTGAGGATCAGCGGCAACCACAGCCGGCTGGCGCCGGGCGGCAAGGTCGGATAGGGCGGGATGGTTGCTATGCCGGTCGGGGTGAGCGTGACCGTTGGGGTGGGCGTGCCGCTCTGCGTGGGCAAGGGGGTGGACGTGGGCAACACCGCTTGTGGCGCGCTCTCGCTGAGGTTGCCGGCCACATCCCGGATGCGAAAGCGCAGATGCGTCCCCGACACCGCCGGCGCCACCAATTGCACGGGCTGCGTGATCCCCGACGTCTCTGCTAAACTCAAAGCCTGCCAGGCGTTCCAAGTCGCTCCGCCATCTTGCGAGACGGCGAATTGCGCGCTGGTCGTGTCCAGCCCCGACAGACTATCCTGCACCCGCGCCGTGAGCATGCCGTATTCCAGCCAAGTTGGCGGCGTCAAATCCACGCGCACGGTCACAGGATAATCGGTAGCATTGCCGGCCACATCGAGAAAGCGCACGATGACCCTTTGCTCCCCCTCCACCGGGCGCACGTCCCAATAGGCAGGAGAAATCAAAGGCTGTGGCGCGCCAAAGACCGTGACGCGATCCAAAAGCAGGTCGCCCGTATCACGGAACCAAGTGCGGAACTCCAGCCCATCCTCGACGTTTGGATCGCGGCAGGTCGTGCGGCGGCTGGCGTAGGACAGGTTCAAGACAAACTCCTCGTAAACGTTATCGCGCATGAAATCCGTGCCGCTCAGGGCGCGCGAGGTGTACACCATGCGCCCTTGATCGTCGGAGATATCGATTGTGGTCAGCTCCCTCGTAATCGCGCGGCTGGGCGCCTTGAGCCGAAAATACACCTGATACTCGCGTTCGCTCGGCAGCTCGCAGGTGTAGGGGCCATACCACGCGCCGGCCACGTCCGTGCTGGCGCGGCCATACCAAGCCTGCCCGTTCAGTGCTGCGGTATCCGACACGGGACGCCCCGAATCGGGCTGATGCCGCAGATGTTCGCCCTCCCAAATCCAGTTGTTACTGAATTGCACGCGCGCCGCATCGCCGGAACTCAGGGTCAAGGGCACGCGCGTTGACCCCACCCAGGGGGGCGCCGTAGCCGTACCGCTCGGCGGGATATTGTCCACCTCGGCCTGCCCCTGTCCTGCGCGGTTGTGGGCCACGACGCGCAGCACGTGGCCGCCGTCGCTATCGTCAACCGTGTTCCATTGCCAGCCAAAGGGCGCGGTCGAGACGATGGCGCGCAGCCTGCTGTCTATATAATAATCTGCGCGCGTGACCACCGTGCTGGCCTGGATGGCGATGTTCACAATCCCCCGCACAACCTGCCCCGCGCCGGGCGCAATGAGATTGACCTTCGGCGGCAGATTCTGCAGCTTGGTCAGCGTCTCGGCGCGCATCGCGGGCAGCAGCGCATAGGCGCGGTCGCCGGGGCAAACCGTTGCCTGGCAATCGCGATGACCCATGATGGTAGGCAGCATTTTGTCAATGAAAAAGCGCGTCTCGGTGGGCGGGATGAACCATTCTCTGCATTCCCAGGCCGTGAGGTCGGTCAGAGCGCTGCGGGCCGGTGCGGGGACGTCGGTGGTCTGATAGTTGCCGATCAGCGCGATGCCGACGCTGCCCCAGTTGTATTCGCGCGCGTGTCCGCCCACCACGCCCGGGCCGCCGGCGCGCCCCTCGTAGATATTACCGAGCCGATCCACCAGGAAGTTGTAGCCGATGTCACCCCATTCCAGCGTGACGGCGTGATAATAGTAGATGGCGCGCACGACCGCCGCCGGATCCACGCCCCCGTCGGAGGTATCGGTGTGATGTATCACCATCGCGCGCACCGTGCGATATTCGGGCGGCCAGGTCATCCAGCTTTCGTTCGCGCCCCAGCCGCTGCGCGGTATGATGG
>FWPV01010291.1_pt1 | contig 15390 bp, 8 predicted proteins | sample 2228371 | NCBI WGS metagenome assembly FWPV01 (sample SAMEA103939776, study PRJEB20133) | metagenome | reverse complement strand
CATCGCATGTCCTTAGAGACGCGGATGGAACCGCGTCTCTACATTTTTACTCTTTTTAAACTATTTATGAACTATTTCCGAACTATTTTCGAACATCCTTCCAAATATCCGAAGTTCTCTAAATCTGAAGATTTTTTCAAATTTCAAATTTCAAATTTTAATTTTGTCTCCTTTCCTTCATACCTCACAACTTTATCCGGTTTTATTGTTAATTTATCTCCTGTGCCCTTGCCTGGCCGCACAAATACAATATTAAATCTACGTCTTAAAAGCATACCAGGAAATTTTCCCTGCCTTTTTCCTATGGTAAGTATTTTATTTTTCTCATCCCATTTAAAAGGAATAATGGAATAAATTCCTTTTTCATAATTATATCCATCATTTTCATCTTCATATAATTCAAATGATGCATCTTCACCGGTATATACCCTTATTTCAATAGGGTCTGCAGGTTTTTCTGTTGTCCATTGCATTTCAGGACCAATTGGTATGATAGAACCTGGTTTTATAAATATTGGTATGGTTCCAATGGGAGGTATAAGATTAATTGTCTTTGCACCCTGCATTGTTTTTCCTGTCCAGAAATCATACCATTTTTTAGCTGGAGGTAAATAAACCTGCATACTTTTGACATTATCTGCCTTTCTCATTCCAGGGGTATACCAATTCAATTGCATAACTGCCTGTTTTATTTTAAACTGTTGATGCTCTAATTTTATATCGTATTTTTTATTTTCTTTAAGTAATACTTTAAACATAAATCTTTTTTCATCCCTGTTATTCCATGCATCTATAACAAGTTTTCCATCAAACCATATCCGTAAACTACCATCAACGATGGCATAGAATTCATACAAACCATCTTCATTTGATAAAATCTTACCTGTCCAGCGCTGCGAATATTCACAATCAATCTCCGGTGGTATATTTCCATTCCATCCCATTGATGAGGTATCTATTTTTCTCACCCTTATTAGATTTTTAAAATCAACTCCTTTAAAAATTTCAAATTTAAGACCATGCTCCTTTCCATCAGGAGTAAATAAATTTTTATAATAAATATACGTTCCCCTGTTTTCAGGCTCTGAAAACAATGATTTATAAACAGGGCAAACCATAATTGATTTACCAAAGAAATACTGAGAACCGCAATTTTTTGATTTATCATCTTCTGGAAATTCTGCTGCAAGAGGTCTTATAAATGAAAAACCTTTTCTCGTCACATAAGCAGCAGTTGAATAAATATAAGGAAGGAGTTTATACCTTAAATTAATATATTTAACCTGCGTCTTATACTCCTGTGTATTTTCATCGCCAAAGCGCCAGATTTCCCGCGGACATGCTGTTCCATGTACACGCAAAACAGGAGTAAAAGTAACAAACTGGAACCACCTTAAATATAATTCCTTATAATTTTTATCATTCAAAGGATTTCTATATTTAAAAAATGGATAAAACGCGCCTATATCACTGGTCCAGTATGGAATTCCTGTAACTGAAAAATTAATAGCAGCAGAAATCTGTGCTTTTAGCAATTCCCAGCCGGCAAAAGTATCTCCAGACCAGGAAGCTGCTCCAAATCTCTGCTGACCTGCAAAAGATGACCGGGTCAGAATAAACAACCTTTTTTTCTTTTCAACTTTTCTGTAATTTTCTGATACCCCTTTTGTTGTCATCAAAGAAAATGTATTTAAATACTCACTCATAGTCCCCAGATGGTTTTTTTTATTTGCCTTTAAATACTCTTCAGACACAAATCTGTCTTCTGCAGATAAAAATTCTGCTTCAGTTCCGTCCATCCAGAAAGCATCAAGTCCAATATCATATAACCCTTTTTTAACATATTTCCAGTAAACCTGTCTTGCTTTTTCATTATATGCATCATATACTCTGCCACCTGTCCAGTGGGGATAAGGCAATAAAAAACCTTTTTCTTTCATCTCTTTATATATTTGTGTCTTCTCACCAAAACAGGGCCATAAAGATGCCATTAGATGTGCGTTTAATTTATGAATCTTTTCTATCATTTTTTCTGGTTCAGGGAACCTGTACCTGTTCCATATCATGCCAGAGAAATATTCGTTTTCACCCCAGTAACGCCAGTCCTGGACAATTGCATCAACAGGAACTTTTCTTTTCCTGTATTCCTGTAATATATAAACAAGTTCATCCTGGTCCAGATACCTTTCTTTTGATTGCCAGAAACCAAAAATCCATCTGGGAAACATTGGAGCAGCGCCAGTTAATTTTCTATATTTTGTAATCACGTTATCTATACTGCCGCCCATCATAAAATAATAATCAATTATACCGCTTTCTTCGGACCAGAAAGAAAAAGAATCCTGTTTTGAATTAAAAATAGTCTTTGAATAATTATCCCATAAAATCCCCCATCCAGAACTTGAAACAAGAAATGGATTAACTATAACTCTATTTGCCTGCACCATTAAAATTTCACAGTTTTTATAATTAAAAAGGTCCTCTTCATACTGAACCATGCCATACAAACCATCTTTTTTATTATAATTAAATTCTTCATTTATTGAATTTGATATAATAGATTTTGATATTTCTTTTAAAAGTAGTTTTTTATTTTCATCATAAAATTCAACTGTATAATGCTTTTTTCTTATTACAATGTTTAATTTTGTTGTCTTAATTAAAATTATTTTGCTATTTTTAAAAACCAGAAATTCAGTTTTTTCTGGCTCCATAATAACACTTAAACTTTTTTTAGATTTTATCCTGTTATTTTGTCCGAAAGATACACGAACAATATCAGGGGAATATAACATAACACGTAAAATCTTTTTTCCTGCTTTTACTTCAATTCCATATGGTATCTTTTTCATCAACGCCTCCATGTTGGGTTTATGTTAAGATTTTTCAATTGTCAATTTCCAATTTTTCAAATATACAAAAATATTTTCAAACTGAGTCAAATTATGTTTATAAATAGTTCTAACTTAGTTCTTAAATAGTTAAAAAACAAAAAACATTAAACTAATTACACATTACAAACTAAAAAGGGAACTATTTATGAACTATTTATGAACTATTTTTGCACTATTTTCGAACTATTTCTGAACATCCTTTTAAATATCCAAAGATCTCCAAATCTGAAGATCTGAAGATCTTTTCAAATCTTAAATTCAATCTTCCATCTGCCACCTGCCATTTGGCACTTGCCATTTGGCACCTGCCACCTGCCATTTGCCATTTGCCACCTACCATTTGCCATTTGCCACCTACCACTTGCCACCTGGCACCTGGCACTTGGCACTTGCCTTCTGTCACTGTCTTTATACCTCTGATGCCCCATCTTCTGCTTCACATACATAAAAATCCGGATATAGACCTGTTTTTTTTCTATATTGTTCTAAAACATTCTTTTTAAAATCATAAATACAATCTTTTCGCACTATATTTATTGTGCAACCGCCAAATCCTGCGCCTGTCATACGACTGCCTGCGCAACCTTTCTGATTTATTGCAATTTCAAAAAGAGAATCTAATTCATATCCAGTAACTTCATAATTATCTCTTAAAGAAATATGAGATTTTACAAGCAGTTTACCAAGTTGTCCAAAATCATTTTTCTTTAAGGCAATAGCTGCACATTTCACCCTTTCATGTTCATAAATGACATGCTTTATTCTTTTTAAAAATTTTTCATCATGTATCAGTTTTTTATTTTTTTCAAATACAGCCGGTGTAATACTGCATAGATTATTTACCTTTATCTTTTTATTTAATATCTTAAGTGCTATTTTGCATTCTCGTGTTCTTTCATTATATTTTGACTCTGTCAATTGCCGCTTTTTATTTGAATCAATGACAACCATAACATAATTATCCATATTAAAAGGTATATATGAATAATTTAAATTTGCACAATCTAAAAGCATTGCACTGCCTTTTTTAGAAAGAGCAGATGCAAACTGGTCCATAATGCCACATGAAACACCTACAAAATTATTTTCAGCACGTTTGCAAAGCAATGCTATTTCTTTTTTATCAATAAAAAAACCTAAAAAATATGATAATCCATAAGCAAAAGATACTGTAAAAGCAGCAGACGAAGAAAGCCCTGAGCCAATCGGGATATCACTGAAAAAAAGCACATCCAGTCCGCTATTTAATTTAAAACCAAGTCTGTAAAACTCATTTAATACACCTGCCGGATAATTTGACCATGTATTTTTTCTATTAAACTTATTAAATATATTTGCTTTTAAAACAATTGTTTCTGAATTGTTTATATCTTTTATCACTATGTTTTTATCCTTCCTTTTTCTTAAACCAGTATAACAACCAGGGTTTATAGCACAGGGCAGCACATAACCACCATTATAATCAATATGCTCGCCTATTATATTTATCCTTGCAGGCGCTTTAAAAATCTTTATTTGCTCATTACCTGTTCCATGTAATAATTGAAATTCATGAAAAAATTGTTCTTTAAACTTTTTTATATCCGATTTTGCAAGATATTTTAATTTTGCACTTACCATCTCCCTGCTTGTATCTTCAGAAAGAGCCACATTAGCAGCAGCCCAGGCGCCGGATTCAGATGAAGCATAATATTTTATTTTATCTTTTGCACGAAGCGGCGTGTAAAATTCTATATGCATATGAAAATATTTTTTTGCATCTTTATATTCTGGGGAATTAACCGGGCACTGATGAACGCACATCATAAACGGGAATGAACGGTTAAAAAGTGAATCAAATGCACCTTCTATAACCTTTAAAATATCAGCAAGGTTGCTTTTTTCTTCGCTATCATGGTCAGCAAGATAAGGTCTATGTTTCTTGCTTACAATAAAAACTCCGTAAGGATAATCTGTAAAGTAAGGAATATATGCAATAAAACTTTTATTTTCATATATTATCCTTTTTTTGCTTTTTACTTCTTCTTCATTCATCTGGCATATTATGCATTTTCTATTCTTTTTATAAAAAGCAGCTGCTGAATCTAATTCTGTTTTAAGTTTCAGGGGGATAAAAGGGTATGCGTATATCTGACCATGGGGATGAAGCATTGTAACTCCTACTTCTTCTCCCTTATTTTCAAAAACAAAAATATATTTGTTTTTTTTGTTTTTAGAAAGGGTTTTACATCTTTTAATCCACAGGTCTATTATCTTTTCTATATGAGTATCTGACAACTCAAATAAATTTGCCTTATGGTCAGGTGAATATAAGATAACTTCACATTTTCCATAAGCCATCTCATTTTTATATAAAACACTCTTTATCTTTTTTATTTTTGGCGCAGCAACCATCAATGCGGGGAAATCATTGTCGTATTTTAAGACATCATAATCCCTCACATTTCCTGATGAAGGGCAAAATGGACAAAAATTTTCATCCATATGCGGTCTATTTTGCCTTGCTGTTGCAACCATTATCCATGTCCCAAGCAATGGGTTCCACCGCAATTCGTTCATCATCTCTCCTGTGGAATATTATAATGTTCATTACTAATGTTCTATAAAGATGTTCTGTAAAGATGTTCATAAAAATGTTCTTTATATAAATGTTCGAAAATAGTTCATACTTAATTCTAATATAGTTCTTAAATAGTTTTTACTATTTTTGAACTACTTAAGAATTCTTCTAGAACGTTTATGAACTATACTAAAAATTTCCTACCACATTATCAACATAAACAGGTCCTTTGAAATCGCCGCCTGAATTAAAGACAAAATAAATATGCCATATATCGCCTGCTATATTATCTGCATCAAGTTTATAATCAAGTTTATTCCATCCAGGTTTTAAACCCTGTGGTATCTGGTACCAGCTATTTGCTGAACCGGAAATAACTAAAAATATCTGTCCATATTCCAGCCCTTTCATAGATGCTTCAGGCACATAAACATCCATTGTAATTGATTTTAAATCACCGAAATTTTGAATAAACGGGCCATCATTTACTGCTATATCCTGATTCCAGCCCTTTGAACCCTTTGCTTCAATTTTTAATGAATATTTTCCTTCTTTTACAAATTTCGGGTCAGAATTTACCTTGCATGCTGATGCCCATCTTCCTTTACCTGCCCATCCTTCTGTGGTGTTTGATTCAAAATTCCACATAACTTTTTCACCGCTTGCTGATACAGTTGTTTTGTCTGAACCACCTTCATCTGAAACTTCACAAGTGCAACAACCACTTAAAAAGATAAAAGAACAAACAACAAAAAGAACCAGAAACAACCTTTTCATAAAACACCTCCGTTTATCAACCACAAACCATGTTAAATTTATGGTCATAATTTTCAATTTTCAATTTTCAATTAATAATTGCATCGCATTTCTCATATCACATTTTCCACCTGCCACCTAGCACCTGGCATTTGCCATTTGGCACTTGGCACTTGGCACCTGGCACTTGCCTCACTTCCTCTCTCCATATATTATCCCTCTACCTTCCACTGCCAAATAACATCTGCCATATACTCTTGGATCTCCTATTATACAATGAATCCAGCCAAATTGATTCCTGTCATCATTAATTCTTACCCATGTTTTTCCAATATCATCAGATCTGAAAAACCCGGTTACGCCATTTATCTTACCGTGTAAATATATTGAAGGATAATCATTGCCAGGTGCTGCCATGCCAAAGCCAATTCTATATGCTTCTTCCACGTTTTCAACTTTTACCACAGTATCACCTGCATCGTGTGTATAATATAAACCTTGCGTATCAGCAGTAACCCACAAACAATCCTCATATCCTGGAACAACTGCTGCCATACAATCATCAACTGTCCATTTTAAAACATATGGAAATTTACCACCTTTTTTACTAAAAGATTTTCCATAATTATCTGATACCCACATATACCCGGTAGTTGAATCATAAACATAAAATTTTTTTGGATTCACAGTATCTGCAACAGGTCTCGCTGCTGCAACCCCACCTTCACTTCTTTTCCATGTCTTTCCATCATCCAGTGAATAGTAAACACCATCTGCTTTTTCCGGATACCATACAATTGATTTACCATCTGCAGAAATCGCAATAGAACGTGTGCCACCGCCGCTTTTTGCTCCCTGTGGTTTTTTCTCAAAGTCAGTCCATGTTATTCCATTATCTACAGAGTAAGCACCATATGGTGGCTTATTAAACGTCTTTACCATTTTATCAGGATTTTGCCATGCGCAAGCAATTGATAAAGTCGTCCATCTGGGCGGTTTATGTCTGTCTGGCGGGGACCTGGAAAAATCCTCTTCATACCTGAAACCATCAACATCTCCGCATGCAGATAATAAATGCGCTTTACCGGAAGGTGGGCTTATTATCTGCAGAGGAACTGTTTGTTCTAAATTTTCGTCATTAAAATACCATGTCGGATTTTTTGACTGAAAATTTTTTGTAGCCCAGAGACCATAACCTGTTACAAACATTGCATGGTTTGGGTCAAATGGGTCTATTTTTACATCTGCAATCCAGTGCGGTTTGAATTCACGCGATACATAAGGAGCATAAGAATAATCCCATTTTGCGTTTTTAAGCGTAGGTCTCCATGTTTTTCCGCCATCTATTGTAATATATACATCGTCTCCTTCACCCCAGCGGTCAAGTGTAGAAACTGCCATAATATCAGGATTTTTCTGGTAAATTGAAATACCAGAAAATCCGCCTGAACCTTCAGGAACTTTTAAATCAGTCCAAATTTTTTGCGCTATATTGTATTTATATACTTTACCTAAAGTAGCGCCATTAGGACCAGAGTTGTCTGATAAAGCAATGAATAAATTACCTGCATTTATATCTGCATGCAAACCCATCAAATCCTTGGGATGGTTTGGAAGAAGATTCCATGTCCCACCTGCATCCTCAGATACATATAAACTTTTTGAAAGTTCTGCTGCAGAAACGAATATTCTTTTTGTCGGTTCTCCTTTTGCACTACTTGAACCATCAAAAAGTACAAAATTTATATTCTGCGGTTTAAAAGATGAAACATTTGTCCATGTCTTTCCCGAATCAGTTGACTTCCACAACCCATTTTTTGTTGAGCCCATAAAAAGTATGTTTGGTTTATTCGGGTCAACGGCAAGCCGTTCACCGCAACCGCGACCGTCTTCATTACCACCTACTTTAAAAGGTAGTTTAACTGCTTCCCAGTTTTCTCCTCTGTCTTTTGATATTAAAAGAACTCCTAAACCAGCCCAGTCCTGCGTATATTTCCCTGTCATCATATAAACTTTATTTGTGTCATTGACATCAAGAGCTAAACTTAAAATACCTAAATTATCTGCATCATTTCTTCCAAACATATCTGTTATTGGTATCCATTTCTTATCTTTATGGTTCCATCTATATGCACCGCCCATATCTGTCCTTAAATATACAAGATTTTTTTCCTTTGGATGAAAAATAATACCATCTATGAAACCGCCACCACCTGCTATTACAGATTGCCATGTGTATTTACCTTCCACTGTTGGATTTTGTTCTTTCACCATGTTAACTTTGCTACCAGCGCATCCTGATAAAAACAAAAAAGCAAAAAAAACCCATAATAAATTTTTAAGCATGATTTTAAACACTCCTTTTGATAAAATGATTTTTTAAAGTTTATATTAACAACCATTTATAAAAATTATTTTTTTGTTTTCCTGCTGAAATAATCCCTGTTTATTTCTTTTGCAATCTTTTTTAAAGCAGTTTCAGCTGTAACTGCGCCGCTCCATACTTTATCAAGTTCTGGAGATATATATCTTAAATTAATCTCTTCCCATTCTTTCATAAGAGGGGTAAAGACTATTCCTTTGGGTGCTGTGAGCATTATCTTTTTATTTTTGGGCGGATAATCATCTAAAAACTGTTTTGACTCTGCAAGTTTTATAATTGCAGGTTGCAGCCCGCCCTGGGATGATAAATCAATTTGTCCTTTTTCTCCTGCAAATCTTTTTAATACCTGCCAGGCTTTTTCTTTATCTTTACATTGAGTTGTTATTGCATAGCCCGAACCGCCTGAACTGTATTTTCTATAACCTTTAGGACCTTTTGGAAACATCACAATATCCCACTCAAAATCTTTAATTGACCTGAAATATCCTGCTTTCCAGTAACCGGTATAAAACATCGCGACTTTACCACTTGAGAAAACAGAAGCAGTGCCATACCATCCCTGTCCCATTACAAGCTGAGCCTGTGATGGTGCAACTTTATATTTATTGGTTAAATCCGCTCTGAATTGAACGCCTGCAATTGCTTCCGGAGAATCAAGAACACATTTTGCAGGATTTTTTACGTCATCCATAATAGAACCACCAAAAGAATAAACCCATGAATCCCATATTATCCATTCATCAAGAAAACCAAATTGCTCGGGTTTCCCTGTTTTATCATATTTTGTTAATTTTTTTGCAAATTCAAGGAAATCCTGATATGTCCAGTCATCAGTCGGGTATAAAAGACCTGCTTCATCAAACAATTTTTTATTATAATAAATCACGCATATAGGAGCTATATCCCTTGGAACTACATAAAGTTTGCCATCAATTGTAAATCTATCTACAACCTCAGGATAATAATCTTTTATGTCAAAATCTTTATCTTTATCATTTGTTATATAAGGTGAAAGGTCTACCAGCAGCCCTCTGTCAACCATTGGTTTTACATTTCCAACTTCTACAAAAACAATATCAGGTGCAACGCCTGCTGCTGCTTGAGTTAAAAATTTTTCCATATAAGCATTTCCAGCTGGAGCCCGTTCCTGTACAACATCAATTCCTTTGGTCTTTTTTATGTCTTTTATTATTTTTTCTACATTTTGCATCTCTATAATATCGCCCCAGTGAAAAACACGAATTGGCTGGTCACTTTTTGGTTTCACGCAGGAAAAGGCAAAAATCAATAATAATGCCATGATTATAATAATTATACGTTTCATTAAAACCTCCAGTAGTTAGTAATGTTCGTAATTAATGTTTTTTACTGATGTTAAGTAATAATGTTCGGTAAAAATGTAAAAACATTTTACTTTAATATCTTTAAAAACATTTTTAGCGAACATTTTCACCGAACATCCTTAGCGAACATATTTAACGAACAATTTTTTACTTGTCAATTGCTGTTTGCTTTTTGTTTTTATTTCTTTCAATCAACAATAAGTAACAAGCAATCTGCAATATTCTAATAAGTTTGCAATTCATCAACCACAAGTTCAAATGTAACGCCACAGGTTGTCTGTCCAAATGCTATATGAGTTGTTCTTTTTAAAACATCCGATATTGGCACAGGAACCTGTGGTGCCCATGATTGCGTAAAAGATGAAAATGGAATATTAAATTGTTGCCAGGATGAACTTATGTTAAATGTATACTGATAATTATTATAATCCGTAATAGCAGGAGATATAATTAAAACTTTATATGTTCCATTTCCTTTTGCATAAAAACTTATTCCGGTATTTCCACTTAAATCAGCAACCTGTCCTGCCAATAATGCATTTGACAAGCAAACACCATAATCACAGGATGCAGATGTCTGTCCTTCAATCTTTATTGCACAATCAGAACCACCGGCATATCCGGGGGTAATTGTAATCGGCGGGTCTGTAAAAGTATTGCCAGATGCACCATAAGAAAACCATGGTCCGGAAAAAACATTTACTCCGTCGCAATCAGAAAAATCATCTATCATACCTGATATTGGTACCGAAGTATTGGTTGGTGCGGGAGTAAATGTACGTGTTGGAGTTGGAGTATCAGTTGGTTCAGCCGCAGGTTGTCCTATTGACCTATCCCTGCATGCAAAAAATGTAAATATATTCACCAAAAGTATTAATACAAAAAATATTGTCATTAACCTTTTCATAAAAACCTCCGGTATATTTTAATTATGTTCAAACTGGGTTCTAACTTAGTTCTTCGTATCTTCGCATCTTCACATCTTCGCATCTTCATATTTTTAGATTTTTGTCTTTAAATCCGAAGATCTCCAAATCTGAAGATTTGAAGATTTTTTCAAATCTTAAATTCAATCTTCCATCTGGCACCTAGCACTTACCATTTGCCACCTGCCATTTGGCATTTGGCACCTGCCACCTGGCACTGTCTTTTAAAACTTCATCCCTATCCTTGCATCTATTTCCTGTGCTGAAAAATCATTGGCAGCATTCAAATTATCTTTTATCATTGTATTGGTCCAGGAAATACCAGCTAATGCCTGTTTTGTTATTTCAAGTTCAATACCTGCACCATAGCTTAAGATATTTGCATCAAATTTTGTTTTGCCTGAATATCCCCAGTTACTACCTGTATATGTATAGGGATATTCTGTGCCATTATAAATAATATCTTTAACTCCTATAGAAACAAGGAACCTGTCCAGCAACATATATTCAATGCCTGCATTAATAATGTTTGAAACAAAATTAACGTGTCCTTTATTTATACTATTATCCGTTAATTCATATTTGTAACCTGCATTTATCAAAGCACCAAATATTTTTGATGAAAAACCTGCATCAACTACATAAAAATCTCTTGGTATATACATCTGTGAACCAGGCAAATAGGAAACAATTTCCTGTGCATAAAGGAATTTAACTGAAGGTTTTATCAATTCACCAAAATAATTACTATCTAATTTTACCTTTATCCCCTGCCTGTTGGGCGATGCATCTCCATATGGCATCGCATTATTTTCATACAAAACATATGGCATAAGATTATATCCTGCTTTTTCATAATTTGTAAAAATTACCCTGTTATATCTTGTAAACGGATAAATCTTTCCTGCCAAAACGTAATAAGGAACTGGTAAAGAAACATTCCATGTATTATTTTGAGTAAGATAAGGATAATTATTGCCGCCGTCATAAATCCTTGAATGGGCAGAATATGCAGTAAATGAGTTACCATTTACAAAAAATTGTGCTTCTAATTTGGTATTAAAATATTCTGTTTCCAATGCGACTTTATATGCAGTATCACTTATATATTGATTCTGCCACCACTGAGCAGATACAGGATTAAATACAGCATATTTTGAAAAAGCAATTTCAGATTTTAATTTTGCATAATTGAATAAATTAACCTCTGCATCCACTGAAGTCACATAATTATCAAGAGCAGGTTTTGTGCGGTCTATACCTGTATCTTTTATGTCGCGAATTTCAATAAAATTTGCACCTATATTTAATAAATCTTTTAATGTTAAATCAGAACACACACGAAAAGCCCACATATACTGGTCATAATGATAAATTATTGGAGTTGTTGTATTGGTTGCAAAGTCCGGTGATATTACAAAATTGGTCTTTTCTGCTTCTTGTAATCTTGCACCTATCGCTTTTATTTCAATTTTACTTCCAAAAACCGAACCAGCATAGCTTAATTTACCACCGGTTAACGGCCAGCCATCGTCTGTTAAAAATAATTCTTTTTTTATCATATCGCGTTTGTCTTTATAAATCTTTGATTCAAATTGTTGTTCATCTTCATTTAACCATAAAGTATATGGAGTTAACTTTGCATTAAAATTACCAACTACGAATGAAAAAGGGAAATTGCCGGATATAGTGAGTTTCCTGAGCCCAAAAATATCCTGCGAGCCCCAGAGTCCACCAAAAAGGTTTTCAAGCCGGAATATAGTTTCTGCTTTTATTTCTTTTCCTGAATAAGCAGAAAATATCAAATCAATATACTGGGTTAATGGCCTGTATCTTTTTTCATTCTCATCTTCATATCTACCAGAATAAAGCAACAGATCTGTCATATATGCATAACCTTCGCCATTTATTCTCATTCCTATGATATCAAGTAACTTTATCTGGGTTTCTTTCATACTCTGTATATTAATTCTCTCCTGCGCAACCTTTAACTCAACCATTTTATCCTGAATTTCAGACAATTTATATCCATCTTCCATCATATCTGTCTGAAATGATTTCAAAAGGTTATATATCGTCTCTATTCTGCCTGCAATTTCAGGTGTTTTATCTTCCATTGCCAGAATATTTGTAATTGCATCATTTATATATGGAATTACTTCTTTTCTTGTTAACTTTTCTTTTGTCAAAGAAATTTTTATGATACCCTCATCGCATAAATCTTTTATACTTATGTATACTTCACTTTCGCTATCAAAAACATCTGTTGCAGAAAAAATATAAAAAGGAATTATTAATATCAAAAACAAAAATAAATATTTTTTTAACATTTATAAACCTCCGTTTAAAAGAAACTTTTTAATTCAAGCCACATACGCCAGCCATTAAAATTATTTTCAGGCACAACTATATCATTATGATAAAAATTCTTAACTCGCAAATATAAAAAAGACCTGCCTGTTAATTCATAATCAACGCCTATTCCATAAGCATTATCAAGGTAATCAATTGGTTTTGGTATTACATTATTAGATGCCCATCTTTCAATACCCACAAACCCTATTAAATTCATCTTTTTTATAATATTATAAATAAGACAGAATGACATAAGATTCTGGGATAAAAGTTTGGATGGGTCGTAAGAGACTAAAACATCTGCAGCGTTTGATAAAGTTATCAATTCACCATAAAATTCAAAAAAAAGTGATTGTTTCATCCTGATTAATTTGTTAAGTTCGTATCTTAATAATATAAGCAGATTATTTAAATATTTATTTGTATCTTCAGTTACTGCTGATGAAACCATATATTCTTTATTTGACGACCACAAATCAGTAGTCATTCCACCTTTACCCATTGCTATAATATTATTGGAACCACCTGACTGCATTCCAGAAGATGTGTCAATTTCATATCTGTTTTTATTATAATTAATAAAAGCGGTGTGTGCGCCTGGATCAACCCACCCATAATTGCTGTAAAAAATCTTCCACCATTCTATATTATTTAACCAGTGGCTTGAATAAAAAGTATTTCCGGTTTTTTTAATTTGCGTTGAAACTCCATAGTTTACATATAGCAAACCAGAAGGTATATTAAAAAAACCATTTAATTCAATTTTATTCATATTATTATGGTATGAAGTGGGGTCACCTACATAAGTAATTGGAATAACTTCGGCTTTTGTCAAATCACCTGGATTTATTTTTCTATAATTGGTATCTGTAACAGCAGATGCTGGCGCCACATAATTATCATCTATCATTATATATTTTAAAACAATATTTACGCCCTTACTTAAAAACAACGGTGAAATTTCCAGATAAAAAGCATTGCCTTCCTGGTGAAAATCAGGTAGTAATCCAACATCACTTGCAACATTTACTCTGCCACCATAAATGCTTCTCTCATATTCTGTATTTATTTTAAATAAATTTGGAAGAGTTGTTTTTATATCACCGCCAAAAATCGTAATTGTTTTTAATAAACTGCGCGGATTAAACTGAGGATTTGCAAAAACCAAAAGTTCATTTTTTTCATTGGAATTATTGTAAAAATTCAAAGACCATTCTGCATTTTTCAAAAATGCAAAACTTTTATACTGGGTATATCTTGCTGCAATTTCATATTGAAAATCGCTTTCATAAGTTGCTTTTCCTGCCATGAGTTTTAATTTATCTCTGCCAATTGTATTATTTTTTATTATTTCTATTCCATTGAAAGCGTGTTTTGACCAGCGCTGGTCACGCTGTGTAAAATAATTTCTGAACACTCTTTCAAAGTAAGCAAGTGGCGTCTCTTCACCTGCATATATATCACGTTCAAAAATACCTACGCGTTCAGATACGCTTTGTGAAGCTATAAAACTGGTAACGTCTTCCCAGAAAAAACCAGTTGTAATCTGCCAATTGTCTATATAAAAATTAAGAGTATAAATATCTAACTTTATCGGTTTTCCTTCCCCATAAAACATCTGTAAATTAGTTCCATAAGCAGGATCAAATTGTGGCATTTCAATATAAAAAGTTGCGGAAAACCTTGCCTTATTATTTATATTTGTTTCTGTAATTAAATTCAAACTTGTTCCACTTAATGCTGATAAATGCTTATTTGTTATTCCAAATGACTCTAACTCCTGCCATCTTCCTGATATATAACCCGTAACCTTAAAAGCAGATGCATCATTAAAAGTTGTCTTCTTATATTCTTCTTCTATTTCATTTAACTGCTGCCTTATATCATCGGTTGTAATCTTTTCTCCAAAACTTTGAAGAGACGCCTCATTTTCCTTTATCTTTTTTATTTCTTCACTATATAATTTTTCATATTTACTTATAATTTTATCATATTGTGAGTTTAAAGTATTACTTCTGGCTTCTATTATATATGAAGCTGCTTCATATTTTGTAATTGCGTTATTTTCAAAGTATTCTTCTGTAGTTGATGTAATAACACCTTCTTCTGCAAGAATCTTCAAATCATAATAAATATTATCTTTTTGCGGGATAATCAATTGAGTATCAGCGGA
>FWPV01010290.1_pt1 | contig 15391 bp, 16 predicted proteins | sample 2228371 | NCBI WGS metagenome assembly FWPV01 (sample SAMEA103939776, study PRJEB20133) | metagenome | reverse complement strand
CCCTCTACAGCTTATCACTCCTCACCCAAAGGCAAGGGCACATTCCACAATGCATAATGTTCCCTGGCTAAAAGAACTTACCCCCCATCAGCTGTGGATAAATACTGCCGACGCTAAAGCCAGGGGCATCGAGAATGGTGATGAAGTCATGGTTTTCAACGATAGAGGGAAGGTGGTCATCCCGGCCTGGGTAACCGAAAGGATAATGCCCGGGGTGGTCTGCATATATGAGGGCGGTTGGTACAACCCTGATAGTAAAGGAATAGACCGCGGTGGCTGTGCCAACGTATTGACCAAAGACGAGTATTCAGCGGGCGGAGCCAGCGCCTTGAATACCGCGCTGGTCCAGGTAATAAAGGAGGCATAAACGACAATGCAGATTGGCTTTTATTTTGACCAAACACGATGTACAGGATGTGGTGCCTGTATAATAGCCTGCGAAGACTGGCACGATATAGCTGCCGGCTCAGCGAAATGGATAAGGGTGGTTTACTTTGAAAGAGGTAACTGCCCGGAAGTCTTTGTCAGCTACCTTGTGGTACCCTGCTATCACTGTGCTAGACCTCTTTGCCTGCCAGCATGCCCGGTTAAGGCAATCTCGAAAAGGAAAGAGGACGGGATAGTTGTTGTGGATAAAGAAGATTGCCTTGGCAATGTGAGATGCAAAGCTGCTTGCCTAAGAGCCTGCCCTTATGACGTTCCCCAATTCGGCTCAGAGCCAGATGCAAAAATGCAAAAATGTGACCTGTGTCTGGAAAGATGGGTGGAAAACAGAAAACCGATATGTGTCGATGCTTGCCCTACGAGGGCACTAGACGCTGGTGCATTAAGTGAACTGGAGTCCAAGTATGGGAAAATCAGGAAAGCTGACGGCTTTACTTATTCCAGGAAGACAAAACCGTCAGTGATCTTTAAACCCAAGCGCCCAATATTAACCATCGGAGCAACATGACTTCAAGCAGGATAGATTACACGTTCATACTGCTAAGACTGACATCAAAAGGCTAGTTAGGTATGAATCCACGGCTGGTTATCTGGACTATTATAGGTGCAATACTGGCTTATATCATGCTTTCACACTACTTATGTAGCTGTAGATAAAAGCAGAGGAGAAAAGTCAACCATCAACGACCGAAAAGACGAGCCTTTTATGAACACATCAGGGCAGGGACACTCCGCCATTGTTCCAGCGGAAATCAAGGGATGGAACTGGGGCGCTTTCTTTCTCACTTGGATATGGGGTTTAGGGAATCGGGTATGGTTGGCGCTTCTTGCTTTAATGCCGATCCCACTTGCTGGGCTGGCTATGATGTTCATCCTCGGACTTAAAGGCAATGAATGGGCATGGCAATGTAAAAGGTGGGATAGCATAGAACAGTTCCGTAGAAGACAGCGCGTCTGGATGTACTGGGGGATTGCTGCCTTCGTCGCCCCATTCATATTTATTATTGGACTGCTGCTAATCATTCTTGGATTGCTCGGCTATTATGGCTACATCCAGTGGTAGCGAAGTAGTTGAAAATATGTAAGGCGCTGGCTTAAAAAATGACAAATGACCGGGGCGTCAACTCAGAAAAAAGCCTACTGCCAGCATCAAGTCAACACAGGGTACGGAGCTTTATCCGTCTTCAATTGCATCCAATGTCAACACGGCAAATACGCAGTTTCTTATATTCCCCTCGATGTACTCTCTTTAACATCATATCTCCTGAGCTTTTTTCATTCTCTAAGCTTTACTGGCAGCTACCTCTAGTGGAGCTAGAGCCAAGACCTCCCTAAGCACCTCATCAATGCTTTTGACAAAAACAAAGTCCAGCTCATTCCTCACATGCTGGGGCACCTCCTCGAGATCCTTCTCATTGTCAACAGGCAGGATAACCTTCTTCACACCAGCGCGGTGCGCCGCCAGCACTTTCTCCTTGATGCCACCTACAGGTAATATCTTTCCACGCAAGGTAATTTCACCAGTCATGCCTATTTCCTTAGGCAGCGGTCGCTTGGTGAGTGCTGATATAAGTGCTACCGCCATGGTAACTCCCGCTGATGGTCCGTCTTTAGGTATAGCGCCCGCTGGAACATGAATGTGTATATCACTCCTGCCATAGAATTTCTCATCAATGCCAAGGGCAGCAGCTCTGGAACGTGCATAGGTCAGTGCTGCCCGTGCAGATTCCTGCATCACCTCGCCAAGCTGCCCGGTCAAGATAAGGTTACCCTTCCCCGGCACCAACGTAGCTTCCACAAAAAGGATATCGCCACCTGCCTGAGTCCATGCAAGACCAGTAGCAACTCCCACCTCTTTAGCCTCTTCAGCCAGCTCGTATCTAAACTTTTGCGGTCCAAGAAACTCCTTCAGCATCGCAGGCGTGACTTTAACAGCCTCATGAATCCCCTGAGCTACCCGTCTAGCCACCTTGCGACAGATAGTGCCAATCTCCCGTTCCAGATTCCTCAGTCCGGCTTCTCTGGTATAGTTTCTCACTATAGACAAAATGGTATCATCAGGGATATCGAGCACGTCAGCACGTAGTCCATGCTCTTTAAGTTGCCTTGGAATTAGAAACTCCCTTGCGATGTGGAGCTTCTCAATCTCAGTGTATCCAGGCAGTTCCAGCACTTCCATTCTATCCCGAAGCGCCGGTGGGATGGGGTCGGTAAGGTTAGCGGTTGTAATGAACATCACCTTAGACAAATCGAAAGGAACCTCAAGGTAATGGTCACTGAAGGCATAGTTCTGCTCTGGATCCAAGACCTCAAGCAATGCTGCCGAAGGATCACCCCGGAAATCCGCACCTATCTTATCGATCTCATCAAGCATGAAAACCGGGTTATTGGAACCAGCACGACGCATACCTTGAATTATCCTTCCCGGTAGTGCACCCACATAGGTGCGCCGGTGACCACGAATCTCAGCCTCGTCCCTGATGCCACCAAGAGAGATGCGGACAAACTGCCTGCCCAGAGCACGGGCAATCGAGCGACCTATCGATGTCTTGCCTGTACCCGGTGGTCCGACAAAACAGAGGATAGGACCCTTCATATCTTCCTTCAGCTTGCGCACGGCAAGGTAATCAAGGATCCTCTCTTTAACCTTCTCCAGGTTATAGTGGTCTTCATCAAGGATCTGCTTAGCGCGTTCAACGTCCAGGTTGTCCACTGTGCTCTTTGTCCAGGGTAGTGACACAAGCCAGTCAAGATAGGTACGAGCTGTGGTGTATTCAGCTGCCTGAGGAGGCATCTTGGAAAGGCGGTCGAGTTCCCGTTCAGCCTCCTTCTTTGCCTCTTCAGGCAGCTCAGCTTCCTCTATTCGCCTCTTCAGCTCATTGATTTCCATAGTACGCTCATCAAATTCACCAAGTTCCTTCTGAATAGCTTTTAGCTGCTCTCTGAGATAGAACTCTCGCTGGGCTTTGTCCATCACAGATTGGACTTGCGACTGTATCTTCCCCCGCAGTTCTAAGATTTCCATTTCCCGATTGACAAATGTTGATAACTTCTCCAGGCGTTTCTTGACATCTTCTATTTCCAGTATCTCCTGTTGTTCTTGGAGGCTAAGATTAATATGCGCCGCTACAAAGTCAGCCAGGTTGCCAGGCTCGGGCAGGTTCATGGCAACAATAGCCAACTCATTGGGGAGATTTGGAGCCGACCCCACAATCTTCTGAAAGGAAGCCAGAATGTTTTGGCGCACAGCTTCGAGCTCAGGTGTTTTCTCTACCCGTTCCACAATACGCCCAACTCTAGCTTTTAGATAAGGCTCAGTTTGCACAAAATCAATCACTCCTATCCGGCAAATGCCCTGCACAAAAACCCGCACTGAACCGTCAGGCATCTTGAACATCCTCAATATACTGGCAGCTGTCCCCACTTTGTATAGATTTGCCGGTGGTGGCTGCTCTACTCCGGGCTGCTGCAAAAACAACCCAACTATCTTATCACCGGTAGCCGCTTCGTCTATCAACCTGATCGTCTTCTCATCAATTATAGCCATGGGAGCAACCATAGACGGGTAAATGACATCATTGCTGGGAATTATCGGCATTATCTCTGGAATCGATATTTCGCCAATCTTTTGCTCCATCTGTTGTCCTACTTTCATAATAGCCCCCATACTGTAACCATCAACTTATTTGACCTTTATCCCCACCTTTATTGTCCGCTCCTTCCGGACCTTGGGAAGAATAACTGTAACCAGCCCATCTTCATAAGAAGCTCTGGCATTTTCGGCATCCACAGGTTCGGGTAAGGTAATGCTCCTGGCAAAGGGTCCACTAGCGATCTCCATCTGGTGATAGACTCCCGTTCTGCTACCAGATAAAATCTTCTTACGCTCACCTTGGATAACAAAGATATTGCGGTCAACCGTTATCTGAAGTTCGTGCTCCCTGACTCCAGCCAGTTCAACTATCACCAAAAGCTCATCGTCAGTCTCGTACAGGTCAATAGCCGGTTCCCACACGGTGGGTGAGAACCTGACCATAGGCGGCTTAGCCCCAGCAAAGTGCTCTATTAATCTGCCCATCTCGCGCTGCATCATGTTGACATCATTTATCCAATCCTGACGGAATTGAACCATCACAAATCCTCCTTCTCCATACCTTAGCGAACCTGGCACATTATACGTCTCGCCTAAGATAAATGTTAACTAGCCTGGCGTCAGATGCCCCTACTTTTATACACCTAAACTGCATATTAGTACCAGCACCTTTCGTGTCTGTAGCTAAACACGAACCTTAGCGCTATATAACTATTACTTTCAAGAAGTCGGCTCTATGTAGGCTGAGGGAGCGCTTCGAGAATTATTTCTTAGTACCTTCGACCGTTTGCTTGGCTTTTACCTTAATCTGTTTTGGCTTCGCCTCCTCCACCTTAGGCAAAGTTATGGTGACAACGCCGTTCTCAAAATTGGCCTCAGCCTTTTCAGCCTTGACCGGAACCGGAATGGTCAGAGAGCGGCTGAAAGCACCATACCGGAGCTCACGGCGGAAGTAGTCGGCTTTTTTCTCCTCCTCTTCCTCCTTATGTTCACCCTTGATAGTTAGAACATCGCCGGTAATGGCGATGTCTACTTCCTCCGGTTTCAGACCAGGTAGGGAAGCCTTGACCACAACATCTTTTTCAGTCTGGTACATGTCTACAGCTGGTGTCTCACCAGCCAGCTCCGACCACAGTCGGGACGGACGGACAAAGCTGTCCTCGAACAGCCTGTCCATGGCATCTCTTAGGCTCATTATCTCTCTGAATGGTTCCCATCGCATTAGGGTCATAGTACCACCTCCTCAAATTTTATTTTTATTTGTAAGCTCCCTCAGCCTACACAGAGCCGACGCCGTTCTTTCTATCTCTTCTTGCCACATAACGCCATGTTACCGCCTCCTTTCTCCAAATAGGACTTCCACACCTCCAGCAAATGATATTGATTTTGCCGTTAATAGGCTGCTCTTGGCATCTGACCAGCCTTTGGCAACTGGGACAGTAGATTTTCTTTACACACAGCTTCATAAGCTAACACCATCCCTCCTCAAGCTATATCTGACCTATAGCCGCTGGTATTTTCTTACCACTGAAGGTTATCCGACCATCTTCAGCATCTACAACTATAGTATCTCCTTCCTTGAACTCACCCTCAAGCACTTTAACTGCCAGAGGGTCAAGGACAAGCCACTGAATAGTGCGCTTTAACGGACGGGCTCCATAAGCCGGGTCGTAGCCTTCCCTTAACAGCAGCTCTTTAGCTGCTTCGGCGAGTTCGAGATTGAGATGTCTATCAGCCAGCCTTTTCCTGAGCTGAGCAAACTGTAAATCCACAATCTGCTTCATGTGATCCTTCGACAGCTGGTGGAAGATTATCACTTCATCCACCCGGTTGAGAAACTCAGGACGAAACTGTGCCTTCAGGGCTTCCGTAACCCTTCGCCTTATCTCCTCTTCCTGCCCAGGTCCCAGTTCAGCAATCCACTGGCTACCCAGATTGCTGGTCATGATGAGCACGGTGTTCTTAAAATCCACCGTCCTGCCATGTCCATCAGTGAGACGCCCATCGTCCAGTATCTGAAGGAGGGTGTTAAAGACGTCAGGATGAGCCTTCTCAATTTCGTCCAACAAAATAACAGTATATGGTTTGCGCCGTACAGCCTCAGTCAACTGACCGCCCTCATCATAGCCAATATATCCCGGCGGGGCACCGATGAGGCGAGACACAGTGTGCTTTTCCATGTACTCCGACATATCCAAGCGCACCATAGACCGCTCATCATCGAATAGAAATTCAGCTAACGCCCGCGCCAGCTCTGTTTTGCCCACGCCAGTAGGGCCCAGGAAAATAAAACTGCCCAGAGGACGGTTCGGATCCTGCAGACCAGCTCGGGCACGGCGGATGGCACTAGCCACCGCTCTTATGGCAGCATCTTGTCCAACGACACGAAGGTGCAGCCGCTCCTCCATGTGCAACAGTTTCTGGGTCTCACCCTCCATGAGGCGGCTCACCGGCACCCCAGTCCAGCGGCTGACCACCTGGGCGATATCCTCTTCATCCACCTCCTCCTTTAGCAATTGCTGGCTCTTCTTGGCGCTAAGCTGTTCTTCTCCATGTCTTATCTGCTTCTCCAGGTCAACGAGGGTGCCATACTTGAGCTGAGCCGCTTTCTCCAGATTGCCCAGACGCTCCGCTTCTTCTATCTCATGCAGGGTCTGCTCTCTCCTTTCCTTTAACTGCTGGAGCTTCTGAATAGCATCCTTTTCCTGCTGCCACTGTGCCTTAAGACGGCTGCTCTGCTCTTTGAGATTAGATAACTCCTTCTCCATGCTGGCGAGGCGCTCTCTTGAAGCAGTATCTTTTTCCTTTTTCAGGGCTTCGCGCTCGATCTCAAGTTGCATTATACGCCGTTGAACCTCATCCAATTCCGCGGGTACACTATCAATCTCGGTGCGCAGCTTGGCAGCAGCCTCATCAACGAGGTCTATTGCCTTGTCTGGCAAGAAGCGGTCGCTAATATAGCGGTGAGATAGCACAGCCGCCGCAATAAGCGCCGCGTCCTTGATGCGCACGCCATGGTGTACTTCGTAGCGCTCCTTTAAGCCACGAAGTATTGAGATGGTATCCTCAACTGAGGGCTCAGAGATAAGCACCGGCTGAAAGCGCCTCTCCAGCGCTGCATCCTTTTCGATGTGCTTGCGGTACTCATTCAATGTTGTGGCTCCGATGCAATGTAGCTCACCCCGGGCAAGCATCGGCTTAAGCATGTTAGAGGCGTCCATGGCACCTTCAGCAGCACCAGCACCTACCACAGTATGAAGCTCATCGATAAAGAGTATTATTTCACCTTGAGACTGCTGTATTTCTTTGAGCACTGCCTTAAGTCGCTCCTCGAATTCGCCACGGTACTTGCTGCCGGCAACAAGTGCTCCCATATCCAGGGCTACAATGCGCTTGTGCTTCAGTCCTTCAGGTACGTCGCCACGGACGATACGTTGAGCCAACCCTTCAGCAATAGCTGTCTTACCAACTCCTGGCTCACCAATGAGCACCGGGTTATTCTTGGTTCGCCGAGAAAGGATCTGGATCACCCGCCTTATCTCCTCATCGCGGCCAATAACGGGGTCAAGCTTGCCGCGGCGGGCTATTTCTGTCAGGTCTCGCCCATATTTCTCCAGTGCTTGATATTTGCCTTCTGGATTCGGATCAGTAATGCGCTGACCGCCACGGATGGATGCCAGCACTTGATAGATACGGTCTTTGCTCACACCAAGTTCTCTCAATATTCGTCCAGCAGCGCCGTTATCCTTATCAACAATGGCTATAAGCAGATGTTCAGTGCTTATATACTCGTCCTTAAAGTTAGATGCTTCCTTTTCGGCAGTATCTAGCACTTGCCTCAGGCGTGGCGAGAGATAAATCTGCGTCGGTGCATAGGCTCTAGCCATCTTCTGCAACTCGGCCTCCAGCTGACGCTTTACCTGGCTTGCCTCTATGTTGAGCTTGCTCAGTATCTGAGGCACAACGCCACCATCTTGGTCAACCAGAGCCAGCAGTAGATGTTCGGTTTCAAGCTGTGTATGGTTTTTGCCTTCCGCCAGCTCCTGAGCGGCAAGAATGGCATCTTGTCCTTTCTCGGTAAAGCGATTTATATCCAAAGCTATCCCTCCTTATTTATACCTCTCTGAATTCGCCATCAATAATGGTATCATCGGGTTTGCTGCCCGTCTGTCCACTGCCGGAAGGCTCACTTTCAGTCCGACCATAAACAGCTACACCGATCTTCTGGAGCGATGCTTGTAGCTCGTCCATCGCTCGCTTTATCTGATTGGTGTCGCTACCCTTAAGTACCGAGCGAACCTGCGCTATCTTGCCTTCAACCTCAGAACGGACGTCAGGCGGCACCTTGCCATTAAGATTTCGCAGCGTCTTCTCGGCATTGTAGACAAGGTTATCAGCCATGTTTCTCACCTCTATCTCCTCGCGCTTTCGCCGGTCCTCCTCAGCATGCACCTCAGCCTCACGGCGCATCCGCTCCACCTCCTCCTTAGAAAGCCCGCTTGAGGCGGTAATGGTTATCTTCTGCTCCTTGCCCGTACCTTTGTCCCGCGCTGAGACATTCAGGATGCCGTTGGCATCGATATCAAAGGTAACCTCAATTTGGGGCACCCCACGCGGAGCAGGAAGAATACCATCGAGAATAAACCTACCCAGCGTGCGGTTATCCGCCGCCAAAGGCCTTTCGCCCTGTAGTACGTGTATTTCAACACTAGGTTGATTATCCGCCGCCGTGGTAAATATCTGGCTTTTGGATGTCGGGATAGTGGTGTTCCGTGGGATGAGTGGTGTCATCACACCACCCAGTGTCTCAATGCCTAGAGTAAGCGGCGTGACATCGAGGAGCAACACATCCTTGACTTCTCCCTTGAGCACCCCAGCCTGAATCGCCGCGCCGATAGCGACCACCTCATCCGGATTGACCCCTTTATGAGGCTCTTTGCCGAAAAACTCCCTCACCTTCTGCTGCACAAGTGGCATTCGAGTCTGTCCACCCACAAGAATGACTTCGCTGATTTGAGAGACCGTCTTACCAGCATCAGCCAAAGCCTGTCTGCAAGGCTCGAGAGTCCTCTCCACCAGATCCATCACTAGCTGCTCCAGCTTGGAGCGAGTGAGCTTTAGAGCAAGATGCTTGGGACCACTGGCATCAGCCGTAATGAAGGGCAGATTTATCTCAGTTTGCTGGACAGTGGAAAGCTCGATCTTGGCTTTCTCCGCAGCTTCTTTGATGCGTTGCAGTGCCATCCTGTCCTTCCTCAGGTCTATGCCATGTTCTTTCTTAAACTCATCGCACACCCAGTCCATAATCCTCTGGTCAAAGTCATCGCCGCCAAGATGGGTATCCCCAGCGGTCGACTTGACCTGGAACGTCCCCTCACCAATCTCCAGTATAGAGATATCGAAAGTACCACCGCCAAGGTCATATACGGCGATGGTCTCCTCACTTTTCTTATCCATGCCGTATGCCAGGGCTGCAGCGGTGGGCTCATTGATTATCCTGAGCACGTTAAGCCCGGCAATGGTGCCGGCATCTTTGGTTGCCTGGCGCTGGGCATCATTAAAGTAGGCAGGGACCGTGATCACGGCATCGGTGACCTTCTCGCCGAGGTAAGCCTCGGCATCCGCCTTTAACTTCTGCAAAATCATGGCTGATATTTCCTCCGGTCGGTACTCCCTGCCCCCCATCACCACCCGTACTTCATTGTTCGGACCTCTGACCACCTTATAGGTCTTGCGCCGGGCGTCTTCCTCCACCGGCAACTCACGCCCAGCAGGCTCTCCCCATTTGCGCCCCATGAAGCGCTTAATGCTGTAAATAGTATTTTCGGGGTTTATTACTGCCTGGCGCCGGGCTATCTGCCCCACCAACCGCTCCCCATTCTTGTTTACCGCAACCACCGAGGGGACAATATTACCCCCTTCAGAAGACGGTATTACCTTCGGCTCACCACCTTCCATCACCGCCACTTCACTGAATGTCGTTCCCAAATCAATTCCAACTGCTTTTCCCATTGTTTTCACCTCCTTGACATATAATTAACTTCATATGCTTTCGCGTTGTTAGCATCAGTCAATTTCCATGACCCACATCAACGGTACAATTCGCCAGACTAGAAGCTACCAAGCATGCTCAGCATCTCATCCAGCAAATCGGTCAAATACTCCTCAACGTCCTCGCTTAACCCGACTGAGGCGATCTCCTGCCTCATCTGCAACAGCCTGTCCCGCAGCTTGAGCACCAGCTGCACACCAGCCAGGTTAAGCCCCATATCATCGACCAAATGCTTTATCATCCTGAGACGGGCAATATCCTCATCAGAGTACAGGCGCACCGTGTAATGACGTGATGGCGCCAGGAAACCAGCGCGTTCATACTTGCGCAGAGTTTGTGGATGCATGCCCGTCAGCATTGCCGCTACCTGCATCACGTAAACTCCGATCCTGCTGTCACTTGCCATACACTATCTCCTCGCTGCTCATATTATAGCATTTTATATGGTTCATGTCAAGACCCATCACACAATCTGTGCGCTATAGTGACATAAAATTTTAGGAGGACTGCTAAGAGGTCGCTTTATACTCTTGACATTTTGTAACAGAGTTGCTAAAATTTAATGTAAATAATTTACACTATGTTGCATAGAGTTGCTAAATAGGACAGGAGGAAAACGACATGTCAGCACTACCCACCGGAAAAGAAGGACAGGGCGACATTGCAGTGAGGGAGCTGGGCAAATACACCATGGGAGTAGCAGTGAGGCTGACTGGAGTTGAGGCACATCGTCTCAGGCGTTATGAACAGGCTGGGCTACTGAAACCATCAAGGACTAGCGCCAGGCAGCGTCTGTATTCTGATTCCGAAATTGAGCTAATCAAAGAGATAGCCCGGCTTGAAGATCAGGGTATCAACTTAGAGGGTATCAAGGCAATTCTGGCTATGAGGAAGGGCGAGAAAATATAAAATGCTGATGGCTTCAGCCAGATAAAATGGTGTAAGTGTGCCCATTTACCAGAAACCGGCGGTATTGGTGCAGTCATTCGGTTAACACTATCGGTCAGATTAAAGTCGAGGCAAGCATCGCATGATCAAAGGCGGAAAGTAAAACGACAGGTTCTACCCACTCAGGACGGTTAGCAGTAAATTGTTGTATAACAGCCGATCCCAGGGAAAGACCGATCAGGCTAGACCGGGTATTCCCATCTTGCGCGTAAACTCAAAATATCCTCAGAGAACATCCAGATGATGCTATAAGCCACATCAGGCTTGCTAGAGCACCCATGCCCTCCTGGGCAAATTGCTATACGACGGCTTGTACGGCAACAATTTTGCAAAGGGAATACCGCGCATAGCAAGGCAATTCAATTAGCTACGAAGCGACAAAAAGGGGAGGTCTAGACCATTGACAACAAAAACGTTAATAGCATCACCTGTGGTGGAGATAAGTGTACGGTATTAAGGACTTTTCAACTGGCTTTTAGCGTAGCCACATAATCTTGGCTGCCACCATCGAATATGACTATAACAAACGGGAACTGAGGCTTCAAGCAACCGGATATCAGACCTTTAGGTCGAGAGCGAAAATAATCGCCCTGTTGACAGCAGTCATCTTCTGAGGAGAGAGGGTGGTAATCCGCTCAGTCAGCCTGGCTTTGGGAATGGTAAGTATCTCGTCCAGGTTGACAACACACTGTTGAGACAGTCCGTCTTCCGGACCAAGTGGCACTTCTACTGGGATGACACGAATGGTACGAGTGACCATGGCAACGGTGACCGAGGTTCTCACTCTGTAGGCAGCATCCCTCGACAATAAGACAACTGGACGTCTGCCGACGGGTGGTGGTAATTCAGCCCACCAAACCTCTCCACGGCGCACTACCATGACTCCTTGGGCAAAATCTCACCTGCTACAGCTACCTGGGCTTCTCCTAACTTTGGTTCCTCGGGTAGCTTCTCGTACCCTTGCTGATATAAACGGTCTAACTCCTCAGATTCAACTTGCTCAAGGTAGTGCTGGCAGGCCTGGCGAATCAACTCTGACCTTGCTTTACGCTGCTTTCTGGATAGTTGATCCAGAGCGGTAAGCAACTCCTCGTCAACTGGAACCTGTATTACCTTCTTGCCCATTAAGTTCCTCCACTTATGATTCCACAATCATTATACACATAAGTTTGTGTAGGGTCAACTTTTATCGAAGCTCAGGTTTGTTCGCCGTCAGCAAAAATGGAGTTCTTGTCAAAAGTTGTGGAAATTCCTTCCAGCATCTTAATTATTAGCTCCTTGCCCCAACCGACCAAAATGTTACAGTATCCTTGACCTGCTCGCCCAGGATATCTACTCATTACCTTCAAGGCTTTTCTCGATTTTGCTCTTGACTAGTTCTTCAACACAGAATTTCATCTTTCAGCACCCGCCGAGAACTGTTTAGGGCTGAATCAATGGTACCACGTAATATATACCAACACCTATAAAGACAAGGGAAACTATTATACGTATGATTCGCTCGACGCGGCTGACTGCACTAAGCCATGAGGTAACGCCGGCTATGCCAAGTGATAATAGCGAGCCAAATATCAAAACCGGCAGGCCCGTCCCAACGGCATATACAGCAGGTAGTGCCACGCCACCGGTAGACTTAAGGGCTACCGGTATCAATGCGCCGAAAAACAGCACCGCACTATAAGGACAGAAAGCCAGGGCGAAAATAACACCCAAGAGAAATCCGCCGACCATCCCCCAGTCAGCAACTTTGCCTCCAAGTGATGCTAACTTTCCACCACCCGTGCCAAAAGAAATCCGGTCAATGAATAGCATAAGCAGTCCCACTACAATTAAAATCGGCCCCAGGACTTGCTCACCGACATCTTGTAGAAACGAGGCGACAAAAGGCATTTCCAGCCCGATGACAATGATGAGGGTGCCAAGAGCAGAATAGGAAACCATCCGCCCCAACGTATAGAGCGAGCCGGTAATTACAGCGTACTTCCGGTCTGTAACTTTGCGGCTGATGTAGGCTGCAGCAGCTATGTTTGTGGCAAGGGGACAGGGACTGATGGCGGTTATTAGCCCCAGGAGTAGCGCTGAAAACACCGGAATGTTGAAGTTTCCTAGTATGCTACCTAAATCCATTACTCCACACCCCTGAGGCTTTGCTCGATGACGTCCTTTACTTTTTGGTCAAATCCTTGTTTATCATTTGGGCAGTGCCAGGACCAAATCTCCTGTATGTCTCTAATATGGTCGGTGCCACCACTTACGTTATTGATGAACAGGTGTGAGCCGATAGCACCATATTTTCTGACGATAGCAGCATTCTGTTTATCTCCAATGTCACATACTTGAAAGGTCAACTTGCCGCTATTCAACTCATTCTGGAAGTACGTCTTCATCACATAGCGGATGCGCTCTTCAAAACAGAGGCAGGTGACGCAGCGACGGGGGCGGTGAAAGTAGACAACGTCTACCCTATCAGTCAGACCAGAAGGTTGATTTGGCTGAGTTATTGTTTGAGGTGGTTTTGAAGGCTCATTCTGTGATGTGGTGATTGGTCCAGATGGGACTGAAGACCCTTGTGGCGGAGTTGTGGAAGCAGGGCTCCCGCAAGCAAGTAACAAGCCAATAGCCAAAATAAGAAGCAAGGGTAAACACGCCTTAGCTTTGTGCGGTATATACATGCTGTCTCATGACCTCCTAGTATCCTAAATTTGCTTGTGATTTCATGGGTGTTGCCAGGCATTTACGCTAGGAAATTTCACACAGATTCACCTTCCTCAATCGCCCTTTTTCCGCTCTTCTTTAGCCAGAGCATTTACTATCAGTTGTGTGACCTCCGCTTTGGAAGGCACCTTACCGCTGCTGACCACCTGCTCATTAATTACCAGGCCTGGGGTCATCAGGATATTGTAAGATATAAACCTCTTCATGTCTTTGACCTCTTCCACATCAGCATCAATGCCGAGTTCCTTTACCACCTCTCTAACGGTCTTTTCCACCTGATGGCACTTGGCACATCCTGGTCCCAGGATTTTTATGTTCATCTTTCACCTCGCGCTTCAAAGATAGCTTGCATGGCAAGCCTCTTTAGACTTTTTATTTACTAAGATCCTACATTCATTTCAAAATGAACCCAGCTATCAGTCCTACCAGTGTGCCTAGAGCTATAATTGTCGGTATATACACCAAAGCCTTTTTCGTTCCGAACACCCTGGCAATGGCTAGCCAGCTAGGCAGGCTGATTCCTGGTCCGGTGAGCAACAGCGCCAATGCTGGCCCCTTACCCATGCCCAGGTTCATCAAGGTATCCACGAAAGGCGCTTCAGTCATAGTAGCGAAGTAGGTAATAGCTCCGAGCATGGTAGCTAGAAATGATTGGCGCAAACCAGAGCCACCGAGCCATGTCTCAACCCATTCCTGGGGCAAAAGAGCACCGATAATCCCAGCTACGAAAACTCCGACCAGTAGCAGGGGGAAGATGGTGCGCACAAACCACCATGTCTCCTTGAGCCAGTCTTTAAGCTTGCCCCTATCGATGTCTTTCCAGACATAGGCCACTACCGCTACCAGCCCCATTGCCCAGACAATGACCTTTTGCCAATATGGCCCTTTTGACACTAGGTAGTTGGGTGCCAGTAACCAGGCTACTAATAGCAGGAGCAGGACTATTGCCTGCCTGGTCATCAACTGCCCGCCGTTGATTTGAATGGTGGAGACTCGATTTTTCTCCTCACTATAAAAGGCATAGGTCATGACAAAACCGACGGCAAAAGACGTAATTAAGGCAGTTATCAGCCTGGCTATAACCATCTGTGGCCCCAGAATTGACCCGGTGTAGACCAAAGCCAGTATATTTGCCGCCGGGGCAACCCAGAGCAATATGAAGGCGGCACCGATACCGGCACCTCCGTAGTAGATGCCGCTGGATACAGGGATGACGGTGCAGGAACAGACTGACACAAAGAAACTACCTCCCGCAGCAATGCCAAAGGATGACAGCTTTCGGGCTGCGGCACCAAGGTAGCCGATAATAGTCTCTCGTGAGACGAAGGTAACTATTCCACCGGCTAAAAGAAAAGCCGGGATAAGACATGTAAGCACATGCAGCGCGATATAGTCTGCGAGGGCATTAAGCCCGCCCATTAAAACATCAACAATCACAATACCACTCCTTGAATCAGCGGGAAAACAATCTCCATTTGTCCTTATAGCTCATATTGCTAAATGCGCATATACGCATCTAAGCGAGGCAAAAAAATTACGCTGGTTCTTCAGCCACACAACCAGGCCCTATCCTTCTGGCTTTCCTCAACCGCTGTCTGTCCAGCGAGGCTATCTCATTACCTTCCAGTGCCTTGGTTGTA
>FWPV01010289.1_pt1 | contig 15395 bp, 8 predicted proteins | sample 2228371 | NCBI WGS metagenome assembly FWPV01 (sample SAMEA103939776, study PRJEB20133) | metagenome | reverse complement strand
GAGCCGCGGCGTCTTGCCGCTCGGGGTGTTCACGATCAGGTGCACTGCACGGTTCTTCATCCAGTCCACCACGTTGGGCCGGCCCTCGCTGACCTTGAGGATGTGCTGTGCTGGGATGCCGGCCTCGCGGAGGGCCGTGCAGGTGCCGCCGGTGGCAAGGAGCCGGAAGCCCATCTGGTGGAAGCGGCGGGCAATGGGCGCGATGGCCGCCTTGTCGCTGTTCCGCACGCTCAGGAACACGGTGCCCTGAAGCGGCAGCTCGGTGCCTGCCGCGCTCTGGGCCTTGGCGAAGGCCACGCCGAAGCTCTCCGCGATGCCCATCACCTCGCCCGTGGACTTCATCTCCGGGCCGAGCACCGCGTCCACGCCAGCGAAACGGTTGAAGGGGTAGACGGGCGCCTTCACCGACACGCCGTAGTGTGGCGGCTCACCCCGCACGCCCAACTCGGCGAGGCTCTTGCCCAACATCACCTTCGTGGCTACTTTGGCCAATGGCACGTTGGTGGCCTTGCTGACGAAGGGCACCGTGCGGCTTGCTCGGGGGTTGACCTCCAGGATGAACACCTTTCCGTCCTGGATGGCGAACTGGATGTTGATGAGGCCTCGGACCTGGAACTCGAGGGCGATGGCAGTGGTCTCGCGGCGCACCTCTTCGAGGATGTGCCAGGGCAGCGTGTGGGGCGGCAGGACGCACGAGCTGTCGCCCGAGTGCACGCCTGCCTCCTCGATGTGCTCCATCAGGCCGCCAATGTAGACCTCTGTGCCGTCGCACACCGCGTCGACGTCCATCTCGATGGCGTTGTCGAGGAACTTGTCAATCAGCACGGGATGGTCTGGCGCGGCGTCAATCGCCCGCGCCACGAAGCGGTCGAGCTCGCTGCGGTTGAGCACGATCTCCATCGCGCGGCCGCCGAGGACGTAGGAGGGCCGCACAAGGACCGGGTAGCCGAGCTCGTCGGCAGCGCGGCGGGCCTCGTCGGGGGTGCGCACTGAGCGGTTGGGCGCCTGACGCAAGCCGAGCCGGTCGAGCGCCGCGGCGAACCGCTCGCGGTCCTCCGCCCTGTCAATCTGGTCGGGCGTGGTGCCCAGGATCGGCACCCCGGCTCGCTCAAGCGGCACGGCCAGGCTCAACGGCGTCTGGCCGCCGAGTTGGACGATGACGCCAATGGGCCTCTCGGCCTCTACAACGTTCAGCACGTTCTCCAGCGTCACCGGCTCGAAATACAGCTTGTCCGCAGTATCGTAGTCGGTCGAGACCGTCTCAGGGTTGGAGTTGATCATGATGGCTTCATAACCGAGTTCCTGGGCGGCGAAGACGGCGTGGACGCAGCAGTAGTCGAACTCGATGCCTTGACCAATGCGGTTGGGCCCGCTGCCGATGATGACCACCTTCGGGCGGCCGCTCGGGCGGCTCTCGTCCTCGGCGTCGTAGGTGGAGTAGAAGTAGGGAGTGGCGGCGGCGAACTCGCCGGCGCAGGTGTCAATGAGCTTCATTGTCGGGCGGACGCCCGCCTGAGTGCGCAGGCGCCTGACCTCCAGCTCCTCGAGCCCAAGCAGCTCGCCGATGCGGTGGTCAGAAAGCCCGGTCTCCTTGGCGCGGCGAAGGAGGGCCGGGTCGTGATGCGTGAGGCGTGACGCGTGACAAGAGGCCTCGACCTCGATGATCTGGCGGATATTCTCGATGAACCAGGGGTCAATCTGGGAGATGCGGGCGACATCGGCGACGCTCCAACCGCCCCTGAGCGCGGCGAAGATGTAGGCCAGGCGGTCTCCGGTCGGCGTGCGAAGGTTCCGCAGCACGGCCTCTGGGTCGTCGGCCGTCACGGCGGCGAAGCGGGCCTCGATGCCGCGGATGGCCTTCATCAGGGCCTCCTTGAAAGTGCGCCCGATGGCCATCGTCTCGCCCACCGACTTCATCGAGGTGGTCAGCGTGGGGTCAGCCGTTGGGAACTTCTCAAAGGCGAACCGCGGCACCTTCACCACGCAGTAGTCAATCGTCGGCTCGAACGACGCAGGGGTCTCGCGCGTGATGTCGTTCGGCAGCTCGTCCAGCGTGTAGCCCACGGCAAGCTTGGTGGCGATCTTGGCGATGGGGAAGCCCGTGGCCTTGCTGGCGAGGGCGGACGAGCGGGAGACCCGCGGGTTCATCTCGATGACGACCATCCGCCCGTCGTCGGGCTTGACAGCGAACTGGATGTTGGAGCCGCCCGTTGCGACGCCGATCTCACGAATGATGGCGATGGCCGCGTCGCGCATCGCCTGATACTCGCGGTCGGTCAGCGTCTGGGCAGGCGCCACCGTGATGCTGTCCCCCGTGTGCACCCCCATCGGGTCGAAGTTCTCAATCGAGCAGATGATCACCACGGTGTCGCGGTGGTCGCGCATCACCTCCAGTTCGAATTCTTTCCAGCCGATGAGCGATTCCTCGATGAGCACCTCGCCGATGAGGCTCATGGCAAGGCCGCGGCTGGCGATCTCGGCCAGCTCCTCGGGATGGTAGGCCACGCCACCCCCCGCGCCGCTCAGCGTGTAGCCTGGGCGGATGATGACGGGGAAGCCAATCTGCTGGGCGATGGCCTGCGCCTCCTCCATGCTGCGAGCGATGCCGCTGCGGGCGCACTCAAGGCCGATGCGCTCCATCGCGGCGCGGAACTCCTCGCGGCTCTCGGCCTTGCGGATGGCCGCGGGGCTTGCACCGATGATCTCCACGCCATACTTCTCGCAGACCCCGCGCTGGGCGAGAATCGAGGCCACGTTCAGCGCCGTCTGACCGCCCAGCGTGGGAATCAACGCGTCGGGCCGCTCCCGCGCTATCACCTGCTCCACCACCTCGGGCGTTATCGGCTCGATATACGTAGCATCCGCCATCTCGGGGTCGGTAATAATCGTCGCTGGATTCGAGTTCACCAGGACCACGTGATAGCCCTCCTCGCGGAGGGCTTTGCAGGCCTGAGAGCCGGAGTAATCAAACTCGCACGCCTGGCCGATGACGATCGGCCCGGCGCCGATGATCAGAATCTTCTCCAGGTCAGTCCGCCTTGGCAAAGGGCTCAGCTCCGAACGTGCACGCCGCGCTGGCGCAGGTAGTCCTTGACCGCCGCGATAGTATACTGGCCGTAGTGGAAAATGGAAGCGGCGAGCGCCGCGTCCGCCCGGCCCTCGGTGAGGACGCGCAGCATGTCCTCCGGGCCGCCCGCGCCGCCCGAGGCGATGACGGGAATGCTCACGGCCTCGCTCACCGCAGCCGTCAGCTCGATGTCGTAGCCCGCCGTGTGGCCGTCGGCGTCAATCGAGGTCAGCAGGATTTCCCCGGCTCCCAGCTCCTCGGCCTCGCGCACCCAGGCCAGAGCGTCCAGGCCGGTGGGCGTGTGGCCGGCATCCACGTAGACCTCCCACCCCTCCCCCACCCGCTTGGCGTCCACGGCCACCACGATGCACTGAGCTCCGAATGCCTCGGCCCCCCGGCGGATGAGTTGTTTGTTCCGCACTGCCGCGGTGTTGATTGAGACCTTGTCGGCCCCGGCCTTGAGGAGCGCGCGAATGTCGTCCAGGCCGCGAATCCCGCCCCCAACCGTGAAGGGGATGAAAACCTGTTCGGCCACGCGGCTGACCAGCTCGAGGATAGTCTTGCGCGCCTCAAGGGTTGCCGTGATGTCCAGGAACACAAGCTCATCGGCCCCCGCGTCGCTATAGGCCCGGCCGCACTCCACCGGGTCGCCCGCGTCGCGCAGACCCACGAACGACCGGCCCTTCACCACGCGGCCGGCCTTCACGTCCAGGCAGGGGATGATGCGCTTGGCGACCATAGTGGTCTTGTTCCGAAACCGAATGAATCGACCCACTCGACTCGGTCGATTCGCTCGGTCGAATCACCGCCGGGAAAGCCGGCAGAAGTTCTCCAGCATCCTCAGCCCCGTGGGGCCGGATTTCTCGGGGTGGAACTGCGTGGCGAACACGTTGCCCTTCTGCACCGCCGAGGCGAAGCGGACGCCATACTCGGTGGAGCCGATCACCACGCCCGCCTCATCGGGCTGGGCATAATAGGAGTGGGCGAAGTAGAAGAAGCTCTCATCTGGGACGCCCTCAAAGAGGGGCGAGGGCCGCTCCTGCTTCACCTGGTTCCAGCCCATCTGCGGCACCTTGAGTTCGCCGCCCTCAAAGCGGACGACCTTGCCGCGGATGATGCCAAGGCCAGCATGGCGTCCGTGCTCGGAGCTTTCGCTGAAGAGGAGCTGAAGGCCCAGGCAGATGCCCAGGAATGGCCGGCCCGAGGCCGCCACCTGTCGCAACGGCTCGACGAGGCCAAGTTTGCCCAGGTTCTCCATCGCCCGCTGGAAGGCCCCGACACCCGGAAAGATCACCCCGTCGGCCCCCAGGATGGCTGTGCCCTGCGACGTAATAGCGGCCTCGACACCGAGCCGGTGGAGCGCGCTCTTCACGCTCTTGAGGTTGCCGAGGCCGTAGTCCACAATCGCAATCATCGCACGATTCCTCCCTCCCGAACGTTCCAATACGTTCGGGAGGGTAACCCCTGCGTCTTCGGCCCCCACGTGGCCCATCTTACCCTCCCGAAGGTATTGGAACCTTCGGAAGGGAGGCAGGCGGCACGGGTCACTCCCACTCAATCGTGCTCGGCGGCTTTGAGCTGATGTCGTAGAGCACGCGATTCACGCCATCCACCTCGTTGATGATGCGGGCGGAGAGCCAGGCGAGCAGGTCATGGGGCAGCCTTGCCCAGTCGGCGGTCATGCCGTCGCGGCTGGTCACAACGCGGATGGCCACGGCGAAGTCGTAGGTGCGCGCATCGCCCATGACACCGACGCTCTTGACAGGAAGGAGGACGGCGAAGGACTGCCAGATGTCGCCGTAGCCTTCCCAGCGCCGCATCTCCTCCTGCACGATGGCGTCGGCCGCGCGCAGAATCCTCAGGCCCGACGGGGTGACCTCCCCCACGACCCGCACCGCGAGCCCAGGGCCGGGAAAGGGCTGACGATGCAGGACGGTGTGGGGGAGGCCAAGCTGTTTGCCAAGCTCGCGCACCTCGTCCTTGAAAAGCTCGCGGAGCGGCTCGAGCAGCTCGAACTGGCTCCAGGCAGGCATCCCGCCTACGTTGTGGTGGCTCTTGATGCGCGCGGAGGGCCCGCCGAAGGCCGACTTGCTTTCAATGAGGTCGGGAAAGAGCGTGCCCTGGGCCAGGAAGCGCGCGCCGCCAATCCGCTCGGCCTCCTCGGTGAAGACGCGGACGAATTCGTCGCCGATGATGAGCCGCTTCTCCTCGGGGTCGGTGACCCCGGCGAGCCGCCGCAGAAAACGCTCAGCGGCGTCTACCGCATCGAGGTTCAGCCCGATCTCGTCACGGGCCGTGCGCACCACCTCCTCGGCCTCGCCGGCGCGCAGCAGCCCATTGTCCACGAAGATGCATGTCAATTGTTCGCCGATTGCGCGGTGGATGAGGGTGGCCACGACCGTGGAGTCCACGCCGCCGCTCAGGCCGCAGACCACGCGGTCACGCCCCACCCGCTGGCGGATCGAGGCCATCGCCTCCTCGATGAACGAGGCCATCGTCCAGTCCCCACGGCACCCACAGATGTCGAAGAGGAAGTTCCGCAGCATCAGGCTGCCGCTGGGCGTATGGTGCACCTCGGGGTGGAACTGCACGGCGTAGATGTGGCGAGCGGGGTCGGCGAAGGCGGCAACCTCAACCGTCGGTGTACGCGCCGTGACCATCGCGCCTGCTGGCAACTGCACCACGCGGTCGCCGTGGCTCATCCACACCTTCTCGGTGGCCTGACAGCCCGCGAAGAGCCCGACGACGGACGGTCGCGGGGGTGACGCGGCGTCTTGGCGCGTGGGGGCGGGCACGGGCTCGAACCCTCCCCCTATCCCCTCCCTTGAAGGGAGGGGGGTTGTTTGACCCCTCTCCCTCTTAGGGAGAGGGTAGGGTGAGGGTTGGCCTTTCGAGCCTTGCGCGGCGTTGTCAGCAAGAGCACCGGCGGTCTGTGGCGGCACATGCGCCCTGCCCGTATCCTCCAGGATCTCAATGGTCGCTGGGCCGTATTCGCCGGCGTGTCCGCCCTCCACGCGGCCGCCGGCGATCTGGGCGAGGAGCTGCATCCCGTAGCAAATACCCAGCACAGGCACACCGATGTCGAGCACCCGCGGGTCCAGGGTCGGCGCTCCTTGCGCCCAGACGCTGGAGGGCCCGCCCGAGAGGATGATCCCCTTCGGGGCCAGGGCGCGAATCGCCTCAAACGGCATGCTGCACGGCTCCAGGCGGCAGTAGACGTGCTGCTCGCGCACCCGCCGCGCGATGAGCTGGCTGTATTGAGAGCCGAAGTCGAGGATCAGGATGGTATCGTGGCTCAATGCTTCTTCTCTGGGTTCTCTCTTGTCGAATCCGTAATCCGTAATTCGTAATCCGTAACAAGACAAGAAAGAAGAAAGCCGGCCTTCGCTTTTTCTGGTTACGGATTACGCATTGTCTGCCATCAGCTTCACGAACCTCTCAAACAAATGGCTCGCGTCGTGGGGGCCGGGGGAGGCCTCGGGATGATATTGGACGGCGAAAAGGGGAAACTTGCGATGGCGAAACCCCTCAAGCGTCCCGTCATCAAGGTTGATGTGGGTCAGCTCCACCTCATCCTTCGGCATTGAGGCGATGTCCACACAGAAGCCGTGATTCTGGCTCGTGATGTCCACGCGCCCTGTTGCCAGTTCTCGGACGGGCTGGTTGGCGCCGCGGTGTCCGAACTTGAGCTTGAAGGTGCTCCCGCCCAGGGCGAGGCCGAGGAGCTGGTGCCCGAGGCAGATTCCGAAGATGGGAACCTTGCCGATGAGCGCCCCCACCTCGGGGATGATGCGGGTGAGGGCCGCGGGGTCGCCAGGGCCGTTGGAGAGCAGGATGCCGTCCGGCTTCAGCGCCAGGGCCTCACTCGCCGGCGTGTAGGCCGGCACCACGGTGACCCGGCAGCCACTTGCGGCGAGCAGCCGCAGGATGCCGCGCTTGGCCCCGAAGTCGTAGGCGACGACGTGGAAGCTGGGACTTGGGACCTCAGCTCGGCAATCCGCAACCGTTGACTCCCAGCGGTACGCCTCGCAACAAGTCACCCCCTCCACAATATCGCGCCCCACAAGGCCGGGCCAGGCGCGGGCCATCGCAACAAGCTCATCGGGACAGTGGCCATCGGTGGAAATTGCGGCCTTCATCGCGCCCGCCGTGCGGATGTGGAGGGTCAGCGCCCGCGTGTCCACCCCCTCGATCCCGATGATGCCCTGGGACTTCAGGTAGTCGGGCAGGGACATTGTGGACCGCCAATTGCTGGGGACGCGGCAGCATTCCTTGACGATCAGCCCCTCGGCCTGGATGCGCTCCGATTCGACATCCTCGGGGTTCACCCCGTAGTTGCCGATCAGCGGATAGGTCATCGTGATGATCTGGTTGGAGTACGAGGGGTCGGTGAGGATTTCCTGGTAGCCGGTCATCGAGGTGTTGAACACCACCTCGCCGCAGCGGGTGCCTGGCGCACCAAAGGAGCGACCGGAGAAGACCCGCCCATCCTCAAGAGCAATCACGGCTTTGCACGAGGCTTCCGACATCTCCGTGCCTTCTTCGTGTCTTACGGTGTCGTGTGCTGCCTCCCGCGTGCCAGGAGACGAGGAGACGCCACTGGCCTTTTCCATTCCGGGCACGCGGAACGCGGCACGTGGCACGGATGCTCCTCATCGGCGCTCCATCCCCAGCTTCTCCACGGCTTCGGCGACTTCGCAGGGGTAGCGGCCGGTGAAGCAGGCGGTGCAGTAGTCGCCGGGCTGTCCGCTGACGGCGGAGAGGAGGCCCTCGGGGCTGAGGTAGCCGAGGGTGTCCACCCCGACAAAGTCGCGGACCTGCTCGACCGTGCGCTGATGGGCAACAAGCTCGGCCGCCGTTGGGAAGTCTATGCCGAAGTAGCATGGGTGTCGTATGGGTGGGCTGGAGATGCGGAGGTGAATCTCCTTCGCCCCAGCCTCGCGCAGCATGCCAAGGCGCGTGCGCGACGTGGTGCCCCGGACTATCGAGTCGTCCACCACGACGACGCGCTTGCCCGCCACGACGTCGGCGATGGCGTTGAGCTTGATGCGGACGCCGAGGCCGCGGCGCTTCTCGCTAGGCTGTATGAACGTGCGGCCGACGTAGTGGTTGCGGATGTACGCATAGTCGAAAGGGATGCCGCTGGCGCGCGCGTAGCCGAGGGCGGCGGGGATGCCAGAGTCGGGCACGGCGGTCACCACGTCCGCCTCGGCCGGATGCTCGGCGGCGAGGCGCTCGCCAAGGCGTTGGCGCACGAGGTGGCAGGTGTCGCCAAACACACGGCTGTCGGGCCGGGCGAAGTAGACCTGCTCGAAGATGCAGTGCGCCCTCTTGACCTGTTCGGGCGGCACGAAGCGGCTGCTGTGGAGGCCGCGGGTGTTGATGGTGAGGACTTCGCCGGGCTCGATGTCGCGGATATAGCGCGCGCCCACGAGGTCGAAGGCGCAACTCTCGCTTGCGATGACGGGGGAGCAGCGCAGCTCGCCGAGCGAGAGCGGGCGAAAGCCGTGGCGGTCGCGGGCGGCGATGAGCTGGGTCTTGGTCATCATCAGGAGCGAGAAGGCGCCCTCCAGATGCGACAGGCAGTGCTCCAGGTGGTTGGGCAGCGCCAGGTGGTCCGGGTCGGCCATCAGGTGGACGATTATCTCGCTGTCCGTGGAGGTCTGAAAGATTGAGCCGCGTGCCTCGTAGTAGCGGCGGAGCTGCGCGGCGTTGGTCAGCGTGCCGTTGTGGGCGATGGCGATGGGGCCCTTCGAATACTCAATGACCAGTGGCTGGATGTTCTGCGGCCTCGGCGAGCCCGTTGTGGAGTAGCGGACGTGGCCGATGGCCATGTGGCCGGGGAGGCGGGCCGCGTCGTCGGCGGAGGCGATGTCGGCGAGGAGGCCCATGCCGCGGAGCGAGCGGAGTTCGCGGTCGTCGGAGGCGACGATCCCCGCGCTCTCCTCGCCGCGGTGCTGGAGGGCGTAGAGGCCCAGGTAGGCCTGGCGGGCGGCGCCATCGTAGCCGTAGATGCCGAAGATGCCGCAGGCCTCGCGGGGCTCGGTCATGGGATGGCGCCTCGGCTGAGCCCGGGGAGCTCTCGGAACGAGATGAGGCGTTCGAACTCGTAGAGGCAGGTGAGGGCCTTGTTGCGGGTGGGGATGCCCGCCTCCTCCACCGCGGCCAGGGGGTTGAGGCCGCCGACGACAACGAGGCCGGCACGCCCCTCCTGGACTGGGACCTCGAGGAGCGGGCGATTGGGCTTGCCAACGAGGAGGAGCCCGCCAAGGCCGATCTGGGCAAGCTTGGCGCAAATCTTGCGCACCCGCGGCACCGCAACGGCGGGAATCTCGCGGAAGCTGGCTCCGATGACGCCGCGGCCCGTTCGCGCCGCCTCGCGCACACTCGTCATGTGGCCGCTGATGAACACCTCCATCGGGTCAAGGCTTGTGCCGTCGTAGTAGATCATCTCGGTGAAGCGCACCGGCTCGCCCCCGGCGATCTCCAGGAGGCCGGCGAAGCGCGAGGTCGCCGGTATCCCCTCCGCCAGAAGAACGCCGTTGATCGTCACGCTACAGATCGTGCCTATCGCAAAAGCGTCCTCAGGCGCTCTGAAGCGCCCCGTGCCCTCCCCAGGGTGTCCGACGGCCACGAAACGCCCCATCCCCAGGCCCGCCTCGAAGGCCGCCGCCATTTCCGCTGCGGCTTCCTCAATTCGCGCTGCCGGCACCGTTGAGAGGTTCAGGATGACCGTGCCGCTTCTGCGGCGCGGCTGAAATGTCATCTGGCACGCCAGCTCATCCATCTTCGCCGCGATGAGGCCAACCTTCTCAGCCACGAACGAGCTGGCCAACTCCTGCTCGCCCGACGGCGTTATCTCGCGCCCCTTCTTCCCGCAGCCGCGCGTCATCCCCTCGCGGTCCAACATCGCCAGGTAATAGCGCACCGTCCGCTGGCTCATATCGATCCCCATCGCCTCCAGGTCGCGAGCCAGCCGACTCGCCCCCAGCGGCCTGCCGGCATCCCGCAGCGCCCGCAGGATCGGGATCGCACGCCGCCTCACCTTCGCGTCCACCGCCACCGGCTCCTCTATTCACGGCCACATTGGCCGAAGGCCCCCGCCTCAGACTGCGCACCCACTCATCTTAGACGATCCGCACAGCCGTGTCAAGCAAATTCGGCATTTTTCGGCATTTTTCGGGATTCTGCCTTGGCCGGCGAAACCGCCACCGCACCCCTCCGCCCGCCGCACAGGGGGCATGTCATGCGGCAACGCTTGCCGTAACAGAGTCACGCTCGATTCGTGTGACAAGAACCTGGCGGCACCATAAGTCATTCATGCGTAAGGGCTTAGGCACTTATCCGCCTATCGGCACAGTGGTCCGCAATGCGCTTGGAAAGCCTGAAAATTCGGCATTTCCCGCCAGGAATCGCGTTTTTCGTCTTGACCCGCACGCCCGGCGACGGATAATAGGCAATGATTGCCGTGCGTTGCGCGGCCATTTGCGGCCCTCACCCCGGTTGCGGGCTGTCGGTCGCACAGTGGCCTGCCAGGCGTTGGAAGCGCAGAAGAAGGAGAACGAGGCATGCACTTGAGCCGGCCAAACGCAAACGAGGTGTCCCAGACATTCAACCGCTCGCGCGACGTTGCCCCAAGCTCGGGCATCTGCACGCGCTGCATTGACGGCTGCAAGGGGAACTGCGAAATCTTCAAGGCGTCCTTCCGCGGCCGCGAGGTCATCTACCCCGGACCCTACGGCACCCTGACCGCCGGCGCCGACAAGGACTACCCAGTAGACTACTCGCACCTGAACATCCACGGCTACGCCATGGGCGCATACGGCCTCCCCGGCGGCCAGCAAGGCGACCCCGACAACACGCTCTTCCCAATGGTCAACACCATCGCGCAGTATGGCAACAAGAGCAAAGTGAAGATGCGCATGCCCGTCTTCACCGGCGCACTCGGCTCCACCGACGTCGCCCGCCGCAACTGGGACCACTTCGCCGCCGGCGCTGCCATCGCAGGCATCACCATCGTCTGCGGCGAGAACGTCTGCGGCATTGACCCCGGCCTCGAGCTCGACGCCAAGGGCAAGATCGTCGAATCCCCCGACATGCGCCGCCGCGTCGAGGCCTGGCGCAAGTGGCACGAAGGCTACGGCGACCTCATCGTCCAGATGAACGTCGAGGACACCCGCTTCGGCGTCGCCGAATACGTCCTCACCAAGCTCGGCGTCGAGTGCATCGAACTCAAGTGGGGCCAGGGCGCCAAGTGCATCGGCGGCGAAATCAAGGTCGACTCCCTCGAACGCGCCCTGGAACTCCAGAAGCGCGGCTACCTCATCACCCCCGACCCCTCCAACGAGGCCATCCAGGCCGCCTACCGCGACGGCGCCATCAAACACTTCGAGCGCCACTCGCGCCTCGGCTTCATCGACCAGGACGCCTTCATGGCCGAGGTCCAGCGCCTCCGTGACCTCGGCGCAAAGCGCGTCACCCTCAAGACCGGCGCCTATCCCATGCGCGAGCTGGCCATGGCCATCCGGTGGGCCTCCGACGCCGGCCTCGACCTCCTGACCATCGACGGCTCAGGCGGCGGCACCGGCATGAGCCCCTGGCGCATGATGGCTGAGTGGGGCATCCCAACCTTCTACCTCCAGTGCATGGCCTACAACCTTTGCCTGCGCCTGGCAGCACGTGGCCGCTATGTGCCCGACATCGCCATCGCAGGTGGCCTCTCCACCGAAGACCACATCTTCAAAGTCCTCGCCATGGGCGCCCCTTTCGTCAAGGCCGTCTGCATGGGCCGCGCGCTCATGATCCCGGGCATGGTCGGCAAGAACATCGGCATCTGGGCCGCAGAAGGCAACGGCGGCCTGCCAAAGACCGTCAGCGACTACGGCCACAAGCTCGAAGAAATCTTCGTCTGCTACGAAGAGCTTATCGCCAAGTATGGCAAGGCCAAGGTCAGAGAACTCCCCACCGGCGCCATCGGCATCTACACCTTCGTGGACAAGCTCCGCGTTGGCCTCCAGCAGCTCATGGCCGGCAGCCGCAACTTCTGCCTCGCAACCATTGGCCGCCACAACGTCTTCGCCCTCACCGAAGAGGCCGCCCGCATCTCCGGCCTCCCCTACGTAATGGACGCCTACCGCCAGCAGGCCGAGGCCATCATAGACGCCTGAGCCGCGCCCGAGCCTGCCCGCGGACCACGCGGAACGACGCAGAACCGGAAATGGTAGGGCGTGCATACCTGCACGCGAAACCCGAAACGCTCAACCGGCCCCTCACGCAGATGGTAGGGCGTGCATACCTGCACGCGGAATCTCCGGATGGCAGGCCGCCGTGACAGGTCCCGCGTGCGCGTTTGCACGCCCTACAGCTTGATTGTCAAGCCGCGTCCGTGTAGACTCGCTGCGCATCGCCCCGCCTTGCCTGTCTTCGCCGGCGCAGGAGCAACGCACCAACGTGGCCGCACCGACCGAGTGGGAGTTCACCGCCGATGTAGCGAAGTGGGTCCAGCAGATTCTCGACAAGGACCCCTCGCTGCCCTTCTCCGAGGCCAAGTGCGAGACCCGCACCGTCGGCTCCGAGAAGCGGAGCGACCTCAAGCTGCTTGACAACGACGGCCGCCCCATCCTCACCGGCGAAGTGAAACTCCCCTGGCAGCCCCGGGGCGGCACCCCATTCAACGGCCAGGTCGTCTCGGACGCCCGTGCCAAGGCCAAGCGCGCCGGCGTCGGCTTCTTCTTCACCTGGAACGTCAACCAGTTCGTCCTTTGGGAAGCCTACGCCCCCAAGACCGCCCACACCCAACGCCCCTACCGCACCTGGCGGGTCACAAGCGTCCACAGGGAAGACCACCTCTACTCTCCCATGGCCCTCCAGGCCATCCAGGCCTGGCTCGCCACGTTCCTTGCCGACTTCGCCACCATCATCCGCGACAACGTGCCCCTCGGCCTCAAGCTCCCCGACGAGCAGTTCACCGACCGCCTCGAGGCCGCCCTCGACCGCCCCATCGCACTCACCGTCGAAGAACTGTCCCAGAAATACAAGCAGCCGCGCGCGAAGTCACAGATTGACGCCTGGATGCGCGACGAACTCGGCATGACCATCACCGACGACCCCGAGGGCATCCGCGACAACCTCGACCGCGCCGCGCGCTTCGCCTGCTACGCACTCGTCAACCGCCTCGTCTTCTACGAAGCACTCCTCAAGCGCTACCGCCGCCAAATGGACCCCATTTCCGTCCCCGACGACATCACGACCGGCGAAGCACTGCGCGTCCGCCTGGAGTGCCACTTCGCCCGCGCCGTCAAGGCCACCCACGACTATGAGACCGTCTTCGGCGAAGAACACGCCTCCTTCGGCGAGCGCGTGCCCTTCTACTCCAACCACGCCGTCGCCCACTGGCGCGAAATCATAAACCAAATCCACCAGTTCGACTTCTCCCGCCTCGACTACGAGGTCATCGGCTCCATCTTCGAGCGCTTCATCAGCCCCGAAGAACGCTCCAAGTTCGGTCAATTCTACACCCGCGTGGAGGTCGTTGACCTCATCAACAGCTTCTGCATCCGCACCGGCGACGCCAAGGTCATGGACCCCGCCTGCGGCGGCGGAACCTTCCTGGTCCGGGCCTATGCCCGCAAGCGCGAACTCGACCCCGCACGCTCACACGCCGAACTCCTCCAAGACCTCTTCGGCGTGGACATCTCGCCCTTCGCCACCCACCTGACCACCATCAACCTCGCCACCCGCGACCTCATCGAGGAAGAGAACTACCCCCAGATCGCCCGCCACGACTTCTTCGACGTCGAGCGCGCAAGGCCGCTCAGACAACTCCCCATGCCGCGCGGCGGGAAAGTCGGCTCCAAGGGCCTCGGCAAAGGCCAGCTCCGAAACGTCTGGATTCCTTCACTTGACGCCGTCGTCGGCAACCCGCCCTACATCCGCCAGGAGGAAATCCCGCGCTCCCGCAAGAAGCGCGAGCGCGGACTCGAGCCCGGCACCAAGGATTACTATCTCGACCTGGTGCGGCGCGAGAGCGCCGCCGAACTCTCCGGCCGCTCCGACATCCATTGCTACTTCTGGCCCCACGCCGCCAGCTTCCTCAAGCCCGACGGCTATATCGGCTTCATCACGTCCAGCCAATGGCTCGACGTCGAATACGGCTTCCGACTCCAGGAATGACTCCTCCGCAACTTCGAGATCATCGCCATCTTCGAGAGCGTGGACGAACCCTGGTTCGTCGGCGCGCGTGTCGCCACCGCCGTCACCATCCTCCGCCGCCAGAGCGACCAGGCCAAGCGCATGGCAAACCTCGTCCGATTCGTCCAGCTCCGAAAGCCCATCCGCGAAATCCTCGCCCACGACGGCACCACCGCCGGCGCCATCCAGGCCGCCGACGCCTTCCGCGACGAAATCCTCGCCCTCACCGCCAACGCCGCCAACGACCGCTACCGCGCTCGACTCGTCCCACAGGCCACCCTCTGGAACGAAGGCGTCAACCTCGGCGAACTCATGGGCAAGGGCGAAGCTCATGCTGGCGCCTCCGGCGCAACAGCGCCACCTTCCGCGGCGCAAGCCTCCATTCACGGTCATTCCGAGCGTAGGCCGCCTCTTGGCGGCCGAAGTCGAGGAATCTCTCCCGACCTGCCCCCGGGCGCCCAAGCCAACCCTCCGGCAGGCGCCGCAGCCCAAGAGAGATTCTTCGCTCCGCCCGCCCCAGGGCGGGCTCCGCTCAGAATGACATCGGGGGGGACGCCCCGGCCCGACGAGCCAGCCACTGGGCCGCCTGAAGCCTGCCCTGAGCGTAGCCGAAGGGGCGGAACTACGAACGCCATGACAGGCAAGTACTACGGCGGCAAGTGGGGAGTCTACCTGCGCGCACCAGACCTCTGGTTCGAACTCCTCGACCGCTACGGGCACCGACTCGTCCCCCTCGCCCAGATCGCAGATGTCTGGTTCGGCATCAAGAGTGGCAAGGACTGCTTCTTCTTCCCCCGCGACGCGAGCGCCGAATGCCTCGCCGCCCATCCCGACCCCGCCGACTTCGAGGCCCACTACGGCCTCCCACGCTCCGACGTCGCCTCCGGCCGCGTCAAACTCGTCCGATGCGGCGAGGAGCGTGGCGAAATCCGCCCAATAGAGGCCGAATACCTTGAACCTGAAGTTCACAACCTCATGGAAATCCGAAGCTTCACCGTCTCCCCCGCCGACTGCTCCAGGCTCATCCTCCTCGTCAACAAACCCACGGCCGACCTCAAAGGCACTCACGTCTTCAAATACATAGAATGGGGCGAAGAACAAGGCTACCACACCGGCGTCTCCTGCGCTAACCGTGCGA
>FWPV01006148.1_pt1 | contig 15396 bp, 13 predicted proteins | sample 2228371 | NCBI WGS metagenome assembly FWPV01 (sample SAMEA103939776, study PRJEB20133) | metagenome | reverse complement strand
GCGCGCCTGTCGCGTTGGATTCGACTTTCTCGACCTTGGCGTTGGTCAACAGCGTGACGCCGCGCCGTTGGTAGGCTCTGGCCAGCTCCTTGCTGACCTCCTCGTCCTCCAGCGGCGCGATGCGCGGCATCATCTCGACGAGCGTGACCGCAGCGCCGTAGGCGCGAAAGACGTGGGCGAATTCGAGGCCGATGGGGCCAGCGCCGACGACGACCACGCGCGCGGGGACTGCCGTCAGATGCAGCGCCTCCCAGCTCGTGATCACGCGCGTCCCGTCGATGGCGACGCCGGGGATGGACCGGGCGCGCGCGCCGGTGGCCAGGATGACCGTCCTGGCGGTCAGAGTCCCATCGAACTTCTGCCCGCCGACCGCCGGCGCATCGGGCGTCGAGACCACATCGACCTGCGTGGCGGAGCGCAGCGCGCCGACGCCCTGGAAGAGGTCGATCTTGTTCTTCTTGATCAGGAATTGCACCCCTTTGACCAGGCGATCGCTCACCTCGCGGCTGCGCTTGTGGGCGACGGCGTAGTCGAGCCGGAGGCCCTCGAACGTGAAGCCGAACTCTTTGCCGCTGCCCAGGAGGTCGGCGACCTCGGCGTTGCGCAGCAGCGCTTTGGTGGGGATGCAACCCCAGTTCAGGCAGATGCCTCCCACATGCTCGCGCTCGACGAGCGCCGTCTTCAGCCCCAACTGAGCAGCGCGGATCGCAGCCACATAGCCGCCTGGCCCGCCGCCGATCACGATCGTGTCATACTGATTGGCCATGGAACCCCCTTTGCTCGGCTAGCTCGCGAAAACTTTGCCCGGGTTCATGATCCCATTGGGGTCGAACACGCGCTTGATGCCGATCATCTTCTCGATCGCGAGCGGCCCCAATTCTTTGGGCATGAACTCCTTCTTGAGGAGGCCGATGCCGTGTTCGCCGGAGAGGGTGCCGCCCAGTTCGACCGCCGCCGCGAACACTGCCTCCGCCGCCTGCGCGACGCGTTTCATCTCCTCGGCGTCGCGCCGGTCGCACACGATGTCAGGATGGATGTTGCCGTCGCCGATGTGCCCGAAGGTGGGGATCTGCACATCATACTGGCGCGCGATCGCCTGGATGCGCCGGATCATCTCCGTGATCTTGGAGCGCGGCACGGCGATGTCTTCGGTCAGCCGGCTGGGTTTGATCAACGACAACGCCGGCGACACGCTGCGGCGCGCTTTCCACAGACGCTCTTCATCTTCGGGCGTCGTGGCCACCTCGATGGGGTCGGCGCCCATGCGTCGGCAGACCGCAGCCACGCGCTCGATCTGAGAGCGCACTGAGTCGGCCTCGCCGTCGACGGCAATCAGCATGAGGGCCTCCGCGTCGACGGGCAACCCGGCTTTGAGCTTGCGCTCGACGACGCGAATACACGCCTGGTCCATCAATTCGGTCGTCAGAGGCAGGATGCCCGCGGCGAGCACAGCGTTGACGGTGTCGGCCGCGTCCTCCAGGCGCGCGTAGGCGGCCATCACCGTGGCGCGAGCGGGCGGCTCCGGGATGAGGCGCAGCGTGATCTCGGTGATCGCCCCCAGCGTGCCCTCGGAGCCGACGAAGAGCTGCGTCAAATTGTAGCCGGTCACGTTCTTGATCTGGCGTCCCCCCAGGCGCAACACGTCGCCGCCCGGCAGGACGACCTCCAGGCCCATGACGTAGTCTTTGGTCACGCCGTACTTGAGGCAGCGCGGCCCGCCCGCGTTGGTCGCCACATTGCCGCCGATCGTCGACATGTAGAGGCTGGCCGGGTCCGGCGGATACATGAGGCCAGTGCCCTTCAGGGCGTTTTGCAACGCCTCGTTGATCACTCCTGGCTCGACCACGGCCACCATGTCGGCGACGGCGATCTCGCGGATGCGGTTCATGCGCGCCAGGTTGAGGACGATGCCGCCCAGGGGCACCGATCCGCCAGCCAGGCCGCTGCCTCCGCCGCGCGGCGTCACCGGGATGCGCTCGCGATCGGCGATGCGCAGGACGGCCGCCACCTGCTCGGTGGTCATCGGATTGACGACGACATCGGGAGCGCCCTCGGCCCAGGTGCCGTCGTAGGCGTAGACGGCCAACTCCTCGGGACGGGTCAGCACCTGCTCAGGCCCCAGGGCAGCCTGCAATTCACGGATAATCGTCGAAGCGATCGCCAAAGTTCCTCCTTGCTCTATGGCAGCGGCAGGATACGTGCGCGAGATCTGCGCTCATCGAAAATGATCAGCGCTCCTTTCTCCAGGAAAGATTCGTACTCATGGAGCAGTTGTGCCACCCTGTTTCCTAGACGAGATGGCATCACATCCTGAGCACGTACCTGGATTACGCTTGGCCCCTGGGCGCGCGTAGCTGCCAGCAGTGCTCCAAAGTCCAAATCGTGCGTAAAGACGATGTATCCATGGGAGAGCGCCCATTGCATGATCTCTCGGTCGGTAGCTCGCGGGTCGCCCACTGCCGTCCAGTGTAACGCCTCCCAACCGTAAGCGCGCAACTCCTCGACCCAGCCTGGCGAAAGGTTCACGTCGATCAGGATCTTCATACGTGCGCTACTGGCAACTCGATTTCCTCCGCACGCCAAGCCGCGTAAGACAGAGCCTGATGAATGTCTTCTTCTTCCAGGTAAGGATAAGCTTTCAGGATCTCGCTGTTCGAGTATCCACTGGCTACCAATCCCACGATGGCGCCGACCGTGACGCGCAATCCACGAATACATGGTTTGCCGCCCATGACGGCCGGATCGAAGGTGATGCGGTCCAGATCACGCATAGAATCTCTCCTTGCTCTATTCAAGGATCTATCCGAGAAGGTTCGGCACGGTCTCCTGACCGTGTCCCTGCCTGGTCAGGAGACCAGCCAGAATTGTCTTTCGGACAGGCCCTACTTCCCACCATCCTCTGCTCGTGTATAGGCCTCATCCAGCAACTGCGTCAGGTGTTTGACCTCCACTGGCGCCTGATGTTCACGCATCCCCATCTCGAGCTGCAGCAGGCATCCCGGGTTGCCCGTGATCACCGTATTGGCTCCGGTGCTGGCGACTTTGGCGGCCTTGTCCGCCAACAGGCGGTCAGCCATCTCCGGGTGAGTGATATTGTAGATGCCAGCGCTGCCACAACAGCGCGTGCTATCAGGCAGCGGCTTGAGTTGCAGCTCAGGCACCTGCAGCAGCACTTTGACCGGCTGATGGCGGATGCCTTGCACGTTGGAGAGATGACAAGGCTCGTGGTACGTGACGGTGCGCCCGATAGGCGCGAGCGGGACCGATGTGTCCAGGATCTCGGCCAACCATTCGCTGACATCGCGCGTGCGCGCGGCCATCGCCAGGGCCTTCGGATAGTAGTGTGGATCGTCGTGGAGCAGATGAGGATACTCCTTGAGCATGCCCGCGCACGCCGCGCAGTCGGCAACGATCACCTCGAGGTCGGGGTAGCGCGCGAAGAGGTCGATGTTGGCGCGCGCCATTTTCCGCGCCAGCTCCTTGTTGCCCTGATCGTCGTGGGGCGCGCCGCAGCATAGCTGGCCGCGCGGCGTCACCACTTCGCAGCCGTTGCGCGTGAGGACATTGACCGTGGCCTGGCTGACATCAGCCAAAATCTGGCTCATCATGCATCCCAGGAAGAAGCCGACGCGATGGCGCCGCTCGCCGCGCGCGGGCGTCACCTCGGGCAGGCGCTTGTGCAGAGGGCGACGGGGAACCTTCGGCAGCAGCCCCTCCATATGATAGAACAGATTGAAGAGCCGGTGGCGACCCTTGAGCGCGCGCAGGATCGGTCGCACCAGGCGGGGCAGTCGCAGGCCCTGATACAGGCGCACCAGGATCATCAACGGCTCCATCGCGTCAGCGGAGGTCAGGAAACGATCGAGGGCCAACCGCGCCCACCACGGGCGTCCCGCCTGCACGCTGTAGGCCGAACGCCCCTGCAGGATCAGCTCGCCGATCGGCACCCCCGGCGGACAGACGGTATTGCAGGCGCGACAATCCAGGCAATGGTAGAGATGTTCCGCCACGGTTGGCGTGAACTCCAGGCGGGCGTCCTCCACCGCGCGCAGCAGGGCCAGCCGGCCGCGCGGCGAGAACATCTCCAGCGTCGTCTCCTGATAGGTCGGACACACCGGCAGGCAGCGCCCACAACGGATGCACCCTTGCAACTCGTCGTAGCTGGGCAGTTCAGGGCCGGTGACTTGTTGGCCAGGGATCGTTTGCTCCAACAGAGAAGACATTCGCTCTGCCCTTGATCAATGGTCAATAGTCAATGGTTAATGGTTAATGGTTAATGGTTAATGGTTAATGGTCAGAAATGACGATTGACGATTAACGATTGACGATTAACGACTCGCTCTCTCGCTGACTCGCTGATTCGCTCTCTCGCTGACTCGCTCAAATGATCTTCAGCTCCGGATCGGGCGCGAACGACATCACGCTGAGGCGCGCGGCGATGGTCTCGGCGATGCGCTGGAAGGCCTGTCCCGCGGGCGATTCGGGCGCGTACGCCACGACCGGCCGCCCGCCGTCACTGCCTTTGCGGATCGCGCCGTCCAAATAGATGCGCCCCAGGAAGGGCACGCCCAGCTCGCGCGCGGCCGCTTCGCCGCCGCCTTCGCCGAAGACTTCGCCGGCCATATTCTCGATGATGCCCAGGATCGGCACCTGTAGACGCTGGAAGGCGAAAAGCCCGCGACGGGCGTCGGCCAGCGCCACCTCCTGCGGCTGCGTGACGATGATGCCGCCGGTGATCGGCACCGATTGCGCCAGCGTCAACTGAGCGTCCCCCGTCCCCGGCGGCAAGTCGACCACCAGATAGTCGAGTTCGCCCCAGGCGACGTCGGTGAAGAGCTGGCGAATGGCCGAATGCAACATGGGGCCGCGCCAGATCACAGCCTGGTCCTTGGGGATGAGGAACCCCATCGACATCACCTGGACGCCATAGGCCGTCGGCGGGACCAGCTTGCCATCTTGCGGCGGCGGCAGTTCGCTCAGCCCCATCATGATCGGCACGTTGGGACCGTAGATGTCGGCGTCGAGCACGCCCGCGCGCGCGCCCAGCCGCGCCAGGGCCACCGCCAGATTCACCGAGACGGTCGTCTTGCCCACGCCCCCCTTGCCGGAGGCCACAGCCAGGATGTTCTTGATGGGGATCTGCAGCCGTCCCGCGATGCGCTGATCGGCGCGCACGTTGGCGTCGAGCTTGACCTCAACGCCTTCGACGCCGGGGATCGCCAGGACGGCCGCGCGCGCCTCTTCTTCGATGCGCGTGCGCAGCGGACAGGCTGGCGTCGTCAACATGATGGTGAAGCGGACGACGGAGCCTTCGATCTGAATGTCGCGCACCATGTTGAGGCTGACGAGATCGCGGTGCAGCTCCGGTTCCTGCACCTGGCTCAGCGCCTGCAACACCGCGCGTTCGGTAACCGATGTGCTTCCGATCGACGAGTTCATTCCATCACCTCAAGCGACCGCGCAGCGGTCCAACTCACAAGAAACCGGGTCTCTCGTCGCCAGCCAGGCCGGGCAGGCCCGCTCCAGCAGGCTATTGCGACAATCAACCCGGTTGCGCCTTCAGAGGATCGGACAAGCGACCACGTCAGGCTGCCTGCCCAAGCTCCTCCGTCTCCGTCAGATAACGAGCGACCTCGCTCTGCGCCCGCTTGAACAGGCGCACCAGCTCGGCGTCAGTCCCTTTATATTGCTGGATGGTCTGGCGCGCGCAGGCCAGACAGCCGCGCATGAAACGGAAACTACCATTGGTGCATTTGATACAACCGTTGAGCTTGATCATCATCAGACAGAAGGCCAGGCTGTCAAGGTGTGTCTCCGGCAGCGCGGCCACGCGCGTCGTCAGCTCTTGCCATTCCGGCCCTCGCAGATCGCTCAGCTCGCCGATCAAGCGCGAGGGGAACAGGATCTCCGCTTTAGGATAAATTGAAGCCGCCATCGCATCTCTTCCTCAACGCTATTGACGTTACTCTTCTCGCCGTGTTCCCAATCTCTCCGTGAACCAGGACTCTTCACCCTCGTCCGAGCGTTCGCCGCGTCCTTCGCTCCGCCATTGTGATCGGGCCTCCCGCCGATGGCGAGCGCTGCGGCCCCATCACGCGCCTGCCGACGAATCTGGCCCTTTCTGCTGCGCTCGCCTGGCCGCGGCTTCCGCCTTGCGCCGCTCGATCTCCTCCGGCGACAGTTTCGGCCTGGGGGCAGGGGCCGGCGCCTCGGGCGCAGCGGCCTGCACCGACTCTGCTGGCGCGGCCTCGCCCTTCGCGGCGCGGGCGGCTGGCTCAGGGCGAGCCTTCTCAGCCTTGGCCTTTTCCTTCTCCGCGCGCGCCCGCTCCTCCTCCGCGTATTGCGTGGGATAGAGCGCAGCGTAGTATGTCGTCGGCACGCTCAGCTTCCTCAAATCGAGCACCAGATCAGGGTATCGCTGATAGAGCGATAACTCATAATCGTGGTCCATCTTGATCGCGTCGAACGGGCAAAATTCGGCGCAAAAGCCGCAGCTCATGCAGATCGACGCATCGATGTAAAACTCGGCCGGACGCGTGATCGGTTTGCCGTTCGCGTCCTGGTCCCGAACGATCCAGATACACTGCGGCGGGCACACTTTGGCGCAGATGCCGCAGGCCGTGCAACGATCCTCTCCCGTCTCGGCGTCAAAGAGGAGCATCGGCAGGAAACGGAAGCGCTCGGGCAGCAAGCGCTTCTCCTCAGGGTACTGGATCGTGAACAGCCCTTGCGCTTCCGGCGTCTGCCGCACGATCTGACGTCCCCCCGCGTAGCGAGAAGGGATCCGCCGCACATCATCAACATACGTATCGATCAAGTGTTTGACGGTAACCCCTAACCCTTTTAGCAGCCCGATGCCGAACATGCGTCCCTCCCCTTCAGCGGTCCACTTCCCCCAACACGATATCGATCGACCCCAGGTTGATGATGCTGTCGGCGATCTTGTATCCCACCGACATCGGGCCGAGCGCCGTCAGGTTGATGTAGCTCGGCGCCCGCACGTGGTAGCGGAAGGGATTGGGGGTGCCGTCGCTGACGAGGTAATAGCCCAATTCGCCCTTCGGCCCCTCGATGCGCGCGTACACCTCCCCAGGAGGCACGCGGAACGAGTATTGCTTCTTGCCAGCCTGGATCTCGCCCTCCGGGATGTCGCGCAGCGCCTGGCGCAGGATGCGCACTGCCTGCCTCGCTTCCTCCATGCGGACGCGATAACGATCGTAGACATCGCAGCCGTAGAACACCGGCACATCGAACTCGAAGCGGTCGTAGATGCTGTACGGTTCGGCCTTGCGGATGTCATAGGGGATGCCAGCCGCCCGCAGCATCGGCCCTGTGACGCTGAGCGCCACCAGCTCGGCCCCGGTCAGGTACCCCACCCCCCGGCAGCGCGCGATGAGGATCTCGTTGTCGGTGAGCAGGCGATCCATCTCGTCGATGGCCGCCGGCAGACGGTTTTCCACGATCTGCCGGCACTGCGTCAGCCATTCCGGCGATACATCATGCGCCACGCCGCCGAACCGCAGATAGTTGCACATCATGCGGCTGCCCGAAGCCGCCTCGAAGAGATCGAGGATCAGCTCGCGTTCTTTGAGGGCGTAGAGCACCGGCGTGAAGTAGGCGCCCAGGTCGTTGAGCAGGAAGCCGATGTTGGTGAGATGGTTGAGGATACGGGTCAGCTCGGCCATGATCACGCGCAGGTATTCGGCGCGCTCCGGCACCTCCAGCCCTGCCAGCCTCTCGACGGCGATAGCGTAGCCGAGATTGTTGGACATCGAGCACAGGTAGTCGAGGCGATCGGTGAACGGCATGTTCATCAGGTAGGTGTTGCGCTCTCCGATCTTCTCGTGATTGCGATGGAGGTACCCCATCACCGGCTCGAGGTCGATGATGGTCTCCCCGTCCAGGCGGGCGACCATGCGAAACACGCCATGGGTGCTGGGATGGTGCGGCCCGAAGTTGACGACGATCTGGTCGGTGTGCAGCCCTTCGGCGGCGCCTGATGCATGCCCGTTCGCGCCGGCGCCGTACACGCGCATCTGCGTGATCGGCTCCTTCCAGGTAGCGGGGTCCCAGCCGAGAGGATAGTTGACGTTGTCATGCCACGGCGCGCGATCCTCCGCCCAGACGTGGGTCCCGGCTGGATGGCGGCTGCGGAACGGCTTGCGCTCCTCCTCGTAATAGGCCTCGCGCCAGTCCTTGCGCATGGGATGGCCATGAAACCCCTCCCACAGCAAGATGCGGCGCAGGTTGGGATGGCCCGCGAAGCGGATGCCGTACAGGTCCCACACCTCGCACTCCTGGAGGTTGGCGCCCGGCCACACGGGCATCAGGGAGGGCACGGTCGGCGCCTCGTCGGGCGACTCCGGCTGAGGGATGCGGACTTTGAGCACGAGCGGCCCGCCGCCGCGCGCGGTGGAATAGAGATGATAGACCACTTCGAAGCGGTTCGTGGCGTCGCGCCCCTTGTAGCCCAGATAATCGACGCCGGTGACGCTGGAGAGCAGGTCGTAGCCCGCGCGATCGCGCAGGTAGCGCCCCAGCTCCACGAGCTTGTCCGCCGCCACGACCAGCGAACCGTTCTCCAGGCGCTCCTTGACGGCCCCTGGCACTGCGGCGTTCAGCTCTTCGACGATATTGGCTGTCTCGGACATGGGCGTCCCCCTTGCGATTATCCCGCGGCGGAAGGATCTTCCCCGCCCGTCTGGCGGCGCCGCTGAATCTCAGCGCGACGGGCGAGAGCTTCCTGCTTGCGACGTTCGATCTCCTCGGGCGTGAGCGGGCCGCCCGCCGGCCGGGCCACGGGCGAGACCTCTGCGATGACCGGAGCGGCCGGCTCTGCCGTCTCCCCCTGAGGGGCCAGCGTCCGCTCACGCACCTCGGCGAGGCGCCGGGGGTCGAGCAGGTCCGGCCCCAGGATCGGCACCGGGATCGCGTCGTCTGCGCTCTTGCGGTACCACGGCGCCTGTGTGATCGACTGGCGCGAGATCTTCTCGTGCAATTTCAAGAAGCCGTGCATCAACGCTTCCGGCGTCGGCGGGCAGCCGGGCACGTAGACATCTACCGGCAGGAACTTGTCGATGCCGGAGACGACGTTGTAACCCTCTTTGAACGGCCCGCCTCCCGTCGCGCAGGCGCCCATCGAGATCACATAGCGCGGTTCGGCCATCTGGTTGAAGATGCGCACGATCTGCGGCACCATCTTCTTCGTCACAGTGCCGGAGACGATCATGAGATCAGCTTGGCGCGGCGAGGGGCGCATGATCTCCATGCCGAATCGGCCCATATCGAAGCGGCTGGCCGCCGTGCAGATCATCTCGATCGCGCAGCAGGCCAGGCCGAACATCAGGGGCCAGGTGGAGGTGCGGCGAATCAGGTTGTACAAAGAGTCGACCGAGGCCAGAAACACATTGCGCTGCAATTCGGGGGAGATAGACGTTGCGTCGTCTTCGTGCATGGACCGACCCTCCTCATCGGATGAACGACGATCCCTACCAACTTCGACGGCCTGTCCGACGGTCGCGACCGCCAGATGATGCAATTTTACATCAGGATAAGGGGGCGAGCAAGGCCCCCACGCGATCTTGACAATCTGCGGGTTTCGCGATATAGTCGTCGTCGTTATCCTAACAACTACTATTTTAGGAGCCGTCTGCGCCCGTCATGCTTTGCTGTCGGGCGGCCCGATCGGGCGAGGGACGTATGGACGCGATCGAGGGGTTACAGGAATTGGGGTTTTCCGAATACGAGGCCAAGGCATACGTTGGCCTGTTGCGCAAAAGCCCGGTCACCGGCTACGAGCTGAGCAAGCTCTCCGGTGTGCCGCGCTCCATGATCTATGAGGTGCTGGGGCGGCTGAGCGCGCGCGGCGCGATCTTGAGCACAGTGGCCGATGGCGCCACCCAGTATATGCCGGTGCCCGCCGACGCGCTGCTCGATCGCCTGCACGAGGCCTATCACGCCCAGGTCGAGGCGGTGCGGCGCGAGCTGGATGGGTTGGTCCCGGGCGGCCAGGTCGATTATGTCTGGAACCTGGAGGGCTACGAGAACATCATCACCCGCGCGCGCGAGATGATCGACTCCGCCCAGCGGCGGCTGCATGTGGCGCTGCTGCCGGAGACCTTCCCTGACCTGGAGGAGGCGCTGCGCGCAGCGGCGCGACGAGGGGTCAGCATCACGATCAACACCACTACGCCGATCGATTTCGCGGAGGGGATGGTGGTCGCCACGCCGCTGGTCGTCGATGACGCCGGCCAGATGGGCACCCTGGGGCTGATGCTGGTCATCGACGGCGCGGAGGCTCTGATCAGCGAGCGATTGGAGCGCATTGAGGCGCGCGCCTCCTGGACGCGCAACTCGCTGCTCACGTTCGTGGTCGAGTATCACATGCGCGTCGATATGCGCATGCCGCATATTTTCGCCCTCCTGGGCGATCGCGTGACCGAGATCCTGGACGAGGTCGATCGTGAGCTGTTTGCTCCGTTGCTGCAGCGACCTCTTCCTCCCGACGAAGCGCACCCCGCGCGCTCGGAGGCGACCGCGACAGCGGAGAGAGGATCCTGATCATGATCGTGCGCAACCTGATTCGGCGCCGGACGCGCACACTGCTCACCCTTCTCGGCATCGCCATGGGGGTGTCGGCGGTCGTGGCGATGGGGATCATCGCCGAAGGGCTGATCAACAACTGGGGCAATCTGCTCAGCGGCAGCGGGGCAGATCTCCTGGTCATCCAGAAAGGGGCGATGGACGCCAGCTTCAGCTCGCTCGACGAGGTGTTGGGCGAGCGCATCGCCGCAGTGCCCGATGTCGCGAGCGTCGATGGCGGCGTCATGGCGTACGTCTCCACCGAGGGGCTGCCCTTCCTGCTGCTCTTGGGCTATGAGCCGCAAAGCCCCTCTGCCGCCCATTTTCGCATCATCGAGGGCGAGCCGGTGCGCAGCTCGCGGCAGATCGCCCTGGGGCGCCGCGCCATGGAGAGCCTGAAGAAGCAGATCGGCGACACCGTCCGCATCTACAGCACCCCTTATCGCATCGTCGGCGTCTACGAGACCGGACAGGCGATGGAGGAATCGGGCGGCCTGGTCACCCTGCGCGATGGTCAGGAGATCGCCCAGAAGACGCGCCAGGTCAGCCTGTTTCAGGTGCGCCTGCGGCCGCAGGCTCTGTCTCGCATCGACAGCGTGATCGAGCGCATCGAGCGCATCGTGCCCGACGTCTCGGTCTCGCGCGCGGCCGATTATGGCCTGCAGATGGAATGGGCCGATATGACGCGCGCGTTCGCCTGGGGCATCGCCTTCATCGCGATCATCGTCGGCGGGCTGGGCATGATGAACACGATGGTGATGAGCGTCTATGAGCGCACGCGCGAGATCGGCGTGCTGCGCGCCGTCGGCTGGGCGCGCGGGCGCGTGCTGCGCATGATCCTGGGAGAGTCCCTGGCGCTCAGCACGATCGGCGGCGCGGCGGGCATCGGGTTGGGGATCGCCATGGCCAAAGCTACGGCCACGATCCCTGGCATAGGCGGCTGGCTGGAGGGCGAGATCTCGCCTCAGATCCTCGTCCAGGGGATCGTGACGGCCTGGGTGCTGGGGCTGGTCGGGGGGATCTATCCGGCCTGGCGCGGCGCCAACCTGCAGCCGATCGAGGCGTTGCGTTACGAAGGGGGAAGCGGCGGCGGCGACCTGGGGCGCGGGCGGCTGGCGTGGGCCATGCGCTTCCTGCCCAATACGATGCGCAATCTGGCGCGCCGCAAGACGCGCACGTTGCTCACCTGCCTCGGCATCGGCTTCGGCGTCGCCTCGCTCGTGGCGCTGGGGGCGTGGGCGGACGGCTTCATCCAACAGTTGAATCAACTGGCCGGCAGCAGCGCCGCCGGCGCCATCACGGTGATGCAGGCCGACGTGCCCGATATGTCGCTGTCGACGGTGGATGAGCGCGTCGGACGCGCCATCGCCGCCATGCCGGAGGTCGAGTCGGTCTCCGGCATGTTGCTGGGGTTCATCTCGACGAAAGAGATGCCCCTGTTCATCGTGATGGGGCTGGACCCCGGCGCGCAGGCGATGCGCCATTACCGCCTGGTCGAAGGGCGCGGCATCCGCCATCCCAGCGACATCATCATCGGCCGCACCGCCGCCAACAACTACAAGCTGCGCGTGGGCGATAGCATCCAGCTCTACCAGAACCGTTATCGCATCGTCGGCATTTACGAGACGGGGACCGCCTGGGAGGAGGGAGGCGGCGTGATCGCGCTGAGCGAGGCGCAGGCCATGCTCAACAAGCCGCGCCAGGTCGGCTTTCTGTTCGTCGACGTGCGCGATCCGCGCGATGCGCCTCGCGTGCAGGCCATCATCAACCGCCGCTTCCCGGACGTCAAGGCCTCCCTGTCGAGCGAGTTCGCGCAGAACACGCAGGATATCCAGAACTTCAAGGCGATGACCTCCGCCATCATTGCGCTCACCGTCTTCATCGGCGGCATCATCATCACCAACACGATGATCATGGCGGTGATGGAGCGCACGCGCGAGATCGGCACCTTGCGGGCCTTAGGATGGCGGCAGCGTCGCGTGCTCGGCGTCATCGTCAGCGAATCGGCCGTGCTCGGCCTGATCAGCGCCTTCGTCGGCATTGGGCTGGGGGTGGGGCTGTTAGAGCTGCTGAAACTGGTCCCTGCCGCCTCCACCTTTGTTGCGGGAGTCTACGAACCGCATCTGATGGTGCAGGCGATCATTTTGGCCCTCATCTTGGGGGTCATTGGCGGCGCTTATCCGGCCTGGCGCGCGACGCGGCTCAGCCCGGTTGAAGCGTTGCGCTACGAGTAGGCCGCATCCTTACACGTCGTTGGGGCGTAGGAATAGGGGGTAAAAATGAAGCATACACCATGGACATTCGTCGTCGTCGTCGCGCTTGCGTTGCTGGCCAGCGGCTGTTCTGCTCCCGCGCAGGGGGCGGCCCCTGTCACGCCCGCGGCGGAAGAGGCCGCGCCGGCCGCTCTGGAGGACGTCATCTGGGCGTCGGGCGACGTCTTGCCCGCGCAGTGGGCGCACCTGAGCTTTGAGGTGGGCGGGCGCGTCGAGCGGGTCCTGGTCCAGGAGGGCGATGCGGTCCGCGCCGGCCAGGTGTTGGCGGAGCTGCACGCGCCGGACCTGGAGCAGGCCCTCCACGCCGCGCAGGCCTCGCTGGCTTCGGCCCAGGCGCAACTGGCGCGCGTGCGGGCGGGCGCGCGGCCGCAGGAGATCGCGTCGGCTGAGGCGGCTTCCCAGCGCGCCGAGGCGGGCGTCATCGCCGCGCAGGCCGCGGTCGAGCGCGCGCAAGCCGAGCTGCAACGGCTGAAGGCCGGCGCGCGCGAGGAGGAGATCCGCGCCGCGCGCGGCCAGCTCGAACAGGCGGCGGCGGCGGTGCGCCAGGCGCAGGCGGCCTACGATCTCATCGCCGGCGAGCCGAACGTGGCGGCGCGTCCGGAGGCGCTGGCCCTGGAACGGGCCACGCAAGCGTATGAGATCGCACAGGCGCAGTACGATCAGATCGTCCGCGGCGCGCGTCCCGAGGAGATCGCCATCGCCGAGGCGCAGGTCAAAGCGGCGCAGGCGGAGCTGGCGGCGGCGCAGGCGGCGGCGGCCGAGGCCTATGCCCAGGTCGATTTGCTGCGCGCGGGCGCTCGCGCCGAGGACGTGGCGGTCGCTGAGGCCGCGGTGGCGCAGGCCCAGGCCGCGGTCGAGCAGGCGCAGGTGGCGTGGGATCGGGCGCGGCTGATCGCGCCCTACGATGGAACCGTGGGCGCGGTCTGGGTGCGCGTGGGCGAGACGGTGACCCCCGGTCAGCCAGCCCTCGCCATCGGCGACTTGAGCGCCTTGCGCGTCGAGATCACCGACCTGCGCGAGACCGACGTCGCGCGCGTCGAACAGGGACAGCGCGTCGAAGTGACGTTCGACGCTTTGCCGAACCAGACGTTCCAGGGCGTGATCGCGCGCATCTCGCCGATGGCGCGCGAGGAAAAGGGCAGCTCGAACTACACTGCCATCGTCACATTGGAAAAGGTCGATCCGCGGCTGCGCTGGGGGATGACCGCTTTCGTGAACATCGAAGCGCGGAAATAGGTCCTGGCATGAACGAACAACTTCTGATCGAGACGATCCATCTCAGCAAAGTGTACGGCGACGGCGTGGGGGTGCGCGCGCTCGATGACGTCAGTATCGCCGTCGCGCGCGGCGAGATGGTCGCAGTGATGGGGCCATCCGGCTCGGGCAAGTCGACGCTCCTCAACATGCTGGGCGCGCTCGATCGACCTACCGCGGGCGAGGTGTGGGTGGACGGGCAGAACCTCGCGCGCGTGAAGGACCTGGACAGCTTCCGCGCGCGCACGGTCGGCTTCGTCTTTCAACTGCATAACCTGCTGCCGACGTTGACCGCGCTCGAGAACGTCGAGGCGCCCATGATCGGCCAGGTCGGCTCGCCGCGCGCGCGCCGTCGGCGAGCCGAGGAGCTGTTGGAGCTGGTGGGGTTGAAGGATCGTGGTCATCACCTGCCGGGGCAGCTCAGCGGCGGCCAGCGGCAACGGGTGGCGGTCGCGCGCGCGCTGGCCAATCAGCCCCCCTTGATCCTGGCCGATGAGCCGACCGGCAGCCTGGACTCGCAATCGGGCGCCGAGATTATGGCGCTGCTGCAAAACCTCAACCGCGAGCAGGGGGTGACGATCGTCATCGTCACCCATGATCCGCGCGTGGCGCGCAGCACGCAACGCATCCTGACCATGCGCGACGGGCGCGTCGTCGATGATCATCGTGTGCAGAACGCGCTGATCGAGGATCTGCGCGATCTGGCGCGCTCGCAACTGGGGCAACTGCTGCTGAGCGGGCGCCTGGAGCCGCTGGCTGAGCTGGGCCTGAGCCGCAATGGGCGGCTGCTGGAATCCGCGCAGGCGCTGCAGACGATGCTGGCGCTCGTCGCGCGCGAGGAAGAGCCGATGAGCTGACTGGGGAACGATCCCTCCTGCCGCAGCTACATTCTGCGGAGGAGGACGGCCCTGTCCTCCAGGAGCAGGCGCCGTTGAGATCGGTCTACCCTGCCGGGGCGCCTGGGAGGATCCTGGTTGCGATCTGCGCCGCCGCCTCCTCGCACAAGCGGGCAGCTTCCGGCGATAGCTCGACGCCGAAGCCGAAACGGTGGCCGCGGACGGAGATCAAATGGGCCAAAGGCCGGCGTCCGTGCAGGGTCTCAGCCAGCTCTACCAGCGTCGCTGGCATCAGATGATGGGTAAAGGCAGAAGGTTCGTATCCCTGGGCCACGGGCTGCCAGCGGATGTCTTCGGCGAAGGCGCCCGTATGCGCGTCGACGAAGAACACTTCGTCGTAGTCGGCGATCGTCTCCGCCAGTTCCGGCGTCAGTTGAGGCACGAAAGCCAGG
>FWPV01010280.1_pt1 | contig 15397 bp, 11 predicted proteins | sample 2228371 | NCBI WGS metagenome assembly FWPV01 (sample SAMEA103939776, study PRJEB20133) | metagenome | reverse complement strand
TCCGACAGTGGAAAATCATGAAAATCTCCCTTTTCCAAAGGGAGATTTAGTGGGATTTTATAATAAATGATATTTTTTAAATGTTATAAACAACAACAACTCACACAGTAATAAAGAAAAAACACAGAGTCACGGAGATATTTAATTATATTTTTAATCATGAATGTCACAAATTATACGAATTACACAAATGATGTAGATATTTATATTCGTGTTATTTGTCTTATTCGTGTAATTCGTGATTAATTTTCAAAATAGTATTAAATAAGATGGAACATGGAATATTACACCTCTCAATGACCATATACTGCCGACTACAAACTCACCCAGAATTAATCCCAGAAAGAAAGGAATGCTCTGTCTATGCAGTTTTAACCCACCGATCTTTAAGATGCCATATTTTATTGCCCAACTTATGAATATTGATGACCAAAATACATTCATAGACCAGCTGCTCGAGACAGCAAAACCAGCCGGATGAAGCGACCACCATATAAACCGCATCCTCATAGATGAGAGAAATATTGTTGATAATATTCCTAAAACTATGGCTATTCCAGCAGAAATATCTGGCTGTGTAGGGCTATATAGCCAGCTCTGAAGCCTATCGAAAGGTTGCCAACCATAACCTGTTGGTCCACCTTGTTTATAACCAGCATGTAAATACGCCCAGATAGAAACAGGTGCGGAAATTACTGTCGCAAGAAGTATTGCTATCATCATCTTTTTGTGACTGGCATTTGATCTTTCCGCAAGCTTAAATCCCTCAAGCTGATGTGGCATAGGATGACCTCTGTATGCCCTGTTGAAGAACCACAAAAAAGAAAGACCAGTAAGGTTACCGGGGCTGAATCTCTTTGAGCCAAAAGTCTTTGTTATTATCATATCGGGTCCTGAGAAATGAAGGTCATGGACAGGAGAGCCTAATTCTGCACGCATGCGTGTTATTGCAGTTGATAATGCAAAATAAAGCACAAAAAAACTCAATATCATCGGCACAGACATACCTAAACGCATACAGAAGAACGTTAAAAGTATCATGGCTACCAGCATTATTATTATGATCGTTCTATAGCTCATAGCTTCTGATGAATCGTCTATTTCACTTGATTTTCCTAAAAAAGCTTTATTGAAGACATATCTTATATGCTTCCTGGTTGTCCATAATGCGATCAGACAAAGTCCCAGGTATGCTCCTGAAGATTGCTGATCGATATAAGGAAATTCAGGAAGCCCACGCAGACCTAAGGCACTGGCGATAACCCTTTCTATCTTCCAGAAAATATAAAAGAACCAGCAGGAAAAAGATAGGTCTAAAGGTATAAAGAAAGCAAGCCCGACTGCGTAAGGAAATATTGAAACAGGCGTCCATCCTATTGCGTTCCATGGCTTTTCTGTGAAATATGGGTAAAGGTCATATAGCCTACCTCCAAGTCCGGGTATTGCTGGATAAAGGAAATGCAAACCATTTATTGTATCCATTCCCGCTGCTAATGCAAAACCGATCCACATAGCTTTGCTCTTTAGAAAATCTGGTTTTTCGCTGGTCATATACAATGGTAACTGAATGATAGGATAGCTTAATTTTTCTTCCTCAGTCCATCGCTTTCTTACAATGGCATTTATACAAGCCATTACAAATACTAGAAGAATTATGAGACATGACCATGCAATACCCGGTATCAGCCAGGCTCTCCATATTTTGCTTTCATAAAGGCTTGATTGACCTTCTACATAGCCCTTAAGTATATTTCTATCACTAACTGTTACCCATTCTGGTATATACTTCCAGAAAATATCAGCCCATTCATTTTCTGGAGTTGCAAGCCAATGGGAATCTATGAGCATGGAGACTAAAACCCTCACCATGTCAAGACCACATATAGCAGATGCTACTGAAAGCATTACATATACTATGAGAAGCTCACCATGATTAAGGGCAATGCTGGAAAGCCATTTTCTTAAAGCAGTATTTAATAATGTAATTACAAACAAAATAAAAACTACGTTATAAAAAAGGGATACCGTAGTAGAGACCGCTTCACCGGAACCTATCCATAATGAATTGGCTGGTATCAGTATAAGTCCGATGATTAAAGCTCTCCAGCCTGTCCTTATTTTTTCATGTTCAGAGCTACTTGATTGCATTTGTATTGTAAGGTTTTATTTTTTGCTTTCGGATATAATATATCCTGCTTGTATACGGAAATCTTCGAGAAAGTAATGATTGCGAGTGTGATCCGTAAAATTTGGGACGACCTGGTTATCAAGCCTTTCAAGTAGTTTTTGTGCTTCTTCATTGCCTTCAGATGAAAGTTCTTTTAATATGTATAGGTATTCATAGTCTTCCATTGCCTTGCGTATAATTTCCCAGCGTATGGAATCCACAGGATCATCCGATTTACTTGGCATCAATGGTGGATAAAGTAAGTAACTATCTCCAGCTTGTAGTGAACCACCTGTAGTATTATCATAAGGATTATAAGTAAGTTCCGAATAATACGGTGGATGCCAATCCCAGTGATTAAGTCCCCAATGTAAGAAGCCAGGAATGCCATATTTAAAAGCGATCCATGTAAATATTCGCACACGTATAAGCGGATAATCTATAAATCTATTAGGCCATGCTCCAGTTGGACCACAACAATAATAAAACCAAATTTGCTCTTTAGGAATGCCACTTGACTTTACAAAATGTTCATAAACGCTTTCAAGTGGGACGGGATGGTCTATATATGGTGCAAACTCTCCAGCCCCCATAGCATCTATTAAATGTATCTCAGGAACCAAACCTTTTACAAACTTTGCAAGGCTTGTATATGCATCAAACTGATCTCCATGTGGTTCATCTGAAAGGTGAAGATAAAAGTTTTTGAGCCATCCATTTCTTTGTAGATGTTCCCTTAGAGCTATTAAGAACTGCTGAAGAAAAGATCGGTAGTCATTATCCATAGTGGATGAAAACCGGTGATATTCTGCTTGATTTTGATTGGCTTTTCTCAATAGTATACCAGCAGGATGAACGGAACCTCCTGCTAAATGTGAACCTTCGATTAATTCAAATCCATATCCGAAAAATAATTGCACCCATTTATCGAAATTATGAAAATCAAACTTATATTTGCCTGGCTCTGTTTCCAGAATGTCTATTAATTGTCCCTGTATACGTCCATCTGATAGATCAGGTATGTTGCTCATGCAGAATAATGGAGTAAGCACTACATTCTGGCGATGGTCTGAAAGGTTCTTGGCATATCGCTCTATAACTTGCCAGAATTTCTCTGTAAGTGGTTGTAACTTATGAAATTTAAGTATCTGACCGACAAGAAACCAATTAGTCATCAGGAAGTGTGACCGTTTAGGTATAGAGAACGGCAATACTTGTAGTTCAACGTTTACGTCTTCCTCTCCGATTTTGCATGAAACTCTTATTCTGCCTTTATAATTCCCTGCCGGGATAGATTCACTGATGCGCGTCCTGACCCATATACTTATAGTTTGAGGGAATTGAACGCGACCAACTTCTCTCCATAAGGATGGTAGTAATGGGTCAGGATAAAACCCTGGAGCTTGTCCTTCAAGATCATGCGGAGCATTACCAGCTGAGTGCCAATGGACAGGCACGTAACCAGCATAAAGGATTTCAATATCGTTTTTCGATATCTTATCACCAGAAGAGGAAACTAGATCAGTAGTTTCTACTTTTAGATCGTTAAGTCCTTCTGGCGTTCCATTTACACCTATTTGAAAGCAAGCAACTTCGTTTCCTGCAGAGCGAACAAATATTGAATTCTCAGCATATTCCGATGGTTTTGAATGTGGAAATATCCTGGTCATGCAATCTTGAGCCCAAACTCTAAACATAAGGCACCTCCAATTAACCTTTTGATGGTAATATCGTTTTAAAAAATTGTTTATATAATCCCCTAAACCCTTTGAAAAAGGCAAAAACAGGAAAGTCTCCCTTTTCCAAAGGGAGATTTAGAGGGATTTTATAATTTATAGTAATTTATGACTGTAATGAATAATATTTTTTAAAATGGTATAATTTATTTTTCTTCTACTTGTTTAACCGCACCTCGCGGGCAATTTTTTACACATATAAGGCATTCAATACATTTTTCTTTGTCTATCTCAGGTAATTTATATCCTTTTTGAGATATTGCTTTTTCAGGACAAAGTTTAATTAATGGGCATTTATGATTCTGTGGACATTTATCAGGATCAATTATAATCATAAACTATTACCTTTCAATATTGTTATATAATCTTGGTATACGTTCATTAATATTACATAAAATCTCATAGGGTATTGTTCCGATCTTGTTTGCTAAATCATCTGCTGTTATCTCTTCATCTCCTTGCTTACCGATAACCACCACTTCATCTCCAACTGATATATCCGCTATATGGCTAACGTCACAAAGGCTTTGATCCATGCAGATCGTTCCTATAATTGGGGCTTTCTTACCCCTTATGATGACTTCACCTATATTTGATAGTTTTCTGTTTAATCCGTGTCCATATCCTATGGCTATCGTTGCAACTTTTGTATTTTTCCGGGTAAAATAAGTGCGCCCATAGCTAAGGCTTTCACCTTCAGGAACTTCCTTTAGATATACAACTCTCGTTTTTAACGATAAAGCAGGTTTAAGATCAATTTTTATCTTTGGATTATGGCAGGGATATATTCCATAAATGGCTATACCTGGTCTGACCATATCAAAATAAGATGAAGGGAAATTTAATACTGCTGAGCTATTTGCAGAATGCTTTATAGGTATACAGATATTGTTTTTTTCGATATTTGAAATGATTGATTGAAATCGCTCTATCTGAAGATTAGTATAGCTTTCCTCAGTATCTGCAACAGCGAAATGAGTGAATATACCTTCAATTTCCAGTTCTGGAAATTGATTTATCGATTTTATTAGATCAAGTGTATCTTCATAATGTATCCCTATCCGACCCATACCCGTATCAACTTTGACATGCACTTTTGCTCTTTTATGCAGTTTTTTTGCTGTTTCTGAAAGTTTTTTACAAATGTTTAAATCACAGACTGTTTGAGTTACATTATTCTTAATAATATCTTCAGCATATTCAGGAAGTGTAGTGCCTAATACAAGTATTGGCAGGTTGATGCCAGCTTGTCGTAATTCAATGGCTTCATCTACAGTTGCTACACCAATTTCATAAACAGGAATTTTACCAGCCAATTTTGCAACTTCAATCGCTCCATGTCCATAAGCATTATCTTTCACTACTGCTAATAACTTTGAGCCTTTTTTTTCAACCAGACATTTTATCTGGTTTATATTGTGTGATATAGCATCAAGATTTACCTCAACCCATGTTAAATTCATACTAACTCCATAACATTTTTTATTCAGAAGCTATTCCCTTAAATAAAGCAGGAAGAACATCATTTGCAACCGTAAGATCGTAGTTAAAGATGATAAAACCATTTGCCCCCAAATTTCTTGCTATAAGTGCTTGTATGGCTACTTGATCTGGTGTTAATCCAGGTGCTGATGCTCCGATACCTGGATATAAAGGTATTTGATTGTTGACTATCTTAATTTGATTACTGACAATATTGCTGAAGTGATATTTATTTGCTGTATAATTCATAGGACAGACAAAATCCAGGTATCCAGATTTTATCCAAAAGTCCCAATCTTGACCGATTGATTCTATGCATCCTGGATAATTACTAAAAACTGCTGCTGAAATTTTTATATCAGGATTTATCTCTCTAGCTTTTTCACTAACAGCCTTAACTAATCTGGTTATCTGGTCACATCTATATTGGATATATTTTTCCTTATATTTTCCAGTTATCACTTCTTGAGGCCATTGTTCGATCTTTTCTCCTACCCAGTTTTCAAATTTTTCTTCACAAGTGTCACAATAGCAGGAATCTCCATGAGGATATCGAATATAGTCGAAGTGTATTCCATCAACTTTGTATTTTTTAACAATTTCTAACATAGATTCTAATTCGATTTTGTAATTATCTTCATGAGAAGGGCAAAGCCATCTTATCTCATTGCCATTTTTATCACGTTGAAGCCTTCCTTCTTTTCGCATCTTTTCGACAAATTCTTCTGGTGCATTTGATAGGTTCCAGTTGACCTTCCATACATGTATCTGAACTCCATATTTTTTGCATGCGGATAAACATTGCATGATCTGATCGCCTTTTTCCTGCACTTCAGGATATACTGGTAATACTTCACTTGGGTAATATGCTAATCCAGCCCAGAGCATATTTGGCACTATAGCATTAAATCCATTTCCCTTTATAGTCTTTATCGCTTTTTCCCAGTTCCATCCAGGAATTCCCAAAGCCGAATGACACCAGAGGGCACGAAATTCGTCTTTTTTAGAAGGCAAGCTGTAAAAGAAAGCTTCCTGAAGTTCCATCATGGCATCGCGTGCCATTTTCAGAGTTTCTCCGTAATTATTTGTTCGTTTTGCTGAATCAAACATGTTAATCGACTTTTCTAAATGTGCTAAAGCTTCTTTCTTTCTAGTTTCAGGTATATTTTCTAAAATTTCATGTATGAAATTTTTTGCTTCTTCAAAGCTTTCAAAGCCAGCGATCTTGCCGAAATTTTTCAAAACAGAATCTGAAATTAAGCTGCGCATTTCTGGCACTAATTGTCCTAAAAGTGCCAGAAGCATCTGCCTTTTATTTATAATATCGCTTTTTAAAAGCACATGACCCATAAATACACCATTTGAATTAATAGTTATAGCAGGGAGTCCTGTATCTTTGCCCTCCGCATCAACCCATTTACCGACTACTTTAGCGGAATCAGGTTCTGGGATGGTAATATTCCATGAGTCTTGATATATACTTTCAGGGAGACCTTCCACAATATCAGATGCCAGTTTAACTGTGGAAAACTGTCCATCATATTGCCTTCTCATCCATCCCGAACTTTTTATACCAAGAAGCTGAGCCATTTCTGCAGGAAGAGAATAAAACATTAATATTTTTCCGCCTGATTCTACAAATTGCCTGACAGCTGATAATTCTTTATTTGACATATCAGGATTGTAAGGAAAGATAGCAATTTTACATCCTGCTAGCACTCCTGATTCCACATCTGTATCTGTAACCACTCCGAACTGTAGACCAGATTCCTCAAGCGTTTTCGACATTGAGTCGGCAAATTCCCTAACTGTTCTAGCCTGGGATGGATTTTTCTGAAACGTTAAATCTCCCATTACAACGACAATATCATCAGCAACTGATATTAGATCGTCAACTCCAACAATTGTATCTATACTTTGACCTTTCCAGAATGATAATCTAATCCTTCTTATTTCATCCCATCCTTTTGGTGTTCCTTCTATAACAAAGTCACTTTTGCGAAGGGCAATCTTTTGCCAGCCAGCCTTCGTAGCAGAGAACCTGCCAGAAAACCATCCATCTCCGCTCTGAAAATATAAGTTACATCCGCTTATGGCAGAAGGTTTTTCGGAATATACCCATAATGTAAATCTTCCAAACTTTGTTAGATCTAGTTCGACTTCTTTATCCCAATAACAGCGATCTTCTTTCTCTGAAAAGTTGCAATTCATCATCATGGCTTGCTTTCCATATTCTGTTTCATGTAAACCAGTCGTTACAGCCATACTTCCAGCCTGTGGTATCCATGATGATTGGACTTCTTGATCACTTGAATACTCAAAAGAATCAATAACAGCAATTTCTGAACCAATAGTCAAGCAATTTATGGAAAAGAAAATTAAAGACATTAAAGCATAATTCCACATATCAAATCACCTTCTTTAGGTAATTATTGCTATTCTGCTATTTTTGAGTAGGCTCGATGCTATTTTTGAGTAAAACATGCTGTCCAGCTTGTTCTCTATATCCAATACAAGATGATTTAATTTTATATGCTTCGCATATACATAAGATACAAGCTGACTCTATGAATATATTATTAATAACAACTTTTGATAGCCATATTTCACTTATTGTATAAAGTTCTGTATGAATAGCAAATTTTATGGCTTGCACGATTTCATTTTCGGGAGATACTATTGAAATATCTTTTAATAATATTGTTGTAGGTGGATCAAGATTGTCCAAGACAGATAGGATTTGATCATATATTTTTATTGGTCCAAGCTTTTCTAGTAATTTCGTAGCAAATATAAGACGCCATTTATCTAATTCAACTATATATAACCAAAATGCGGCAGAGATTTCAAGCTCAAGTTTATCTAGTTTCTGTAACAACCTCTTTCCACCATCTATGTCTATTTTATCTACCAATACTGTTCTATACATATTAAAGTATAGAGGACACAGAGATAATAAATCTCTGTGTCTCATGTCTATTTAACAGCACTTTTTGCCGAAGTCACATTCATAAGGGACAGGCTCTGATTGATGGCTTTTTGAAGATTTTTCTGCCAGATCCATTACAGCTATTACCCTTCTTGCCTCCTCGGGCTTTACTATAAGTTCTTCGCCTTTTAGTAAGTGTGCTGCTATATTTTGATAATAGCCGGGTCCTGGTCTTCCATGATATTTAACTATTTGATCTTCAGGAAAGCCTTTTTCCACAGATAGAACTCTAAACCCGTCATTTTCAGAAACTATTGCACCTTTTTCTCCAAGCACTCGCCATCTAGGTTTACCAATTTTAGCGATCTGTGACATCTGAACGTTAGCAACTGCCCCATCTTCAAATCGGATGACAGCTTCAACATGATCTTCGTTAGTTGCATCTTTCCATACTCTATTCGGATGGAAATATCCGGTGACGTTGATCATTCTTGCGGGCATTATATTAAGTAGCCAATCAAGGTAGTGTGCTCCCCAATCATAAAAAGCTCCTCCGGAAATCTTTTTATCAGCTCTCCACCATTTACCCGGATGACCATATCCACCGCCCCACATCTCGACATGGAAGACAGTGCCAATTACACCACTATTTACTAATTCTTTCAATGTCCAAAAATCAGCATCCCATCTGCGATTATGATAAACAGATAACATTACACTTTTCTCTTTGGCTGTATTTATCATCTCCGTAGCTTCAGCTATAGTTATGCACATGGGCTTTTCCACTATTACATGTTTACCTGCTTTGAGGCATTCTATCGCTACTGGAGCGTGAAGGTAATGAGGTAAAACAACGACAACAAGGTCTATATCAGTTTCCTTCTTTAGCATAGTTTTAACATCATTATAGGTGTTTACATCAGGAAAATCAGCCTTTGCTGCCTTAGTTCTTGCTTTATCAACATCGCATATAGCGATGCAGTCTAATCCTTCAGTATTTTTCAATTGTGATGCATGGTGATGTCCCATGTTAAACGCTGCACCGTAGCCGATAACAGCTCCGCGGATTTTATCTGTCATAACTTTGATCTCCTTATCTTAATTGTTAATTACACAACAACATTTTTCTTGTCGCTGTAAAGTTACCTGCCTGAATGGTATAAAAGTAGATACCACTGCCAACAGTTTGACCATTATCATCTTTACCATCCCAATAGGCAGATCTTGACTTATCATTATAAAAACCAGCTTGCTTATATCCAAGATTTATTGTTCGTATAAGCTCCCCGGTTGATTTATAAATTTTAATAGTAACATCAGAAGGCTCTATCAATTGATAAGGTATCCATGTTTCTGGATTAAAAGGATTTGGATAATTCTGACCTAATTCAGATTTAATCAAAATTGGAGCCTTCTTAGTTTCTTTCTCTGCCGAAGCAACAAGGTCCAGAATATCAACAACACCATCTTTGTTTTTATCCGAAGGATGGTATTCATTTGCTTGAACTTCTGCAGATTGTAAGGTTATAAAAGTTCTATCACCATTATAATTAAAAACAACAGCAGAATCAAATGCAACAGAAAACTGACCTGCTGATATGCATTTGAAACTTATTGTTGCTATATGACCTGAACCGCTCACACCTTTTTCTCTTGTGCCATCGCAGGAAAATTCAATAAAACCTCTGGAATTATCGATAATTACATTTTTCCATTGATCAGCTTTTTGAGCGATCCTGGGAGCTGGTTGCCATGTTAAAAAAGACCCCTTCTTCACATTCTCAACCTGCATAAACTCAGGATTAAACCTTACTTTAAAACTGAATTTATACATATTCGTAACATACTTTGCCATTATTTTTATATCAAATCTATCTCCCTTGTATGTTGATGTGTTCATTGGAGTAAATGCTAATGTCGGTGATAACTTTGCAGTTACGAATTCCCAGATATAATCATCGTAATATTCACCTTCTGAGTATGAATTGTAATTTCCATCTAAACCTATTCCTTCGATATCCGTAGCTGTGCCTTTTATTCTTGTTATATGTGGTGTATCATACTCAAGTTCAGCAGAAGGAATAAATGTCATAGTTTCATTTTGCCATGTAAATGTGCCTTTGATAATCTTTCCGGATCTTGAGGTCAATGCAAAAGCATTTTCAGCAGATTCTTTATTCATTGGCTTGCTAAACGTTATGGATATTTTTGCTGAAACAGGCACAGCAGATTCTCTTATTAGCGGATATGTCTTCGTTACACGTGGCGGTTCTGGAGTTACTATCACAAGACCAATAGATTCAAGCCAATCACTGGTATTGCCTGATGTATCGGTATATCTTACCCTGAAGTCATAAGGACCTAGCTCTGCAGAACCACTGACAACAAATTCGGCGTTCCAATGACCTATAGGTGGAAGACCGGCATATTCAGTTTTCAAAGGTGTCCATACTCCACCAGGGCTTTTATATTCAATCTCGCAAATAAGTTGATCTTCTTCGTCCTGCATATCAAAGCCATCGGAGCTTATAGTTACATTTCCTGTTCTCGGCGCAATATTATAAGAGGCATATATATCTGCTGCAATTGGTCCATCCATAGCTGGAGATGACATGACTTTCAACGCCATTAATTGTATAAACTCTTCAACATTTAGCTTTAACATTCCTGATGTGTCAATGTCCATAACCATTCCAGGTGGAACAGGAACTGCATCTATGTTATTTATAATGATGAATATCTCAGTTCCTCTCTGATCCTCGATGGAAATTTGGCACAACTCCATTGTATCTTTAAGCACCCATATTTTAATATATTGCTTATAAAGGGCTGAGCCTATGGTTATTACATGTGCTAGCCCGTTACTAGCCATATCCAGACCTCTGTATCTGATAACTGCCCGAACATCAGAAGGATCCAGCTCTTCAACAAAGCTTATATTTGAATCTTTTCCGGTACCAATTCCTGTTTCGCGTTGAAGGATAGAGCCGAAAGGTATCCCACCGATCATATTAATTAGTGTAAAAAGTCCACTTTTATCATCTGGCAGAATTAGATTTCCGGGAATTACTTCCTGAAATACAAATTGTGAAAATACATTTTCATCTGGTAAAACTGCTAAGGCTTCAGACTTTTTAGTCGTAAAATGCAGATTTCCAAAATTACTTATCAGATTTATACGAGCAAAATCAGGCTGTATTTTTATAAGCTCCAGATTCGCTCTAAATACCATATCCGGTAATAATTTTGCCAGATCTTCATTCTGAACAAAGTCAGAGACTATGATTTTGGCATTTATTGATAGTCCTTTATAAATGTCTGATCCATAGAGTCCTTTATTTAAAACTTGCGATGCTATGGTTAAAATATCTAAAGAGCTTTGGTCTATTGTTATTCCATAGTTTTGTTGTGCATTGGCAATTATGCCTGGTAAAACCAAAAATATAAATATTGAAATAACACTTAAAAATCTCACCTTTTAGTCCTCCCATTTTAAAAAATGATAGTTCATAATATTTATGTAAGTATGTGTGCTGTTTTTGTGGTAACATGCTGTCCAGCTTGTTAGTTTTTACTCAAATACAATGAAACTTAATTCTACAGAAGTATAGCAGAACAAGATACCGATTATCAAGGCTTGATTATTCTGAAATCAACTTGATATTACTGACTCATTTCAAAAAAAATGATATAATATAATGGTTTCGAAGAAAAAATAAAAATTTATGTAGAAGGATGGTTTAAATAATGGAATTGAAAGAATTAAAGGATAAGTTTAGTGCTTTATCTGTCCTCGTATGTGGGGATATGTGTCTTGATAAAAATTTTATTGGTGGTTACTCAGGTTATTCCAGAGAATTGGAGCATCTTCCGATATTTAGAACTGAAATAGAAACCTATAACCCTGGTGGAGGAGGAAACCTTTGTTCGTGTTTTTCAGCTCTTGGAGTTAGAACTATTGCAGCCGGAATATGGGGAGATGAGGAAGATGTTAATAAATATATACTTGAGCGAGAATTCCGTAAAAGAAATATCGATGCGAAATGCATGGTTACAGGCTCTAGAACTCCTACTTATGGTAAGGCTTACCTTCGTAATGCATCTCACATATACAGGATCGATCTTGTATCTGAGAGTGTTTCTGAAAAAGTTTTGAATGAACTAATTGATAAAATAAATAAAAATATTAGCGAGGTTGATTTTATAGCATGTGCAGATTATGAAGAAGCAAATGATTATGGAGTTTGCGCAGAAAATGTTCTTAAAGTAATAACCAGTTTTAATTTACCTAAATTCGGAACGAGCAGAAGCAGGATATATAGGTTCAGTAATTTTAATCATATATTGTTAAACGCAAAAGAACTTAGAGACCAATCAAGGCTTGATAAAACCGCTGGTATGTCTGAAATGGTTGAGGAACTTATCAACCGCTTGAAAGCAAATGAGATTGTGATAACTCTGGGAGGTAAGGGAGCTATCGCATTCCAATTAAAAGATTGTATGCCTTCAAGATTAGAATCGTTATCTGTCAGTTCAATAGAGTTAACAGAGAATATTGATCCTTGTGGATGTGGTGATATGTTTTATGCCGCTTATTCATCGAGCATAATGGCAGGATTTGATACCCAAACAAGCATTAAAATTGCTAATTCAGCAGCAAGAGTGGTTGCTAGAAAGCTTTTTGGCACAGGTCAGGCAACACCAGAGGAAATAATTAATGAATATAAGGTTTTGTATCAAGAATCTGGAACAAAATAGCTAAATGGTAGTTTGTATCCGCTTTCTTTATTGAACGTTATTAATCAACGCCCGATAAATCGGGCTACTACGAACCTAATGCCGTTTTAAAAAATTGTTTATACAATTCCCTAACTCCCTTTGAAAAAGGCGAAATCAGGAAAGTCTCCCTTTTCTAAAGGGAGATTTAGAGGGATTTTATAATAAATGATAATAGTAATAAACAATTATTTTTTAAAATGGTATAACCTTATATCTAACTTACGTTAAGTAACAACAACGACGCATATTCTTAATGCTGGATGTAGATGACATCCAGCATGTTAATCGTCCTTATAATTCAAACTTGATTTTTGCCCAGGTAGCTGTAACTTTTTCTTCAGGTTTAACAGCTTTGCTAAGTCCTTTAGATCCATATACTATTACATCGTCAAAACGAGCAAGTGTGCTCCATGTTGCAAGACCTATTCTCCCTTTACCTTCTTTAGTGCTATCTTTGACTGAAGCAATTTCCTTATCATCAAGAAAAAGTGTATAATCATTTGGAGTATTTACGATCTTTATTTTATACCATCGATCTGTATCAATTGTGTGTGCGGTATTAGCTCCAGCCACTCCTCCCCATGATTCGACCTGTGATCTTACATTACCCCATCCACCGAGGTTCCACCAATATTGTAAAGATGCCTGTTTTTCCATTCTGGGTGGATGTGCTTTAAGGACAACACCACGGTCTTGCATTCTTCCCATGCATCGGAACATGATCAGGAAACCTTCAGCTCCACTTATCTTATTAGCTCTTAGTTCAAAGGTATAATCGTTCCAATCATCATTCCAATACTCATCTGCTACAACACTCATGCAGTTGACTGCATTCATAAGCTGATGGTACTCTTTATTTTTAAACTCCCACTGACCATAAATATCAACCCATTTCTTTTGTGACTCATCTGGATTATCAAAATTATCTGCAAAATAAGTCTGTGCGCTGGCAATGCTGATTGACAGAAATACAATTATCAAAAAGACTGTCAAACTTATAGCAAACTTCATTTAAAACACCTCCATTTGAATTACAGGAATGTATCTCACTCCCTGGCTAGAATTGAGCAATTTCAAACAAATATAATAAATTGAATAGATTTACATTTTTAACTTTGTGCTTGATTTCCTGATTACAAGCTCGACATCAAGTTTTATTCCAGCACTCGGTTCTTTTATTTCTTTCTTGATACGCTTATAAAGAAGGTCGAAGGCTTTATGACCGAGTTCCTTTTTAGGCATACGAACCGTGGTAAGTGGAGTTTCAAGGCATGATGCAAAATCTATATCATCGTAACCGACTATTGCAATATTTTCAGGGACACGCAAACCCGCTTGCTGAACTGCCTTAAGGACTCCTAAAGCCACATAATCACTAAAGGCAAATATCCCATCAATATCTTTGCTTGATGAAATAGCTCTGTTTGCAACATAAAAACCACCTTCCATTGTTATTGCTGGCTCTGTCACAAGTTCGTAACTAAATGGAATGTTATGTTCTTCTAATGCCTGCTTATATCCAGTTAGTCGTTCTTTCGCACTTGATATATGATCTGGCCCTTTGATATGAAGTATCCTATTGCATCCTTGTTCAATCAGATGTTTTGTGGCTAAAAATCCCCCCTTTGTATCATCGGCAACGACATAATCCGTAGAAAGTTGTTCAAAGTGTCTCGCAATAAGAACAAAAGGGAATTGTTGTTTCTTTAGAAATTTTATATCTTCATCATTTTCTTGAGATGGAGTTAATAATATTCCATCAACCTTTTCTTGTAACATAAGCTGAATTGCTCTTTTTTCGTTTGTGGTATTTTCGCCAGTATCACAAAGAATTATGCTATAACCCTTTTCTGATGCTTGCTCTTCTATACCTTTTACAAGCGAACCAAAGAAAGGATTTGTAATATCTGCTATGATTACTCCTATTGTCCCTGTTGTGTTCGATCTAAGTCCACGAGCAAATCTGCTGGGTCTATAATTGAGTTCTGTTGCAGTTTTTAGAATTTTCTCTTTAGTATCATGTTTTATATCTGGTTTATTATTCAACGCCCTGGAGACAGTATTGATTGAGACACCAGCCAATCTTGCGACATCTTTAATCGTAACTTTTTTCTCTCGAATTATGTCATCACTCCTTTTATTAAACGATACCGGTAACGATTACATTTTACAATACCTCAAAACTTTTGTCAAGTTATACCATTTTAAAAAATAATTATTCATTTCGATTATCATTTATTATAAAATCCCTCTAAATCTCCCTTTGGAAAAGGGAGACTTTCATGATTTCTGCTTTTTCATAGT
>FWPV01010279.1_pt1 | contig 15397 bp, 13 predicted proteins | sample 2228371 | NCBI WGS metagenome assembly FWPV01 (sample SAMEA103939776, study PRJEB20133) | metagenome | reverse complement strand
GCAGGCTTCCCAGCAGCGCCCCCGCCAGAGCCACGCCAATCGAGAGCCAGCTCGCGCCCGATTTCCGCGAGCTGCCCGCCATGAACACATTGTCGACCAGCCCGCCTGCCAGCGCCAATACCGAGATGACCGCGAAGATGATCCAGGCGGCGGTGTCGAAACCGGTCACCAGGCCGTAAACCAGGGCGGAGGCCCACATCAGCGCCAAGCCCGGCAGCACCGGCAGCAGCAAAGCCGCCAGCCCGACCAGCATCACCCCGCCGACAACCAGCGGGAAGAAGACGTTTCCCAGCGATTGCAGCAGTTCGCTCAAACGGCTTCCTCCGCGCGAATGACATCCACCCCGCCCATCCAGGGGCGCAGGACCTCAGGGACGACCACCGAGCCGTCGGCTTGCTGGTAGTTTTCCAGCACGGCGATCAGCGTTCGCGGCAGAGCCAGCCCCGATCCGTTGAGGGTGTGCAGGTAGCGCGCCCGCCCGCCGTCTGCCGGGCGGTATTTGATGTTCGCCCGCCGCGCCTGGAAATCGGTCACATTGGAAACCGAGGAAACCTCCAGCCACTCGCCGCAGCCCGGCGCCCAGACTTCCAGGTCGTAGGTAACCGCCGAGTTGAAGCCGAGGTCGCCGGTGCAGAGCTGCACCACCCGGTAGGTTAAACCGAGCCCGGCGCAGGTCTGTTCGGCGTCCGCCAGCATTTTTTCCAGCTCGGCTATCGAATCCTCAGGCCGAGAGTAGATATACATTTCAACCTTATCGAACTGGTGCCCGCGCTTGATTCCGCGCACGTCGCGCCCGGCGCTCATCTTCTCGCGGCGGAAGCAGGGCGTGTAGGCTACGTAGCGCCGTGGCAGACTGGCTTCCTCAAGAATCTCATCCATGTGCATGCCGGTCAGCGGGACCTCGGCGGTCGGCACATTCCAATAATCTTCCTCCACGTCATGGTAGAGGTTATCGGCGAACTTGGGCAGTTGACCTGCGGCGAAGAGCGTCTGGCTCTTGACCATGAAGGGCAGGTATCGCTCCTGATAGCCCTGGCGCAGGTGCAGGTCGAGCATCCAGGCAATCAACGCGCGCTGCAGACGCGCCCCGGCGCCGTTGAGGATGTAGAACCGCGTGCCGCTGATCTTCACCCCGCGCTCAAAATCGAGGATCCCAAGCTTCGGACCCAGGTCCCAGTGCGGGAGCGGGGTGAAATCGAACTGCGGGATTTCTCCCACCTGGCGCAGGACGACGTTATCCTGTTCGCCAGCCCCGACCGGCGTTCGCGGGTCGGGCAGGTTGGGGATGACCGCCAGCGCCGCCTGTAAATCCGAATCGACCTGGCGGACGCGCGCGTCAAGCACTTCGATTTGCTCTCCGAGCGAGCGCATCGCATCGATCTTCGCCTGGCGCTCGCCGGGATCCCTCATCCTCCCGATTTCCTTAGAAACAGCGTTCCGTTCCGCCTTCATCACTTCCACCTTGGTGAGCAGCGCCCGCCGCTCCTGGTCCAGAGCCAGCACCGGCTCGACCAATGCGGGGTCTATCTGCCGGAGGCGCAGCGCCTCGCGCACCTGCTCAGGATTTTCGCGGATCAGGTTGAGATCTAACATGACTGGCGTCCTCCTCTCGGATTAATAAATAAAACCCCTCGCCTTGCAGGACGAGGGGGCAAATCTCGTGGTGCCACCTGCTTTTACCGCTGTTGATGGGATCAACCCGAGCGGCCTTATTGCGGAGATAACGGTTCCGGCCGTCCCTCTTACGGCTGCCGTTCCGGCAACCCCTGCGAGGGCCCCTGCCCGTTCGGGCGCCAGGGTGGAATTTGCTGTCTTGCCTGCCGGCTCGCACCACACGCCGGCTCTCTGGAAGGCTGCCCAGCTACTGGTCCCTGGGTGGGTTGAGTATAGGCAGGATTATACCCGACCTGAATGCCCTGTCAAGCTGTGATTCAAATCAAGCCGCTGCGCCGCTGAGGGAGCGGCGATCTCGTTTTCGCTGATCTCGGTCAATCGGCTTTTTATTCTCGCTTGTCAGGACGGCCGAATCTCACTTGGAGGCAATCCCCGACTAGCCTATAATGATTTTAAATGGAAATCAGCCCATCCCTTAGATATTCATCCCCGCGCCACAACCGGCTCGCAGGTGAGCCAGAGCGAATCCGGCGTCTTTCACCTGTCGATCCCCGCCGGACCGGCGGGGCGATACCGCTGGGCTCAACTGGACGATTACCTGCACCGCCCGCGCCGGGATTTTGCCTGGCGCCCGCCGTTGAACCTTGAAGTGCGCGCCCGCGTCTCCGCGCCCGGCCTGCCCGGCACCTGGGGCTTCGGTTTCTGGAACGATCCCTTCAACACCTCTCTCGGCCTGGGCGGGACGGCCCGCCGCCTGCCAGCCTTGCCCAACGCCGCCTGGTTCTTTCACGCCTCGCCGCCCAACTACCTCGCCCTGCGCGACGACCACCCGGCAGCCGGCTTCCTGGCTGGTGTGTTCTCCTCGCCCAGAATCCCGCCTGTGGCATTCATCCCCGCCCTGCTGTTCCTGCCTCTGCTGGCCTGGCGGCAAACCGCCCGCCTGCTTCGCCGGGCAGCCCGCCGGCTGGTGCGGGAAGACGCCGTCTCGCTGGAACTGGACGTCACCGCCTGGCACGCCTACCGCCTTGAGCTGCGGACGGACCGAGCAGCTTTCTACATTGACGGCGCGCTTGCGTTTGAATCCCCTGCCGCGCCTCGCCCGCCGCTCGGTCTGGTGATCTGGATCGACAACCAGTACGCCGCCTTTCGCCCGGACGGGCGGCTGCGCTTCGGCACGCTCGCAGCCGACAGCGATGCCTGGCTGGAAGTGGACAATCTGAAAGCGGCGTCCAGTTAATGGCCTTCAGCGCGCGGTCGCCCGCACGCTGAAGACACACCCAATCTCCCAAATCCCTTATTGGAGGCAAGCAGTTGGCCTCTGCGCCTCCCATTGCGGCGCAGAGGTCAAACCCCTGCTCAGCCGATCAATAATTGCAGGATTAATCCAAGCAAGAGCAGCATCCCGTATTTCCGGGTGATATAAAAAGTGCTTGCGACGAACCACAACGGCCAGACCGCGGCCAAAGGCGTACCCTCCGGTTTCTCCTTCGGGCGCGGTTTGAGCAGCAGTTTGATGACCGGGGGAATCCAGTAGAGCGAGACCAGGACGATCAGCATAACCGGCGAGAAGTAGCCGGCGACGACCAGCCCGATCACCGTCAGATACTGGGCTGCGATCATGCCGATAACCGCATAGCGCGAGGTCTTCTCGCCGAGAATCACGGGCAGGGTGTAAATCCGCTTGGCCTTGTCTTCCTCGAGCTTGTCGATGTGCTTGCCGAAGATGACCAGACCGACGGCAAAGGAGTAGGCCAGCCCGGCGATCGCCGCGAACCAGTCCCACTGCCCGGAGAGGACGTAATACCCGCCCCCGACCATCAGAGGCCCCCAGACCAGCAGGACCGAGATTTCGCCCAGCCCGATATGTTTGAACGGATAAGTATAGAAGAGGACGAAGATCGCTCCGGCCAGCATCAACCAGAAGGCCAGCCAGCCGCTGACCAAAACCAGGTAGATCCCGCCCGCCAGAGCGAGCAGTCCGGTGATCGCGGCGTAAGTCAGATGCGTCCGCCGCGGCCATAGCCCCTGCTCCATCGGGTGCGGGCCGTATTGAGAGCGGAAGTAGTTGTCGGTGTCCACCCCGCGGGAATAGTCGGTCAGATCGTTGAGCAGATTGTTCGTCCCATGGGCGAACCAGAGGGAAGCCAGAAGCACAAGGTAGCGCACCAGATCGAACTCGCCGGCGCGCAGCGCCAGCAGCCCGGCCATGGTAGCCGATGTAAATGTGGTCACCAAAACCGCCGAGCGGGTCGAAATCAGCCATTTGGAAATCACGTCCAGCCGCTGGAATTCTTCCTTTTCCAGGCGCGGGATCACTTGAAGCGCTTTTACCCACATTCTGACATTCATTTCCATCATCCTAATTCAGCGAAAACATCCTCAAACATACCGAATAATCATATTATATAACGGTATTATCACTAATTAGATACAATTCACCCTTTTTATGGATAAATTTCACCCTTACAGGCTGCCGGGCGTACCCGGCTTGACACCCGCACGGCTCCTCAGTACAATCATTTCCTACCAATTCTATCGGAATATATGATGCGGAGTTCGCAAGACGCTCGTCTCATGATCGCTCTCCTGTTTGCGGCCGGCATGCTGCTCGGCGGCTGCGGATTCCTGGCGCCGGCGCCTGCACCCGGCGGATCGCCGGCCGAGGCTGATCCAGCCCTTATCGTCCCTGCCAGCCCGACCGCCTCGCCTTCGCCCCCGCCCACCCGCACGCCTTCACCAACCCCTACGGCGACACCCACGCCGAGCCCCACCCCCCATCCCTTGAGCATTAAAGCCATGCGGGCCGGCAGCTACCCGGGCAGCGACCTGCAGACCGTCGAAATCCTGCCGAACGGCAGCAATTACCAGCGGATGATCGTTTCCTACCTCTCCGAGGGTTTGAAGATCAACGCGTTGATGACCATTCCCTTTGGCGATCCGCCCGAAGGCGGCTGGCCGGTTGTAGTCTTTAATCATGGATACATCCCGCCCGACGTCTACCGCCCGACGGAGCGCTACATCGCCTACGTGGATGGTTTTGCCCGCAACGGCTACATCGTCCTCCGTCCCGATTACCGCGGACATGCCGATTCCGAGGGCGCGGCCCGCGGCGCGTACAGCCACCCGGATTACACCATCGATGTGCTCAACGCCGTCGCCTCGGTCCAGCGTTACCCTCTGGCAAACCCGGAGCGGATCGGCATGTGGGGCCATTCGATGGGCGGGCACATCACCCTGCGGGTCATGGTGACGACCAAAACCGTCAAAGCCGGCGTGATCTGGGCCGGCGTGGTCGCATCTTTTCCCGACCTGATGTACCGCTGGAGGGCCACGCCGCCCGCAGGCCTCCCGCAGGGAGCACGCGGCTGGCGGTCTGAATTCGTCGAAGTATACGGCAGCCCTGAAACCAACCCGGATTTCTGGGCCTCGATCTCGCCGATCCGTTACGTCGCCGACCTGAGCGGGCCGCTCCAGCTCCATCACGGCGAGGAGGATAAATCTGTCCCGCCCGCCTTTTCGGAAAGCCTTTATCAGGCGGCGCTTGAGGCCGGTCAAGAAGTGGAGTTATACACCTACCCGGGCAACGACCACAACCTCAGCCAATCCTTCAGTACCGCCATGCAGCGCTCGATCGACTTCTTCGACCGCTACCTGAAATAAGCCGGAAAGGACGGGAAGGATTTCTCGTTTGGGGTGACCCCGGGCGCTGTCACCTATTCCTGAACGAAACCCCGGGGGGTTCGCATTCCTGCTTGACGCGTATCCGGCTTTAAGTTAGGATAAACCTTGTGAGTTCCTCCGGTTCTCGCAGGTGGCTCTATCTTCTAATCAGCGGCGATGGTCTGATGCTCCTGGCCGTCACCCTGATCGGCTTCGTCGTTCACGAGCGCAGCCTGGCAGGCGGGCGCTGGCTGTCCACCTTCCTGCCGCTGGCGGCCGCCTGGGCAGGAATCGCCCTGCCTCTCGGCCTGTATCAATTTGAGACCGCCCGCCAGCCCGCCCAGATCTGGCGGGTGCTCCTGGCTGCGGTGTACACCGGCCCACTGGCCGGATTGCTGCGCACGCTCTGGTACCCGGGAATGATCATCCCGGTCTTCGTCCTGGTCCTGACCGCCATGACCGCGGCCGGTTTGGGCGTCTGGAGGCTGGCGCTGTCTTTCCTGATCAGGAAGAGGGCTTGAAAGATGGACGAAGCCGGTTTGATTCGGGATGCGGTGCGGGGCGACCTGGACGCTTTCAACCGCCTGGTGCTGGCTTACCAGGATATGGCCTTCAACCTGGCCTACCGCATGCTTTCAGATGATGCTGCTGCCGAGGACGCCACCCAGACCGCCTTCATCTCGGCATACCGCAACCTGAGCAGCTACCGCGGCGGCTCTTTCAAAGCCTGGGTGATGCGCATGGTCACCAACACCTGCTACGACGAGCTGCGGCGGCGTCACCGCCGGCCCACCGTCCCGCTCGAACCGGCCAGCCGCGAAGATGAGGAAGAGATCGAATCGCCTTCTTGGCTGGCAGATGGAAACCCCACGCCTGAGGAGCAGGTCGAAATACAGGAGCTGGAGGCCGCGATCCAGCATTGCATCCAGGAGCTTCCTGAGGAATTCCGCGCCATCGTGGTACTGGTCGACGTGCAGGGATTCGATTACACGGAGGCCTCGCGGGCGGTCGGAAAGCCGCTGGGCACGATTAAGAGCCGGCTGGCCCGCGCCCGGATGCGCCTGCGCGACTGCCTGAGCGGCTTCGGGGAACTTTTACCGTCTTTATTCCGTCTAGGGGGCGAGGCAGAATAACGATGAAGGAACGAATTTCTCCCAAGGAATGGATTCTGCTCTCTTCCTATTTGGACGACGAGCTCAACCCGCGCGAAAGGGCGCGGGTCGAGTCGCGATTGCAGGCTGATCCCGTCCTTCAAGAGGCGCTGGACAGCCTGCAGCGAACGAAAGCCGTTTTGCGCCGTGCGCCCATACGCCGTGCGCCGCGCAATTTTACTTTGCCAGCCAGCATGGCGCAGACCCGCCCCAGCCTGACCCTGCGGCTGGTTCCGGCGCTGCGCCTCTCCTCGGCGGTAGCCGCGCTGGCGGCCGTATTCTTCATGGTCAGCACGCTGATGGGCGGCTTCCCGCTGAGAATGCAGATGGCCGCCGCGCCGGCGGATCAATCTGCCGCGGAATCGGTTCCCATGACAGCCGCGAAGGAACCCGCCGCGGAAGCCGAAGTCTCTCCGCCGCCGGTAGTTTATTGGGGAGGCCCTCCCCAGCCGCCGCAGGCGTACGGCATGGGCGGCGGAGCGGCAGACACCCCTCCCTATGGGATGGGCGGCGGAGACGGGAGCTCCATCTCGCAGCCGATGGTTAGGGCTACTCAGCCGGCAGAGACGCTCAAACTCCAGCCGGCCACCCCTCCAGCCCCATTGCCTTCCCCCACCCCGGTCTCCGAGGTCGAAACGCCCGCCCAGCCGCTCAGCGGATCCGGACCAATCCTCGGGGTGGCGCCCGCCGAGAAGCAGGGCGAAGTCCTGCCTGAAGCCAACCGGCAGGTTCTGCCTATGGTCGCTACCGGAGAACCCACTCGCGGGGAGCAAACCGCCCGCCGGCTGCCCTCCGGCTATCTCGCAGCCGGCCTATTTGTATTCGCCGCGGCGCTCTTCCTCGCCGCCTGGCTCATCCGCAGGAACGCGCCGCATTGAGTGAAGACCTGTTCCGTTTCTGCCCGCGCTGCGGCAGCCGGCTTGAAGCGCGTCTTGTCTTCGGGAAGAGCCGTCCGGTCTGCCCGGCCTGCGGCTACATCCATTTCAGCGACCCGAAAGTCGCCGCCGGGGTGCTGGTTGAGCAGGACGGAAAGATCTTGCTGGTCCGCCGGGTGAACGAACCGCAGCAGGGTTTGTGGACCATCCCTGCTGGTTTTATCGACGCCTATGAAGACCCCGCCGAAGCCGCCCGCCGTGAATGCTTCGAGGAAACCGGCCTGGAAGTGGCTGTCACCGGGCTGGAAAGGGTCATCGGCGGGAGAGAGCACGAACACGGCGCGGATATTGTCATCGTCTACCGGGCGGTGATTACGGGCGGCGAGCTGCTGCCCGGCGATGACGCCGACCAGGCTGCGTTTTTCGACCGCAGCCAGCTGCCCCCGCTGGCCTTCCGCGCCACCCGCCTTGCGCTCGGCCTGGAAGAATAAACCCGGCGAGCGCTCCGCAGGCTCGGGTGCTGATTCCTTGTGCTATAATAACTATGCGCATGATTCTGTCAAACCGCTGACCGCTGCCCCCAACACCGCCTGAGCGGCGTCTTTCTGCTCAATCTTCCCTTATTGGAGATCACCTGTGGCGAAACCGGCCGCCCGCAGTAAAAAATCATCCGCCAGCCGTTCAGGTTCGCCGCGCGCCAAACCCGCCGGCGCGTCCGCCAGGCGCCCGGCGAGGTCTCCAAAGCGGGCGCCTGCCCCCCGAACCAGCCGCGGACGGCGTTCATCATCCGCGCCGTCGTTTTCCTGGAACCGGCTTTCCCTCGACCGCAAGCTGGATTTCCTCGGCATCTTCCTGGCCCTGATCGGGTTCCTGACCCTGCTCTCTCTACTCTCATCCCAGCGCGGGACGGTAACCGGTGCCTGGATCGACGCTTTGAGCAAGGCCGCCGGCTGGGGAGTTTGGGCGCTTCCTCTGGCTTTGCTGGCGGTCGGTTTATGGCTGGTTTTCCGCCGGATCGAGTCGCTGCCGCAGCTCTCTGCGGAACGCCTGACCGGGGTGATCCTGCTCTACCTGAATCTGTTGGCCTGGCTGCACCTGGCCGCCGGCGGCGGGTGGGAGCAGGCCGCACTCGGTAAGGGCGGCGGATATATCGGCGCTTTCTTCCAACGCGGGCTGGTCCGCGCCCTCGGCACGGCCGGCGGCGTGCTCGTCATGACCGCCTGGCTGGTCATCGCGCTGATCTTCACCTTCGATCTCTCCGTTCCGGACCTCTACGAGCGCCTGAAAAAGGTCCTCGCCGCAGCCGGCAGCCGTCCGGCAGTCCGTCCCGCCGACCGAACCCGGCATGGCGGGCAGCACACCTCCGGCCCAGAAGCCCTGCCCTCGGATTTCCGCCCGCTGCCCGGGCGGCTGCCTCCCTCTGCGCCGGCTGCCCCCAGCAAGCCGGTCGAAACTCCGCCCGCCCGCGCCGAGCCGTCCGCTCCCGCCAGGGAGCCGCTCAAAGGAACCCCGGCGCGAGAACACGCCGCAGTTAACCACCCTTCCCATCCCGCTTCGTTGTGGACCCTGCCCGCGGTCGACGAGATCCTCGACCCGGCCACGCCCGCCGCGCAGCAGACCAACATCGACCAGGAGCGCGCCAGGCTGATCGAGGAAACCCTGGCGTCCTTCGGCGCCCCTGCCCACGTGGTCGACATCTCGCGCGGTCCGACCATCACCCGCTTCGGAGTCGAGCCGGATTTCATCGAATCCCGCTCCGGGCGGATGCGGGTGCGGGTCAGCAAAATCGCTTCTCTGGCGGATGACCTCTCGCTCGCGCTGGCATCGCCGCGCATCCGTATCCAGGCGCCGGTCCCGGGGCGCAGCTACGTCGGCATCGAGGTGCCCAACGTCGAGATCAGCCACGTGTCCATGCGCGAGGTGCTCGACAGCGATGCCTTCCGCAAAATCAAATCCATTTTACGCTTCACCCTCGGCAAGGACGTGGCCGGAAAGCCGATGGCAGCCGACCTCTCCGCCATGCCCCACCTGCTGATCGCCGGGACGACCGGCTCGGGCAAGTCAGTCTGCGTCAATTCGATCCTCACCTGCCTGCTGCTGCACAACACCCCGGCCGACATGCGCCTGGTGCTGGTTGACCCCAAGCGGGTCGAGCTGACCAATTACAACGGCATCCCCCACCTGCTGGCGCCGGTGGTAGTCGACACCGAGCGGGTGATCGGCGCGCTGCAGTGGCTGCAGCGCGAGATGGACGCCCGCTACCACCGCTTTTCGGCGGAAGGCGCGCGCAACATCCAGGACTACAACAGCAAGCACAGCGAGCGCCTGCCCTACCTGATCGCCGTGATTGACGAGCTGGCCGACCTGATGATGCTCTCGCCGGATGAAACCGAGCGGGCGATCACCCGCCTGGCGCAGCTTGCCCGCGCCACCGGCATCCACCTGATCATCGCCACCCAGCGCCCGTCGGTGGACGTGGTCACCGGGCTGATCAAGGCCAACTTCCCGGCGCGGATCGCCTTCGCGGTCGCCTCCGGCGTGGACAGCCGAGTGATCCTCGACCAGCCCGGGGCCGAGCGGCTGCTCGGGCGCGGCGATATGCTCTTCCAGGCGCCAGACGCGCCCGCGCCGGTGCGCCTGCAGGGCGTGTACGTCTCCGACCCGGAAATCCTGCGGCTGGTGGATTACTGGCGCACCCAGGCCGCTGTCGTCGCCGAGAAGCAGCCGCCGGACAGCGGCGAAGCGCCCGCGGACATGCTGCCGAGCGGCGTCCCGCTCAAACAGGGAGAGTTGTGGGACCTGGAGGAAGAGGGCGACCCGCTGATCTCCGAGGCGATCGACCTGGTGCGCCGCGAGGGGCGCGCCTCGATCACCATGCTGCAGCGGCGCATGCGCATCGGCTACACCCGCGCCGCGCGGATCATCGACGCGCTGGAGGATAAGGGCATCATCTCGCCGGCGCTGCCCAACTCGCAGGTGCGCGAGGTGCTCGATTACGGCCCAACCGCCCCGCCGGAGGGGGAATAAATTTTTTTTTTGGAGTCTAAGGCTTTAGCCGGAGAAGCCGGGCGCAACCATTTTCTCATACCGGTCCACGTACTGCCCTCATTGTTGACCGATATCCTGTTGCGGGGGAGAGTAATCAGATTCGATGCGTGATGGTTACTTGCGCATGGATAAAGCCTTCAAGGAGTAATTAAGAATTCCAGGGTCCAGGAATTTTTGAAAATCAGTATGAATGGGCTTGATTGTTTTATCCATATCCTTATAATAGGTTTGTATTATTCGCAAAAAAACATTAACTGTATTTTTACCGCTGAGTCAAGTTCTCGCTTTTATTCAATTATCTGAGCGGGGTATTACTGGGAACTCTTGGTAGGTATGGTCAGGGTAAGTTGATCTTTTAATTCGTCAAAAGAAGCGGCAAAACATTCTGCATCGGAGGGGATATGAGATCAACAAAGTTGACCTTTGCTATCGGACTTGTATCCTTAGTAATTTCTCTATTCATTTTTTATAAGCCAGCAGAGGGATATAGCCCACAACAACAAAACTTGCCTTGTGTGGGATTTACCAATGATTTGATGATTCCTGACGATGGGAGTTATTTACAAATTTGTGTAACGGACCCAAGCGCACCAGAGAATTCAACGATCGCGGAAACGAATGTAAAGCTACTCATCGATCATCGAGACCTCAGCCAGGTTGAAGTTTTATTATTCCGAGGCGATTCCAAACTTGTTCTCCCATTATCGGTGGATAATATTGGAGCTGATGGAATTGTTAAATTCAATCAAATCCATGATTTTGACGGAATGTTATCGAAGGGAACATGGGTACTTCAAATTCGGGATATAGTCCCAGGCATTGTGGGCACCGTAAAGGGATTGTCGATAGCGAGCTTGTATGAAACCGAAAAAACTCTGTCTTCAATGACAAACGTAAATCATGGAAGGCCGACTTCCATACGCATACCAGAGAATGCCAACATAATATCAGGGAGTTATCAAACTGATGAAGTAAAAGAATCCGAAATTCCTCAGGGATATCAACTTGATAATGAGTTGTCAATAACCATTATGTCAGAATCCTTTGAACCCACATTTCCCCAAATGACTTGGTGGCAAATATCCGATTCAAATCCATACGATGGGAAAGAAATCTATTGGGATGATGACAGCCTGCGACCCTTTAGCGGATACTGGGGCGCCTGGCCTGCGCGTGGAGGGGCGGATGGCATTGATCCAACAATCGATACCGATTATCCCGCAAATATGGATACCTGGATGGTTTATGGTCCATTCGATTTGAGTAATGCAAAATCTGCTGAGCTCACTTTTCAACTTTGGCGCGATATTGAAGAAATTTATGATTGGATTTTTTGCGGTATTTCAGAGGATGGTAATATTTTTTATGGCACGGGATGGGATGGAAATGTGGGTTGGGAGACAGAAACATTGAGTTTAGATTCTTATATGGGGGACAGCAACGTTTGGATTGCATGGTATTTTCACAGTGACGGTTCCTACCAAATATAAAGGTCCATGGATCGATGACATTGCTCTCAAGTTTGTGCCAGGGGACGTAACCATTCAAGGCAATTTCACCTATGCCGACCGCGCCTCTACCATGCGAGGAGCCAAGGGGATTAAGGTCCAACTTTGGGATCGGGATACAAGTGGAGGCGATGATCTACTAGCGGAATTAATCGTCACCGAAGGAAGTGGACATTATAGTTTTTCGACTTTGGAGAATTGGGATACGGACGATACAGATCCAATATTAGGGAACCGGCGTTTCGATCTTTATGTCCTTTGGGTGCTTGAAAACAATCATTACAAAGTAACAAATTCGAACGGAGATCCATATGCATGGATCAGTTCAACGCACGACAATATTAATATGGGCAACACGACGATATCGGGTTCATTGCCTCCCTTATGGATAAATTATCCGGCTATGTGGATCTTCCAGGATATACGGCGTGCAAGAGAATATTACCTGAACCATACAAATCCTCAAAGTGATCCAGGTTTCCTAACCGCCCATTGGGAGGAGAACCAAAACTCAGAAAACGGCATCGAAGATTCGCATTTTTGGGCGCTGATCGATCCGCATGTTTATATTGCACATGACTCCCGTTTTTCTCCTGATATTGTAGTCCATGAGCTTGGTCATCACGTCATGTGGAACAAGACCGGACAGTGGTTATGGTATGATTTTGGTTGTTTCCACCACGAACTATTTTGCCAGGAATCGGTTCAATGCGCGTGGTCGGAGGGATGGTCGGACTTCTTTGCTATCTCGGTAAATGTAGATGTTTGTTATGATTTTGATCAATTTACTTGCTCTGGTATTGATCTTGAAAACCATACACGTAACGATCCGAATGACGAAGGGTCCTGGTGGGGAGATAATGTGGAAGGCCGGGTAGCGGGCACACTGCATGATTTGATGGATTCGGCAAATGAATCTCCCTGGTACGATAATGCTTCCTGGGGATTCGATCCCATCGTTGATATCGCTTTGGTCGGCTGGGGGCGTTCAAGCTTGCAGGAGTTCTGGGCTGCTTACCAGGGAACCGATCAACACAATGGAGTGCGCTCGATTTATCAAAACACCATCGATTACGATCAAGCCCCTGTATTCAGCGCCATCCCTGATCAGCGCATTCTTCAGAACTTCCCCCATATGCATCTTCTCGATCTGTGGGGGTATTCGAGCGACGTCGAAAGCCCGGACGCATCGCTGGCGTACTCGATTGTCAGCGTTTCCGATTCACGCTGCGGAATCAGCCTGGATTCGCATTGGGTCAACGCCAATCCGCAGGTGAATTGGATTGGGTCGTGTTTTGTTACGCTACGCCCGAGCGATTCGATCAAAACGGCCACCACCGGTTTCTGGATGCATGTTTTACCAATCAACAGTCGAATTTACTTACCTGTCATCCAGAAGGATTAATCCTGAAAGGATATACCCCATGAAACGCTTTTTCTGGCTTTCCATGCTCCTGATCGTACTGTTAGCAGCCTGCAGTTCGGGCAGTTCTGGCGCTGAATGCAAAGAGGGGATATGTATTAATATCGAGATACAAGGACCGATTCAAGCTTTACAACCTGTTCCTTTCATTATCGCCTTCAGCACAGAGAAAGATATCACTGCTCTGGAAATATCCATGTATGGTGACAATGCCATAACCATTCTTGACATCGAGAAAAAACCTAATGAAGCCAAATCCACTTTCCAAAAAGGAAGTAGTATGCATTGGCAAATTGACGCAAAAGGGGGAGAGGAATACTTTATTTCCGGCCATATAATATTAGATAAACCCACCGTGTCTTATGGAATTTTTAGCTATGGGTTAATCGCTGCCGGCGGCCATCCATCCATCGCGCGGGTAACCGATTCGATCACTATCTACCTGGATGCCGAAGGCAAACAGGTTGAAGAGAGCCAGGCGAAAATGGAGATCGAGACTGGATTTCCCGTACCCACGCCACCGCCTGACCTGACTATCATTCCAGAAACACCGTTCCCAACTATTGTATGGCCGACCGACACCCCTTTACCCTCCCCTTCGCCTTCACCTTCTACATCACCCACAATTACACGAACCCTCACCCTTCCATCCTATCCATAAATTGTGATCTGTCGTTATTCACACACTCTGTACCTCGGTAAAATCCTCATCAGATACGCCAACCCCATCGCCTAACCCTGTGCTCCTTACGCTCACACCGACAAATATCACCTTTTCTACTCCATTAGGAGATAGATAACCTAGAAGGATTAAATTAATAAAGAGCAGGCTGGTCGCCTGCTCTATATTAATTTCTTGAAAATATTTCCTAATCCGCGGCTGCAGCTAGTTTCTGTTGAGCCGCCGCGCGCAGCTCCTCCGCCTTGTTGGTCCGTTCCCAGGGCAGGTCGAGATCGTCGCGCCCGAAGTGCCCGTAGGCCGCCGTCTGGCGGTAGATCGGGCGGCGCAGGTCCAGGTCGCGGATGATCGCGCCGGGGCGCAGGTCGAAGTGCTCCCGCACCAGCTGGTCGATCTCCTCATCCGGGATCGCCCCGGTGCCGAAGGTCTCCACATTGATGCTCAGCGGAGCCGCCTTGCCGATCGCGTAGGCCACCTGGATTTCGCAGCGCTCGGCCAGCCCGGCGGCGACGATGTTCTTGGCCACCCAGCGGGCAGCGTAAGCCGCGGAGCGATCGACCTTGGTCGGGTCCTTGCCGGAGAAGCAGCCGCCGCCGTGGCGGCCCATCCCGCCGTAGGTGTCGACGATGATCTTGCGCCCGGTCACGCCGGCATCTCCCTGCGGACCGCCGGTTACGAACCGCCCTGTCGGGTTGACGAAGACCAGCGTATTTTCGTCGTACATCCCCGCCGGGATGGTCGGCTCGATCACGTGCTTCTTGAGCGCCAGCTCGATCTCCTCCTGGCTCATGTGATCGGCGTGCTGGGTGCTGATCAGTACCGTGGCGACCCGCACCGGCTTGCCGTAGCTGTACTCGACCGTCACCTGGGTCTTTCCGTCCGGGCGCAGCCAGGGCAGGGTGCCGTTCTTGCGCACCTCCGCCAGGCGGCGGGCCAGTTTATGGGCCAGGTAGATCGGCATGGGCATAAGCACGGGCGTTTCGGTGCAGGCGTAGCCAAACATCATTCCCTGGTCGCCCGCGCCGATCGCCTCAATCTCGGCTTCGCTCATCTCGCCGGTTCTGGCTTCCAACGCCTGGTTCACGCCCATGGCGATATCGCCGGACTGCTTGGCGATGGCCACCAGTACGGCGCAGGTGTCGGCATCGAAGCCTTTTTCGGAGGAGTCGTAGCCGATCTCCTTGATCACTTTACGAACGAGATCATCGTAGTTGATGTTCGCCCGGGTGGTGATCTCACCCAGAAGCATGATGAAGCCGGTCTTGGTCGCGCATTCGCAGGCGACCCGTGAGCGGGGATCCTGCTCCAGGCAGGCGTCCAGCACAGCGTCGCTGACCTGATCGCAAATCTTGTCCGGATGGCCCTCCGTCACCGATTCTGACGTGAAGAGGTAGCGGGCTGCATTTAAAAAGGTGGTGTTCATTGAAGAGAGACCTCCA
>FWPV01010278.1_pt1 | contig 15400 bp, 15 predicted proteins | sample 2228371 | NCBI WGS metagenome assembly FWPV01 (sample SAMEA103939776, study PRJEB20133) | metagenome | reverse complement strand
GCGGGTGAATTCCGCATTGTAGTGGGCGTTAATCTCGGCGATCTGTTGCTGGAGGGCATCCAGATCAGCATCGCGCTCGCTGCGCAGGGTGTTGATCTGCTCGTCCAGCTTGCCCCCCAGGGCGGCTTCCTGACGCGCAAGTTCCTCATCAATGCGCTTGAGGGCCTTCTGGCGTGCTTCTTCGTCGACGTGGGTAATCACATACTGGGCGAAGTAGAGCACGCGGTCAAGGTTGCGACGGCTGATGTCCAGCAGGAGGCCCAGGTAGCTAGGGACACGGCGTGTGTACCAGACATGGGCGACCGGGGCGGCCAGGACAATGTGGCCCATGCGCTCCCGGCGCACAGAGGAGCGGGTGACTTCCACACCGCACTTGTCGCAGATGATGCCCTTGTACCGAATGTTCTTGTACTTGCCGCAGTAGCACTGCCAGTCTTTGGTCGGGCCGAAGATAGCCTCGCAGAAGAGGCCATCCTTTTCCGGCCGTAGCCGGCGGTAGTTAATTGTCTCCGGTTTGGTTACTTCGCCATACGACCACGATAAGATCTGTTCCGGTGAAGCCAGGCTGATGCGCAGCGCGCGAAAGTCTTTCGCCTCCAAGGCGTCCCTCCTCTGCGCTCAAACAGGGTCAGTGAGCGGGTGCCAGTAAACGTAAGCCACAGGTGCGGGATATTCAGTCACAGGAGGACACTCAGGCTATCCGACAAGGCAAAACAGCGCAAGAACTCTGGTTCTAGCGCCGATTGACCTGCATGGAATAGCTCTTTCACCCGTCCGCCACAGTATTCCTCAGTATACAATAGTCCGAGGCCGTGTCAAGATCGATATTTTCGTCTTCGGCACGATCGACGTATGTGCTGCCACGCCCAGGATGAATGCCGCAGCCAGGGGCCGCTGGGCCTAAGGCTCAAAATCGAACAGCAGAAAGTCGCCCGGCAGGCTGGCCGCGTCGTAAGCATCCTGCGCGGCAGCCAGGATTTCTTCGTCATTGTCTGCTTCAGCGCGGGCGATGATCGCGTTGAGCGTTCGCCGCGCTTCTTCCCCACCGATTTCACCCAGCGCCCAGATGGCGATCTCCAGAACTTCGGTGTCGTCAGTCTCCTCGATCAGGCGAATCAGGTCGGGGACGGATTCCTCCAGGCCAATATGCCCGGCGGCGCGGGCAGCCTCATACTGCATTTCCGGCAGCGGGCTGCTGAGTTCGCGGATGATCTGCGGGGCCCATACTTCATCACAGGTGCGGCCCATAGCGAAGACGGCACTCATCCGCAGCGGCAATTCCTCTGAGTCATAGAATTCCCGGATCATCTCGGCCACGCCCTCGCGGCTGCAGTTGGCGATTGCTTCCAGGGCGTGGCGGCGAAGCTCGTTATCCTCGTCTGAGTGCAGGATGCGCAGCACCGTGTCCTGGGAAAGGCGCGCGTCGGCGCGGCTGATGGCCTCGTACTCGCCCAGCAGGATAAAGCGACCCAGTTCGGTGATAGCCGCGCAGCGAACGTCCTGACTTATGTCATGTTGAACGATGTCCACCAGCTTGCGCAGGTACTCGACGGTTTCGTCTTCCCAGAGGCCCTCGATGGCGTACTGGCGCACTTCGCTGTCGGGATCGTTGAGGGCAAGGTGGTTGATGCCCTGGAAGTCCAGTTCGAAGTTGCTCTCACTGATCTCGTTGAGGTGTTGCAGCAACGAACGCCGCCGCTCAACAGGGATACGTGGCCAATCCTGGGACAGGCGGCTCAGTTGCTGCCGATCCAGCCCTGACAGCCCATAGATCGTAGCCGCATCAAAGGGACGGCTTTCGTCAGGCAGGATGGCCAGAATGTCCTGGAAATCTCTCGGTTTAACCATGTGTCCTCGTGTGATGTCTTCCTAAGGCAGATTCTGGATGACCGGATTGACGATATCGTTGATGATGAAGATGCCCATCGCGCACAGCAGCAATAGCAGGCCAACCATGTGAACCATGCCCTCGCGTTCCGGCGGGATGGGCTTGCCGCGCAACAACTCAATGACCACGAACAGGATGCGCCCGCCATCCAGGGCGGGGATGGGCAGCAGGTTGGTCAGCCCAAGGGCCAGGCTGATCACAGCGGCGAAATCCAGAATTGGCAGGACGTTCTTGTACTCAAAACTTTCCTCCAGCCGCTGGCCGCCAATCTGGCTGATGCCCACAATGCTGATGGGACGGGCCTGATTCGGATCAAGATTGCCCCGGATGATCTCGATCGGCGCTTCGGCGATCATCCGCACGGTATCCGCAGTGCGTGTCAGGCTGTAGTTGAGCGCTGCACCCAGACCGGCTGGCTCAAAATCAATGATCGCGTCATAGTCTGCCAGGGTGAATCCCAGGGCCGTGTTCGATTGCTGGGCGCCAATGGAGATTCCGATAGGCCCCTGGTTAGCTGGCGGGTCAACGCGCGGGATCAAACGGACGGGAAATTGCTCCCCGTTGCGTTCGATGAGGAGCGTGATTTCTTCGCCCTTGTGCGCGTTGGTGAACTGCTGCAGGGCCATCAGCGAATGAAACGGCTGCCCATTGCCTTCCAGGACGATATCGCCGGGTCGCAATCCAGCCTGACCAGCAGGTGAGTCCTGCACGACAGCCAGGATCACCACGTTCTCTACCGAACCAGCAGGGTTCAGTGAGTCGATGGGCAGGGTCGCCTCAAACGTTTCCGTACCGCGTTCAATGGTCAGCGTAACGTTAGTGCCTTCGCGGAAGCTGAGGTACTCGGTCAGCGCGGCGCTGGAGTCAATATAGTCGCCATCCACGCGCACAATCACATCGCCTGCCTGCAGGCCGGCGACTGCAGCCGGAGAGCCATCAGCGACACTGCGGATGGCCACCGTTGCACCACGCACGACGGGCAGCCCGATCAGGGCCATCACGACAAAAAGGATCACAGCAGTCAGGAAGTTCATGCCAGCCCCGGCGGCCAGGAAGAAGATCCGTTCCCAGGGGGTGGCCATGTTCACGCTCTTGGGGTTGGTGATCCCGCGCCGCCGCGCTTCCGCCCAATCGCCGGAGGCCTGTTCATCGCCAACAGGGCGCACGAAATCCTCCCCCAGCGGGCGTACAAAGCCCCCTATGGGAAGCCAGTTAAGCGTGTATTCGGTGCCGTTGCGCACAAACAGACGGGCCAGACGTGGTGGGAAACCCAGCCCGAATTCCAGGATAGTGATACCGGCCAGCTTGCCTGCGATGAAGTGCCCGAGTTCATGCAGGAAGAGGGTAGGGACCAGCATGATCACGAAAGACGCAAGAGAGAGCAGGAAATCGTTCATGATTGACCTTTTAGGGGCACGTGAAGGCCGGGACCATCCTGACGAAGGAGGGGGCGCTTGTACGCCCCCTGGCATGGACACTTATGGGTATTGCTTCGGTGGCTACACTGCCTGCATTATAACCCCGTGGCGGGGGTGTATCAAGATGCTGCGTGCGTAATGGCGCGTTTCTAACGATCTGTTAAGCCCTCTGTCACTCTGACTCCAGACGGGCAGGCCCGGCAGGCACAGCACGAAAAACCTCAAGCACACCGGGTATCTGGCGCAGGGCTGGCGCAATCACCTCCGCCGTGGCAGCAGTGCAAATGCAATGGACATTGGGACCAGCATCGATGGTATAGCACACTTCCAGGCCGTCGGTCTCGCGCCAGCGACGCACCTGATGCATCACAGCAAGCGTTGCTGGTTCCCAGTACAGCAGGGAAGGCGTGCCGGTCATCATGACGCTATGCATGATGTTACTGTCCAGCTCCACGACGGGGGCCAGTGCAGCAAAATCACGGGCCAGTATCGCTGCCTTACAGCGGTCGAACCGCTCCCGGGCAGTGGCAAGCCGCGCAGCCTGAAGCGGGCTGGTGGCGGCCACCGTATGCCCGGCGGTCGAGCCAGTGGCTTTGTGGGCGTGGCTGACGACAGCGATCAGGTCAACCAGGTCCCAGTAGTCAGGTGGGGCGAAACTTTCAGCATACGAGTCTTCGTGGGTTGGGCCGGTGTACCAGGCGACAAATCCGCCCGGAATCGAGCGTGCCGCCGATCCTGAGCCAAGGCGCGCCAGAGCGCTCAGCTCACGCTCGGTCAGCTGCAATCCCAGGGCCGCTGTTGCAGCCAGCGAAAGAGCCGCAAAGGCGGAAGCAGAGGAAGCGATACCAGCGCCGGTGGGGAAGTTGTTGGCCGATTCAATCCGCGCGTGTCCGGTGTGTCCACTCATCCGGCGAATGTGATCGAGCTGGCGCACCACGCGGTCACGGGCCGGACCGCTGACCGGCTCACCGTTGATGATTACCTCGTCAGCCAGCAGGCGATCATCCCATGTCACACAGGTGCGGGTGCGAAGATCCGCCAGGTTGAACGAAATCGAGGGTGAAGCGGGCAGGCGAAGCTCGTCATTCGTATTACCCCAGTATTTGATCAGGGCGATGTTTGGTGAGGCAATGGCAGTTGCCGTTTGGGCTGGCATCGCTGGGCTGTTTCCTTTGTGACAAGGTGGCGGGTCAGCCACCCAGGGGCTGGGCCTGGCCCTGGCTGACCAGACCAATGGAGAATTCGACCGTATTCGAGCTTAGCTCTGAACTCACATAGACTCCCTGCGTGTTAAAGATCGGCGTTGCCGTGGCCCCAGGTGGCACATTGAGAATGCCGGGGAAGCGGTTGCGATAGATGGCTCGCATGGCGTAATTGCCAGCCTGAAGGTTGAGATTGCTCAGACGGGCCGGCGTGAACGTGATCGGCTCTGTACAGCGCTGTCTGGGGCCAAGCACGTGCAACACCTCGATCGGAAAGGACTGCCGCTCCGGGTTTGGGGGGCGCAGGGTTGTCGGCTCGCTGAAGATAGCCCGATCCGGTAGCCGCACGATCTCGATGCTCAGGCCAGACGCCCCATCATTGCGGAGCAGCGTTTCTTCCGGGACAAAGAACAGCGTGACCGGCCCGACGCCAGTATTGTTGAAAGTGACATTGACCACCAGATCTTCGTTCATGCCGATGTTCTGGCGGGGCAGGCTGAGTTCCAGTTGCAGGGCGTTGGTGGAACGAGATGCAAGCAAAGACTGGTTGTTGCCGCCAGGAATCGGGTGTGCCAGGGCGCTACACCGCACGCCAAAACGACTGGTCGGGGCGACCTGTGGTAACATGATCATCAGTAGCATGATGAAGGCAAAGGCGACCACGGCCAGCGTGGTGCTATTCGTTTCGCGGAAGATATCTCTTGCTCGCTGCATCGGGATCGCTTTCAAGCCATCGGCGCACGAACTCTATGATAGTCTCCGTCGGGGTTTCTGTCATGTCAAACCATTGCGCTCCCCGGTTGTACTTGCGAAACCATACGTCCTGGCGGCGGGCAAAGTCACGTGTTTCCCGCCGCAGAGCAGCGATGGCCTCTTCCAGCGTGCACTCGCCCTCCAGGCAGGCGATGATCTGCCGGTAGCCCAGCCCGCTCATGGCCGGATAGCGACGATCGATGCCAGCCTGCAGCAGTCCCCTGACCTCGTCAAGCAGACCGGCAGCCAGCATCTGGTCAATGCGGGCGTCAATGCGGGCGTGAAGATCCTCGCGCGGACGGCTGAGACCGATCTGCAGGATACGGTAAGGTGGCGGGATGCGTCGCTGTTGGATGCTGATCGGCTGGCCGCTTTCCAGGCAGACTTCCAGAGCACGCACAACCCGGCGCACGTTATTCGGATGAATGCGGGCGGCGGCATCCGGGTCAGCATGACGAAGGCGTTCCCAGAGCGCCTGCGGCCCATGATGCGCCGCGAAGGCTTCCAGCTCAGCACGGAGAGCTGGATTGGGACTCACTTCCGGAATGCTCCAACCTTCGATCACGGCGCTGATGTACTGCCCCGTACCGCCAACAAGCAGGGGCAGGCGACCCCGGCGGAGGATATCGTCAATGGCCGCATATGCCATCTGCTGAAACGTTGCCAGCGAAATCGTGCTGGTAGGCGGCACGATATCCAGGAGATGGTGAGGCACCAGGGCACGCTCGGCAGGCGTTGGCTTGGCGACACCGATATCCATCCCGATGTAGACCAGGCGGCTATCGGCGCTGACGATTTCTCCGTCCAGCGCACAGGCCAGCGCCAGGGCAAGGGCGGTCTTGCCGACGGCGGTTGGCCCCAGAAGGACCACCAGTGGGCCGCCTGCCTCCTGTTCACCAGCTGATTGCATCGCGGATGATCTCGATATAGGGGCCATTGCGACTGAGAGCAACGACGGCCAGATCAACGCGCCAGGGAACATCTTCCAGATTGTGCGCTTCCAGGTAAGCGCTGGCAGCGGTCAGCAGGCGATTCTGTTTGGCCGGGGTCACGCTCTCGATGGCAGGGTCAGTGTCCTGAGCGCGACGGGTGCGTACCTCAACAAACACCCATTCGCCACCCTGGCAGGCGACGATGTCCAGTTCGCCGCCGGGGCATCGCCAGTTGCGTTCAATGATCTGGTAGCCCTGGGCCATAAGATAGTTGGCGACGAGCGTCTCTCCGTAGGCGCCCAGCTGCATGCGCGAAGTTGGCATGGGTGAGCTTCCTGCCTCTCCTGCGTGGTTGCTGCCCACGTTTTCTAACCCAGGAGGAAGTGGAACGCAAATAATTGCTTTACGTTTTCCTGTCGTGCTACAATGCGGCTGTCTTAGTGATAACCCGCGCTGGCAGGTGTTTCCATGTCCCTCATGACGGTCTTGCGGCAGGCTGACATTTTCTACGAGCTGACTGACAGCCAGCTTGAAGAGGTTGCTGCCATCTGCGAGGAGAGGGTCTTTGAGGCTGGGGCCACGATCTTTGAGGAAAACACGCGGGGCGATGAGTTGTATGTGATCGCCCACGGCGAGATCGAAATCCAGGTTAATCCGGCGCTGATCAGCGGGCAGGAGACCGCCATATCTCAGACCATCGCGACGCTGCGGAGAGGGCAGTCATTTGGTGAGATTGCTCTGGTGGACGAGGGTCTGCGCTCCGCGTCGGCGCGTTGTGCCCAGCATGATACCCGGCTGATTGTTATCCCGCGTGACAAGCTGATGCGGCTCTGTGATAGCCAGCCTCAGCTTGGCTACCGGCTGATGCGCAACCTGGCTGCCGACCTGGCCATGAAGATCCGCAACACGGATCTGCGGGTGCGGGAGCAACTGTTATGGGGACCGGATCATAACGGTTGAACGGCCCTGACCAGCAGAGGGATATGAGGTGTTCAGGCGCGCAACCTGCTACCCGGTGGCGCGTTTTCTGTTATGATTGGTGGGACATGTCCAGGTACAGGCGTGAGGGTCTATGAGTGATATCACCGAAGCCCGGCAGGCGCGTTTACGCTCCCTGGCCCAGATTCCGGCGGCGCTGCTGCGCACCATGCGGCCCCGGCAGTGGGTCAAGAATGGCATGGTCTTTGTCGGGCTGGTCTTTGATGCGCAGATGTTCGATCTCGTGGCGCTGGGGCGGGTTATCGTTGCGTTCGTGCTGTTTTGCCTGGTCGCGGGCACGGTCTATATCATCAATGACCTGGTCGACATCGAGAAGGATCGCCTGCACCCGCGCAAACGGCAGCGTCCCCTGGCTTCCGGGGAACTGTCGGTCGGTGTCGGTATTGCCGCGGCAGTCTTGCTGCCGATCGTTGTGCTGGGGGTAGCCTTCTGGTTCAGCCCGCCGCTTGCGCTGACCCTGCTGGGTTATCTCCTGCTCCAGCTGGCATACTCCTTCTGGCTCAAGAATGTCGTGCTGATCGATGTGCTGGTTATTGGGGCCGGGTTTCTGTTGCGGGTTGTGGCCGGGGTTGTGGTGATCAATGTGGCCCGCTTTTCGCCGTGGTTGTATGTGGTGACGGGCTTTGCGGCCCTGTTCTTTGCGGTAGGCAAGCGTCGTCAGGAGCTGATTCTGCTCAATGACAGGGCCGAGGATGTGCGGCCAGCGTACCGCAGCTATTCCCCGGCGTTGCTGGATGACATGCTACGGATGGTGACCACCGGCACCCTGCTGGCTTATACGCTCTACACCTTTGAGGCCCACCCGGAACGGCCATTTATGCTGTTGACCATCCCCTTTGCGCTGTACGGGATCATGCGCTACCTGTACGTGATTCATGTCCAGGGCAAGGGTAGCGCGCCGGATGAGGTGTTGCTGGAAGATGTTCCCCTGATGATCACCATTTTGCTGTGGGGGCTGGTTGTCGTAGGGGTGCTGTACCTGAGCTGAGCGCCTATGGTGGAAACAGCAGGCACGGCACCGGGCAAGATCATCCTCTTTGGCGAGCACGCTGTGGTCTATGGCCAGCCGGCGATCGCTGTGCCATTACCGGCAGTGCAGAGCCGGGCAGTGGTCCGGGCGGGGCGGGCTGGTGAAGGGCTGGTGATTGTGGCGGCCAACCTGGCCCGTACCTATGTGGTCAGGTCGGAGCCGCAGCCCGATGATCCGGCCCTGGTTGTGGCTGCCCGGTTGCTACTGACGCATCTCAGGCAACCGGTGCCGGACCTGTGCGTCATATTGCACAGCACCATCCCTGTTGCCAGCGGGTTGGGGAGCGGCGCAGCGGCGACAACGGCGCTGTTGCGCGCCTTGAGCGCAGCCCTGGGACAACCGTTGGATAATGAAACCCTGAATGCACTCGTGTACGAGATCGAGAAACTGTATCACGGCACGCCCAGCGGCATCGACAACAGCGTGGTGGTCTACGAGCAGCCGGTCTACTTTGTCCGGGGACAGCCCATTGAGACGTTTCGCATTGGTGCGCCGCTCTACCTGCTGGTTGCGGATACCGGGCAGGCCAGCCCGACCCATGTGGCTGTTGGCGATGTACGTCGGTTGCGCGAGGCAGAGCCGGACCGGATTGACGCCGTGCTGGAACGCATCGGCGCTGTCGTCCGTTCGGCCCGGACGGCTATTGAGCAGGGCGACCTCCCGACACTGGGGAGACTTGCCCGCGAAAATCAGGCGCTGTTGCGCGAATTGACGGTTTCCTCTGAGGTGCTGGAACGCCTGATCGGGGCGGCGGAAGCGGCAGGCGCGGCAGGGGCGAAGCTGTCTGGCGCAGGGCGCGGTGGTAATCTGATCGCCTTTGTGGCTGCAGAGATGGCGCCAGCGGTGGCAGGAGCGCTCAGGGCAGCCGGCGCTGTGCGGGTGCTGCGAACCACACTGTCGTGAGGGGCGGGGTTGGTCGATGCTGACCTTCATCAAACTGGGCGGCTCATTGATCACCGACAAGACAGGCGTTGAGGTCTTCCGCGCCGATCGCATGGTGGCGCTGGCGCAGGCGATCCAGGCGGCGCGGCTGGCTCGCCCGGACCTGAGGTTGGTGATCGGGCATGGCAGCGGGTCATTTGGCCATGTTGCGGCTCACCGACACGGGACAGCCGATGGGGTGCGCACCGCTGAAGAATGGCAGGGTTTTGCCGAGGTAGCGCGTTCTGCTGCCCGGCTAAACCAGCTGGTGACGGATGTGCTGGCTGAAGCGGGTGTGCCGGTCTGGAGCCTGCAGCCATCGGCTTCGGCAGAGTGCACTGATGGCGTGCTGCAGCGTATGGAAACGCACCCGCTGCAGATTGCCCTTGATCATGGGCTTGTACCGCTGGTGCACGGTGATGTGGCGCTGGACACGGTTCGCGGTGGCACGATCATCAGCACGGAGACTATCCTTATCTATCTGACTCCGCTGTTGTGCCCGGTACGGGTATTGTTGCTGGGTGAGGTGGCGGGGGTATTGGATGTAGCAGGCAATGTCATCCCGCGCATTACGCCAGTCAGTCTTCCGGTCGTCGAGAAGGCGCTGGGCGGGTCGCATGGTGTGGACGTGACTGGCGGGATGGCGTCCAAAGTGCGCGATATGGTGGCGCTGGTGCGGGCATTTCCCGGTCTGACGGTACATATCCTGTCCGGGCTGGATGCGGAACTGGTGCGGCAGACGCTGATCTCGCCGGAGGTGCGAGCAGGTACGCTCATCTGCAGCGACGAGCAGCCTGACGCTCAGACATAGCGACCGGCGGTTGCCTCCTGCCAGGCATCGGCCAGACGGTTGGCAGCAAAGATGGTCAGCGTGATGGCGATGCCCGGTGGCAGTGCAATCCAGGGAGCCAGACGAAAAGCGGTGCGACCTTCACTGAGCATGGTGCCCCAATCCGGCGTGGCCGGATCACCGCTGAAGCCCAGAAACGCAAGAGCAGCGCCGTTGAGAATAGCCCAGCTCAGCGTGACACCGGCGAAGCTGAGCGCTGTTTCCTGGATGTTGGGCAGGATGTGGTAGAGCAGGACCCGGTGCGGTGGCACGCCGATCGCGTGTGCCGCGTCCACATAGGGGGCACTGCGAACGGTCTGGACGGCGGTGCGGATCACCCGGGCGTATGCGGGCAGGCTGGCCAGGCCGACCGCCAGTGCAATCGATAAACGCCCTGGCCCGATCAAAGAAATCACCGCCAGTCCCAGCAGCAGGTTGGGAAAAGCAAGCAGGATATCCATCCCGGCCATCAACAGGCGATCTGTCCAACCCTGATCATATCCGGCAACGATGCCCAGCAGTAAACCGGGTAGGATGGCGATTCCTGCTCCCAGGATGGCAACCAGAAGAGTCTGCTGTCCTCCCCACAGCGTCCGGCTGAGCACGTCGCGACCCAGCGTGTCTGTGCCGAAGGGATGCTGAGCAGATGGGGGTAGCAGGTGTGCTGCTGCCAGCGCATGGCGGGGATCGGGCAGGTTGAGTAACGGAGCAGCCAGTGTTAATGCGGCAATGCTGCACAGGATCAGCGCAGGTAAGCGGTAGGGAGGATGGCGATAGCGGGGCAGGGCGAACTGATCGCGCAGGGGTGAGCGCAAGGCCTATCCCTCCCCGCTCTGGCGCAGACGCGGATCGAGCATGCTGTGCCCGAAGTCGGCCAGCATATTGAGGACGCTGTAGGTGGTAGCGGCCAGAATCACCACCCCCAGCACCACAGGGTAATCCTGGTCAATGACCGCATGCTGCAGCAGCTGGCCGATCCCCTGCCTGACAAAGATCATTTCCGTGATGACGGTGCCGCCGAGCAGGAAACCGGTCTGCAGGGCAATGATCGACAGGATCGGCGGGAAGCCAGCCCGCAATACGTGGCGGAAAAGAATGTGCGACGCATGAAGTCCTTTGGCGTAGGCAGTGCGTACAAAAGCGGCTTCCAGAGTCTGGCGGAGGCTGGTACGGGTCACGCGGGCGATGCTGCCGGCAACATGGAAGCCCAGCACACCAGCCGGGAGCAGCAGGTGGGCTGGATCGCCGGAACCGGTCGCCGGAAGTAATTCAAGGCGGGAACTGAATACATAAATGGCCAGCGTGCCAGTCCAGTAGATCGGTGCCGCAAGGGCCAGCACATTCATTGCGCTGGCAAGCTGGCCGGGCCAGCGCGGCCAGTAAATGGCTTCAAGCATTCCCAGGGTCAGGCCAAGCGTCACTGCGACTGTCAGGGCGGATCCGGCCAGGCTGATGGTTGCGCCAAGCTGCCCGGCAATCAGCACGCTGACGGGCTGCTGGCTAAGGTACGAATAGCCCAGGTCACCGCGCAGAAGATCCAGCAGAAAGCGCACATACTGGATCGGCAGCGGGGAATCCAGTCCGAGGGCTGCCCGCCGGGCAGCAATCATCGCTTCTGAAGCGCCACCCTGTAACATCTGGTTGGTGATGGCATCGCCGGGCAACAGGCGCAACGCAAGGAAGGCCAGCGTTGCTGCTCCCCAGATGGTCAGCAGGGTGGTGAGCAATCTGTCGCGCACAAAGCGCCGCATGACTCACCCCTCGCCTTCGCTCCAGCCGAAGTTGTGGAGCAGCGGGAACCAGCCCTGGGCGTCAAAGGTCACCCCGGTCAGGCGGGCAGTGGCGCCGTTAAGATTGACATAGTCGCGGATGGGCAGGATCAGCGCCTGTTCCATGATCCGTGTTTGTGCGGCGGCATAAAACGCCGAACGCCGCTCAGGGTCAATTTCCTGCCCGGCCTCGCGCAGATAGGTATCCAGCTCAACGTCCGAGTAGCCCGTCCAGTTCAGCGCGCCATCGGAGAGGAAAAACTGTTCAAGCAGGCTGGGATCGCGCCCGAAGAAGTTAAGCGCGATCAGATTGTAAGTCCCTGCTGCGGCGGCCTCGCGCAGCTGGCCCAGACCCGCGACCTGGCGGATCTCCAGATCGATACCCACCTGCCGCCACTGGCTCTGGATAAGCTGCGCGACCTGGGGTATCTGCCCCCAGGGTGGAACAATCATGGTCAGCTTCAGCGGCAGGCCGGCGCTGCTGGCTGTCGGGCCAGGAGTCTGGGTAGCTGTCGTCTGTGGGTTCGTGGTTTGCAGACCGGTTGGCACAACCAGAATGCCGTCGCTGTTGCGCTCGGTAAAGCCTACGGCAGAAAGCAACGCCTGAGCCTGAGCGGTATCGTAAAGATAGGTATCGGCCACCTGGGGGTAGTAATTCTCAGTTACAGCGGTCAGTGGCCCGAAAGCGATCGGGGAAAAGCGCTGGAAGATCGTCTCTGCGATAGCGGCGCGGTTGGTGGCCAGGATGAGCGCCTGCCGGACAGGGAGGCTATCGGTTGGGAAGCGGCGCGTGTTCATCAGGAATTGCAGCGGCTGACCGGGGATGGGAACCGGGTATAACCGGATTTCCGGGTTGCCGGAAAGAAGTTGAGCGTCAATCGGCTGAATCTCTCCGACGATCTGAACCTCACCGCTTTCCAGGGCCAGGGCGCGGGTAGGGGGATCCTCAAAGAAACGGAATTCGATGGTTTGCACCGGCGTTTCCGGCAGGGTATAGAACGGTGGTCCCCAGGCATACTCCGGATTGCGGGTGATGACCAGTCGATCGCCCGGCACATACTCCACCATGCGGAATGGGCCGGTGCCAACCTGATGAAACTGGTATGTCGCGTTGTCGTACCTGGCCAGCTGGGTTGGACTGGCGATTCCCAGATAGACCTGGCTGAGCGAATCGAGCAACGGCGCGTAAGGTTCGCTCAGGTCGAGGCGGATGGTGTGATCGTCAAGAACCTGGTAGCCGGCCAGCGGGCCGAGCATGAAGCGGGCCTTCTGGGAACCGTTATCCGGGTTGGTGATTCGATCCAGGTTGGCGGCGACAGCCTGGGCGTTGAACGGTGTACCGTCGTGGAAAACGACGTCTGTACGCAGGGTAAAGGTGTAGGTGCGACCATCGGCGCTGACTTCCCAGCGGGAAGCAAGGCCGGGGACAAACGCGCCAGTTACCGGATCACGGTAGACCAGCGTATCGTAGACAGACCGCAGGGGGATGCCCAGTTCAGCGGAGGCGTTCAGGTGTGGATCGAAGCCGCTGGGCATGAGGGTCAGGCCGTAGACGATCCTGGGTTCTGGGAGGTCAGGCTGGGCAACGTTTCCAGCGCAGGCTGCCAGCAGGAGGACCAGGATCACAGGCAGCAGGAAATGTCGTTTCATTGGATTTTTCGCCCCCGGCGGTTATGCTCTTTACTTTGTGTAGTCTGATTGCCGCCGGTCAGTATACCGCAGGGAGATCAGGCCGGGGTAGAGAGCGCCATAGGCGGGTACGTTCTACCGCGCTAGAATCGGCGTTGATGGGCACAATGAGATACCTGCCTGGGGAAGTTGCTTGTGGAAGGCGCGGCTGCTTATGACCATCTTCAGCGCCCGTAATTTGCCGCCCGATGACGAGGAAGAAATCCAGCGGCCACCTTACCGACCGGTTTGGCGCTCTGCTGTGATCGAGTTGCTTCTCCTGGCGGTGCTGGCGCTGGGGGTGTCGGTGGCAGCCACGGGGGTCGCCCAGGATGCAAACGGTCGTGTCCTGGGCAGTGCAGCGCTGGCCCTTGTACCGGTTGGCCTGTGGTTTGTGTTTTCATGGTGGCCGGAGCGTCGCGTCCAGCATCCGCGGCGGGGCCTGCTGAGTATCCTGCTGATCAGCTTTCTGGTGGGCAATGGCATCACAGCGCCGGTCATCGAATCCTTCATTGAGCCTGGGCGGTGGCTGGACACTGTATCCGGGGCGACGCGCATTGCCGGTTTCACGCTGACGGTGGGGATGGCGATCGAGTTGTCAAAGTATCTGGTTCTGCGCTATCTGGCCTGGCCGCGGTACTTTGAACGGCGTGTCGATGCTATCGCCTATAGCCTGACCGTAAGCCTGGGCTTTGCCACCGTTTTTAATCTGCGTTTTGCCCTGCTGGAAGGTGGGGGGCAACCCGGCGCTGCAGCCATCTATGTTGTCTCCATGGCACTGATGCAGCAGGGGGTGGGCCTGCCGGTAGCACTCGGCCTGATGGCGCTGAAGAAAGGCCAGGCGCGGGTATTTGCTCTCCCTCTCTACCTGTTGGCGAGCGCGTTTCTGCATGGGCTGTTTATGGCGGTTCGGGCCGGTCTTGTCGTGCCTGGCTTTGGCATCGGTGTAACGGCCAATGCACCGCTCGGAGGACTGATTTTTGCGGTCGTGGTCGCTCTGGGTTTGTACGCCATGGTGGCCTTCCTGATCGCCAATGCCGAACAGCGGGAAATGCAGCGGGCGGAGTCCCCTCTGGGTCGACGGTTATTTTAGACGCGGTGGAGCGGTCAACCATGGCGACCATCCCTTCCCCTCAGGAATTGCCTTTGACGCGCACCCAGCGCTGGGCCAACGCATTGACCATTGTTGTGGCGCTGATGGGCCTGGGGATTGGTTTTCTGATGAAGGATCAGATTGTCGGCGGCACGGTGCCGTTTCGAGATCTGGCGGCGGGCATTCTGGCTCGCTACCCGCAGGGCTGGCTGCTTGATACAGCCGGAGACTATGTGTTCCGGGTTCGCGATCCTGAGGCGCCGGGTTTCCTGACGACCCTGCAGGTGCAGGTGATCCCCATTGGTCAGGATGCTGCGGCCCGCAATATCGTTGACGATCTCACCCTGCAGCGGGCGCAGACGCTGGCAGCGTACACCATTTTGCGCGCGGTGCCGGATACATTACCGGATGGCGATCCGGCGACGCGTGTTGAGTACGTGTTTGTATCCACGGAAACTAATCCGTTTCTGGAGCCGGTACCGGTGGTTGTGTACGGCGTGGACATCTTAACGCTCAAGCGCGGCCAGGCGATCATTGTGACTTTCCGCGTGGAAGCTGGACGGTTTCAAGATGAAGCGTGGCGACTGGAGCAGTTCCTTGCCTCACTTGAATTCTAGACAGGCGCTTGCTCTGGTGCTGGTCGCCGCTCTGCTGGTAGCTCAGGGGGCGAACCGGCCAGCCCAGGCGCAGACAGTGGTGGATTTCAATACGATTGCGCGGGCCACGGTTTACATCACGAGCGTGGTTGATGTGGCCGGTCGGCGGGTGGTTTCCTGCACGGCTTCCGGAACGCTGGTCTCGTCGGACGGCCTGATTCTGACCAATGCGCATGCGGTCATCGATAGCGAACGCTGCCGGGTGGACGATATTGCTATCTCGCTGGCGGTGCGCTTGAATG
>FWPV01010277.1_pt1 | contig 15400 bp, 10 predicted proteins | sample 2228371 | NCBI WGS metagenome assembly FWPV01 (sample SAMEA103939776, study PRJEB20133) | metagenome | reverse complement strand
GCTGCCCCCTTCGCAGTCTGGATGGCTTCCCACACCCGCATCGGCGAGGCGGGCATGGCGATGTCGCGCACACCGAGATGGCTGAGCGCGTCGACGATGGCGTTGATCACGGCCGGGGCGGCCCCGATGGTGCCGGCCTCCCCGACCCCCTTGACCCCCAGCGGGTTCGTAGGGCTGGGCGTGACGTGATGGCCGAGCGTGAGCGAGGGCACGTCGGCGGCCGAGGGCACGAGGTACTCGGCCAGGGTGGAGGTGCGCAGGTTGCCATCGGCGTCGTAGACCGCCTCCTCGTACAACGCCTGCGCCAGTCCCTGGATGACCCCGCCGTGCACCTGGCCCTCGACGATCAGCGGGTTCACCTGGTTGCCGCAGTCGTCGACTGCGACGAACTTCAGCACGTCGACCTTGCCGGTCTCCTCGTCCACCTCGACCACACACATGTGGGTGCCGAACGGCCACGAGAAATTCGGCGGGTCGTAGGTGGTGTGGGCCTCGAGGTTCGGTTCCATGCCGTCGGGCAGGTTGTGGGCCGTGAATGCGGCGAAGGCGATGGCGGCCAGCGGCATGGCCTTGTCGGGTGAGCCCTTGACCGTGAACGTGCCGTCGGCGAACTCGAGATCCTCCTCGGCGCACTCCAGCTGGTGGGCGGCGATCTTGCGGGCCTTGTCGATGACCTTGTCGCAGGCCTGCACGATGGCGATGCCCCCCACGGCGAGCGACCGCGAGCCGTAGGTGTCGAGCCCGAGCGGGCTGATCGCCGTGTCGCTGTGGAGCACGTCGACGTCCTCGGGAGCCACCCCCAGCTTCTCGGCCACGATCATCGACCACGAGGTCTCGTGTCCCTGGCCGTGGGGCGAGGCGCCGGTCACCACCTGCACCTTGTTCGTGGGGAGCACCCGCACGGTGGCGGCCTCCCACCCTCCGGCGCCGTAGTTGAGCGACGCCAGCACCCGGCTCGGTGCCAGGCCGCACATCTCGAAGTAGCTCGAGATGCCGATGCCCAGGTGCCGGGTGGAGCCCTCGGCGCGCCGCCGGGCCTGCTCGGCCCGGAGCTCGTCGTAGCCGACCAGCCGGGCGGCCTCCAGGGCGGCTCCGAGGTGGTCGCCGGAGTCGTAGGTGAGCCCGGTCATGGCCGTGTACGGGAACTGCTCTTTGCGGATGTAGTTCCGCTTGCGCAGCTCCAGCGGGTCGATCCCCATCTTGGCGGCGAGGGCGTCCATGGCCCGCTCGATGGCATAGGTCGCCTCGGGCCGGCCGGCACCCCGGTAGGCGTCGGTCGGCGTCATCGTGGTGAACACCGAGGTGCAGCTGAACGAGTACGCCTCGGGCAGGTCGTACACCCCGGCGTACAGGAAGGCGCCGAGCAGCGGGATGCCCGGGGTGACCAGCATGAGGTAGGCGCCCATGTCGCCGATCAGGTTGACCCGGACCGCCTGCAGCTTGCCCTGCTCGTCGGCGGCCAGCTCGATCTCCTGGATCTGGCCCCGGCCGTGGATGGTGGCCTGGGCGCCCTCGGTGCGCTCCTCGACCCAGCGCACCGGCACCCGGTGCTTGCGGGCCAGGGCCGTGCACAGCAGCTCCTCGGCGTACACGTTGAGCTTCGATCCGAAACCGCCGCCCACCGCAGGCGCGACCACCCGCATCTGGTGCTCGGGGATGCCCAGGGTCAGGGCCACCATGACCTTGAGGATGTGGGGGATCTGGGTGGCCGAGTAGAGGGTGATGTCGCCCCCGAACGGCTGTGGCACCGCGGCCACCGCCCGGGGTTCCATGGCCATGGGGATGAGCCGCTGCTGGATGTAGCGCTCCTTGACCGTGTAGGCCGCGGTGCGGAACGCCTCCTCCACCGCCTCCTCGCCGATCTTGAGCTCCCAGGTGTAGCTCCTGTTGGTGCCCAGCTCTTCGTGGATGACCACCCGGTCGCTCAGCGCGTCCTCGAGGTCCACGACCGCAGGGAGGGGCTCGTAGTCGACCTCGATGGCTTCGAGCGCGTCACGGGCCTCGGCGTTCGACCGGGCGAGCACCACGGCGACCCCGTCACCGACGTAGCAGGCCTTGTCGATGGCGATCGGGTAGTGGGCCGGGTTCTTCATGTCGGCGGTGACCGGCCAGGCGCACGGCATGGGTGCCGCCCACAGGTCCTGCAGGTCACGGCCGCTGTAGGCGGCGACGACGCCGGGCATGGCCAGCGCTGCGCTCACGTCCACCCGGGTGATCCGGGCGTGGGCGTACGGGCTGCGCAGCACGGCCAGTGACAGCGCCCCGGGGATGGCCAGGTCGTCGGTGTACTTCGCTTCGCCGGTCAGCAGGGCCGGGTCCTCCCGGCGCAGCATGCGCTGGCCGATCACCCGGGTGGGTCGCTCGTCGACGACGGTCATTTCACACCGCCGAGCGGGACTGGGCCGCAGCGAGGACGGCCTTGACGATGTTGTGGTAGCCGGTGCACCGGCACAGGTTCCCTTCGAGCCCGAGCCGCACGTCCTCCTCGGTGGGGTCGGGGTTCTCGTCGAGCAGCGACACCGCAGCCATCACCATGCCCGGGGTGCAGAAGCCGCACTGGAGGCCGTGGTGCTCCCGGAAGGCCTGCTGCATGGGGTGGAGCTGGTCGCCCTGGGCCAGCCCTTCGATGGTGGTGACCGACTGGCCGTCGGCCTGCACGGCGAGCATCGTGCAGCTCTTGACCGCCTCGCCGTTGACATGGACCGTGCAGGCGCCGCACGACGAGGTGTCGCAGCCGACGTTGGTCCCGGTCAGCCCGACCACGTCGCGCAGGTAGTGGACGAGCAGCAGTCGAGGCTCGACCTCGTGGCTCTGCTCGACCCCGTTGACGGTCACTGAGATCCGCACGTCGGATCACCCCCCAAGGTCGCAGTGGTTGTGCGGGGCGCATCTTGCCCCATCCGGGGACGGTCCCCGGACAGCCACTCAACTGCGGCCCCCGCCGACCGATGGACGGGCGACATCGAGTCGGGTCGGAGGCGCAGTGATGCACGAGGGCGAGGCCGGGACGCTCACCCGGTTCCTGCGGGAGGGAGGGCCGACGGTGGCGCTCCTGGCGGTTGTGGGGCTCGGTGGCCTGTGGGCCGGCCCCGCCGTGTTCGTCGTGCTGGTCGTCGGTGCGCTCGTCGCCGGGGGACTGATCGGCTGGCGGCGGTCGAGCGCGGCAGCGGCGGCCGAGCGGGCCTCGGCCGAGGCGCTCCGGGCTGCGTTGGACGAGGTGGCCGCGGTCGTCGACGAGGTCCGGGCCCGGACGGTGACCATCGTCGACGCCTCCCAGGCACTGTCAGCCGCCAGCCGGCAGGTCGGTGAGGCCATGCGGGCAACCGAGTCGCGTGCCGGGGTCGTGGCCGGCACCTCCCAGCAGGTCAGCGGAGCGATCGCGACCGTGGCGGTGAGCGCCGAGGAGATGGGCGCCTCGATCCACGAGATCGCCTCGTCCGCGTCGTCGGCGGCCACCGTGGCAGACGAGGCGTTGCGGGCGGCCGACCGGACCAACGAGATCGTCGGGGCGCTGGGCGTGGAGAGCGAGCGGATCGGCGCCATCGTCAGCACGATCTCGTCGATTGCCGAGCAGACCAACCTGCTCGCCCTGAACGCCACGATCGAAGCGGCGCGGGCGGGTGAGGCCGGCAAGGGGTTCGCCGTGGTCGCCGCCGAGGTGAAGAACCTGGCGCAGCAGACCTCGGCGGCGACCGAGGAGATCTCCCGGCGCATCGGGGCGGTGCAGGGGTCGATCACCGCGGCGGTCACCGCGGTCGGGGAGATCCTCCGGGTGATCCAGCGACTGCACGACCTGTCGGGCTCGATCGCCGCAGCGGTGGAGGAGCAGTCGGCGAGCACGGCTGACATCACCAGGAACGTGAACGACGCCGCCCTCGGTTCCAGCCGGATCAGCGGTTCGGTGGACGATGTGGTGGTCGCCGCCACCGAAGCCGCCCAGGGGATCGCCCAGCTGGAGGCGGCCGCCGGAACCCTGGTGCAGGCGGCGACCGAGGTCGGCGCCGTCGTCGGCCGGCTGGGCCGCTAGCTCAGGTCTCGATCCGGCGCAGCCCGCGCAGGGCGAACCAGCCGAGCAGCGGGATCGCCACGGCGAAGACCACCAACGCCGGCCACACGTCACCCCAGGCGACGTCACCCACGAACCCGGCCCGGGCCAGGTCGAGAATCTGGGTCACCGGGTTCACCGTGGCCACCGGCTCGAGCCACCCGGTGATGTACTGCAGGGGCACCTGGGCGGTGGACAGGAACACGGCCAGGAACACCGGCAGGAACATCAGCGGCGCGATGCGCATGGTCTTGAACCGCAGGGCCATGCCCACCCCCCAGCAGCCGCCGAGCAGGGCGGCGCCCTGGTTGGCCAGCACCAGCGTGCCCAGGCCGGGCAGCCCTCCCTGGATGCGCGCGCCGTCGAGCGTGCCCACGGCCACGACCACGGTCAGGGGCACCAGCGCCCGCACGAAGGCGGCGCTGAGGAAACCGAGGATCAGCGACACCCGGCTGACCGGGGCGAGCAGGAACCGGTCGAAGAAGCGGGTCTCGAGGTCGCGGATGAGACTGAACCCGACGCCCATCCCGGCCAGCGCCCCGGCCTGCACACAGGCGAAGGGCATCACCCAGTCGATCTGGGAGCGGACCGGGTAGCCGGGCAGCATGGCGACCCCGCCGAGCGCGCCGCTGATGGCCACGGTGATGAGCACCGGGAAGGCGACCGAGGGGATGAACGTGGCCGGCATGCGCGGGATCATGCCGATCGACCGCCGGGCGATGGCCCGCATGGTGGCCACCGGGGTGGCTCCGGCCGCCCGGCTCATGCGGCTGCGATCCTCGCCCGCAGGGCGGCGGCCGCCAGCAGGTTGGCCACCACGAACAGCACCGCGGGGATGGCCACCGCCCGGGCCGCGGCAGCAGCGTCGAACCCGCTGATCACCAGCGTGCGGAGGCTCTCGATGAGCCACGACAGCGGGTTGACCGTCGCCACCTGCTTGAACCACCCGCTCATGAGGTTGCGGGGGAAGAAGGCCGAGGAGAAGAACAGGAACGCGAAGAACAGCGGGAAGAACCCCTGGACCGCCTCGGCCGAACCGGTGCGGATGGCCAGGGCCACGCTCAATGCCCCGACCCCGGCGGCCAGCAGCGCAGCGGTCACCACGATCACGGCCACCGCCGCTGGCCCGCCGGCCACCGTCGCGCCGAACGGCAGAAGGACGGCCAGGAACAGCACGGCCTGGAACATGCCGAACGCGGCGGCACCCGCCACCCGGCCGACCAGGATGGCCGGGCGGCTGACCGGCGACGCGACCAGGCGGTCCAGGAACTTCGTCTCGATGTCGATGGCCATGTCGTTGCCGGCCCCCGAGGCTCCGAACAGCACGCCCTGGACGATCGTGGTGGCCAACAGGAAGGTGAGGTAGCTGTCGACCGGCGGGAACCCTGGCAGCTGGGTGGTTCGCTGCAGCGAGGCGGAGTTCAACGCGCAGAACAGCAGGGGGAACGCCACCGAGGGCACGATGAGCTGCGGCTGGCGGACGGTGGCCACCAGCGAACGCCGGGCCAGGGCGGTGGACTGCGCGACCCGGCTCACGGCCGTCCCCGCCGGCGGCCTGCGGGGGCCGGCGGGCCGTCTCCCGCAGGTGGTGCCTGGTGCTGCTCGGCCCCTTCGAGCCGGTACCCGGTGGCCTCGGCGAACACGTCGTCGAGGCTGGGGGCGTTGAGTTCCATGTGGCGAAGGGTGAGGCCTGCCTCGTCAAGGGCTCGGACCACGTCGGCCATGGCTGCCGCCCCGCCGGCCAGCCCCACGCCGAGGGTCCCTTCGGCGGTGGTGCGGTGCGGGCCGAAGTGGGACAGCACCTCGGCGGCACGGTCCTCCTGCCCCCGCTCGACCTCGATCAGCAACGTCGGCGAGCCGACCGCCTCCTTCAGCGCCCGGGGTTCGCCGGAACGGACGATGCGCCCGTGGTCGATGATGGCGATGCGGTCGGCGAGCTGGTCGGCCTCTTCGAGGTACTGGGTGGTCAGCAGCACGGTCGTGCCCTCGGCGTTGAGCCGCCGCACCTCCTCCCACAGCGCGATGCGGCTCATGGGGTCGAGGCCGGTGGTGGGCTCGTCGAGGAACAGCACGCTGGGCTCGTGGATCAGCGACAGGGCCAGGTCGAGGCGCCGTCGCATGCCCCCCGAGTAGGTGCCCACCCGGCGGTCGGCGGCGCCGGTCAGCCCGACGCGCTCGAGCAACTCGGCTGCTCTGGCGGCGGCTTTCGCCCGGGGGATGCCGTAGAGCACCGCAGCGAGGGCGAGCAGCTCGGTGCCGGTCATGATCGGGTCGATGGCGGCGTCCTGGAGCGCCACGCCGATCGAGCGGCGCACCTGGTCGGCCTCGGTGACCACGTCGAAGCCCGCCACCCGGGCTCGACCGCCGGTGGGGGTGAGCAGGGTGGTGAGCATCCGCACGGTCGTGGACTTCCCCGCCCCGTTAGGCCCGAGGAAGCCGAAGATCTCGCCCTGGTGGACCTCGAGGTCGACCCCGTCGACGGCCTTCACGTCGCCGAAATGGCGTACGAGCTGTTCTGCGACGATGGGATGGTCGGTTGGCATCGGCGGGTCGGGTGGTGCGGCCGGACCGCTCAGCCCTTGGCGGCCTGGATGGCCCGCCACACCCGTTCGGGGGTGGCCGGCATGTCCAGGTGTCGGACACCCAGGTGCGACAGGGCGTCGATCACCGCGCTCTGCACCGCCGGGGTGGAGCCGATCGTGCCCGACTCGCCCACACCCTTGGCGCCGAGCGGGTTCACCGGCGACGGCGTCTCCATGTGCACCACCTCGAAGCTGGGCAGCTCGGCCGCCGAGATGAACGCGTAGTCGGCCAGGTTCGAGGTGATCGGGTTGCCGTCGTCGTCGTAGCGCACCTCTTCGAGCAGCGCCTGGGCGGCGCCCTGGGCGATGCCGCCGTGGATCTGGCCTTCGAGCAGCAGCGGGTTGAGCACCCGGCCGGCGTCGTCGCATGCGACGTGGCGGATCAGCTCGACCTTGCCGGTCTCGGTGTCGACCTCGACCACGGCCAGGTGGGCGCCGAACGGGAACGTCGGCGCCGGGGCGTTGAACACGTGGCGGACGTCGAGCGGGTCACCCTCGGTGCGGGCGGCCACGGCGAGTTCGGCCCAGGTCTTGGCCACCGCCGGGGTGCCGGCCACGTGGAAGGCGCCGGCGTCCTTGTCGAGCACCACGTCGTCGACATTGGCCTCGAGCAGCCGGGCGGCGAGCGCCCGGGCCTTCTCGACCACCAGACCGGCCGACTCGTACACGCTCACCCCGCCCTGCTGCAGCGACCGGGAGCCCATGGTGCCACCCCCCTCGGGCACCAGGTCGGTGTCGCCGTGGATCACCTCGATGCGCTCGACGGGGATGCCGGTCTGCTCGCTCGCCAGCATCGCCCACGACGTGACGTGACCCTGCCCGTGGGGGGACGTGCCGGTGTACACGGTGGCGCTGCCGTCGTCGTTGACCACGACCCGCGAGTGCTCGAACTGCGGGGGAGCGCCGCCGGTGATCTCCACGTAGACGCTGACGCCGATCCCGAGCTGGCGGGTGTCGCCGGCCTCCCGCCGCCGGGCCTGTTCGGCCCGGAGGGCGGCGTAGTCAGCGTGGGTGAGGACCTTGTCGAGGGCGCCCTCGTAGTCGCCGCAGTCGTACATGCCTCCCACCGGGGTCACGTGGGTGGTGTCGAACCTGGGGATGAGGTTCTTCCGGCGCACCTCCACCGGATCCATGCCGATCTCGGCGGCGAACAGGTCCATGGCCCGTTCGATCGCCGCAGTGGCCTCCGGACGGCCGGCACCCCGGTAGGCGACCACCGGCGTGGTGTTGGTGACCACGCTCTTGGTGGTGCAGTCGATGCGGGGGATGTTGTAGACGCCCGAGGCCATGGTCCGGGTCATGAACGCCGGCAGGATCGCCCCGACGGCCGGGTACGCCCCGCAGTCCTGGATGACGGTGAGGCGGTAGGCGAGCACGGTGCCGTCGCGCGAGCCGCCGATCTCGATGTCCTGCAGCTGGGCGCGGCCGTGACCGAGGGCGAGCATCGACTCGCTGCGGGTCTCGGTCCAGCGCACCGGCCGGCCGATCGCCTTGGCGATCCCGCCGAGCAGGATCTCCTCGCCGTAGGCGCCGATCTTGGCGCCGAAGCCGCCCCCGACGTCCGGCGAGATCACCCGGGGGTTGGCGTCGTCGCCGTAGACCATCTTGAGGACGTCCCGGACCTGCTGGGGGGTCTGGGTGCTGGCCCAGTGGATCAACCGCCCGTCGGTGGTCCACGCCGCGGCCGCCGAGCGGACCTCGAGGGGGCAGGGGGCGACCCGCTGGTTGACCACCCGCTGGCGGACGACCACCTCGCACCCGTCGAACAGGTCCGGCGAGTCGGCGGGCATGCCCAGCAGCGTCGAGTCGATGGTGACGTTGGTGCCGACCTCGGGGAACAGCAGGGTGGTGCCGGCCAGCGCCTCTTCGAGGTCGATGACCGTGGGCAGCGGGTCGTAGTCCACCACGACGAGTTCGGCGGCGTCCTCGCCCTGGTCGCGCTGCTCGGTGATGACCACGGCGACGGGCTCACCCACGTACCGCACCACGTCGGAGGCGATCGGGGTGGACACGAACTGCGGCGCGAAGGGCAGGGTCGGCTGCGGGGTGAGCCCCAGGTCGGCGGCGGTCAGCACGGCGATGACCCCGGGCGCCTGCGCGGCCTCGGTGGTGTCGATCGACAGGATGCGCGCGTGGGCCATGGTGGAGCGGACGTAGGTCACCCACACTGCGCCCTCGAGCAGGTCGTGCCGGATGTCAGCGACGTAGCTGCCGCCGACCGTGAGGAACTTCGGGTCCTCCTTGCGCAGCACCCTGTTGCCGAGAATGCTCATCGTCCCCCCTGGGCTCGTCGGACGGCGTCACCGTACCCAACCGGCGCGCCGGCTCGTGCAGCCGGCGTCGATCAGCGTCGGGTGACCATCCGGCGCACGGTGTCGTAGGGCCAGCCCGACGGGAGGCGGTCGGGAGGGGGCGGCGGCAGGATGGCGTAGGCCCGCTCACCCGGCTTCACCATGCCGAGCTGCTCGCGGGCGACCCGCTCGATCTCGGCGTCGTCGGTCTGCAGCGCGGTGATCCGCTCACCGAGCCGTTGGTTGTCCTGCTGCAGCCTGGCCAGCTCGGCTGCGGTGCGGTCGAGCTGCTGGCGCTGGTCCCACCAGGCGCGGGTGGGGAAGCCGACCAACGCCAGGGCGGCTGCGCCCACGAACACCACCACCAGGACCAGCGCGATCCGGCGCGAGCTCGGACGCCGGGTGGCGCGCTCGGCGGTGGTGACGGCGGTCACCCTCGGCCACCGGCCAGGGCGGTCCGGCCCCGGAACGACGCCGCTTCGGCCAGGTCCTCCTCGATGCGCAGGAGCTGGTTGTACTTGGCGACGCGATCCGAGCGGGCCGGCGCGCCGGTCTTGATCTGGCCGCAGTTGGTGGCGACGGCCAGGTCGGCGATGGTCACGTCCTCGGTCTCGCCGGACCGGTGCGACATGACTGCGGTGTAGGCGTTCCGGTTGGCCAGGGCGACCGCCTCGAGGGTCTCGGTCAGCGAGCCGATCTGGTTGACCTTGACCAGGATGGAGTTGGCCACACCCTCGGCGATCCCCCGCCCGAGGCGGTCCACGTTGGTGACGAACAGGTCGTCGCCGACCAGTTGCACCCTGCCTCCGAGGGCCCGGGTGAGCATCGCCCACCCCTCCCAGTCGTCCTCGGCCATCCCGTCCTCGATCGACACGATCGGGTAGCGCTCCACCAGGCTCACCCAGTACGCGACCATGTCCTCCCGGGCCAGCGTGCGACCCTCACCGGACAGCACGTAGACACCGTCCCGGTACAGCTCGCTCATGGCCGGGTCGAGGGCGATGGCGATGTCCTCGCCCGGCGTGAAGCCTGCCCGCTCGATGGCCTGGAGCAGCACCCTCACCGCCTCTTCGTTGTCGGCGAGGTTCGGGGCGAAGCCACCCTCGTCGCCGACCGCGGTGGACAGCCCACGGTCGTGGAGCACCGAGCGCAGCGCGTGGTACGTCTCGACGCCCCAGCGCAGGGCCTCCGAGAAGCTGGCTGCGCCGACCGGCATGAGCATGAACTCCTGCAGGTCGATGCTGTTGTCGGCGTGAGCGCCGCCGTTGATGACGTTCATCATCGGGACCGGCAGCACGTGGGCGTTGGCGCCACCGACGTACCGGTACAGGGGCAGGTCGAGCTCGTCGGCGGCGGCCTTGGCGACGGCCAGGGACGTGCCGAGGATGGCATTGGCCCCGAGCCGGGCCTTGTTGTCGGTGCCGTCGAGATCGATGAGCACCTTGTCGACCACCCGCTGGTCGAGGGCGTCGAGGCCCTCGATGGCCTCGGCGATCTCGCCGTTCACGTTGCCGACGGCCTTGGCCACCCCCTTGCCCAGGTAGCGGGTGCCGCCGTCGCGCAGCTCGACGGCCTCGTGCTCACCGGTGGAAGCCCCGCTCGGCACGATGGCCCGGCCCCGGGCACCCGACCCGAGCACGACCTCGACCTCCACGGTGGGGTTGCCCCGGGAGTCGAGCACCTCGCGACCGATCACCGTTTCGATCTCGCTCACGTGGTCGAACGCTAACCCACCGGCCCGGCGCCACCGGGGCACACCCGCTCGTCCCCGGCCGGACCGCCTAACGGCGCTTGACCTCGTCCCACAGGGTGTCGAGCTCGGCCAGGGAGGCGGCGCGCACATCGAGCCCCCGGTCGGCGGCCAGCGCCTCGAGGGCCATGAACCGGTCGCGGAACCTCGCGGTCGCTCCCCGCAGCGCGGTCTCGGGGTCGATCCCCAGGTGGCGGGCCACGTTCACCACGGCGAACAGCAGATCGCCCAGCTCGTGCTCGGCCTCGTCGGTGCCGATCGCCGCCTGCAGCTCGGCGGCCTCCTCGGCGATCTTCGGCCAGGCGCCCTCCACCGACGGCCAGTCGAAGCCCACCGAGGCCGCCTTCTTCTGCACCTTCCACGCGTAGGACAGCGACGGGAGGTTGCCGGCGATGCCCTCCATGATCGAGCTGGCCCCCCGCTCGGCTTTCTTGATCTGCTCCCAGTTGGACAGCACGGCTTCGGCGTCGTCGGCCACCGCCCCGCCGAACACGTGAGGGTGGCGCCGTACCAGCTTGTCGTGGATGCCGTCGGCCACGTCGGCCACGGTGAACCACCCGGCCTGCTCGGCGATGACGGCGTGGAACTCCACCTGGAACAGCAGGTCGCCGAGCTCGTCGGCGAGGTGGTCCCAGGTGGCCGCATCGTCGTCGGCGAGGTGCTCGATGGCCTCGAGCACCTCGTAGGTCTCCTCGAGGAGGTGCCGGGTGAGCGAACGGTGGGTCTGCTCACGGTCCCACGGGCACTGCTCGCGCAGGGTGCGGACCAGCTCGTGGAACCGGACCAGCGACTGCCCGACCGGTGCGGCGAGACGGGGGATCCACAGCGAGGTCAGGTGGTCGGGGGTCACCGCCCGGTCGAGGTCGGCCCACCGCACCTCGGCGACCGACTGGTCGGGCAGGCCGAGGCGCTGCAGCACGGTCACCGTCGGAGGTTCGGCGTCGTCCACCGCCAGCTTGATCGCCGACAGCACGTCGGTGGTGTCGCACTGGGCCACCAGCAGCGGGCCCCGCTCACCGGCAGCCTCGGCGGCGAAGCGGTGCCCGTCGACCAGGCGCACCCCGGCAGCCAGCGGGTCGACGCCGAGCACGGCCCAGGCCAGGTCGAGGAACGACAGGGCCGGGACGATCTCGACGTCGATGTCGGCCTGCGACCGCAGGAGTTCCACCGTGCGCTCGGCGACCAACGGTGAGCCGGGGACGGCGTAGACCACCTCGCCGTGGCGGGCGCTGGCCTCGATGAGTCGCTCGACGACGGTGCGGTACACCGCGTCCAGGGTGTCGGCGTGCTCGTAGACCTCGTCGAAGCTCGCCGCGTCGCGCACCACCGCTGCCGCCGGGTGCCGACGGGTGCGCACGAACCGGGCGGGCGCCCGGTCGAGTGCCTGCCGGGCGGCCTCGGTGACGAGCTCGGGTCCGGCCGGACCGAGCCCGACCACGACCACCCTGCCGGCCATGGCTCAGCCGGCGGTGGCGCCGGCCGGCGGCACGATCAGCGCGTTCTGTTCGTCCCAGGTGCCGTACCGGGGGTCCACGGTGATGCGGGCGGTCGAGAACGCCCCGGTCAGCCACTCCCGGTAGGCGGCCTCACCCGGCTGCAGCACGGCCTGCAGCGCCCCGTTGGGCGACGGCTCGGTCGAGGTGACGAGGATGATGTGGTACCCGAAGTCGCTCTTCACCGGCGCGGTCGGTCGGCCCACCTCGGCGGCGTTGGCGGCGGTGGCGAACTCGGGGACGTACCTCGCGGTGGTCTCGGTCTTGGTGCTGCACCCGAGGGTGCCACCCTGCGCCGCGCTGCCCGGGTCGATGGAACGCTCCTCGGCCAGCGTGGCGAAATCCGCCCCACCGGCGAGCAGGCCGACGATCTCCCGGGCCTCGTCCTCGTTGTCGACCAGGATGTGGGACAGGCAGCGGGACTCGAACTGGGCAGGGTCCTCGGCGAGCGCTGCGTCGATGGCCTCCTTGGGATCACCGATGCCCGCGAAGTGTGCCTGCAGGGTGACCCAGGCGGCGATCCGGTCGATCATGCGGTCCTGGAACCAGGTCGGGAAGGCGTCGAAGGCGGCCTGGCCCCGGAGGAACGGCACGGCGAACACGTCCCGGGCCAGTTCGCGGGCACCGGACGTGACCTCGAGGCCCAGGCGGGCCACCTCGTCGCCGACGAGGGTCAGGAAGATCTCGTCGGTCAGCACCGAGGTGGCGAAGCGGATGCTCACCCCGCCGTCCTGGGCGCCCTGGACGGCGACCCCCTGCTGGCTCGCCGCACTCGTGTAGAGCGTGTTGTCGGCGTAGGTCCGCAGGAGGTCCTGGAACTCCCTGCGGTCGAGGCGCGTGCCGTTGACGGTGGCGGCGCTGGGGGAGACGGTGGAACAGGCGCTCGCCACCAGGACGAGCGCGAGCGCGCCGACGAGCGCGAGCAGGCGGGTCTTCACGGCGTGCGAGGCTACCCAACCGGCTGTGCGGAAGGGGCTTCGACCAGCTCGCGCAGGAAGCCGACCAGGAACTCGGCCGGGTCGGCCCCGCGGGGGACAGGGACCTGCAGCTGGGCCAGGTCATCTTTGTAGATGCCGCCGCGGGCCAGGCGGGTGAGCCGGATCTTCTGGCTGGCCTTGAGGGTGAGACCGGTGAGCTTTGCGGTGGACCCGACCATGGTCACCTCGCGCACGCCCACCCGGTGGCACTCCGCCCGGAGGTACCCGATCGACAGCAGGCGCCGGGCCGGCGGGGGGATCGGGCCGAACCGGTCCCGCCACTCCTCGGCGATGTCGTCGACCTCGCCGGGCTCGGTGACCCCGGCGAGCCGGCGGTAGGCCTCGAGCCGGAGTTCCTCCTTGGCCACGTAGTCGCGGGGGAGATGGGCGTCGACCGGCAGGTCGAGCTTGACCTCCGCTGGTGGCCTGACCGGTTCACCCTTCATCTCCGCCACCGCCTCGTTGACCATCTGGCAGTAGAGGTCGTACCCGACTGCGGCGATGTGACCGGACTGGGATTCGCCGAGCAGGTTGCCGGCACCGCGGATCTCGAGGTCGCGCATGGCGATCTTGAACCCCGAGCCGAGCTCGGTGGCCTCGCCGATCGTGCGCAGCCGCTCGTAGGCCTCTTCGGTGAGGGCGCGGTCGGCGGGGTGGAACAGGTAGGCGTAGGCCCGCTGGCCGGACCGACCCACCCGGCCGCGGAGCTGGTGCAGCTGCCCGAGCCCGAGCAGGTCGGCCCGGTCCACCACCAGGGTGTTGACGGTGGGCATGTCGATGCCGGACTCCACGATCGTGGTGCACACCAGCACGTCGTAGGCGCCCTGCCAGAAGTCGAACACCACCTGCTCGAGCGACCCTTCGTCCATCTGGCCGTGGGCGATGGCCACCCGGGCCTCGGGGACCAGCTCGCGCACCCGCTCGGCCACCTGCTCGATGTCCTGAACCCGGTTGTGCACGAAGAACACCTGGCCCTCACGCAGCAGTTCGCGCCGGATGGCCTCGGCCACCGCCCGCTCGTCGTACTCGCCGACGTAGGTGAGGATCGGCTGGCGGTCGGCCGGCGGGGTGTTGAGCAGCGTGAGGTCACGGATGCCGGTGAGGCTCATCTCCAGGGTGCGGGGGATCGGCGTGGCGGTGAGAGTGAGCACGTCGACGTTGGTCCGGAGCTTCTTGATGGCCTCCTTGTGGGACACGCCGAAGCGCTGCTCCTCGTCGACCACCAGCAGCCCGAGGTCCTTGAACCGCACGTCCTCGGACAACAGCCGGTGGGTGCCGATGACCACGTCGACCTCCCCGTCCGCCAGCCCCTCCATCACCTGGCGGGCCTGGCCCGGGGTGAGGAAACGGGACAGCACCTCGACCCGGACCGGGAACCCGGCGTAGCGCTCGCTGAAGGTCTGGAAGTGCTGCTGGGCGAGCAGGGTGGTGGGCACCAGCACGGCGGCCTGCTTGCCGTCCTGGACGCACTTGAACACCGCCCGGATCGCCACCTCGGTCTTGCCGAAGCCCACGTCGCCGCACACGAGCCGGTCCATCGGCGCGTCGGCCTCCATGTCGGCTTTCACCTCGGCGATGGCCTTGAGCTGGTCAGGGGTCTCCACGAACGGGAAGGCGTCCTCGAGCTCCCGCTGCCACGGCGTGTCCGGCCCGAACGCGTGGCCGGGGGAGTGGACCCGCTTCTGGTACAGGACCACCAGCTCCTGGGCGATCTGGCGAACCTCGCTGCGGACGCGGGCCTTGGCCTTGGCGAAGTCGGTGCCGCCCAGCCGGTGGAGGGTGGGGCTGTCGCCGCCCACGTAGTGGCGGATGGCGTCGATCTGGTCGCTGGGGACGTAGAGCTTGTCCCCGCCCTTGTACTCGAGCAGGAGGTAGTCCCGCTCGACCCCCCCGATGGACCGGGTGACCATGCCGCCGTACCGGCCCACGCCGTGGTGGTGGTGCACGACATAGTCGCCCGGCTTGAGGTCCTCGAACGCCCCGATCGCCTCCCGGCGGCGGGGCCGGGGGGCACGGTGGGCGCGGCGGCGGCCGGTCAGGTCGGTCTCGGTGACCACCGCGAGCTTCACGTCTGACAGCACGAAGCCCCAGTGGAGCGGCGCGGCGACGATCCGCCCGCCCGGCCCGGTGGCTGCGGCGTCGGCGTCGACCACCGGCAGGTCGACCCCCTGATCCCGCAGCACCGCGGCCAGCCGGGCCGCCGAGCCGGGACCGTCGGCGGCGACCGTCAAGCGGTAGCCGTCGCCGAGCAGCTGGCGCATC
>FWPV01010275.1_pt1 | contig 15405 bp, 17 predicted proteins | sample 2228371 | NCBI WGS metagenome assembly FWPV01 (sample SAMEA103939776, study PRJEB20133) | metagenome | reverse complement strand
AACGACGCCAGGCAAAGAGACTGGAGGCGGCTGCCGTTTCGAAGGCCAAAAAGGCATCCCAGAAAAATTAGGGCCGCCTCCTCTCCGTTTTCGTAATCGCTCAGTCCACTAGGGAAATTCAATGGAATCGGCCAAAGACCTCGGAGAAAATCTTACAGCGGAAACCTCAGCTTCTCCCCTGGCTCGAAGAATTCAATCCCACGCTTCATTGACGCATTACCCCTTTTCTCCCACGGGCAATTGACATCCTTCAGATCATTCTGTTATTAAATTCCTATATCTGTCTGCGAGGGCATCCATGGACCTTTCTCTGTCGAGCCAGACCTGTTTCAATATCTCGATGCTGATCTATCTCTTCTCTTCCCTGTGTTACCTCATCTTTGCGACGACCCGCAGTCATCGAATAGGAACCCTCTGCACCTCTCTTCTCTCAGGAGGGCTGGTCATCCATTCCGCAGGCTTGCTTCTGCGGTGGGCTGAGACGCACCAGACAGGATATGGGTACGTGCCTCTGTCCAATATGTACGAATCTCTCATCTTTTTCTCCTGGACCATCGCCTTGATCTACCTATTTCTGGAGCTTAGGTACAAACAGAAGGTCATCGGTGTCTTCGTCGTCCCCTTTGCATTTCTTGCCATCGCCCTCACCTCCATCATCCCGGGAGTTGACGCGAAAATTACCCCTTTGATCCCCGCTCTCCAGAGCAATTGGCTTGCCATCCATGTGATCACCTGCTTCTTGGGCTACGCTTCCTTCGCCGTCTCCTTTGGTATTAGCATCCTTTATCTCATCCAGGAGAGAAAAGGGAAGGATAAGAAGGAAGGGTCCAAGTGGTTGCCCCCTCCGGAAATCCTTGACGAAATCAACTATAAATCTGTTGTGATAGGGTTTCCCATGTTGACTCTGGGGATTGTGACCGGAGCGGCCTGGGCCAACTATGCTTGGGGAAGTTATTGGAGCTGGGATCCGAAAGAGACCTGGTCTCTCATCACATGGTTCATTTATGCCGCTTTCCTGCACGCCCGGTTTACGAGAAACTGGAGGGGAAGAAGAGCAGCCATCCTGTCGGTCGTTGGGTTTTCCGCCGTTCTTTTCACCTACTTCGGCGTCAACTACTTGATCTCAGGACTGCACAGCTACCTCTGAGCCGTCGTCTTTCACAAGGTATAGAGTTCCTCATCGAACATGTGAACCCAATTCTTCCGAAGGACCTGGATCGCCTCCTCCATCTTGTCAACACCCATGATGAGGACCGTCCGCTCCCCTGTCCCCAGGCAGGTGTAAAGGTAGTTGACATTGATGGAGACCTCCTTGAGAGGCTTGAGAATGGCGTTTAACCCTCCCGGATGGTTTGGGGCCTCAACAGCCAAGACGTCTGTCAGCTTAATGGAATAGCCGCGGCTCCTCAAGACATTGGCCGCTTTTTCGGGATCATTGGCTACGAACCGCACCGCACTGATATCGGCCGTATCGGCAACGCTCAGGGCAATGATTTTGATTCCATTTTCCCCCAAATAGTCGCTCACCTCGGAGAGCTTTCCAGGGACATTTTCCAAACTGACGGAGATCTGTTTCACCGGCATCGAGCAATCCCCCTTCTATTCCAGATAGTCATAGCCCAACATCAGGGCGGACTTATTCAATTTTAGGACCCCGGGGTTGCGCTTCCCGAAGGTCTCTTTGAGAACGTGATTCATCGTTTCCAAAGAGACCAAGCCAGTCTTCTTGATGAAGGCCCCGAGCATAATCATGTTGGTCACTTTGTTCGCCTTCAACTGCCTCGCAATTTCGTTCACAGGAATTTCGAAAACCTGTAAATCGCCGCGGATCGGCCTTGAGTCAATCATGCTCGTATTGAGAAAGATCGCCCCTCCCGATTGGACCTGGTTCTGAAAACGGATAAAAGAAGGGGTGTTCATCAACACAGCAAAATCGGGTTCCGAAGCCACGGGGGAGGCAATCTCTTCTGTGGAGATGACGACGGTGCAATTCGCCGTCCCCCCTCTTACTTCTGCCCCATACGAAGGCAGACAGGTGACATTCTTTCCTTCGTACATTCCGGCAGTTGCAAGGAGGTATCCCATCATGATCACCCCTTGGCCGCCGAACCCGGAAAAAATCGCCTTAACGAGCATCCTTTTTCACTCCCGTGACATCCTTCAAGACCCCCAAGGGAAAATGGACGGCCATGACCTCGTCAATCCATTTCCAAGCTTGGAGGGGATCCATCTTCCAGTTCGTGGGGCATGGGGAGAGGATCTCCACAAGAGAGAATCCCAGGCCCTCCATCTGGGTGCGAAAGGCCTTTGCAATCGCTTTTTTTGTCTTCAAAATGTTTGAGGGACTATTGACCGCGGTCCTCTCGATGTAAGCACTCCCCTTGGCGATTGCCAGCATTTCGCTCAGGTTGATCGGAAAGCCATCCCGCCTCTCCTTTCTCCCCCCTGGGGATGTGGTGGTGGTCTGGCCAAGGATCGTCGTGGGTGCCATTTGGCCCCCGGTCATTCCATAGACACCGTTGTTGACAAAGATGGTGGTAATGTTCTCCCCCCGGGCCGCTGCGTGAATTGTCTCAGCCGTACCGATGGCCGCAATGTCTCCGTCGCCTTGATAGGTAAAAACGATCCGGTCGGGGAGGGCCCTCTTAATTCCTGTAGCCAGGGCGGCCGCCCTTCCATGGGAGGCTTCGCCCATGTCGATATCGAAATAGTTGTAAGCCAAAACGGCACAACCCGCGGGAGGAACGCCAATGATTTGCTCCTGGAGACCCATCTCGTCGATCACTTCCCCAATGATTCGATGGATGACGCTGTGGCCGCATCCCGGGCAGTAATGAAAGGGAGCCCTCTTGAGCGATTTAGGTCTCGAGTAGACTTTCTTCATCGTTTCCTACTACAATCGTTTCTGGTAATAGTAGCTCGAGATGACTCTCGAGATCTCCAGCGGTGTGAGAATGACGCCCCCTGGCCTCCCGTAAAAATGGACCTCTCCGTTTCCCTCGAGCGCCAATCTCACATCCTCGACCATCTGTCCCATATTCATCTCGAAAACAAAGAAGTGTTTTACCCTCTTGGCCAACTCCTTGATAGCCCTCGACGGGAACGGCCAAAGGGTAATGGGCCTGAAGAGTCCGACCCTAAGGCCATCCTGTCTCACCCTCTTGATGGCGCCTTTGGCGATTCTCGCCGCGATTCCAAAAGCGACGACGACCATCTTGGCGTCATCCACAGAGAAGGTCTCCCATTTCACCTCTTCTTTCGAGATCTTCTCGTATTTCCTCATTAGCTTCCAGTTGTGTTCCTCTTCCTCCATAGGGTCTAAAATAAGAGAACGAATGAAACGACTCGGCCTTCCCTTGGCTCCTGTCAAGATCCAGTCTTTTGGAGGTAGTTTCTTGACGGGAATCTCGGGGGGTAACTGCACAGGCTCCATCATCTGGCCGAGCATACCGTCTCCGAGAATGATCACCGGAATTCGGTATTTATCGGCGAGATCGAAAGCTTCGTAGGTGAGATCTGCAAGTTCTTGGCCCGAGCTCGGACCGAAAACGATGTTTCGGTAATCACCGTGTCCCCCACCCCGGGTAGCCTGGAAATAGTCTGATTGGGCTGGGGCAATATTCCCTAAGCCCGGACCCCCTCGGGTCATATTGACGATGACAGCGGGTAGCTCCAGAGCCGACAGGAAAGAGATCCCCTCCTGTTTGAGGCTTATTCCAGGACCCGAAGAGGAGGTCATCACCCTTCCTCCTGCCATGCTTGCACCGATTACCATGTGAATCGATGCAATTTCGCTCTCCGCCTGGATGAACACCCCTCCTTCGACCTGCGAGAGCCTCTCCGACATGTATTCGGGAACCTCATTTTGTGGGGTGATGGGATACCCGAAATAGAAGCGACAGCCTGCGCGGACAGCCGCTTCTGCAACGATATGATTTCCACGCATCAGTACCTTATGCACGGTAAACCTCGATGGCAATCTCCGGGCAGACAATAGCGCAGAGACCGCAGCCGGTGCATTTCCGCACTTCTTTCTTAGAATGCTTTTCAGTATAGTGGGCCGGGTAGTAGCCCTTTTGGTTCACCCGATCGGAAGTTTGGATCAACTGGTGCGGGCAAACGGAGATACAAAGCCGACAGTCCTTGCATAGCTCAAAATCGATTTCGATGAATCCAGTTGCCAAGGCTTCCTCTCAACGCTTGACCTTATGAAAAAGATATTATAAATTCTAACATCCCCAAAATCAAATGGAGGGAGGGCAAACACCTTGCAACCTTCTCTCGCCAGACTCGATCAGGAACCGAAGCGTCTCATTATGATTGGTGGCAAAGGAGGGGTTGGGAAGACGACCTGCGCTTCGGCTATTGCCCTTCACTTCTCTCTTCAAGGGAAAAAGACACTGGTCATCTCTAGCGACCCCACCCCCTCGCTCTCCGACATCTTTGAGATGCAGATCGGAGACCAGGAGACATCGATCTCAAATGTTGACAACCTCTATGGGATCGAGATCAGCTCAGAGGTCGTTTTGAAGAAATGGAAGGAGCGCTTTGGTCCCGAGATCTATGAGGTCGTCTCCTCTTTTGCGTCGGTCGACTACGATTTTGTGGACTACATCGGTGGAGCACCCGGAATCGAAGAAGAATATATGCTCAACTATATTCTTGAACTTGTGGAAAGCGGCCAATACGATTTGGTCGTTTGGGATACTGCCCCTGCAGGCCATACGTTAAGGTTGCTTCATCTCCCTCAGATCTTTTTGAAGCATCTTGAAGCCGCAACGAAATTCTACATGAATCTTTATAGTTACCTGGAAAAGTTAAAGGAAACTGTTAAGTTAAAGAAGGGAAAACGATCCCTCCTCGAAATCATCAGTGGTTGGGAGGATTTGGCCGAGAAGGTGGTAAACTTCATCCGCGATCCTCAAAAATCGGAGTTCATCATCGTGACCATACCCGAGGCGCTCGGGGTGAAACAGACCGAGAGGATCATCAAGGATTTCGATGAGTATCAGCTGAAGGTTCACTACTTAATCGTCAATTATGTGATCGAGAAGGCCGACTGTGAGTTCCATCGGATTCGAAGCGAGATGCAGAAGGGGTACATCAAATTGCTGACCGATCAATATGCCCCTCGAATTCAACTGATCCAGACCCCTCTTTTTCCTCATGAAATTAAAGGGGTTGAGCGGATTCGGAGAATCTCTGAAATTCTTTTCCAATAAACTACTTGATGGAGAGGAGGATAACGATGGCGACCCTATCCAACCGTGCTAAAGGCTTGAAGCCCTCCCCTACCCTCGCTATCAATGCCAAGGCCAAGGCGATGCAGGCACAGGGGGTGCGGGTCATCAGTTTTGGGGCCGGGGAGCCTGATTTCGATACGCCGGCGAATATCAAAAAAGCGGCTATAAGGGCGATCGAAGAAGGTTTCACCAAGTATACAGCTGTCGGAGGGATCGACGAGCTGAAAGATGCCGTCATCGAGAAATTCCGGAGAGATAACCAGTTGACCTACAAACGATCTCAGATTCTGATCTCGTGCGGAGGCAAGCATTCCTTCTATAACTTAGCACAGGCCCTCTTCGACCGAGGCGATGAGGTCATCATTCCTGCTCCCTACTGGGTCTCATACCCTCCGATGGTGGCGTTGGCAGAGGCGACGCCAGTCATCGTTGAGACAAGGGAGGAAAATGGATTCAAATTGACCGTTGAGGATTTGAGGAGGGTCATTACTCCAAGAACAAAAGCCTTGATTCTCAATAGTCCGTCGAATCCAACGGGGAGCGCCTACGAAAAAGAGGAGCTGGAAAGAATCGCAGAGATCGCCGTCTCCAACGACTTCTTCGTCATTTCCGACGAAATCTACGAGAAGATTGTCTATGATGGTTTCCAATTTAGAAGCATCGCATCCTTGGGCGATGAGATCAAGAAACGGACGGTTATCGTTCACGGCGTTGCGAAAACCTATGCGATGACTGGATGGAGGATCGGTTATGCAGCTGGACCGGAAGAGATCATTTCAGCCATGAGCAATATCCAGAGTCAAAGCACCTCCAACCCTACATCTATCTCCCAAAAAGCCTCGGTAGAGGCTCTTATTGGACCTCAGGACGAGGTGGAGAGGATGGTTTTTGCCTTCGCCGAAAGACGCAACTATATCGTCGATCGACTCAATGAAATCGAGGGGGTCTCCTGCTTCAAACCGATCGGAGCTTTCTACGTCTTCCCGAATTTCTCTGAGTATTATGGCAAGCACTATCAAGGAAAGAAGATCAACAACTCCACCGACCTGGCTGACTACTTCTTGGAAGTGGCAAAGGTGGCTGTGGTCCCCGGTATCGAGTTCGGGGCTGACCGCTTTGAGAGGCTCTCCTACGCGACCTCCATGGAGGAGATAGAGGAAGGATTAGACCGAATCGAAGACGCCCTCAAAAAACTTTCTTGAAATAATCGTTCAGGATGAGACGATGGTCAAAAGCGATCTCATCCGGTAGAGTCGATTCGTCAAAAACGCCGATCTCGGCCGCATCGTCTCTGGCTTTCAGCTCCCCCCTTCCCTTGGCTATGAAGACGGTCGAAATACTGTGATGTCTGGGATCCCTCTTGGGGTCCGAGTAAGTGTGAAACTGTCTGACCAGTTCGATCTCCAGGTTTGTTTCCTCCTTTCCCTCCCGCATGGCAGCCTCCTCCAGCGACTCCCCGTAATCAACGAAACCTCCTGGAATTGCCCAACCGTACGGAGGATTCTTCCGCCTGATCAGAACGACCCCTCTTGGTTCGACCTCAATGATAACGTCCACCGTAGGGATTGGATTCCGGTAGATCTCGATCGGCTCCTTGCACTTAGGGCAATGAATGACTTTTTTAGCCATTTCTGACCCCGCCCTCTCCCCCTCTCAAGCTATCTCCGAAAGGTATTTCCTTAAGAGGTCCAAGGCGATGATGGAGGCCCTTTCCCTGACGGTCCAAAGTTCCCCTCCCAAGGCATGGTCGAGGCTTCTCACACCAGCTCCATCGGAAAGAGCGTAGAAGGTTTCGACCCGGTACTCCCCTCGTCTCTGCTCCTCCCCCTTTCTTGCCAAAACGGAGAGTCCGAGATTGGCACCAGAATCGATTCTCACCTTTTCGGCAAGAGCGCTTGTGAACCGGGCAGGGTCCTCTCGAAGAAGGCTAAAATCCCCTTCGGGGAGGCCAAGAAACCGCCTCTGAGAATCCTCCGAAGGTAAGACCATGCCCTGAAGAAAGGAGGGGCTCGAAGTTGCCACCAATTTATGGGCAATGTTCCCACCCGTGAAGGTCTCGGCGACGGATAGTTTAAGGTTGCCCCTCTCCAATTCCCTTGCGATAACCTCAGGAAGTGTCTCCTCACCAACCCCATAGATCAAGCCCTTCAAGCGCCTCCGAATCTCTTCCTCCGTTCTCTGAACCATTGCCGTAGCCTCTTCGCGACGGCTTGCCCTTGCCGTAATCCTGATCTTAATGTCCCCCAAGGAGGCGAGAGTTCCTACGGAAGGATTGTTGCCCTCTTTCATGAGGTCCTCAATCTCCATCCCAATGGCGCTCTCCCCCAATCCGCATGCACGCAAGACCTTGGAGAGGATGACTTCATCTGCGAGGGCAAACTTCTTCCTGAGATAGGGGATCACCGCGTTCTCCATCAGGTACTCCATCTCCGAGGGAACGCCAGGGATCGAGATGACGCACCCCCCCGAGTGCTCGACAATGAACCCCGGGGCGGTCCCCTTCGGGTTCTCGATAGGGATCGCTCCCTCTGGAATATAGGCTTGTTTCCGATTGCTCTCTGCCATCCGAAAGCCTCGTCGTCTGAAGAGGGCCTCGATCTGCTCCATGAGTTGGGGCTGAAAAACAAGGGGGCGTCGGAAGAGCTTCGATATGCCTTCCCGGGTAAGATCGTCCTCGGTAGGTCCCAATCCACCCGTTGTGATGACAACGAGGGAGCGCTGGATGGCCTCTCTCAGCACCTCTTCGATGCAAGAGAGGTCATCCCCGACCGTAGAGGTTCGGATGATCTCGATTCCATTTTCGGCCAGGCGCCTTGCGATATAAGCGGAATTCGTATCGATGAGATGGCCGAGGACGAGTTCTGAGCCGATCGCGATGGTTTCTGCCCTGACCGTCATGGATGGAAAGACCTTTCAGCTCGGTTTTCGAAGGACTGCCCTCAGAGTTAACATAGCAGGTTTCGCCTTGTCAATTCGTCTGAGGTCGCCCATGGAATCGGTCAGTTACGGAGGAACGACGTCCTCCCGACAGGGATGTTTCGCACCCAAGATTCAGAGTTGAGTCGCCCATCGTCTTCAAGCGAAATTGAAAAAAAATTTCACGATCACGATTGCAATGACGATGCCTACCACGTCCCCAACGATGCATACCGGCACCAGGTATCTTGTCCTCTTGATCCCAACCGCACCCAGATAAACGGCCAGGACATAGAAGGTGGTCTCCGCACTTCCCATGATGACTGCAGAGATCAGGCTTGCCGCCGAGTCGGGGCCCGTCGTTTTAACGATGTCTGTGAAGACCCCCAGGGAGGCACTGCCCGACAAGGGCTTGATGAGTGCAATTGATATCACCTCCAAAGGGATGTTCAAAACCCCAAGGAGCCCCATGGAAGCAGCTTTGGCAAATTCAAGGGCCCCGGAGGCTTGAAACGCCTTGACGGCAATGAAGATTGCCAGAAGGTAAGGAAAAATCCTCAACACCAGGGCCAAGCCGTCCTTTGCCCCGGAAACGAAGCAATCGTAAACCCTGACCCTCCTTGCGCATCCGTAGAGAATCGTACAGAAGATGAAGGCCGGGATGACGAGTTGCGAAATCTGGTTGACTGTTTTCATCGTAGCACCTTTCTTACTGCCAAAAGGAGCCCTACGGCAAAAAGGGCGGAGAGGAAAGTGGCCAGGAGGGTTGGCAGGACAATCGCAGAAGGGTTTTTCGATCCATAATCAGCCAGAATGCCGGTCACGGTGAATGGGATGAGTTGGATGCTGGCGGTGTTGATAACGATGAAGAGCATCATCTCAAAAGAAATCGTGTCCTGGTCTGGCTCCAAGGTCTTGAGATCCTGCATCGCCTTGATCCCAAGAGGGGTGGCAGCGTTTCCAAGGCCAAAGAGATTCGCCAGGAGGTTTAAGGTGATCGAGGTGATCGCCGGGTGGTCCGGAGGAATATTTCTGAATAGCCGCCTTACGAAATGCTGAAAGAATCCGGAGAAGTGTCCGATCAACCCAGAACTCTCTATAATCTTCGTAACCCCAAGCCAGAGCGAAACGATGCCCAGCAGGAAGAGGGAGACCTCGACCGCCGACTTTGCTCCTTCGAAAATGGATCTTGTGAACTCCTCCAACCTACCATTGAGCAAGGAAAAGACAATGCCGATGACCATGAGCAAGACCCAGATCGTATTCATAGAAGTGTCAGCGCCTTTCTCTTCGTGTTGAGTTCCACCCGGGCACCGATGGGTAGGGTTATCTTTTGCCTCGAGTGTCCGATATAAGGGCAATGGACGACCGGAAAGTCAATTTCCATCTGGCTGGAAAGGATTTTGTAAACGTCCCGATTCTTGATTCCCTTGAAATCGCCGAGAATCAACCCTTTCAAACCTCTCAGTTTCCCCGCAAGGATCCATTGGGTGAGAAACCGATCCACTTCGTAGAGTTTCTGGTTGACCTCTTCGAGAAACAGAATCGAGCCGCGCGTATCTATTTCCCATTTCGTCCCGATGAGCGCAGTGAGGGTAATGAGATTTCCCCCTTTCAAGCAACCCTTGGCAATCCCGGACCGGAGGATCGCTACTGGCGCCCCGTCGAGAAGGTTTCTGTTCGGAAAGCCACGGATAGCATTTAAGAAAGATCGGCGGGTCAAGCTCGGGAGCACGCAGAAGTTAATCACCATCGGTGAGTGGAGCGTGATAAGACCCGTGCGCTCCGAGATCACATTGAGCAAAGCGCTCAGGTCGCTAAAACCTGCGAGGATCTTGGGGTGACTTCGGATCAGTTTGTAATCGAGTCGCGGAAGGAGCTTCAAGCATCCGCACCCGCCCCGTTGGGCGAGGATGATCTTCACCCTCTCGTTCAAAAAGGCGTTGTGAAGCTGCGCGACCTTCTTGAGAGTCGGAAGAGGTTTGGTTACCGCCCTTTTGTTGATGAATCTAAAACCAAGGTGTTGGAGATTCTCAATGCCCTTCGAAAAATCCTTTTTCTTCTTGATGAAGCAGCTCGGGGCAATCGTAGTGATGACGGTCAAGTCAACCCCCGTGGAGCGAATGTTCGATTTCGGTAGCCGTTCCGTCTAAATCGAGTGATCCGCGACCCGCCGATTTTCTCGCATGAGCATACTCTCGCTCGTTGGTCCAATTGTTCGTAAGTGACGACCCAATCTGAAGCATCAAACCATAGCGTTCCAAGGCGAGACGAAGGGCTTGGTTGATGGGAAAGCGCTCCTTCGCGAGGGCAGGTTCGAGCACCAAGACCCGAAGCAAGAAGTGGTCGAAACTGGGCGCAGAAAGTCCTTTTGATATCGCCTCCTCCACGTTTCTAAACCTTTCCGGATCGGTCTCCTTCTGGCGGTGGCATGTCACCAACTCGTATCTACCCTTCTTATTTTTCATCGTCGCGAATCCAAATAAGCGGCAGACGGAAGGCCTGAATTCATATAAGCCGCAGCGACCGTTTCCAAAGACATGGGGATCGGGCCGATAGAATACGCATGGTCCCGATTCTCCAGCGAACGAAATCCGTTCTAACCACAGCTCTGCCTCTCCTCTCAAGAACAATTCCTGGGCTGCTGGGAGAAGTTCGATCATTGTAGCTTTTGGTCTCGCCGACTCACAACATTCTCCGCATCCTGGCGGGCACCGCAAACCTGTGGCCCCCTGGAATTCGGCCGTTTTTCTATCCATTTCGGAATAGAGCTCCGATACCCTACGGCTCGCTTCCTTCAGGTGAGAGTGAAGAGGTACAGGTCGTTCGGAAAGCATAGGAACTGAACCAAACGGACTGCAATCTCTCCAGCTCCCGTCTCAGCGGAGAGCCCTGGCAACATCCATTATATAACAGAAGAGGGACCGATCTCAAAGGGGGCTAAAAATTGGTTTGGTAGGAATGGCTCGTAGGTTTCAAGGAAGGTCAAAATTCTGCCAACATTCCCTTCGGCCCCATATGTCGAGAAACGCTCTACTTTAGAAACCCCATGGCGGAAGCTCAGATCGAAACCGTTCTCACTTCCCCTTCCGCCAATCTTTCTGTCAGTCTTCTCGCCAAGCCTATGATTCCCCTCTGAAGGTCCCTACGAGATTGAATCGGAAAAAGCAACCCCTTGGCTTTGCTCTTGGACAATCTTCCGGTCTGCATCAAGCGTCGGACAATCTCCTCCCTCTGCGCCGTCGAAATCTCTCTCAAATGTACCAGAGCCCCCCGAAACTCATCGGGTCCGTACCGCTCCTTGATGTCATATTCCCTCAGCCGCAAGCCCGCTTCAAGTTCGTCAATAGCATCTACCTCCCCGCAAAGTAGAAAGAGGGAGAGGCCGCGACGGTTTTCTTGAGAGATCTGTCTCCTCTCCTCAGGCCAAAGATCCCCTCCGCCCCCGGTCTCGAGCTGGTTCAAGGTCTTGAGACTATTTAGCAGAACCTCTTGATTTTCTTTCAAACGGAACCATGGAATAGGCTGCGGGGTGCCGTACCTTTCGAGTCGCTTCTCTTGTTCTTTGAGCCGCCGTTTCGCCTCGATCTCCTTCAGGGTATACTCGAACCTATGGTAGTAGTTTTTCGCCAAGAAACCGAACTCCAGGATCTCTCTGTCGCGCAAGGGTTGACGTCGATAATACCGCCTGTACCTCCCCTCGAGGAGTTGTTGGATTCCTTTAATCTTGGTCAGTTGATCCTGAATCTCCTTGTAGGCTTTTCGAATGTCGACGACGAGGTCATGCGGGAGAATTCTATCCGGGGTCACCATGTGGCACATTTCCTGGAACCGACTAACCGTCTCCTTTAATGCGTGGTGGCAATTTTTCAGAAGCTGTTCAAGTCCAGCTGCATACCGCTCAGCTTGATCCATCCCTCGAATCTCCTAAACGGGACCCATTTCGTCATCGAAACGTTACGCTCAGCTCTACAGAACCCTTCGGATCAAGATCGACAAATTTCATCCAACTAGAGATCGATTTTGTCTAAAGCAAAGGGAAATACTCTTTCGACAATGTAGATGCGAGTAGCTGAATTAAATGCTTCGCGCTGCGTTGCACCAAAACTTGTGATCCCAAGAAGCAAAAAAACCGAAACGACAAATAAGTTTCTCATTTTTCTCCTCCAATAATGAGAGACGATCGCACCTGCAGCGCGTTCAATCCAGCTCCTACCAATCCGGTGGGAGTCCAGCATCGGGTTTGCTGAAGTCACAGACTCCTTCAGGAAAGATCTTTTCGAGCAAAGCCTTTTCAGCCATGCTCGGACTCCAAACGCCGTAATCACCGTCTGCGATTGCCTGATCGACAGATTTCAAGTGGCATTTGAAAATGCTCCCTTTGAAAGGCCCTCCTGCGACGATACGGGAGGTCGAGTAAATGGGGAATAATTTGGTACACGCCCCGGCAGGCTTGTCGTCAAGGATGCCGTCCCAGACATGCTTCCCTGCTGCAATTTGGTTGCCCGAGGCGTCAAAGCAGCGGTCGACCGCTCTCGCTGGTTTGTTCCCGACGACACCTCTCCAGGGCCTTTTCAAAATGTTCATCATCCACTCGTCCATCACTTCCAACGCTTCCGCCGTCTGGTCGAATCGTGAACCACCGACCGAATCGGTGAACCAGATTACCTGGTTGTCAGAATTACCCTTGGCATCTCGAATACGCTGGCGAGCAGCGAAGGATTGATGAGAGTTGTGCATGTCAAGCTCGTTTTCGAGGTAGTGCCGCCAGTCTATGATGGGAATGTCGACCTTTCCCATAAAGACGAGACCTGCCTTATAGATGGCCTGCATGGCCTCAATACTCCCTTCAGTACGAGGGGCAGGGCTGACTAATGGATTGGTGCTGAAAACCTGATTCCGCGCACTCCATGGATCCCAGTTGTTCGGGTCAATGACCCCGGGCGGATAGAAAGGCGATCCTTCCTGCACCATGGATCCCTCTTCCTTCCAACCTCCAATTATGGCATTTAGCATGAGAAACTCTTGAGGGGTGATCTTACCTGTTGCCACTGCCTCCAACCCGTACTGCACACCCACATTGTCCCAGTAGCGGCGGGCGTAGCCATCGCCATTTCGACCCACAATGTTAACGATATCAGCAAAGTGTGTCCATTCGGTTTCAAGGATGTCAGACTGCGGCTCGTAGAGGTGCTGATTTGGGACTGCGCCGTAAAGTGGGTTAAGACAGAGGGGCGAAAGACCGCGCCATCCGTTAACGCACTCGCTCAAGCCGGGCTTTCCTGTGTATGGATTGAGGAGTGTATCGCTCGCATTCAGGCCCTCAATCAGAGTGCGGTTCGTCCAAGTGCTCCACCGGGGATTGGCTGAATCGAGTACATCAAAATAGAACTCCAGCAACTCACAGTCACCAATGTGGACAGCCTGGGTGACCATATCGGGATAGGAGTACATAGGAATGGCAGCGTCGAGCAGGCCTGGATGATTCTGAGCATAAATGTATTGCTGTATCGCTCCGCCAGAACCACCGATCCCTAAAGTATAAAGTGGCACATCATACCTTTCGATGAAGCGTTCTTTGACCATCAGCGCTGTCTCGCCGCCTAACTGAAGGTTATAGTGGGTAGCCGTGCGGGTTCCCGTGGAATAGATGACACCATAGCCACGTCCCAGGGCCAATGGGGGTAACATGCTCGATGTGCTCGGAATTCCTTGACTGTGGCCGATCGCCACGCCTCCATCAAAGACGTAGAGGAGGCGACCGGTCCAAGCGTCTTTGTTCAGCGTCCAGGGGCCGTCATCAAATGGTGCCAGCATGGCAATGCTATAGATAAAACGGTTAATGGTACCTCGCTCCCAACGGACGATGAAGTCTACGGTTTTACCCTCTATCGTTTTCGTCTTAGCCATGTCACTTGGACGAGGCATACCAGGGGTGTAATCTTTCCACGTGTTGTCAGTCGAGCGGTACTTGAAGACCACTTTGGTCTCAACGGAGCAATCCCGGCTATAACCGATGACATTACCCGATGCGTCAAAGACTTTGGTGCCGGTCGTTGGGTGATCTGGAATTGGCTGCCCCAGACCTGCTGTCATCACGGTGCAAACAAAAGGATGCTGATGGGGACCCGAGAAAAGAGGGCCGGTAATGGGATGATTGGTCAGAGTAAGCGTCACGGGCTGCGGCCGCCCCCATCCCTTGCCTCGAACCTTGACAGTGACAATGTTCTTTCCAACCACCAGACCGTCGATAACACCTGTCAGTGTATGACAGGTTCCGCGGAGCAAGGAAAACTTCCTCCGCTGGTCAACTCCGTTCACCCTCACTTCGACCTGGTGGAGAGGGACTCTATGAGGAACGTAAATGTGTAAACGAGCGTCACCTCCCGTGACCTGGTCCGGTGCACTGGATACTACCTTGACCAGAAACCTTTCGGAGGGTAAATGCCCCTTTGGCGGCACGCAGGGATAGGCTTGCGAGGCAACGAAAATGAAAAAGACGACAAAGAGTAAGATCCTTGAAATATTAGAAAGTTTCATGTTCCCCTCCTCCTTCCTCTCAAATGTTTATGATCTCACAAGAACATGGGATGACCGAGGACCCGAAGCTTGAGGGAGGCTTCTATGTGTCAACACTTACTCCCTCCTCCTTTGGGCCTTCGCTAAACTGCTAATGGTCAGGTGTTCCAAGAAAACAAACGGGATGGTTGGCTCAAATGTTGCTGATAATCTATGACGAGAAGGATAGGGAAGTCAACAAGAAAATTTTAAACCCTATGAGCGGATTACGCTGGTTTCCCCTCCCCCATTTGGTAAACAAGGCATACCCTGTCCCGCCCACGGATACCTTAGGCTAAGGATGATCTTTGGCGCCCCTGGCCCGACTCGAACGGGCGGCACACGGATTAGGAATCCGAAAAGGCAATTTTTATAAGCCCTTGATTCCGCGCCTGGTTTCTCCTAAGTGTTTGAAAAAATGTATTAAATCCATTTCTATCTAATTCAGTTTTTTAGATCTAATTTGGTTTTTTTGGATTAATTTTAGCACAAATTTAGCACAATATTCTTAAGCATGAATCGCGGATTCATGTCAACGACCCCGTTAATTCATCCCTTCAGACGATGGAGAGGTGGGTGATTTATGAGCCCCTTTTGGACTGAGTTTCTTACGATACGATTCTCCTTCCATGTTTAAATGATGTGCATGATGCACCAAGCGATCCAGAGCCGAGTTCGTCATGACTGG